>Ga0116162_10000317_pt1 | contig 36591 bp, 37 predicted proteins | sample AD_UKC105_MetaG_FD_89875 | JGI IMG/M metagenome (GOLD analysis project Ga0116162, IMG submission 89875) | Active sludge microbial communities of municipal wastewater-treating anaerobic digesters from Hong Kong - AD_UKC105_MetaG | ecosystem: Engineered > Bioreactor > Anaerobic > Digestate...
ACCGAAATATATCTTCCAAAAAAATGTACACATTGTTATGATTTATCGCATTTTAGTAGTATTTGTGGAAGTCGTTGGGGTAGTTTATAAGAGCTTGCTAGTCAGAAAGGTTCTTGAATACTTGCTTTAGTACTTCTTGACTGATAATCAATTCATCTGCATCCAGCCCCTTTAGAGCATTAGATAGCATGCGTTGCGTGGCGGCTCTCGCTTGGGTCTCAATCTGGCGTCCTTCATTTGTCAGAAAAATAAGCTTGCTTCTCTTGTCGCTTCTGTCAGTGACACGCACGACCAAATGCTTTTTTTCCAAAGTGTCTAGCAAGCGTGTCATGCCTGGTTTGTCTCGATAAGTCGCGTTGCATAATGCTTGTTGAGACACTCCGTCTTTTTCCCATAAAAATATCATCACAGTCCATCCTTCTGGAGTGAGGTCTATACCTGCTGTCTTAAACTCTGTAGCTAAGCTTTTGTTAATGCTAGACGATACTCTGCCATTGAGAATGGCAAATACCATATTGATATCCACATTGAAATTGGCTGATGACATATTATTTTATTTTATCATTAGTGCTTCTCCTTTTGGGAGTTTTTGTTTAATAGTTAATGCCTACAAAGATAGCAAACAGACTCAGTAAATGCAAGAAAATGAATGAAATCCTTTGTCATTTTATTATTAAGTTGTATCTTTGCACCGCAATAATTAAAGCGAGTACGCTGTTTACTGCTCTGATTCTTTTTATCAGCTCTGTATCAGCTTTTTATCTCCGCTTTGATTAATGCAAATAATTTATTAATCAAATAAACATTTGACCGTATGCAAAATTACGAGGCCGTTTTCATTTTAACTCCCGTTTTGTCTGATGTACAGATGAAGGAGACGGTAGAGAAGTTTGAGAGCATCTTGAAAGATGCTGGTGCTGAGATTGTCAATGTAGAAAATTGGGGATTGAAGAAGCTTGCTTATCCAATTCAAAAGAAATCTACAGGTTTCTACAACATGATCGAGTTCAAAGCAGATCCTAGCATTGTCGCTAATTTGGAGCTTAATTTCCGTCGTGAAGAAAAAGTAATTCGTTTCTTGACTATCAAGCAAGAGAAATATGCAGCTGCTTATGCTGAGAAGCGTCGTGGTAACAAAACAAAAAAGGAGGACTAATCAATGGCACAACAACAATCAGAGATTCGCTATTTAACAGCGCCAACAATCGATGTTAAGAAGAAAAAGTATTGCCGTTTTAAAAAGAGCGGTATCAAGTATATCGACTACAAAGATCCAGAATTTTTGAAGAAATTTTTGAACGAGCAAGGTAAGATTTTGCCACGTCGCATCACTGGTACTTCATTGAAGTTCCAACGTCGCGTAGCTCAGGCAGTGAAGCGTGCACGTCACTTGGCGTTGCTTCCATATGTAACCGATATGATGAAATAATAAAGAAGGAGGTCAACAATGGAAATTATATTGAAAGAGGATATCCTAAACCTAGGATTCAAAAATGATATTGTAAGTGTAAAGCCAGGTTACGCACGTAACTTCCTAATCCCAACAGGTAAGGCTGTCATTGCTTCTCCTTCTGCAAAGAAGATGCTTGCTGAAGACCTACGTCAGAAGGCTCACAAGCTTGCTAAGATGTTAGAAGAAGCTCAAGCAGTAGCTGCATCTATGGAAGGCGTATCTGTAACTATCCCTACTAAGGTTAGTGCAACAGGAGCTATCTATGGTTCAGTTAACACTATTATGGTTGCTGAAGCACTTGCAGCTAAAGGTTTCGAAGTGGATCGCAAGAAGATTCAATTGAAGGAAACAATCAAGCAAGTTGGTACTTATGTAGCTTACTTACGTCTACATAAAGAAGTAACAGTAGAAGTAACAGTAGAAGTTGTATCTGATGCTGCTGAAGCTTAATTTTAAATAGATCAATTCTATATATTAAAAGAGAGTATGTCATTGACATACTCTCTTTTTTTATTGTTCTTTGTGATTATGTACAGGTAGTACTTTGCTGTCTTTTATTTACAGTCGATATCGTCTTTGCGGTTCGAAGAATTATTTTTTTTGTGTATGTTAGTGGTAAATACTTCAAAATGATGTCATATACTTTACATAGATGTGTCATTTGCTCTTTATGAAGCGTTTATTGCTTAAATAAGAATCGCTTATAGCTTTTATGAGTATCTTTATACCAAAGAGCTTGTCTGTATACTAGGAGGGCGCTTTCGATTCAACGTGCTGTTCCCCTCGATTCAGCATGTTGAATCGAGGGGAACAGCGTGCTGGATCGAGGCTCACTTAGTAAGCAAGGGAAACATAAAGAACTTGAACAATAAAATCGAAGTAGTATGAGCATTTATTACGACTTGCATCGGACGCAAAATCCTAGCAATCCTGAAGCCGAAGAGTATAAAGCGAAAGCTGTGATCACCAACACGGTAGATTTGGCATTACTTTCCGAAGAAATCTCCGAGCGCTCTTCATTTACCGTAGGAGATGTAAAAGGACTTGTGACAGAGCTGGTTTATTCTATTAAGTCGCACTTGGCTGATAGTCATCGGGTACGCATAGACGGATTAGGTAGTTTTGAGGTGCATTTAAGTAGTGCCCCTCAGAGTAAGGGAGCTCGCATGACTTCTAGCAAAGTGATCATTAAAGGGATTACTTTCCGATTGTGTAAGACATTCATGAAGCACTGGAAGTATAGAGTCACGAGTTGTCCCGCATCGCTAAAGTCAAAGAGTAAAAAGAAATATACAGAGGCCGAACGTCGCACTATTATAGAACGACTGTTTCAACGTGAGGTTGTTATTACACGCAAAGAATATCAGATGGCTACCCAATTGAGTAAGACGGTTGCTTCACGAGATATCAAAACATATCTTGAAGAAGGCTGGCTGGTTAAGAAAGGAAGAGGAACTAATACGATGTATTATTTGAAAAAGTAGTCTGTAAAAAAGGATTCTTGTGCAAAAGAAAAGCTTTTGCAACAAGAATCCATATTGTTTGTGCACGTTTATTAGTGACTATATTTGGGGGTTACTTTGTTTAGTTATACCCATGCTGTTTCCAGAATCTAGGGGTAAATAGTACTAATACAGTAAACATTTCTAGACGACCAAGTAGCATGATGAATGATAATATCCATTTGCACGCAGCTGGCATATCATACCAAGTTGCGGCAGGTCCATATTTACCAAGTCCAGGTCCCACACCACCTAAGGCTGAAATGGTACATCCTAAACTTTCAATAAAACCCATGTCGAATGCCATTAGCAGGATAGATCCTACTATGATTATGCCAATATAGGCAAATCCAAAAGCAAAAATACGAATGACAAGTGGGGGTTGAATCATTTGTCCATTTATACGTACAGGTAGTACTGCATTGGGATGAATGATATGCTTAAAGTGGTTGCGCATAATACGCCACATGCTGACCATACGTACAGACTTAATACCCCCAGTTGTGGATCCGGCACATGCACCGGTAATCATCACGAAACTAAGACAAGCCCACGTAATAGGTGGCCACAGCATAAAGTCGGCAGTCGCATATCCGCACGTTGTGTGCAATGAAGACACTTGGAAGAATGCGGCTCTAAAAGCCTCCTCAAATCCCATGTGTTGTCTGAAAAACAGTACCGCAGTAATGATTGTAACAAAGATCAGCATTGATTTTAAGAACCATTGCAATTCGTTGTCGGAAAAGAATTTTGATATCTTACCAGATACTGCGTAAAATAACAGCATGAAGTTGATACCACTTAACGTCATAAATATAGCGATGACGTATTCAATATACGGTGAATGATAGGCTGCAATACTATCTTGCTTGGGCGAAAAACCTCCAGTACTTGTGGTCGTGAAAGCATGGCATACTGCATCGTACAGGCTCATGCCACCAAACATGAGGAAAATGATTTCCAAGATTGTCAATCCTGAGTAGACTCCCCAAATCCATCTAGCCGTTACACCTATTCGAGGGAATAGCTTATCTTTTGTAGGTCCTGCAGCTTCGGCAGCAAATAACTGCACACCACCAATTCCAAAGATAGGTAAAATTGCAATCGTGAAGAAGACGATTCCTAATCCTCCAATCCATTGAGTCAACGAACGCCAAAAAAGTAGTCCATGAGGCATCGCTTCAATATTATTGAGAATGGATGCTCCTGTTGTCGAGAATCCAGACATCGTTTCGAAGAACGCGTCTGTAACATTTGGTATATGACCATCAATTAAATAAGGAAGCATCCCGAAAATAGACCAGAAAACCCAAGCCAAACTCACTAGTAAAAAACTCTCTCGTTTGCGTAACTCTTTCTTTGCTTTTCTGCCCGCGATTGCCAATAAAGTAGCTACACCAGCTGTTACAATGGTGGATACAAAAAGGCTATGTAAGTCGCCCTCTCTCCCCCAGTCATAGCATAATGAGACGCCTGTGGATAAAAGCATCATCGCTGCTTCAATAAAAAGAAGCATGCTCATGATGCGGTATACTATTCTATAGTTAATCATTACACACTCTACTACTTAAAGTACTTTTCTATTTTCTTTATCATGTTGTTCATACAGAAGACCATAATATGGTCACCAGGGATAATAATAGTATCTCCTGTGACTACTTCTCCCTTGCCATCACGCACTAGTCCTCCGAGAGTTACTTCTTTAGGCAATCCAAGGTCCTTAACTGGAGCTTCCGTAATCTTTGATCCTTCTTTAACGGTAAATTCTGCCACATCAGCATTGGCAAAAGTTAAACACTTTACATTGCTGACATCGGCTTCAAGCATCATTTGATAGATGTGGCTTGCAGCAATCAACTTCTTATTAATAACCGAGCCGATATCAAGACTTTCAGCCATACCAATATAATCAATATTTTCGACTTCAGCCACGCTTTTTTGTACGCCAGCACGTTTCGCTGCTAAGCAAGCTAAAATATTTGTTTCACTATTTCCTGTTAGAGCAACAAAAGCGTCCGTGTTTCTCAACCCTTCGTCAAGAAGCAAATCCATGTCTCGGCCATCCCCATTAATGACCATTACATCATCATCAAGCATCTCTATCAGGCGATTACAGCGTGAAAGATCATCTTCTATAATTTTGAAGCGCATATAGTCAGGTGCCGAGAGTGTCGTTCTAGTGGCAATACGACTTCCACCCATAATCATTACATTGCGCACATCGGCTTGTTCATCGCGCCCTACTACCTGACGGATGTAAGGAATATATTTTTTGGTTGTTGTAAAATAGACGATGTCGCCAGCAAGTACTTGATCTTTTGCACGAGGAATAATTGTTTCGTTGTCGCGCGTAATGGCTACGATATGATAAGGGATATCTTCACGACCAATTTCAATAAGATTTTTATTGACAATCTCAGATTCAGGTAGCATCTTTACTCCTAAAAGTACGAGAGCCCCTTCGCCAAATTCCCACCATTGACGCACCCAATTCATGCGCATTGATAGTACAATCTCTTGTGCAGCAAGCAATTCGGGATATATGAGCGAGTCAACACCCAGCTCTTTCCAGAATTCTTTATTTTTTTCTTCTAAATATTCTGGTGTGTCAATACGTGCCACAGTCTTTCGAGCCCCTAAATTGTGGGCTATAAGGCAAGCAGCCATATTGCGACTTTCATCTGGTGTTACAGCAATAAAGAGGTCGGCGCTGCCTGCGTCAACATCCTTCAAACAATGTATTGATGTGGGTAGTCCTGCAACCGTAAGTAAGTCATGGCCACTGGCAAGCGGCTCTAATTTACTCTCATCCTCGTCAACAAGAATGATGTCCTGTTTTTCTTTGGCAAGGAGTTTGGCTAAGTGTGTGCCTACAGCTCCAGCTCCAACGATAACTATCTTCACAATTCTATCTTTTGAGTGTTATACTTTGTCTATAATTGATTCTATTGTCCTTGTTAAGTGCAAAGCATCCATTCCGCAATCTGCATACAGTTCAGCGGGAGTTCCATGAGGTATAAAATGATCGGGTATGCCCACACTGTGTATGTGTATACAGTAATCATTTTCGTGTACGAAATCACTGATTGCACTAGCCAATCCACCCATTATTGCACCGTCTTCAAGGGTGAGTATATGGGAGTATTTTTTGCAGACTTCATGCATGCATTGGGTATCCAAAGGTTTAATGAATCGTACATCAATATGCCCAATTTTTACTTTGTGTTCGCTTTCAAAGGCCTCAATGGCTTTAGTCGCTTCAAAGCCCAATGGACCTAGGGACAATATACACAATACCTCTCCAGTACGTAATGTACGTGCTGTGCCAATTTCAATTTTCTTCATTGGACAAGCCCAATCTTCTGGTGCATAGGTGCCATAAGCTGTTCCTCGTGGATAGCGAATCACAAATGGACCGTTGTTGCCAAGGCTTGCTGTGTACATTAGATGTCGAAGTTCATGACCATCCATAGGAGAGGTTATGATCGTATTGGGGATTGCTCGTAGAGCAGGTATGTCATATGTTCCATGATGAGTGGGGCCATCAGCGCCCACAAGTCCAGCCCTATCTAAGCATAGAACAACTGGTAGGTGGGGGATAGCTACATCATGTATCCAGTTATCATATGCTCTTTGCATAAATGACGAATAGATGTTGCAGAATGGGACTAGTCCTTCTTTAGCCAATCCGCCACTGAACGTAACGGCATGTCCCTCGGCGATGCCCACGTCAAAAACTCGATCGGGCATTTCTTTTTGCATGATACACATACCACATCCAGAAGGCATTGCTGGAGTGATGCCCACAATTTTTTCATTTTGTTTGGCAAGTTCGAGTAATGTGTGTCCAAATACATCTTGGAATTTTAAGTGCTTTTGAGTATCTGGGTTTGATTGGCACCTTTCTCCTGTTTCAGGATTGAACGGCCCAGGTGCATGCCAAGGAGTTGGGTCTTTTTCTGCGGGTTGGTATCCCTTCCCTTTGACTGTCAACAGATGCAACAGTTTAGGACCCTTCATATCTTTGATGTCTCTTAATATACGTACTAGCTCTTTTATATCATGCCCATCATTTGGACCAAAATAACGAATATTGAATCCTTCAAAAATATTTTGTTGTTCTGATATTGCAGCCTTTAAAGAATTGCCCAAACGTACCAGCGCCTTACGACGACTTTCTGTTAAAACACCCATTTTAAAGAGTGCTTTAGCGGTACTGTATCTTAATGAGTTGTAGGGATTGCTTGTTGTGAGATTGAGCAAATATCTTCTCATTCCACCAACACTACTATCAATAGACATTTCATTGTCATTTAAGATAATAAGTAAATCGTTTTGGGATGATGAGGCGTTGTTTAATCCTTCAAAAGCCAGACCACCACTCATTGCACCGTCGCCAATGACTGCTATTACTTTATGAGGGTTGTGATTGATTCTGTTGGCTACTGCCATGCCTAGTGCGGCTGATATTGAATTGGATGCATGTCCACATGTAAATGAATCATATTTAGATTCGTCAGGACTCGGAAATGGTTTGATGCCTCCTTTTTGGCGGTTTGTATGAAATTGATTTCTACGTCCAGTTAGAATTTTGTGCGTATACGCTTGGTGCCCAACATCCCATAAAATCCGATCATCTGGTGTGTCAAATACATAGTGAAGTGCTACGGTGAGTTCGACTGTACCAAGGTTGGCTGCAAAGTGTCCAGGGTGTTGTGACAATTGTTTTATTATTTCACAACGAAGCTCCTCGCAGAGTTTGGGCAACTCGTCGATAGACAATTTTTTGAGGTCACTTGGCCACTGAATTTGATCGAGTATAGGGGTGCTATATTCTGGTAATTTCATCTTTTGCATAATGTTTCAACGTACAAAGGTACTATATAATTGGCTATTCTCTATTGTATTATTGATTTTTTTCTGCTTTATGTTATGAAAACGTTCTTTTATAGTTTGTTTAAATGCAGCTAAACTCTTGTATTTGGAGCTAGAAAAAGCCCATATATGTATCAGTTTACAATTGAAATGCTTACATTTGTATCTTAGATAGGAAGAGTAGAATATCAAATTGTATATTATATGTCCAATTATTCCCAAGACGTTATCCCTTTAAGTACGCCTGTTGAAAGTGTTCATTTGCCACAACCTTTAGATACGCATGGAGAAATTTTGATCATAGGCTCTTGTTTTGCCGAGCATATTGGTAAAAAGCTGGATGAATTTCTTTTCCCTGTTATATTGAATCCAATGGGTATTCAGTATAACCCTTTAAGTATAGCTAAGGCTCTTGAGCAAATAATGAATCAACGGACCTATAGTGTCGATGATTTAGTGAAACACCAAGGGAGATATCATAGTTTAATGCATCATGGTGATTTTTCAGATGCGGATTCACAGGTCGTTTTGGATCGTGTCGAGGAGATGATGGCGCGAACTTGGAATGCTTTACCTCATATAAAACATTTGGTTTTGACTTTTGGGACAGCCTATGTCTATGAAGAGAAGGGTACTGGAGAAGTGGTGAGTAATTGTCATAAACTACCTGCGTCCTTATTTACTCGTCGTAGATTATCTGTTGATGAAATTGTTGATGTCTATAGCGATTTGTTACGGCGTTTGTGGCAGATTAATGAATTTATCCAGGTCGTTTGTACTGTCAGCCCTGTGAGGCATTTACGGGATGGTGCACATGATAATCAATTAAGTAAGTCTACGCTACTGTTAGCTATAGATAAATTAAAAATGAAATTCCCTAATCGTGTGCACTACTTTGCAGCATATGAAATTGTTCTTGACGAGCTTAGAGATTATCGTTTTTTTAATGCTGATATGACACATCCATCTCCAGTTGCAGTGGATATTATATGGCAAAAATTTCAGCATACTTGTATTTCCAAACATGACTTTGAGTATATGGATCAATGGAAACATATTATTAAGCAATTAAAACATCGCCCTATAGATGTTGGTGGTGAGAGACATCTTGTCTTTTTACGCCAATTACGTGAAAAGATAGAAAAAATGCAAGTTCAATATCCTTATTTAGATTTTAGTAAAGCACTTGACTTATGCAATATTCAATAAAAACAATAGCAAGAATGCTCGGAGCCGAAATGGTTGGCGATCGAGAAGATTATATTAAATGGATTTTGATTGATAGCCGTTCTTTGAGCTTTCCTGAAGAGACTCTTTTCTTTGCATTAAAGACTAGAAGAGGAAACGGTGCTGATTATATCCCAGATTTGTATCAGAGGGGGGTAAATCATTTTGTGGTTAGTAAATTACCTAATAATATGGGTGCTTACCCAGATTGTAATTTTTTAGTTGTGCCTGATACCAAGGAAGCTCTACAAAAATTAGCACAAATACATAGAGATCATTTTCAGATTCCTGTCATAGGTGTAACAGGTAGTAATGGTAAGACTATTGTCAAGGAATGGTTGCACCAGATCTTATCTCCTTATATGCGCGTGGTGCGTTCTCCAAGAAGTTATAATTCTCAAGTGGGTGTGCCGTTGTCTATTTGGCAGATGTCAGAAAAAGATGAAGTAGGGGTCTTTGAAGCTGGAATTTCTCGTCCTGATGAGATGGAAAAATTAGAGCCAATGATACGTCCTACGGTGGGGGTCTTTACTAGTTTGGGAGGGGCTCATCAAGAGAATTTCTTTTCAATGCAAGAGAAATGTATGGAAAAGTTGCGGCTATTCAAACATTGTGATGTGGTTATTTACAACGCAGATAATCAATTATTATGCAACTGTGTGGCATGTAGTATGTTGGGGGCAAGAGAGATTGCTTGGTCTACAAAAGATAGTAATCAGCCTTTGTATATTAGTAGCGTGAAGGAGGTCGATGATCATACGTCCATTAAATATTCGTATTTAGGGATTGTTGGTTCCTTTGATATCCCATTCCAAGATGAGGCTAGTATTACCAATGCTATTCACTGCTTGGCTGTCGCTTTGTATATGATGCTTACTCCAGATCAAATAGCCGAACGTATGGCTAAGTTGGAACCTGTGGGTATGCGCTTGGAACTCAAAGAAGGTAAAAATCATTGCCAAATCATAAATGACAGTTATAATTCTGATTTAGCATCTCTAGATATCGCACTTGATTTCTTAATGCGTCGCTCTCAGCGTTTAGGCATGCAGCGTACGCTTATTTTATCTGATATAATGCAATCAGGGCATATCAATGCTACTCTATATAGACGTGTGGGACAACTGCTGACTCAGCGCAAAGTGGACAAACTCATTGCTGTCGGACCGAATATCACTAAATGGCTGAAGGAGTATAAGGGTGAGAAATATTTTTTCATGTCTACCGAAGATGCTATGAAGTCGCAAGTTGTCAAGCATTTAAGTCATGAAGTTGTACTGGTCAAAGGGGCACGACAGTTTCACTTTGAACGCATTACAGACGAATTGCAGTTGCGTCAGCATGAAACGATCTTAGAAGTCAACTTGAATAATTTGGTGGATAATCTAAATAGTTATCGTGCTATGTTGTCTCCAAAGACGAAGATGGTTTCTATGGTCAAGGCTTCTGGGTATGGAGCGGGAACAGTGGAAGTGGCTAAGACTCTTCAAGAGCATCGCACAGATTATTTGGCAGTAGCACTAGCCGATGAAGGTGTAGAATTGCGCCAAGCAGGTGTTTTTGTTGACATTATAGTCATGAATCCAGAAATGTCTTCTTTCTTATCGCTGTTTCAACATCATTTGGAACCTGAAGTCTATAGCTTTGAACTGTTAGATGCTCTGCTTAAGGCTGCACAGCATATGGGGATAGCTCATTTCCCTATTCATGTCAAGATTAATACTGGCATGAACCGACTTGGTTTCTTGCCTAGTGAGATCCCTGAGTTGATTGAACGTCTCAAAGGACAAACTGCGTTGATTCCACGTAGTGTATTCTCGCATTTGGCTGGATCGGATGATGAGGCCCTTGATAGTTTTACAAAACATCAGATTGCTCTCTTTGATGAGGCTTCGACACAATTTATATCTGCGTTTAATCATAAGATATTGCGTCATCTGTGCAATTCTGCTGGTATTGTACGTTTTCCAGAAGCACATTATGATATGGTGCGTTTAGGATTGGGCTTGTATGGCATTGATGCGGCTAGTGGAGAAATATTGCAAACAGTATGTAGTTTGTATAGTACGATTTTGCAGATTCGTGATTTGCCGGCTGGAGAGACAGTGGGGTATAACAAAAAGGGGGTACTTGTGCGTCCTTCTCGAATAGCCGCTATTCCAGTAGGCTATGCTGACGGTATTGACCGACGCTTGGGCAATGGCCGTGGATACTGCTTGGTAAATGGGCAGCCTGCTCCTTATGTTGGAAATATTTGCATGGATGTGTGTATGATTGATGTGACGGATATTTCTTGTGAGGTGCATGACAAAGTGGAGCTCTTTGGTGAAAATCTACCTGTAACTCAACTTGCTAAGTGGATGGATACTATCCCTTATGAAGTCTTGACAAGTATCTCATCTCGCGTGAAACGAGTGAGCTATTCTGAGTAATGTGCTCTTGAGTATATAAGATGCAAAGAAATATTCAATACATATTTTGGGCAGTCTCTGCCTGTATGCTTTGGGGAACGGCTTTTGTGGGTGGTAAGATTGGTTTTTTGTACATGGGGCCTTTGCGTCTGTCTGGGCTTCGCTTTATTATAGCAGGATTAATGCTTGTTCCTCTATTGCTTGTGCAAAGAGTTTCTTTAAAAAAGACCTTGAAGCATTGGAGGATGATATTGCTCTTTTCCATAATGCAAACCTTCCTACAATATGGGTTGTTCTTTTGGGGGCTTAATCTAGTACCTGCTGCTACAGCTGCTCTTGTTGTCGGTGGAGGACCTTTGGTTATCGCCGTAATGGCTCATTTTTTTATGCCCGATGATTTACTTACAAGGCGCAAAGTCTTTGCTATTTTCTTAGGAATTGCAGGAGTGTTCTTTATCGCTTTGACTAAGGGGCAGATGATTGGCGAAGGGTGGTCTTTTTATGGTGGGATTATCTTGTTGATTGTGAGTATATTAATAGGGGGCGGAACAAATATAATCGTAGCGAAATATTTAGGAGATTTACACCCTGTTGGTTTGACTGCTTTGGCCAATCTAAGTGGAGGGGTGTTATTGTATCTGTTTGCGCTAATCGTGGAACCTGCAGTGGACAATGGGATGCCGTCTGATTTCCTTATCGCTCTGTTTTGGTTAGCTTTTATTTCTGCTTATGGCTTTTCTGTTTGGTACACTATTCTTCAGAAACCTGGAGTGAAGGTGGGAGAGATCAATGTGTGGAAATTTGTAATACCAGTTACTGGTTGTGTCTTGAGTTGGGCGATATTGCCTGGTGAGTATCCAGACTGGTCTTCTATAATCGGCATTGTTGTAATAACGGTGTCGTTGCTGATTTTTCAGTGGCCTATAAAAAGTACTGTTAAGGTTTAATGTCCTAGAGATAACAAAATAAATATAGAGACCATTTAACGCTTTGTGCGCTAAATGGTCTCTATTTCTATGTAACAATTACTTTAAAGAATTAAATGCTAAGCGAACGCAAAACATTTATTAATTCTGGATCAATAGGCTTTACATTTTTAATCGCTTTTGTAAAAGGAATTTGCACAACGTGATTGTTTTCGATACCAATCATTACATTGCGTTGGTCCTCAAGTAAAGCTTCGATTGCTCCAACTCCAAGGCGACTTGCTAGAATTCTATCTTCGGCAGTTGGACGACCACCACGCTGTAGGTGACCTAAAATACTGACACGCACTTCGTATTCTGGGAATTCTTTCTTTACTCGATCTGCATAATGCATTACCCCACCTGTTTTGGGGCTTTCAGCTACAAGAACAATACTTGAATTTTTAGACTTGCGAAATCCGTGGGAGATGAAATCTTCTAATTGGTCAAATTCTGTTGCAAATTCAGGAATGATTGCCGCTTCTGCACCAGATGCAATAGCACCGTTGAGCGCTAAGAAACCAGCGTCTCGTCCCATAACTTCAATAAAAAATAAACGCTCATGCGAGGTTGCAGTGTCACGAATCTTGTCGACTGCATCCAAAATTGTATTGAGTGCAGTATCATAGCCGATTGTTACGTCTGTGCCAAATAAGTCGTTGTCGATTGTTCCTGGCAATCCAATACATGGGACATCGTATTCTTGCGCAAAAATTCGAGCACCAGTCAATGAACCATCTCCTCCGATGATTACAAGGGCATCAATTTCATTTGCTTTTAAATTCTCATAAGCTTGCGCACGTCCTTCGGTAGTCTTAAATTCTTCACATCTAGCCGTTTTAAGGATAGTGCCTCCACTATAAATGATATTGCTTACATCTTGACTTTTAAAATCTTTAATATCATTGGTCAGAAGACCTTTATAGCCTTTATAGATACCTTTTACTTTAAGCCCATTTGAAATTGCAGCTCTAGTCACTGCACGTATTGCCGCGTTCATACCAGGAGCGTCACCACCAGAGGTTAATACGCCCACACATTTTATTACTCCCATAATTAGCTATTATATAATGTTTGATGTGTACAAAAGTAAGCATTTTCAATTACTTTCTAAGAGAAAGTTGCTAAAAAAACAATAGAAAATCCGAGGTTTTTCTTAATAATTGATATGTATATCTTCTCTCAGGATATTATTAGCAATATATTCTGCAATTTGTCTCATTTGCCAAGAAGGGGTAGAAGTGGCACCACAAATACCAATAGATTCAGCATCTTTGATGTCTTCTAAATTGACTTCAGATATATCATCTATAAAAAAAGTGCGGGGGTTGACTTCTTTGCAAGCTTGGTAAAGCATTCGCCCGTTTGAACTTTTTTTGCCGCTGACAAAAAAAATAGTGTCATGACTTTTTGCAAAATTTCTAACGTTAGGCATGCGATTCATGACCTGTCGACAAATTGTATCTCTGTATTCGAAGCTTAAGCCGTCTTGAATGTTTAGTCTTATATATTCTACGATTTGCATATACTCATCATGAGATTTAGTGGTCTGGGAATATAAAAAGACAGGACGATGCATGGAAATTTTTTCAACTTCTGAAAAACTCTCAATAACAATAGCATCTCCTTCCGTTTGTCCTACTAAGCCTAAAACTTCAGCATGCCCTTTTTTTCCATAAATCACAATTTGTGCGTTCTCGTTTTTATGTGTTTGCCATGCTTTTTTAATACGCTCTTGCAGTCTGAGTACTACTGGGCAAGTAGCATCAACTAATGTAAGGTTGTTTTGCTTGGCTATTTCGTAAATTTGTGGAGGGGCTCCATGAGCTCTAAGAAGCACGGTCGCGTTGTGTAGTTGACAATAAGTCTCTTCATTGATACAGTGTAGTCCTAGTGCGTTTAAACGTTCTACTTCTTTACTGTTGTGAACAATGTCTCCTAAACAGTATAGTTCACCGTCTGTTTCGGCCAAGACTTCTTCAGCTTTTTCTATTGCATTGACAACGCCAAAACAAAAACCCGATTTTTTATCTATTGTGATCTCCATAATTGTGCTATTCTTGAGTCGCTTTTTGAAAAGCAGACATTAGCCAAGCATCTTGTTCAGCGATACTCATATATGTATTATCTAGAAGCAATGCATCATCCGCTTTGCGAAGTGGACTGACTTCTCGAGTTTGGTCTATATGATCACGCTCCTGTACATTCTTTAGAATAGATTCGTAGCTAGCATCATCGCCTTTGGCGCGCAGTTCGTCATAGCGTCGCTGTGCACGAATCTCGGCAGATGCTGTAAGGAATATTTTTAATTCTGCATCTGGAAATACGGTGGTACCTATATCTCGTCCATCCATAACAATGCCTTTTTGTGTGCCCATGGCTTGTTGTTGTTTCACCATTTCTTCACGGACAAAATCGATTACGGCTACAGGGCTCACTAGATTGCTAACTTCCATGCCACGGATTTTATTTTCCACATCCACATCATTTAAAAATGTGTGAATTTGACCTGTCGTCTCTTCTTTAGCAAATCTAATTTTTAGTTCTGACATTTTGTGTTTCAGTCCTTCACGATCAATTTTTCCATCGATTACTAGACCTTCTTGGATACAAAATAGCGTTGTTGCACGGTACATAGCACCGCTGTCAATATATATATACCCCACTTGTTTAGCAAGGGATTTGGCCATAGTGCTCTTTCCGCATGAAGAGAACCCATCAATGGCTATGGTAATCTTTTTCATCATTTTACGTTTAAATATTCTTCGTTTTTCGCTTCAAAGATACGCCTTTCCTCTCTTTTAGCATCTTTAATGCATTAAAAAAGTGCAAAAAGTTATTTTTTAATAGTGTTTTATTGGATATCGTTTGTGGGAAACTTATTATTATTTTTATCTTTGTCCCAAATAAGGGAAGTCGACTGTGGAAAGTCGAAATGCCTTGAATCCAACTTTGTATCTTATGTTTCATTTATAATAAACAATTATGGAAATCAAAAAATCACCCAAAGCCAATCTCGAAGGTCAGGGGACACGTACCACTCGTGTCATGCTTGGTATCGTAGTTGTCTTAGCGCTTTTCTTTGCAGCACTTGAGCTGTCTGAGCGCGAAGCAGTAGTCGATACTTCAGATATGATCGTGGATGTCTCATTCGAGGAAGAGCTCGTTGAGCGCACAGTACAGGAAGAACCAAAACAAAAGCCGCCAGAGCCTAAGAAACCTGAAGTCATTGAAGTGATAAATATCGTTGAAGATGATGTTAAGGTCGATGAAACGGAACTTCAATCTACTGAAGAAACAGGAGAAAAGGTAGATGTAGTATTTGTTCCACAAGCAGAAAAAGAAGAGGAACCTGAAGAGGAAGAAATTTTGATGATTGCGGAAACTATGCCAGAATTCCCAGGTGGAATGGGAGCATTGATGAAATACCTAAGTAAGAACATCAAATATCCTACAATAGCACAAGAAAACGGCGTTCAAGGTCGTGTAATTGTTCAGTTTGTGGTAAACAAGGATGGTTCTATAGTAGATCCAGTTGTTGTTCGAAGTGTTGACCCTTACTTGGACAAGGAAGCCCTACGTGTGATTAAAACCATGCCTAAGTGGAAACCAGGTGAGCAACAGGGTAAAAAAGTACGTGTGAAGTACACCGTACCTGTTACTTTCCGTCTACAGTAATTATACATATTACTAAGTTGAGGCAGCCTTTAGTAGCTGCCTCACTTTGTTTATATATGTCAATAGTTTACGAATGCCTCATTTTAACGTTATAGTATGTACACTAGCTCACAAATTTTAGACTTGTATGCCAATACAAAAATAGAGCACCCTTATATAGGACGTGTCCCCAGTTTGTATGAACCAGTCGATTATATTATGTCATTAGGGGGTAAACATTTGCGTCCTATTCTATTTTTAATGGCTTATAGCTTGTATAATGAGAATGTGTCTCTGGTATTAGAACAAGCACAGGCTTTTGAAACTTTTCATAACTCCACTTTAATTCATGATGATTTAATGGATAATTCAGCTACTCGCAGAGGGCATGATACAGTGCATATTAAGTATAGCCCGAATATTGCTGTTTTGTCTGGAGACGCTATGATTGTACTTGCTATGCAGCAAATGGGAAATGCCAAAACTGCATGTCTGCAAGAGATCATGAAGCAGTTTACGCATACAATGATGGAAGTTTTTGAAGGTCAGCAGTTGGACTTGGAGTTTGAGGAGCGATCGAAAGTGACTATTGAAGAATATATAACGATGATTGAGCTCAAAACAGCAGCTCTTTTGGCTGGTGCACTTCGAATAGGTGGACAGCTTGCTAAGGCTCCCAGCCATGTGGTCAAAGCGTTAGATGCCTTTGGGCGTGCTTTGGGTATAGCTTTTCAGATTCAAGATGATTTGCTTGATTTATATGGAGATGAAAAAGAGCTTGGAAAACAAGTGGGGGATGATGTGATGACTGGAAAAAAAACGATTCTAATGACTCATGCTTATACTCATGCTGATGCCGTTTTGTCGGGAGAAATCATGAATTGGGTAGTGTCAAATTCTAGAACGAGAGAGGAAAAAGTTCTGTTTTTTAGAAACCTTTTTGAAGAGACCAATTCTCGTGCATTTGCAGTAGATCAAATGAATTTATATATGCAAAAGGCTTTGGATGCTTTACAAATAATCGAACAAGAGCAAAAAGATGTAGCGCCTTTTCATGAACTAATTGCTCAATTGTTGACGCGAAAAAAATAAAGAATATGCCATATAGACGATTGCCAAATACTGACTCTGCACGAGTTCGTGCCTTAAAAACAATTGTAGAACAAGGAGAACAAGCTTCAGATATATTAAGTTTGCCTTATTCTTTGAATATGCTTTCTAAAGCTCGTAATTTTTTACGTCGTTTTGAAGCGGCTCATCGTAATTATAAGGTGTGTTATGATGAACAAAGCCGTTCTAGTGCTGTACATCACGAGAAATCTAAACACGCACGGCTATATGTATCACATTTTGTTCAAGTGCTGAATCTCGCAATTTTGCGTGAAGAAATTCCGCGTGAAGCTAAAACACTATATGGTCTTAATCCTGATAATTTCAATTTGCCTGATTTGGCTAGTGATGCTTCATTATGTGAATGGGGACAACAGATCATTGATGGTGAACAAGCACGTATTTCTCAAGGAGGTACTCCAATTTATACCCCAACGATAGCTAAGGTAAAGGTCTTTTATGACACATTTCGTGAGAGTTATGAACGACAAAAAAATTATCAACGATTGACTAGTAAGAGTCTAGATGAAATTTCAGCACTTCGTCCAGAAGCTGATGAAATGTTATTGGATTTGTGGAATGGTATAGAAGAAAAATACATGGACATTGAACCAATGGAGGCAAGGTTGGATGTGTGTCGTCAATTTGGTATCGTGTACTATTACAGATCTAGCGAAAAACGTCGTATGGCAATGCAAAAAAATCAGACTCAATTAGATCTATTTGACGACTTAGAAAATGAATAAGTATATTATTGATACTCATACACATCTTTATGATGAGGCATTTGAACAAGATTGCGATGAGGTGTTAATGTCATCTCTGGAAGCAGGAATACGGTATTTTTTATTGCCAAACTGTGATCAAAGTACATATCTCCAAATGCAAAATTTGTGTAAAAAATATCCTAATGTATGTTTCCCTATGTATGGTGTACATCCTACGTCTTTAACAAAGGATAATTGGCAATATGAACTTGCAAGGGTGAAAGAGGCTCTTGTTAACGATTCACGTCCCATTGCAATAGGGGAAATTGGTATAGATTTATATTGGAGTAAAGAAGCTGTTGAAGAACAACAGCTTACTTTTCGTCAACAGTTACAGTGGGCTCTGGATTATAATTTGCCTGTGTCTGTTCATTGTCGTAAGGGATTTGCACAAATCATAGAAGTTTTGGATGAGTTTAAAGGTAAGAGTTTAACAGGAGTCTTTCATTGTTTTTCAGAAGGCGAAGCCCAATTAAATAAAGTCTTAGATTATGGATTTTATGTTGGGTTAGGAGGAGTTGTTACGTTTAAAAAAGCGCATATTGCTGACTTACTACCAACTATACCTGAGGATCGGTTTGTGTTAGAAACTGATGCTCCCTATTTGGCACCAACTCCTAAAAGAGGTCAACGAAATTTACCAGAGTATTTACATTATGTAGCTCAATTTATTGCCGATAAAACAGGTCGTACAAAGGAAGACATAATTCATAAATCTACAGAAAATGCTTTACGTCTGTTTCAAATCGATTCATTTATTGGCTTTAGACCATAAAGAATATTAATTTTTTGCCGTATACAAGCGAAAAACTCTACCGAAACGCTTGGTACGATGAAAAAAAAGGATACTTTTGTAGCTGAATTGTCTGAAATAGTGTCGAGGCGACTATGCCTATACCCCCACATGCAGCCTTGGAGAGGTGCTCGAGTGGCTGAAGAGGCACGCCTGGAAAGCGTGTATACGCCAAAAGCGTATCGCGGGTTCGAATCCCGCTCTCTCCGCGTGGTCAGACTTATTCAAAGTACATGTGAGAAATATTAATCAATAACAATCAATTATTTAATTCAAAAATTTAGACACACATGAAAAAGTTATTTGCAATCATCGCTGTGATTGGAGCTGTAACATTCGGTTCTGTACAGTATGCTAACGCTCAAGAAGCTACACCAGCTGCTACAGAGCAAACTCAAGTTGCTGCGGACAATGCTGCTGCTGACGATGCAGCTCCAGAGCCAATTCACAAGACACTTAAGACTAAGTTTATTGAAGGTACTGCCTCTTTTATGTCTTTGGTATCTGTTGCACTAGTTGTTGGTCTTGCTTTCTGTATTGAACGTATTATCTACCTTAGCTGGGCAGAAATTAACACTAAGAAATTTATCTCTAAGATCGAAGAACACCTTGAAGCTGGTGATCTAGAAGGTGCAAAGGATTTCGCACGTAACACTCGTGGTCCAGTAGCCTCTATCTACTATCAAGGTCTTATGCGTGTAAATGAAGGTCTTGACGTTGTAGAACGTTCAGTCGTTTCTTACGGTGGTGTACAAGCTGGTTACCTTGAAAAGGGATGTTCTTGGATTACTCTTTTCATTGCAATGGCTCCATCATTAGGTTTCTTGGGTACTGTAATTGGTATGGTACAAGCATTTGATAAGATTCAAAAAGTAGGTGATATCTCTCCAACAGTCGTTGCTGGTGGTATGAAGGTTGCCTTGATTACAACTATCTTTGGTTTGATCGTAGCGCTTATTCTTCAGTTGTTCTACAACTATATCCTTGCTAAGATTGAATCACTAACAAGTGATATGGAAGATTCTTCTATTACATTGCTTGACTTAGTCATCAAATACAACTTGAAGTACAATAACTAATAACGGGAGAGAATTATAATGCGTAAATCATATTTAATTTCATATTACGTACTATGGGCGTTGCTAGCTGCTACTGCAATTGTTGTGGCTTGGTTTGCTCTAGACGGATTTGATGCGGGTATGCAGGAAGGTTTTACTGTCCCAGCTCACACAGATACGTTGATGTACTGGATGTATGCAGTGCTTGGCATTTGTGTTGCGGTTACTGTCGTAGCAGGTGCTGTAAAATTTATATCTAACTTTATTGATCACCCAGGTACAGCTTTAGAGTCATTGACTGGTGTTGTAATTATTGCGGTGATCTTGGGTATCACATATTCTATGGCTTCATCAGAACCAGTTATGACTGGTGATGGTGCATATACAGATGCAGGCTGGTTGAAGATTGCAGGTATGATGTTGTATTCTATCTACTTTTTGATGGGAGCAGCAATTGTAGCCATCATTGCTAGTGGTATCAAGAAAGCTATTTCATAATCATAATTAAGGAAAGGAAAATAAAATGGCAAGAGGAAAAAAGAAAGTGCCGGATATTAATTCGAGTTCTACCGCGGATATCGCATTCTTGCTGTTGATCTTCTTCCTTATCACTACCTCAATGGACACTGACCAGGGTTTGGCTCGTCGTCTTCCTCCTCCACCGGAGCAAGATCAACAGAAACCTGAGGATAAGGATTTTAATAAACGTAACGTTTTGCAGATTCTTATCAATAAGAATAACCAGTTGATGGTTGGTGGTGAGATTATGGATGTGAAACAGCTTCGTGAGAAAACAATTGAATTTATCGATAACCCTAATAATGACCCTACGCTTCCTCAAAAGAAAGCGAAGCACATAGATCTTCTTGGAGATTGTGAGATCACAGATCAACACATCATCTCTCTACAGAATGACCGTGGTACAAGTTATGAGGCATATATCGAGGTTCAAAATGAACTAGTGGCAGCATATAATGTGTTGCGTAACCGTTTGGCAAAATCAAAATTCGGTAAAGAGTATGAAGAATGTACGCCTGATCAACAAAAGGCAGTTCGTCAGTACTACCCACAACGAATTTCTGAAGCGGAACCTAAAAACTATGGAGGGAAGTAAACATGGGAAAATTTAATAAGACTGGTAAGAAAGAAATGCCGGCTTTGAATACATCTTCACTTCCTGACTTGATTTTTACGCTGTTGTTCTTCTTTATGATTACTACAACAATGCGTGAAGTTTCATTAAAGGTACAGTTTCAAGTACCTCAAGGTACTGAGCTTGAAAAATTAGAAAAGAAGTCATTGGTGACTTTTATCTATATTGGTAAGCCAACACCTGAGTTCCGTAAGAAGATGGGTTCTGAGAGCCGTATTCAGTTGAATGATAAGTTTGCTGAAGTAGCAGATATATTTGACTATATTAATCAAGAACGTAACAACATGAAGGAAAGTGATCAGCCATTTATGACTGTATCTCTTAAAGTTGATAAGGAAACTAAGATGGGTATTGTGACAGATGTTAAGCAAGCATTACGTCAAGCCTATGCGTTGAAGATTAACTATTCTGCTGCAAAACGTCAGTAATATAGAAGAGTAGATTATAACTACACATAATAATAGGGTATGTCAAAAGAAATTTTGATGTACCCTTTTTATTTGATTAGTATTTATTCTTAATATCTGATTCTATTTGAATTTATTGTAGACTTCGATAATATATTGTACTTTTGCTGTAGTAGATCATTTATAATTTTATTTATGTATTCGGAAATTACAGCGGAGCAAATACTTGCACTCCCTCGTGCACAGAAAGCAATGACATTATTTTGTGGGGGATATAGTTGTGCGCAATCTTCCCTACTTGCTTTTATAGATTTACTTTCAATTGATGAGCAAACTGCGATATGTGTGGCGTCATCTTTTGGAGGTGGTATGGGGAAATTGCGTGAACTCTGTGGTGCCCTTTCTGGTGTTTTTATTGCTGTAGGTCTTCTGTACGGTCCTAGTAAGTTGGTGGATAAAAAGACTAAAGAAGATCATTATGCACGTATCTATGAGCTTGGAGAGCAGTTTAGGTCATATACTAATTGTAATAGTTTTATTTGCAGAGATTTATTGAAAAGGGAATTGGGAACTATTGGAAATTCTGATTCGCTTAAATTGATTTATTCTCCAGCTGTTGAAAAACCTTGTCCCCAGCTTGTGGGTTTAGCTGCTGGTTTACTCGAATATTACATTAAGATACATCCAATCAAATGAAAATAGCATTACTTCAATTAGACATACAGTGGGGTAAATCAGAGTACAATAGAAAACATATTGCCGATTTATTAAATGCACATTTAGGGGTAGATATATATGTGCTCCCCGAAATGTTTACTACTGGTTTTTGTGCCAATCCTAATTCTTTTGCCGAACCCGTAGAGTGTAGTGAAACACTTAGTTGGATGAAGGAGCAGGCAAAAAAATTACATGCTGCCATTGCAGGTAGTGTTTTAGTATCAGAAGAAAATACTTTTCGAAATAGATTCTTTTTCGTGTATCCTGATGGTTATGTAAAATATTACGATAAAAGGCATTTGTTTACCTATGGTGGAGAACACAAGTATTTTACTCCAGGGAAACAACGTGTAATAGTTGAATATAAGGGATGGCGTATATTACTTCAGATATGTTATGATTTGCGTTTCCCTGTATTTTCAAGAAATATTCCAGAAAGTTATGATCTTGCTTTGTATGTGGCTTCGTGGCCCAGTTCGCGCATTGCTGTATGGGATGCTTTATTAGTTGCTCGTGCCATTGAGAATCAATCATACGTAGCTTACGTTAATCGAGTAGGTGAGGATCCTCAGGCAAATTATGAAGGTAGTTCAGGTGTGGTTGATCCGTATGGACATAAGCATTCTGAAGTGCTGCGAAATCAAGAAGGAATTATGATTTTTACTTTAGATAAAAAGAAACTGGAAAGCTTCAGGAAGAAGTTTCCAGTTCTACAAGATGGTGATGTTGATTTATTAAACTATTGATTTAGTCATTTGTTTCAGAGCAGTTGGCTATAACAAGTTCAGTACTGTACATTTCTGAATCATCGTAATGATCATACGGTAAAGCGCTTTTAACTTTTTCATAAGCCATTCGCATTCGATCTGTAGCTGATATGCCTTCAATGTAAGGTATAGGTTCATGTATTGTCATTATTAATTCATGACGTCTAACCCAGCCACCTTGGCGTGGGAGAACTTGGTAACTGCCATTAATTGTGACGGGAACTATAGGTAATTTTAAATCATCAGCTAACAAGAAGGCTCCTCGTTTGAAAACTCCTATAAGACCATTTGCTGAACGAGAACCTTCAGGAAAAACAACCATTGATTCTCCACGATTTAAAGTTGTCTCACATTGTTCGAGCGTCTCTTTTAGGCCGTGCCCTGTACGATCTACATAGATATGTCCAGCACTACAACATGCTTTACCGATCAAGGGTAATTTCCGTAGTGCCTTTTTCATCAACCATTTGAAGTTATGTTCAAGAAATCCGTATATTAAGAAAATATCGAACGCTCCTTGATGATTGGCAACAAAGATATAATTTTCTTTGTTTAATACGGATTTGCTTCTGTCCACCTTAACTGGTAATAATAAAATACGACAGATGGCAATGGACCACAATTTACCTGGGTAGTAGCCCCAAATATGAGCTCCGCCCAATGCACTTCCTATGATAGTTACCAGTGCTGTTAGTATGGTTAGTACAAGTACTATAGGAAATGCTATAAAGATCTGATAGAGATAATAAATTTGTTTGTAAAACATAGTGGTATAACTTAATGTTTTGACACAAAGATAATTGTTTTGTGCAAGAATCAAAGCTTTTCCCTCGTTTTTTTGTAGTATAAAAAGAATAGACAAAGCGGCCTGTTATGAATAATTCATAGCGCTTGTCTATTCTTCTTATTTGAAAGTTGTTTATCTTTTCTTGTTTTTTCTTTGTTTCTTAGCTTCCGTATCTAAACGCGGTGTCTTAGCTCTTACATTTCGTTCTTCATGTTTAGATCCTATTCTGTAATCCCTTGGCATATAAGCTCCACCACTGTATAGTTTATTTATTAAATCATCTCTTTTCATACGTTTTAATTCTCGGATGATCTCTTCACGTTTGTCCTGTTTGTACCAAAAGAAGAATAAACGTTGTGCTTGTTTTTGTTTAGGTGTCTTAGCACTATATACAGCTTCAAGGGTGTATGGATCATAGCCAGTATACCATGTTTCTGTACTTACTGTCATCGGTGTAGGAGTAAAGTCTTGTACTTGTTCCAACCGAAAATTCAATTTTTTTGTTTCCACAGCTAATTCAGCCATATCTTCTTCATGACAAGCAGGGTGAGAAGATATAAAATACGGTATAAGTTGCTGCTTTAATCCTGCTTCTTCGTTTATGTGGTCAAAGCTAGCCTTAAACTGTTTGAATTGTTTAAAACTTGGTTTACGCATAGCTTTGAGCACATGGTCACAAGTGTGTTCGGGAGCTACGGTTAATCTACCACTTACATGATACTTAATTAATTCTTCTGTGTACTGTTGGGCTGCTTGATTAACATTTTCGTCTTTTGAGCAGTGCTGCAATAGGTCGTATCGTACACCACTGCCAATAAAGCTTTTCTTTACTTCAGGCAAAGCATCTACTTCATGATATAAATCAAGCATTGGACGGTGATCAGTATTTAAATTGGGACAAATTTTTGGATGAACACAACTGGGACGTTTGCATAGAGCACACATTTCTACGTTATATCCGTGCATTTGATACATATTAGCACTAGGGCCTCCTAAGTCACTAATATATCCTTTAAAGTCATCCATTTGTGTGATTTGTTTTACTTCACGCATGATGTTAGCTTTGCTACGGCTTGTGATGAACTTACCTTGGTGCGCACTGATTGTACAGAAAGCACATCCACCGAAGCATCCTCTATGTAATGTTACGCTGTGCCTAATCATGTCGTATGCCGGTATTCTCTTATCCTTATACTTTGGATGAGGTAGTCGAGTATAGGGTAGATCATGTGTAGCATCAAGTAGCTCTGTGGACATAGGTGGGTTAGGAGGGTTTACAATTACGTATTGGTTGCCAGTCTTTTGAATAAGGCGCGCAGCATGTACACGATTGCTTTCTTCTTCTATATGTCTAAAATTTTGAGCATGTGCCTTCTTATCATGTAGACATGTTTCAAAATCATTTAACATAAGGTCGTTTTCTTGTGGAGTATATGTTTTGGTTGCATAGACTATTTGGTTCATAGTACAAATAGATTCTTTACTTTCTCCATTTGCCATGTGTTGTACTAGTTCACGCATGGATTGATCTCCCATACCGTACATTAAATAATCAGCACCACTTTCCAGTAAGAAAGAGGGCATTAACTTATCTTTCCAATAGTCATAATGAGCTAAACGGCGTAAAGACGCTTCGATTCCTCCCAAAACGACAGGTACGTCAGGGTAGAATCGTTTCAAAATTTGTGTATATACTATACTAGGGTATTCTGGACGCATATCATTTCTAGCGTCAGGTGTGTAAGCATCCTCACTTCTTAAGCGACGATTAGCTGTGTACATATTTACCATAGAATCCATGGCACCAGCAGACACACCAAAGAATAGCCGGGGTTTCCCTAACTTTTTAAAATCTCTTAGATCATCCCTCCAATTGGGTTGGGGGATAATGGCAACTTTTAGCCCCATAGATTCTAAAATGCGGCAAATAACTGCTGGCCCAAAAGCAGGATGGTCAATATAGGCATCTCCCGAAAAAAAAATGACGTCAAGTTCATCCCAGCCCCTTAAATTGACTTCTTTTTTGGTCGTTGGGAGCCAGTCTGTAAGTTGATATTTGTTCATTTGAATATAATTGTCTGTTGTGAAGCTTACTATTAAGCTTTGTATGTTTGCACTCTCTGCAAAATCTGAATAAAATCTTGATTGCTCATACCAAAATCCTGCTCCTTGTAATGTACATAATCATCTAAGTAATCGCTTGTGATTTGGTCTTGTATATCTTTGCCATCTAAGCCCATTTCTTCTAGAATGAATCGGATCATTCCTTGCATGGCATGGATTGTTCTCATACGCTGATCTGCAGCAGCTATATTTTCCACTTCACACATATGTCCATTACGTGCAACCAGATATATCGTTGCATAGCATTTGTTTAATGAACCAAATACTGTTTCAATTTTTTGTTGTTGAGGTTTCGAGAGTTTCTTTAGTTGTTGAATAATGTCTGAAATCATCAGTCTTTATTTATGGTTGAGTAAATTCTATACGCACTGTATCGACATCATATATTTCTCTAAATCCAATATGATGAGCTATAAGGTAACGTTTAAGTTCGTGAAATGATACATCATCATGCATCAACACGTGAACAATTTGTCCTGCAGGTGCTTTGCATATTCCCTCAATGGCAGTTACTATAGGCATGTATGCCTCTGTATTTCTTGTGTCAATAATAAGAGGTTTCATAGGTGAATTTGTTTATGTTTTGGGCAAACTTACACAAAATAAATGAGTAAAGCAAATATAGGGCTTTTTAAGTCAGCATGATAATAACTCCTAGTACGCTAATTATTGCACCAATAATTTCAACCCAAGAGATACGTTGATGGTAATAATATCTAGCGGGTATTAGAATCATTATAGGGGTTAATGCTAGTAGGGTAGATACAATTCCAGCAGGGGCAAATTGAAGTGCCATTAATGAACCTGCTACCCCTAGATAAGGCCCTAAGATAGTTCCTAGGATGGCTTGTCGCACCCCAAATTTATCTGCAACTATTTGTTTTAAGCCTTTCTTGCCTTTAGTAATTAGAAGGATACTTAGGAAAATAGTAAATCCAATAACACTACGTACAAAAGTGGCTTCAAAAGGGAGTAACCAGTGGGAAAGCGGCCTGTCTACTTGTGACAATGCGTTCATGCCCATTTTGCTAAATACCAGCCCAACACCTTGCCCTAAAGAAGCGCCAATGGCTAGTAGTATTCCTGTTAACGGAACTTTTAGTCTTGATTGATTACCATGAACTTGTTGTGTCCCCTTTTGTGGGCGAGACACGATTGATAACATAATCCCGCCAATCGTTATAATCATACCTATCCAGGTACGGATAGATAAATTCTCTTGTAAAATATAGTAAGCAGTTATGGCAGCAAAAGGAGAAGATAAGGTCATAAATAGTTGTGTGAACCTAGCTCCAATTTCTTTGTATGATCTAAATAGACAATAATCGCCTATGATATATCCAATAAATCCACTTAACCCTAGCCACTCCCATGCACTAATTGGAATTTGGTTTAGAAAGGGGCCTGATGCTATCCAAACCGTAATGGCCAATAGAAGCATTGATACTCCTAATCGAAAGACATTGACCTGTAAGGTTCCCATTCTTTTAGTAGCATCTTCAAAATAGATAGCAGTGGCTGTCCAAGCCACTGCTACCCCTAAAGCGATTGTTTCACCAACCATATGTCATGTGTCTATATGTCAACAGATCTTTATTGCTCATTATCAGAGTTTTCTTCTGTCTCCTCTTCTTCAGACATTTCTTTCTCAATAGCTGCAATAGTTTCTTCGTTTAAAACGTTACCTTTTAGTAGCAAATTATACCATTGGAAGAATTTTTTTATGTCAGATGGGTATACACTGTCACGATCATACTCAGGCAATACTTCTGAAAAAGCTTTAGCAAGTTCGTCGGTGCTAGCTTTTTTAGGGTTGATAGGTGAGTTTTCTCCATTGTATAATCTAAATGCAGCAGCAAGAATGTAACGAAGACGTACTTCACCTTGTCCATCTTCTGTATCTACATACATTGCAATATCGTTGAGTGAAAGTACTTGTTCATTGCTACGAATAGGTAAACGTTTGTTTTCTCCCACTTGTTCAACAATAATATTTGCCTTATTTTGAGCTAGTAATTTATATAGACCTGGACGACCTACTACAGATAATATTTTTCTCAACATAATAATTTCTGATTTTCTAATTAAATATTTGTTCTAAATTTTAGGGGACAAAATTAACTATAATCCAACAGCTATACAAATCGAGGTCGTAGAAAAAAATAAACTTAATCTTTTTTTTCTATGATCTCCACGTCATTTGGATGAACAAAAGCAGATGCTATAGCCATAACTCCTGGTATGTCAACAACTACACGACGGTTGCGTTTGATTCGTACAAATGTGCCAATAATGCCTTTGAAAGGTCCTGAGAGTACTCGCACCTTATCTCCTTTACGTAATGCAACATCTTTGGTTGATAAGAATAAATTATCTGGATTATGTTGTTGTGCAACTTGCATAAAGTCTCTCATTTGTTTATCTGGAACAATAACTGGAGATTGGCTTGCATAATCACGAATATAGTGAATCGGAATAACTAAGTTGGGGTCTTTGCGTAACTCTTCCATGTGAGCTGCAGTAATATGTACAAATACTAAGTTATGTACAGCTGGGAGTAGTTCTTTTTGGATACGACCTTTGCGTTCTATTTCGTTAAATACCATGGGAATAAAATTGTCAACTCCCAATTGATCTAGATAATTTTTGAATTTAAGTTCTCTGCTATATGTTACGCGAATTGCGAACCACTGTTTCTTTTCATTCAATAATGTATTCTCTTGTGGGAGTATATCATTGTCCTCATGAGTAGTCTTACAGGCAGTGCAGTCTATGTTTTTATTTTCAAGCATTGTTTTCAATGAGGTATCTCCTTGTGTATTTTTCGTTTGACTATTCAGTTGGCTCATTTACTGTACATTCTGTTACATTTGTTTCTACTGAACAAAATTACATGTTTCTAAATCAGCAACCAAGGAAATATCCATATTTTTTATTACTTTTGCGTTATGAAAATACATATGTTTATACCTGATATTACCGACATAATCTTGTTGGTTCTATTTTGCTTAGTGGGTTTAGCTATCCTTACATACTTATGGATGATTTTGAGTCGTTTACCTCGTACAATTAAACATGAACAAGGTAAAAGTTGTGATTTAAATAAGGATGCTTGCCCTCCAGTCTCTGTTATAATTTGTGCAAATGATCAGCAAAATGATTTGATAAAGCATTTGCCTGCAGTATTGGAACAGCAATATTCAGAATTTGAAGTCATTGTTGTGCTGGATGCAGATAGTGAAGATAGTAGCGCAGATGTATTGCGCCAGATGGAACAAAAATATGATAATTTATACCATACATTTATTCCAGCTGGATCGCTGTATCTCAGCCGTCGTAAGTTGGCAGTAACTTTAGGAATTAAAGCAAGTCGATACGATTGGTTGGTTTTTATTGAACCTGATTGTGTCCCCGCTTCTCCTCTTTGGTTATCCCGTCTTTCAGAGGGTATGTATGCAGGAAAAGACGTAGTTATAGGGGCTGTATTTTGTAATGTAAATGACGATACTGCGCAGAAATGGCAGAAACACTTAGCTAAATTATGGTGTCGTCGAAATCTTCAAATAATGGGGTGGGCACTCGCAGGTAAACCATTTTCAGCTATGGGACGAAATTTAGCATATCGTAAATCTACTTTCCTGCAGTCTGGAGGATTTTCGAATCAATTACGTCTTTCACGTGGAGAAGATAGTTTGTATATAAATAAAATAGCTAACATATCCAATACTTCGGTGGTTTGCCATCCCGATGCATTTACATATGTTACACCTTGTCGCTCAAAACGTGAATGGAGTCAAGAACTCAAAGATTTTCGTAAAGTTGTCTCTTATCTTAAGGGAAGTCCTGTGTTTATGATCAAAGCTTATCGCTTTAGTTGGGCAATGTTTATTTTATTGGCAGTTATTGTTGTTGCTTATTCATTTGTAACTTACCAAATAGTGCCAGTACTACTAGCCGTAATTTTATGTTTGATCAATGGCCTTTTTCGCTATAGAATTTATAAACACTTACGCACTATATCTATAAAGTCTTAGTATTTGAGGTTGAAACGAAGCCCAAATTGAAGTTGTAATTGAATGTCAGAGTACGTATGAACGTTTTTGCTTTGTTCTATCCAACAGTAATTGCTCATTATTCTAGGGGCAACAAATACGCTACAATTGGAAGTTAAATCGTACAGTCCTTGAACACTAGCAGTCCATCCATGTACGGGTCGTTTAATCTGAATATTTGTTTGACTGTTTCTATCAATATATCCTGCTACCAAACCACCTGAGATGTTTACATGGAATCTACGTAGATCCTCTACGATTGGATCAACTGGTGACGAATCATCTGGTACACCGAATAATATAGTCACTGGATTGATGAGCCCTTCAATTTGTCCCCAATAACCAGATCCCATTGAAATACCTCCTTTTACTCCAAAATAAGGATTAATCCATTTCCCAACATTGATTTGTGTAAAACTATTCCAGTCAATATGATTTTCATATTTCCATCTACTTTGTCCGGTGATTACTTCGACAAATGAATTGTCTAGTACATGCCCAATAACCTTAAACATGCCATCGTTGCTTATGTCTTTGTTGTGTATATAGTACAATACACCAACACGTAATCCCGCGTTTACATCATAATCCCGCCAGTTTCTATTGTCCTTATATTCTATTTTACTTTTACTTGCTGTCAAATAAGGAGCAATATATATGTGACCGTGCTTGCTGATACGGGTGCGTATTTCAAGCCCACCTTCAACAGATGGCCCTATAGTCAGTGTCTTTTTATAATATCCAGCGCTAGCACCAACACCAGCATATGGGTATACATTCCATTGTCTATCTGGACGATAGCCGAATAACCATGAAGTCGCGTTAAGCATTACATCTGTGCGGACAAAAGCTGAATGTAAATTATTTAGATTACTCTTTTCTTCAATGAAGCTATATCCCCCATGTAAACGAAACGCCCAGTATGGACTCACATCTCCACCAATACTAGCATGTATGCCATGTCCAACTATATAATTCAATGTGCCAACGGGCGCTTGTAGAGCATAGTCATACCCACCTTGTACAAAGGTATGATTGATAAGTCCTTTAAATCCTCTACCAGAGAACTTTTGATTTTGGGGCTTGTAGTGTGCCAACATAGAGTAACGAAGTACGTTTACTCGACTTTGAGGTTGAGTGATAGTATCTTGTTTAATCTTATCTTGGCTACTGCTTGAAGCTGCCCATGTGTTGTGCCCAGCTAGAGTACACAATAGAACTATACTGAACAGTTTTAAACGCGTCATCTTAATAATCTTCTCTTTAAAATCCATTATTCTATTAGCTCATCTTTTTATCCTTTGCATGACCATGCGCAGTCAATTGCTTGTATATTGTTGGACATAAATCACCTTTCATTTCAAGGATGATTTTTTCCATAGATTTCGCAATTTTTCCTTCCATGTCTAGCTGCGGGTTAAATTCAAGCATACCATAGGCTTGCTCAAATAACTCATCCGAGATATCTCCATCTGCTGCAGCTTTTACAATATAATTATTGTCTTTACCAAATGCCATTAAAAGGGTAATGGCTGGAGTATACGTGTCATTTGGATCCAATCGACTCATAACAATGGCTTTAAGATACATAGCAAGTGCATCTTGCTTAGGCAATTCTTCAATTGCTTCAAGTGCTTTTTCATCATAATATCTTGTATTGAAAGCCATGTTAATGACGACTTTATTTAATGGTGTACTATGAGTTAGTACATTGTATATACCATCATAATAATCTGGATCTTTATAGTAACCAAGCAATGCATATACGTAACTTTTTATTTCTTTATTCTTTTGATCGTTGGGCAACATTTGCACAAGTTTACTTGCTTCACTTACCTCATGCGCCTTTAAAAGCATTGCAATTTGATTGACAATAACTCCGCGTGGATTTACAATGATTGTTCCATTGCCAGATAATTTGCGTACCTCTTTATCAACTTCAACTATGTTATAATTGATATAAGGTTGAAGCAGGTTTAGATCAAGAGTGTCACGACTCAAGTAAGATTCTGCTAATAAGTTGGCTGGAAGTACCCAACCAGGTTTTCCAAGTACTTGCGTTGATTGTGCAATTGCAGCCTTGTACAGGTGTTCAAGCTCTTTTTTGTCTTTCACAAGTTGAAATAGCCACCAAAATTCATACAGTGGAATTTGTACTTTACACTGATGGTAATCTGGATTAGTTTGGTATTTCTTTAAGATTTCTTCTGGAGTTAACTTCCTGAAAATATCATATCTATATTTGTATTTTACTGTTCGTAATTTAGGCAGTATGTCGTTAATTGTCGTTTTATAGAATGGAAGTCTACGAATTTGTACATATTGATCATTGATGTTTTTGTATTTATCAACAATGGCTTGTATTTTTTGTGCTTCATCATTTAGGGTGTCTTGTCGTAAAATGTCAGCCACTTCTCCCCAGTCGGCAACAATGGCTTCAGCATCTGTTGCAACGTGTGTATTAGGAATTGATTTTGTGATTTCTTGACGAGCAAATAGAACACGTTTTTTACCCAGTTGTATATTTGTTTGGTAATTACCTTCAGGAGAGCTGACTCCTGTTATTTGTAAATATGTAAGCGATGATTCCTCACCATATACAATGTCATGTAGTTCCTTACGCAGCTTATTTAGCTGAATCTCATTATTGGGATTCTCAGGGTCAAGTTTCGAGGATCCTACTAAGAAACTAAGTGTAATATTGCCTGAAACATCACGCTTCTCTTTCTTAGGTGGCATGCGATATGTTTGCATATCTAAAGCTTCGCAGAAATTGTATTCAAGATATTTCATTGGATCTCGGCTACGCCCTGTACTTAACAATATTGTGTCGTTTCTTAATATCCGGTGGTAGTCTTCAACTAAAACGACTGCTTTGACAATATATGGTTTTTCTGGTTGATTTAATGTGACCGAGTCTACCCAGTATATTGTGTCTGATTGTCCTGTCAATCTTGGAGCATGGGCACTCATTGCTAAAAGCTTATCTCTTCTCTTTTCAAAGTTTTGACGACGAATTTGAGTCGTTTTATACTCTTCACCGTCCCGCACAATATGTTTCATGAACACGGTGTCATTACGTCTACCGTGAAGAGTGTCTCCTCTCCATCCCCAAGGCACACAAAAACTTTGGATCAATAATCGGGCATTGGTTTTACCCCATTTCTGTAAAATTGGGAAAGGAAAATTTTCAACATACATTTTATTTCCCAATTTGGTTGTTTCTGCGGCCAAAGCGGTCAGTTTAGTTAGACGAGCCTTGATCGTAACTTCTTCAAGTTGTATACCACCAGCCATTGAAACATTAACCTGAAGGACGCCATTTAGTTTGCGTAGGATAGGTGTAGCACCTGGTGTATAAAAAATTAATCCTCCGTTTCTTGATAATTCAAGTTCGAATCCACCCAATTGATCGGTTACTGCACTGGCATCTGGGGACACAATTTGCTTTATATTCCCCATGTTTAACCGTCGAAATAAGTCTTCTGCTTTAGCTGCATCATGAAATCCATATACATTTACCCCCTCAAAGGCCCCTTTAGTATCTGTGTTGATAACAGTACCATGAACATGTTTTATTTGTCCCCATGTAGGTATGGATATGCAATGTAGTACGATACATATTGAGAATACAATAAAGCATTTATATGAGTATAATTTTTTCATGTAGGATGAATTATTTAATGATATAACTGATGGTCACTCCAAAGTTCAAAGGGACAAGACATAAACCTTTAGAATTAGGGAACTGATCATGCTCCCATAAACTAGTGATATCGTCATAACTGTAGTGCTCTTTTTGACGATAGTAAGCTACCCCTAGACTACTATGAGCAGTTAAGCTCATACGTTTAGTTAAAGGCCATGCATAACCGAAAGCAAATCCAAGACCAACAGCATCGCCTTTTCTGATTCTGTTGCTTTTGTTTGTATATCTATATGTCGTAAATAAACTATTAAGACCTATAAATTCTCTAGTTAAAGCACGTCCGCTTAGCCAGTATCGGTATGTGGCTTGTACACCTCCAGCTTTCATATCCATAGTCCATGGACCACTAGTGGCAAAAGCTGAAAATTGTACAGTATGGGCATCGTCTATATACAACTCCAATCCTAAATTTGGAATTTTGAGCGCATCTTGCATCACGTCTGTGTGGATAGCTACTTGTTGTGCATTAGCTATCTTAGGGAATACAATTACTGAAATCATGGCTGTAAACAACCATATAATCCTTTTTTGTGTTAAGTTATTCATTATCTCAATAGTCTAAAAAGGTGATTTATTTATTAACCATCCATTTATCTGGAGTTGTACTTGTTGTTGTGGTTGTTATACCTTGTTTAGTCATTGTCATCATATCAGAAATAGATATGTCTATCAAAGCATTCTTGTTTTTGTATAGGGTGATTCCATCTACTTTGCCTGCATACTCTGATGGATTCAATTTTGCGAGGGTGTTATACAGGTTGATTTTTCCTTGATATGTTTTCGTTTGTGTGCTTCCAGTACCGTCAGTAAATTGACATGTTAATGCAATAGACAATATACCAGATCCACTGTCGGCAGTACTACTTTTGTTGCGTATCCAAGAAATCACGTCAATGCTAGTAGAAAAAGTTACTAGATTGGCTTCGATTGTCGCCGATTCAGCTCCTTCTCCTATAGTTATAGGTGTAGGTAATGCAACTTGACTGGTTATTGATGGGCGTACAATCACTTTGCAGGTATTGTCTTTTGAAAAACCTGCTGAAGCAGGATATACGGTTATAGGAATGCCCGCGAGTTCTGCGAGTGTACTTTGTACATTTATACCAGTCTCTATTCTTGCTTGGAAGGTAATATTAATTCGTTGTGTAATGTAATTCCCTTCTAATGAAATATTATTTGATTGATTTGGCTCTATTTTCACAAAGTCGTTACGGAGTGTGCACAGAGGCCCTGCAGTATTGTCAAAATAAATTGCACTTTCAGAATATTGATTGATATCGTTCCAGTATTCTCCTTCTTGAAGAATTCTGTTGTCGCTTAATGGGAACAACTTGTATGATGTTTTGATATTGGCTAATTTCTTTTTGTAGTCGTTCTCCAATTCTGATACATCACTGAAAGTATATGTGGATTGCTTAGCTGTTGTGGCTATAAAATCGAAATCGCCTTTTCTTAATGGCCACTCTTTCCAGTTTGATATAGGAGTTGATTCTTGATTTTCTGCTGTATCAGGAGAATTGCTGTCTATCGGAAATAGAAGCTCGCCATTTCCATTGGAAGCATTGACTAACATTGCGGTGCGCCAAGTATCGATTATTCTATTAGTTATTATAAGCAGTGAATCTGACTGTATTGAATAAGGATCATTTGGCCATGATAGATCAAATGTAGCTGTCGGAATAGTGCTTGTTGAATTATTAAAATCAACTTCTGTACATCCCACAAATAGCGAACTTATTAGAAATGCATTTATCTTCCAGATAATATATCTATTTTTCATCGGTGTATAGTCTTATATTTTTTACTAATTGACGCAAAGCGATATACAAATGCAATACGTAATTCACTCACTCCTGGTGCAAGCATGGTCCAGTGGTCAGCTTTGCTGTCTATCACTTCATAAGAATCGGCTTCGCGGTTTCTGATGAATTTGTCGTATTTGATATGAGCAGCTCCAACGCTAGCCCCAATTTCAAAATCAATTGCAGAACCGTTTGATAATTGGTACAAAGGCATTCCCATACCCCAACTAATTCCCGCACCAAAGCCCTCGCCTTGATATCCATATCGGCTATACTTATATGTGTATTTTAGACTGTTTACAAAAAGACCAGCATAGTATGCGCGCCAAAATTTGGGGAATCCTTTGCTTTTTACTGCAAAGAGACGTTGGATGCCTTCTAGTCCTTTTTCTACTACACGACTAATTGGAGATTGGTTGTTATCCTTTACTCCAGTTAACTGAATTTGTTGAGTGCGGTAATACCTTCTAGCTTCAAGTCTAACTTCAGAAATATTGTACACCATGTATGGGGTATACGTCGATGAGGCTGACGTATCCCAATTATATTTCCCAGAGAGAGAAAGCGTATATTTATTTTGCTCACTTGGATTGAGGTCAAATTCAATCCCGACATTTGGAGTCATAAGTAGCCAGTCAACCGCATTGGTTTTTAGAGCTAGTCTCTCTTTGAACGTGAAATTCTTTTCAAGAAACCTCTGCTGTGCAGAAGTGTAAGTCACTGGTAGTACGCATATAAGTGCCAATATGCGCCATAATTTATTTGCTGTCATAAAATGGAATAATTGCATTTCTGCCCCTGCTCGGTTGTTAATTAAAGTGCAAGTTGCTTTTTACTCGTACATAATACCAAGTGCAAATATAGGCATTCTCTTTTTTATTTCCTACTTGCTCACATCATTATCATATGGTAGTCTAAAAATAATTAACTTGATTTATTGGTCTGTTACATTATATTGTGTTTTTTGAAGTGGCGGTTATGTTTGGAATAAAAGTGAATGAATGTGGCGGTTTTATCGGTGATACCGATAAAATGAGCTTTTGTTGTCGTGTTTGCTAGTGTTAGAATAGTCGTTTAGTCGTTTCGTTAAAATCTTTTTATGTGCTAAAAAATGAAGTCTTAATCTGTTTGTGAGTAGTGTTATGAAGTGTGCTATAGCTTTCTTCCCCCGTTTCTCCTTACTCTTAGCAGCGTTCCTCCCTATAGACCACGTCGTTTCCTTTAAAGGAGATGTACCTACTTTATATGTAGAGTA
>Ga0116162_10000318_pt1 | contig 36537 bp, 43 predicted proteins | sample AD_UKC105_MetaG_FD_89875 | JGI IMG/M metagenome (GOLD analysis project Ga0116162, IMG submission 89875) | Active sludge microbial communities of municipal wastewater-treating anaerobic digesters from Hong Kong - AD_UKC105_MetaG | ecosystem: Engineered > Bioreactor > Anaerobic > Digestate...
GTTTGGCGTGCCCTGATTCATCGGAGATCAATAATACTTTGGCGCCGCGCGCGACATTTTCCTGTAAGTTACTGGCGGTTTTTTCGAACAAGGCATCACCCGCCGGAGCCAGCACAACGATCGGCATATGGTCGTCGATCAGAGCGATGGGGCCATGCTTCAATTCTCCGGCTGCGTAGCCTTCGGCGTGGATGTAGGAAACTTCTTTCAGTTTCAACGCGCCTTCCATGGCCAGTGGATACAGCAAATTCCGACCTAGATAAAGCATGTCAGTGTTTTCGAAGATATCACGGGCAATGGATTGTATGATTTCGGTGTTTTCTTCCTCGCGTAACAGCTGGGTGATTTGCTGCGGGATATGACGCAGCTCATCGGCGAGCACGGCGGCTTTTTCATGTTTCAACGCGCCCTTTTTTACTGCCAGTGAAAGTGCGATGCAGGCCAGTGTTGTGAGCTGGGTAGTGAAGGCTTTGGTTGAGGCAACGCCGATTTCCGGTCCGGCCAGCGTGTGCATGACGAAGTCGGATTCCCGCTCGATTGTGCTTTCGATGGTGTTGACGATGGAAAGCACTTTGCATCCTTCAGATTTTGCGTAGCGCATGCCTTCTAAAGTGTCCAGCGTTTCTCCTGACTGGGAAACGACGATGCAAAGTGTATCAGAAGCCAGCGGTGGTTCGCGGTAGCGGAATTCGGAGGCAATATCGACATCGCAGGGAATGCCTACGGTCTGTTCAAACCAGTATTTGGCAACCATGCAAGCATAATAGGCCGTGCCGCAGGCGACCATGGTAATGCGCGGGGCGTCAGCAAGAGCAGCGAGCACCTCAGGAGGAATTGATATTTCACCCGTTGCCGGATTGACGAAAGAATTCAGCGTATCGCCAATAACGCTGGGTTGTTCATAAATTTCCTTGAGCATGAAGTGGCGGAAATTGCCTTTTCCGGTCGTCGCACCGCTTTGGGCAGTGATACGGATTTCGCGGGTAACGGGCGTGTCATCGTTGGTATAAATCTGCGCACCTTCGCGGGTGACGGTGACGCGGTCGCCATCTTCAAGAAAGCAGATTTTTTTGGTTAATGGCGCAAGAGCATAAGAATCGCTGGCGACAAACATTTCGCCGTCGCCATAGCCGACAGCCAGCGGTGTGCCCTGACGGCAACCGATCATAAGATTATCCTGACCGGCAAAAATCATCACGATGGCATAAGCCCCGTCAAGGCGATCAAACGCGGTGCTGGCCGCCTCTTGTGGGCTTTTACCTTGGGTCAGATAATGATCAACAAGATGGACAATAACTTCGGTATCGGTATCGGTTTCAAAGCGGATTTGGTGGTTGGCCAGTTCTTCTTTTAACTGCGCATAATTTTCAATGATGCCGTTATGGACGACTGCGACTTTATCGGTCGCGTGCGGGTGGGCATTATCCTCGGTCGGGCCGCCATGGGTCGCCCAGCGCGTATGGCCAATGCCGAGCGTACCTTTAAGCGGTCTGCTTTTGAGTTTGATTTCGAGGTTTTTAAGTTTGCCCTCGGAACGGCGTCTATCAAGCACGCCGTCATGCAGCGTGGCGATTCCGGCGCTATCATAGCCGCGATATTCGAGGCGGCGTAAACCCTCAATCAAAAGGGGTGCTGCACTGTCTTCACTTAAAATTCCAATTATTCCGCACATATCTAATTATTTTCATTTGTGTTTGCACATCATTATTAGCGCTTTGTACAACCACAAAGCAAAACGAGTATATCAAGAATTTAATCATTCTTCTTAAAACCGCAAGTCACATGATGTTGCGGGATGTTACAGATGAGGTTTTGGGCGGCGGGGATAGGATTGGGCTGGCACAGGTGCTTTGGGCGCACCCAGCTTTTGGGTTGCAATTTCCAGATCATCAATCACTGCATTGATAGACGCCACGGGTGGCGCATTATCGGGATCGCGGTATTTTAGCGGCGGTTGCATCTTGGGGCGGTAACTTTCAGCAATCGCCGCTTCCAGTGCATTCATGGCGTTGTTATAGCCCTCGCAGGTCGCGTGAACGGAGAAAGGAATAACCGACAAAAATATTGTCAAAAAGAAAAAGCGCATAACCACTTCAGAGTACAGGCTTCCATAGAATTATTTAAAAAATTTATCGGCCGTTCGGACTACTGCCCACAATAAAATCAGGAAGCTTTTTTACGCTGTTTTTTTGCTTTTTTTTGTGCTGCTTCCTTGATCTTACGGTATTTGGCAGCCCAGCCCTGCCGGATTTCGGCCGGATCGCGGGCGATGGATAGCGCATTGGCGGGCACATCTTCGGTGATGGTCGAACCGGCGGCAACGAAGGCACCGTCATCAATGCGCACAGGTGCAACCAGATTGACGTTCGAGCCGACCATAACGTTTTTGCCAATCACGGTCCGGTGTTTTTGGAAGCCATCGTAATTCACGGTAATCGCGCCGGCAGAGAAGTTGACTTCTTCTCCCATATCCGTGTCTCCGACATAGGCGAGATGGCCGATTTTGCTGCCTGGACCGATAGTTGATTTTTTAATTTCGACAAAATTGCCGATGCGCGCATTCTTGCCAATTTTTGTATCAGGTCGCAGGCGTGCGAATGGTCCAACAGATGCGCCCGCTTTCACATGCGCACCTTCGAGATAGCTGAACGCTTTTATATGAACGCCGGATTCCAGCGTCACGCCGGGACCGAAATAAACATTGGGTTCAATAATACAATCCGGAGCAATTTTGGTGTCATGCCAGAGATACACTGTATCGGGCGCTTGCATATATACGCCTTCATTCATCAGGTCTTCACGCAATCGCGTTTGCAGCGTTTTTTCCAGCGCCGCGAGATCAGTGCGGGTGTTGCACCCTTTTACTTCGGCGGGATTTTCGATGACGGCGGCGGCAGTTACACCGCCTTGCTCACGAATAATGGCTGGAAGCTGCGTGATATAAAATTCGTTTTGGGCGTTATTGGAATCGAGCTGATCAAGCCATCCGCTAAGCTGCGCTCCATCAACGCAAAAAGCGCCGGTATTGACGAGCCGGATTGCTTTTTGTTCAGGATCGGCGTCTTTTTCCTCGACGATGTTTTCGAGCATACCTTCCTGCCCTAGAATCAGGCGACCATAGCCGTGAGGATTATCCATGATGCAACCCAGAATTGCCAGCGCGTGATCGTTTTTGGCAACGCGCAGGGCGGAGAGTGTTGCGGGAGTAATAAGTGGCGTGTCGCCAAGCAAAATCAGGACATCGCCGTCGAAGCCTTCGAGCGCAGGCATTGCCGTGCGCACAGCACCGCCAGTGCCATCGCGAACTTTCTGCACAACACAGATATGGGGTTTGACAGCCTTTTCAAGATCCGGCATCTCCGGGCCGATGACGACTACAACTTTCTCAGGCTTCAGGCTTTCACAAGATTCCAGCAGCCAATTTATCATCGGCTTGCCTGCCAATGTATGCATGACTTTGGCTTGAGAGGATTTCATGCGTGTGCCGAAGCCCGCCGCAAGAATAACAATCGCGAGTGGTTTTGTGCTCATAGAGGCTATTGTCGCCAAACACACCGCAAATACAAGTAAATATTGCGGGTTATTCGTCTTCGGGCATGCGTTTTTCAGCGATGAGGACGGTATCGGCGGATTTATATTCAGCCAAGTGCATAAACAGTGTGCCATAAGCGGTTTTGACACGAATTTTTACCGGAACGGCCGGGCCGTTCTCAGCAACCTGGGCGATCCAGACGGTCGGCATCGTGCCTTTTGCGCGGCCCTGTTCCTGAATCGACATCCAGCCCCGTGGCTTTTTGTGCCATTCACCGTTTACGGGTACGACCTCGACTGTGCACTTTGCTGCCGGACCGCCATAAATATTATATTTTGATTCTGTAAGGGTTACGGCCTCTTCATGCCTGAATATCTGTTTAAAACGGCGTTTACCATCGAATATTTCCGATTCTCCAGCGCATGTCTCCATTTCATTATAGGCATCCAAAACCTGCAATGTTGCGCTCAAAATATCAACAGTGCCGTTGGTGACTTCGTCATCGACTTCACGCAACTCGGCGGCGCTATGCTCATCGGTGATGCGCAGGGATTTAAAGGAGCCATTTTTGTTATAAAGATATTCTTTTATATCGGCTTCGTTACGCCAAGTCGCCGTTGATTGGTGTCTTTCGGGCTGATATTTGCCGTCTTTGAGTATCCAGCCGTAACTTTCGAAAGAGCCTTCCCATGGAATTAACGAGCCTAGAAATCCACGGGTTTTGGCGTCGAGAACCAGACTGTATTTATTCTTTTTAGATAAATCGATATCCATGTGCGCCTGCACAGCGTGAATACCACCGGCATAGACTTCATAGACCAATTGCTGGCGCAGCGTTTCGCCAGCGGAAGCCGGATCAGCCGTAGAGACCAGCCAGAGTAATGCAGCGGCCGCCAAGCCCAGTCTTAAATTTTTTAACGCCTTGTGCGGTATCATCGTTTACGCCTCCAAGATCGAACGCTGAAAAACCATTCTCTTTTAAGTATAGCAAGCTTTGCCACAATAAGAAATTATGCGCTGATTTTTCCCGGCCCAGTTTGCTGGTGAAACCGATTTGATAGGTCGCGCTTTGACCATGAAACAGAATCAACACCCCGGCAATGGGCTTTCCATCCAGCAACGCTCGGCCTATCAAGAGTTCCTTTTCCTTTATACATATCTCAGCAAGCCTTTTCATAAATTGAACGGATGGACCGGGATAACCCTTCGTTGATTTATCCCGCGCATAACCCCGGAGTATCCAGTCTAGGTAACAACCTTCCACGTCCCATTCCACACTCAAACCGTTCTTCTCCGCTTGGCGAAGATGGCCGCGCCAATTGCTTTTTAAATTTGTCCGCAAAGTTTCTTCATCGTTGTTCAAATCCAGCCAAACTGTTTGGTAACCGGGTGCTTTTTTACGAAAGTCGTGCGCTTTCATAATGTTTTGAATTTCTTTGGAGTCTTCGATTTCGGGAATAAAACGCATAAATCGGCCTGGTCTGCGGGGAAATTCCCGGCGCAAAGCCGTACAAAAAGCGTCGAAATGCTCTGCGCTACCAAAACCATCAAACCATAATGGTCCGCGATCAAGCACTATAAAGTGAAGGAAGCCCTTGGCTATGCGGGTTTCAACAGTTTGCAGATAGCCCGCTTTGTGCCCATCAATCAATACCAGCGCCGCTTTTGAGATCTGCAAAGATGTGGGCTCTAGGGCAGACCTATACGAAAGAGCTTGTAAGATATTGGAATTTTTAACTTTTCCGAAATGTTCTTTCCTTATATTAGTAAATTGAGGTATCCAGTTAATCTGGCACTGTAAATGGGGCGGTTTCATACTTTTTCAATAACAAATTTTCGCCCTGATGATAAGGCATTGCAGGTTAATTTAGGAATTATTTTTAGGGGTGTGTACGTAAGCGGTATGAGTAAAACAGGGGTATCAGGAGATATAAGACTCAACGGAGAGCTATTGCAGTGCTTTTTTTCCGAATGCGAGCGGCATTTCAGGTTTTTAGAACAGCGCTACGGCTACATGTTTTTTTGCGGTCTTCTGGAATATCGCAATAATTATAAGATGATCAAACCCCTTAACCAACAAGAATTTAATGGGCCGTTTATGGCCGTAACTCGCTATGAAAAGGGTGAACAGGCATTTGAAATCACCTATAGCAGTATCCAGTTTCTTATAGAAGCCCATGCGTTTTATAACCCAATTGATAGATTTGAACTCAGCGAAATTATGACAGCGGCACGGAAATCTGATACGGCGTTGCGTGGCGATTGGGGCGTTAGTGATGTCAGTCTTATTAAAAAAACAATTCGTGAGATGGCACAGAGCTTTGAAAAACACAGCCGAATTTTACTAGAACCTGGCGATAAGCTGTTAAACCGCGCGATGACCATTCGCCATAAGCAGTTGGAACAAAGCATTCGTGAAAAACATAAGATCAGTATCGATGCAACGTGTCAGCATGCCGCTAAAGCTTACCGTGAAAAAAATTATCGGTTGGTTGTTCAGTTACTGGAGCCTGTTAAGCGCTATCTCAAGCGCGGGGAAATTAAAAAACTGGAGCGTGCGAAAAAGCTTCTTTTCACCTGAAAATATGCATGCCCTTTTGGCGAAATCCGCCTTCATCTTGATTTTTTATTCACTTCGTGGTCAAGTGCAGGCCATATTCGTTACTTATGCAAGGATACAGACATATGGGCCAGGCTGCAGCACAACATACCGATCTTGAAACCGCGATTGAAAGCGCATGGGATGCGCGTGATACGCTCAGCCCAGACACAAGTGGAGAAATGCGCGAGGCCATGAAGCAAGCGTTGGCGCTGCTGGATACGGGTGCGCTGCGCGTGGCAGAAAAAACAAGTGAGGGCTGGCAGGTCAATCAATGGCTGAAAAAAGCCGTCTTGTTGTCATTCCGTCTTAACCCCATGCAAAAAATTTCCGGCGGACCTGATGGTTCGGGTTGGTATGACAAGGTGGCCAGCAAGTTTGATGGCTGGGATAAGGCGGAATTTGAAAAAGCAGGTTTTCGTGCGGTCCCAAACTGCGTGGTGCGTTACAGTGCCCATATCGCCAAGGGCGCAGTGTTGATGCCCAGTTTTGTGAATGTTGGGGTGTTTGTTGATGAAGGCACGATGGTTGATACATGGGTGACAGTCGGTTCTTGCGCGCAGATCGGCAAGAATGTACATCTGTCCGGCGGCGTTGGCATTGGCGGCGTTTTGGAGCCCTTGCAGGCCGCACCGACGATTATTGAGGATAATTGCTTTATCGGCGCGCGTTCCGAGGTGGTTGAAGGCGTGATTGTTGAAGAAGGCTCTGTGCTTTCCATGGGCGTGTTTATCAGCGCATCCACAAAGATTATTGACCGCGAAACCGGTGAAGTTTTCCGAGGCCGTGTCCCGGCTTATTCTGTGGTGGTGCCGGGGACGATGCCGGGCAAGCCTTTACCCGACGGAACGCCGGGGCCAAATCTGGCATGCGCGGTGATTGTTAAGCGGGTAGATGCGCAAACGCGTTCTAAAACCAGTATTAACGATCTGCTGCGGGATTGATTGGATTCATTTCTAAACAATAATCCAGACAGGAAGTATTTATGGACGTTGTTAAACTCACACAAAAATTGATTGCTTGTCCCTCAGTGACGCCAGAGGATGCAGGGGCACAAGTACTTCTGGCTAATTTTCTGGAAGAGCTGGGGTTTGAATGCCATCATTTGCCTTTTGCCGAGGAAGGGTATGAAGTGCCCAATCTGTTTGCGCGCATTGGCTCTGAAGGCCCTCATCTGTGCTTTGGCGGGCATACGGATGTTGTGCCGCCGGGGCCGGAAGGCCAATGGACATTCGGTCCGTTTAACCCGGAAGTGAAAGACGGCGTACTTTATGGGCGTGGGGCCAGCGATATGAAAGGCTCGGTTGCGGCGTTTGCTGTGGCGGCGAGGGAATACCTTAAGAATAACGATCTTAAAGGTTCGATCAGCATGCTGATCACCGGGGATGAAGAAGATTTGGCCGTAGACGGTACGGTAAAGGTGCTGGAGTGGATGGAGAAAAATGGACATGTGCCGGATGTCTGCTTGGTCGGCGAACCCACCAATCCCGAACATTTAGGACAAGAGATCAAGGTGGGGCGCAGAGGGTCCCTGAATGGCCATCTCACCGTCAAGGGAAAGCAGGGTCATGTAGCCTACCAACATCTAGCAAATAATCCGATGCCACGGCTGGTAACGCTGCTTAATATATTAGCCCGCCATACTTTTGATGAAGGTTCGGAGTTTTTTCCACCGACCAATTTGGAAATTACGACTATTGATGTCGGAAATAAAGCGACCAATGTCATTCCTGAGCATGGATGGGCAACATTTAATATTCGCTTCAATGATCACTGGTCGAGCGCTAGTTTAAAAACCAAAATCACGGAATTACTAGATTCTACGGGGTTTGATTATAAAATTGAATTTGAAGGCAATGCTGAAAGCTTTATTACGCAGCCTGGTGCGTGGTCGGATATATTGATTGGGGCGGTTGAAGATGTTACCGGATTTAAACCGGAATGTACGACCGGCGGCGGTACGTCAGATGCGCGGTTTATTGTCAATTATTGTCCTGTGATTGAGTGCGGCGGCATTAATGAAAGCATTCACCAGATTGATGAAAATGCGAAGGTATCAGATCTTAAGGATCTGGTGAAAATTTATGGCCGTGTGTTGGAGCGTTATTTTTCCTGAGCAAAAGCCAATATGGTCTTTGCGTAGTCATTTTTAAGGGTGAGCTTACCTGCTTCGTAGTACGCCTCACGAAACGGTATAGCTAGCGATTTACCGCGAGCAGTTTTATGTGAAAACATAACATACAGCAATTCAGCGCGATAACCGTTACGATCAAATAAGACGTCTTTAATGGTGCCAAGTTTACGACCATCGGCGCTGTAGAATGTACGACCGACCAAATTTTTGATACTGTACGTATCTGTTTCCTGTCCGGATGCGCTTTCAAGACCAGCCAAAATTTGTGGTAGGCGTACGCGGATTTCGTCGTCGGTGTAGCTCGTTTTATAACCGTTGCTGGCCGGGCGCAGGCCCATATCATTATAATCAACCAGTATCGGGCCTGTTCCTAACCGCAAGCGGTTAAAATCGATATTGAGAGAGAAGATCGCGCCGTTGCGGTCCAACACAACATCACGGACTTCACCGATTACACGGTTGGTTCTATCCAGAACCCGATCAGAGATAACCGCTTTTGAGGAAATATATCTGGAGTTGCGCAATGGGCGTGATTTCTCGATTTTTTCGAGCTGTTCCCATGCGCGTGTGGTTTTGAGATCCTGAGCAAATGTGGCAGGTGCAGCAAAGCTTATAGCAAACATTATCATCAGGGGGCAAAAAATTAAACGCATGGTATGTGTCTCCTTGCGCTGATGTATAAAACAGGCAGACTCAAAAGTCCAATTATTTTTTACATAATCTATTCAGCCGTCAATAATCTGGCTATCGAATATCAGAATTACAGGTTCTTGCCAGGGGTGATGCTTTTTGAGGGCGGCGGTGAAATTTTCAAGAGCGGCAGGGTCATCAGGGATGGAAAATTCCATGCGAACGGATGGGGTTTGTTCGATCTCCCTATCCAGCGGACGGTATTGCTCCATGCCTTTTTCCGTTTTTGGTGTGCCCCACCAGCATACGGAATCGTAGCAGCCAAACAGATGCGGGATATATGCAGCCATAGACTTGGCAAATTCATTGGTGTGATCCGCCGGAACGAAAGTGACAACGCGTTTGGATTTTACCAGCTTACTCATAATCAACCCTTTCAAGGAATAACCCGGACGCCGGAGCAGTTGGCCCGCCTGCGCAGCGATCTTTGGCTTCTAATGCCGCAGCCACATCTGCAGCGCTCCATTTTCCCTCACCGACGAGACTGAGCGTGCCAGCAAGGTTACGCACCATATGGTGGAGAAAGGATTTAGCCTCAGCCGCAATACGGATTTCGATGCCTCCGCCAGTATCGTATTCGCGTGCGCTCACCTCAAGGCGATCAAGGGTACGCATCGCGGTTTTGGCCTGACATTCGGAATCGCGAAAGGTGGTAAAATCGTGATGGCCGAGCAGTACTTGCGCCGCTTCTTGCATTGCGGGGACATCAAGTGGACGCCGGATATGCCAGACAAAACCGCGCTCGATGGCCGGAAAAGCCTGACGGTTTAAGATACGATAAATATAGCGTTTGTTTTTAGCGCTAAAGCGTGCGTGGAAATCATCGGATACCTGCTCTGCAGATAAAATACAGATCGGCTGGGGGTACAGATGGGCGTTGATTGCCTTGGCAATTTCAAAAGGTTGCATGGGCCGGGTGAGGTCCTCCAGATCGACATGAGCGATTTGCCCGTACGCATGAACACCTGCATCCGTACGCCCGGACGATTGAACGGTCACATCTTGGCCGGAAAAAGCCTTGATGGCTTTTTCAATTTCGCCCTGAATCGTTTGTGGGCCGGCCTTTTCCTGGCGTTGCCAACCGGCGTAATCTGCGCCGTTATATTCGATCGTAAGGCGGTAGCGCTGAGTCATCGTTTGATCAGCCTCATAAGGTCTCGTAAATTGACAATGATGCAACCTGATACGATGAAGCTCGCACCCAGCGCAATCCAAATGTTGGCTGCCGTATAGCCGAATGCAATAAAAAGCAGAGTTGAGGCTAGCGGTACAAAATATGCCAAAGACGCTAAAAAAACAACATTACCGCCACGCATGGATTCATCCCAGAACAAATAGGATAGGCGAAAAAAACCTAGCAAAAGCACATACACCCACTCTATCCCCACCGGCATTACTGTTTTTTCAAACATCAAATGCAGGCCTGCACACAAAAAAGCCGAGATAAACATGGCTGGGGCCATTAATCCGGCAGGATAGGTTTTGTTTTTAGCCGAAGCAGAATAGGCCGCCCACAGGATAGCCGCAATCAGGGCTAAAAAATGTCCTGCTTGTAGACCGCCCATAAACCCGTTTGCGTGTGCAGGGACAAAAATAAGAAATGTGCCGATAAAGCCCATGACAATGCCAACAATTTTAGGTGCGTTGAGCCTGCCAGTATGAAACAGGGTGGCAAAAGCAACCAGAAGGATCGGCCAGAGATAGTTAATGGCATTGACTTCAAAAGGCGGCGCATGGCGGAAGGCCACATAAATCAGCGCGGTGTAAACACCAACGCCGCTGACCAAAAAGGCATAGTGTCTTGGCGGCTGACGCCAATAGGTGCGGATGGGTTGTCCCTTCACGGCTTGGTAAAGGGTCATGCCCAACGCGCCAAGGAAAAGTGACATCGCCGCCATTTGCAAACCGGGAATCGCATTGGTCAGCACGACCAGAATATTGCCGATAGTAAACATCACCAGAGCAATGAGGCCGTAAGAGGTCGTGCTCATGCGAGGACCTCGCCAATTTTGAGGTAACCACCATTGAGGGCGGCAGGAAGATCCATGGCCTGTTTCCCAGCGGGCTGAACGCGCTGGAGACACAAGATTGTGCCCTGCCCGCATTGGACATGGCCGGTTTTATCGATTAACATACCGACCGGTCGGTTTTTTTCTGCCTGCGTTGTATCGAGGGGGGAGGCGTCTGCAGGTTGTGCGGTGAGGATTTTGAGGCGTTGACCATCTGCGGTCTTGGTCCAGACACCGGGCCAGGGATTGAGGGCGCGGATTTGGCGATCAATTTGAGTCGCGCTTTGAGGCCAATCAACCCGGCCATCGTCTTTTTTGAGCAAATGCGCATATTCAACACCTGAATTTTCCTGTTCTTTTGCAGTTAAATGGCCTTTTATAGCCAATTTATCAAGCGTTTCAATAACCATATCAGCGCCCAGCGCGGCGAGGCGATCATGCAGGCTGGTGGTGGTTTCGCGCAGGTCTAAATCCAGAGCGGTTTTCATGATTTCCGGGCCGGTATCAAGCCCTTCATTCATCTGAATCAGGGTAACGCCGCTTTGTTTATCACCCGCCCAGATTGCGCGCTGAATCGGAGAGGCCCCCCGCCAGCGCGGTAAAAGCGACGCATGGATATTGATGCAGCCATATTTCGGCGCATTCAAAATAGCTTTAGGCAGAATAAGGCCATAGGCTGCGACAATGGCCACGTCTAAATTATGCGCTGTGAACTCGGCCTGTACGTCAGCAGATTTCAGAGATTTAGGATGAAATACGGGAATGCCGCGCTCATCGGCATATTGATGCACTGGAGAGGGCTGCAGTCTATGCCCACGCCCTTTGGGGCGGGGCGGCTGGGTATAGACGCACACCACATCATGCGCGCTGGCATCGATGGTCTTAAGTGCGCTGGCCGCAAAGTCCGGGGTGCCCATAAAGCCTACGCGTAAGGGTTTGGTTTCATTTATCATGTGACGCTTTTAGCACAGAAGCGGCGATTATAAATACGGATTTTGCAAAAACAGCCCATGTTGCCTTTTTATATCACCAACCGCAAAAAAGACCGACTGGTCGGTATTTCCTGTTCATGCTGCATTATAAAGGGGCATCGCACGCTAAAGAATAGTCTGTTTTTTGAGTTTTTCGACCTTGCGTACGATCATGTTACGCTTGAGCGTAGAGAGATAATCAATAAAAAGCACACCGTTGAGGTGGTCAATTTCATGCTGGACACAATGGGAGAGCAGACCGGAAGCTTCCAACTCGGCTTCTTTGCCATTGTAATCCAGATATTTAACACGGACATGGGCGGGGCGCTGCACTTCCGCATATTGCCGCGGAATTGAAAGGCAGCCTTCCTCCATCGTGCTCATTTCCTCAGATTCCCAGATGATTTCAGGGTTGGCCATGCAGATAGGCGTTTTTTCTTCGCCTTCGTCGGTGCGGGCCAGATCCATGACCAGTACGCGGTTAAGAAGATTGACCTGATTGGCCGCTAGACCAATGCCTGGCGCGGCGTACATGGTGGCGAGCATTGCATCCATTTGCTTTTGGATATCCAGATTGACACAGTTGACGGCCTGAGCAGTTTGTTTGAGCACCGGGTCGGGGATGATGATGATGTCGTACATCTTGGTCATAGAACTGAGGTAATCGGTTTTGCTCGTGCGGTCAAGCTTACAACGTTGCGGTTAACAAGCATTCTTATTTAACTTAGGCATAATGTTTTTCAAATGTAGGAGTATTGCGATGGCGTTATCAAGACGGGCGTTTTTACGGATTGCAGGTGCGGGTGTTTGTGGACTTGGCGCGGGCGGCGCAAGTGCGGGATGGAATATTTATGCGGTCCGTAGGACAGAACACCACGGGTTTACCCGTGGGTATCTATAAAAGCGATGAACAGGTTCAAACTGCCGTCAATAAAGGTATGACGCGCGATCAGGCCCGAAAAGTGCATACAAGCTTTACAATACGTCGAAGCCTTAACCTTGCGGCATTAGGAGCCTTTGTGGGAGCCGTAGCTGGTCCTGACGTCTGGAGTGATTTTGATACTCCGGATGAGCCTGATAACCCTGAATCGCGCCTTGAGGCCTAGGCGCGTTTTTTCTCACGGTTATCATCGGAGATCGGGGCAAGAGGGCGCGGGATTTTTTGAGTTCAAACGCAATGAACACCTCCGCCCCAAGGGGCGAGGTATCACGTCATTGCAAACCGCCAAAGACGGTGAAGCAATCCAGAATTTATCCTTGTGGCACTGGATCGCTTCGCTTCGCTCGCGATGACGATTACGCCGCAAGCGACGAGGAATTAAACCCGAAAGAGATTCAAAAAACTCAATCAGCAGATTATAGTAATTCATGCCTATGCAGATGAGTGTCCTACCTACCAGATGTAGTGTTTAGGGCTTTTGCCGGGACCGGCCCGACCTGCAATGCCTGTTCAATCAATCTATAAAAGAGTTTGCCGCGCGAGCAAGATGTTCTGCGGTTGAAACGGAAGGTAAACTCATCAAGATAATAAGGCAAGTGCTCGTGCGATACGGCGCTTTGATGCGTGCCGAGGAGCCATCGTTTCAGAAGCGAGGCGACGAGATGGGCCGCCGGGGTTGCGTCTTGCTCGTTGGCGTTTTTATGGGCACAAGGCTCATGGATGTAGCCATGGTCCGGCAGGACGTTGTAGTCGCGCCAGCCGTACGTGCGGATCGCTGCGCCGGGTTCGACCATTTCAAGCGTGTTTGCTAAGAGCGTTTGCCCGGAAGCATCTGGGATACAGGCCAGCCGGATACGCCCGATGCATCCGTCTACCTCTTCCGCCGCAACCAGAACCTGTGCTTTGCGTGGATCGCTGCGGCCCAGGCGGCCTTCGTGAATGCCGCCGATGAGCGTTTCGTCCATCTCCACGATGCCATGAAGCCGATCGCGACCGGGGCGAACCATGGCCTTGCGCAGTTTGTGAAGCCATTCCCAGGCCGTATGATAGCTCCCAAGCCCCAAAGCTTTATGCAAACCCAACGCGCTCACGCCGTTCTTTTGATTGACCACGTACCAGATCGCCAAAAACCATAAACGAAGAGGTTTGTGCGTCCCCTCAAACAGCGTGCCTGCTGTGACAGACCCCGCATAACGGCAATCCCGGCAGCGGTATAAACCGCCGCTCATCTTCCACGCATCCCGACCCCCGCACCGCTGACAGATATAACCGTCAGGCCAGCGGATAAGGCTCAAATACTCCAGACACGCCGCTTCGTCCGGAAACATATCCATAAAATCCATAATGTCCGCAGGATAACGTGTCATCCATACGAATACTATATCTTGTGGTCAGGTTAGTAAACTGCATAGGCATAAGTAATTTTACTGGCTGAAGTAGCTAAAATACTGATATATAGTAGTTTAAAATATTGATTGGACGAGTTATGTTTTGGGATGCATTATCCGATCACATCTCGTCGCAAGGTTTTAGCGCACATAGAAGAAGGGATGAGCAAGCGCGAGGCTGCCCGTCTTTTCAAGATTTCCCCTCAGACATTATACAATTGGCTCTCTCGTAAGGACCTGCATCTGGCTCTTGCGAAGACCCGGCACCGCAAAAGCAAACAGTGGCTCGCCCCGATCCTGTTCGAAGGCTCATGCAAAGGGACAACCGTCCTGTAGTGAATCAAGGAGCCATTACTGGGAACCCTGACAAAACCAAGCGTCATCGTGATGGATAACACGCCCTTTCATCCGAAAGCAAAGGGCAAAGCCATCCTGGAAGAAAAAGGGCACAAACTCTTGTGCCTGCCCAAATATTCCCCGGACCTCAACCCTATCGAACAATCCTTTGGGGCTATAAAATCCAACTGGAAACATGCCGACAAAAACACAACGCTCGATAAACTTGTGACGTTCAATTGTTAATTTAAATTACTATAATTTATAGACTTCGGCAAAAGCTCTGTACCCGCCTTCACAGAATTGCTAGACTAATCGGCAGTGAATAAGCTTCACACTCACTTTATGATCTATTTTTGAATCAGGATTTTTACTTATGCGCACTGTTGTTGTTTCTTCTATGCTTGTATTGGCTCTTACCGGCTGTAAGCCGGTTTGGGACCCGACCTACATGCCCTCCGGTTATGCCCATCACCAGAAAGCCTATAAGGCTCCACCAGGTCCGGAAGCAGATACTATTGGCTATGAATACTCTGTCGCACAAAATGCGGCCGTACAAAGACAATGGCGCATGGTTGCCAATGACTTAATTCTCCGCGCACAGGCACACGACATGTTGGATGCGCCCGTCTTCTTGACCACAGATATAAAACCTGGCCCGTTTGCCTCGGCCTATGATTTTGCGCTACGTGAGGAACTGCGGGTGGCTGGCGTAATCCTTGCCGCCAACCAGGAAGAAGGCGCAGAGTTATTCTACTCTGCTTATGATCCTGATGAGGAAGGTCCGGCCGAATCACTAACCGGCTATAATGATGAGGCTGCTCACCCGAATAAAGATGGTGATTTCCTTCCGCCTTCAAAAACGTTGAAGTTTATTTTGGCAAAAACGCAAGACGGCATCATCAGCAAAAAAGTTTCCAGCATGCAAGAGGCCCCACTTTATGGCTTTAAACCTGCAGGTTACGCCCCATTGCATGAGCGCCCTCGTGAACTCGCACCGAAGCAATGTAGTCACCATGAAGCACAAGCAACATCGACAGATCCATCGTACAATGACTAAGCAACCCCTTTTATCAAAAAAAGACTGCTTATGTGCGTTAGCGGTGCTTATGCTGGCGTCTGGATGCTCACCAGAAGCGTTGAACACAGCGGCTTATGGTATTTTCCCGCAAGAGCAGACAAACTTTAAAGAGCAGAATTATGCAGCTGCGGATTATCTGATACAACAGGCCCGCACTTTTATTGGCCGGGGCGATTTACTGATTGCAAAACCCTTAAGCGATACGAACCAACCGAGTATGAGCTCAACCATCAGTAAAATGATTCCTGAGCAAATCGGCATTCGCCTGTCTCAACTCGGTTATCGTATGGATTTGTCTGGAGTGGCTACAGGGCCGGACATAAACTATCTCAAACCCTCAATCACGCGCGAAGAAAAACCAGACTTTGTTCTATCCGGAACATATTTACGCCGCCGCATTGAAATGGATGTAAGTTTGCGCATCGTTGATATTAAAGCCGGAAGGGTGGTTGCCTCCTATGATTATATCCTGCCGCTCAATCGTGAAACCGCTGAGCTTTCAAAGCCTCAGCCTAAAATCGTCCGTATGGATAACGAATAGCGATTAGCGTGCTAACAGCACATGGTAAAAGTGATAAGTAGGCCCGATTGCGCATTTTACGCAGGCTTGCGGCGCTGGCACGGCAGCGCCTGTATTGGGATCTTGTGTAAAGGTCGTTTCATCCACGGTGTTAATGGTTGTATAGAACTGCCTTGTATCATTAAATCTCCCCAGCGCACCAATATTCAAACACGCCCCCGGATCGCTGCCCGACGCCGCACTTGCTCCCGTATCCTCCGGTGGTCCCGGCGGATTAGGTAAAGAAAGTGGTTGATCGTTGATTTCATTAATCTTGTTACAAAAAGCCTGTGTAACGTTCGGAAGCACGGCAATCAGTTCCGCGCGGCTTGCCGTACCCATACCCGGAATATGGGTGCCGGCGTAAAATTCCCATGCGCTGCCATCGTTAATACCGCCGGGCGCTGCACGATAACTGGCTCCACCCCCAGAGACATGAAAGACCTGATCCGACGGATCGGCGTCAGCGCTGAGGTCTCCATAATCCGAGTGGGCATCGGGATGCGCAAAGCGCAAATCGGACTCACTTGCGCCGTTTTGCATGATGAAGGTTACTGCGCGCTCAAGCTCTGAGGCGTAACGCTGCACCTCACTGGCACGAATCACAAGCGTTTCGGCATCAATATTAGAGCCTTCCGAACGGTTGCTTGATTGAATGGCCGCTGTAAGCGCGCCGATCAAAACAATTGCCAGCAGAATAATGAACAGCACGTTTCCGGTTTCACTGTAACGCTGTTTAAGAAGAAAAGGGTTTTTAACGATCATGATCAACGCTAGTTTTGTGGAGCGACAGGCAGACAATCGCGGATATAATTACACGCAGCCAAAGCTTCATCTTTTGTGTAGCCGCTCAAACGTGCGCGAAACAACCATCCTTCGGCTGTACGTAAAGGTGCGATGGACGGCTGGGCATTTGAATAAGGATGCGGCAGCGTCTTCAGGATTTTTTGAATCTCTTTATCGGTGGCAGCACGGCTGGTAAAGGCTCCAATTTGCACAGACCATGGCGCGTTGTGATTGGTCAGTATCGGCCGCGCCGCCGCTGTAACGCTTGGCGCTTGATAAGTGCTGCGCGCCGTTCCGGAAGCCGGGGATGCAGAGGCCAAACGAATGCCCGGCATAGCTTCTTGCGCCGCAGCAATCTCTCCGGTGTGGGCCGCAATCGCCATCAGGCCGGTTTCAATGCGCCGGGAATTGGCAGGGTCAATATCACCTTCGCCTATTAATCTCTCAAAACCTTGCTGTAAAGTTGGACTGCTCAAGGCAGCGTAAGCTTGTGCGATAGCCGGTTTGTGAGATGGCAGGGGAACCTGCGCCTTTGCCACGCGGATATTTTCGATTTTGCCAAAGCCCTGATCAAGCAGCTCTTTCATATGCGCATTACGGGTTTTTGAACTCCGCCCGCCAAACACCACGCCGATAATTCGCCGATCGCCACGTACTGCCGAAGCAATTAAGTTAAAGCCGGAAGCTGCAACATAACCTGTTTTCATGCCATCCATGCCGCTGTAAGAATCCATCAGGCGGTTATGATTGCGATAAGTCTTACCGTTATAGGTGAAGTTTTTACGGGAAAAATAGCGGTAATACTCCGGATAAACCTGAATGACGTAGCGTGCCATTTTCGCCATGTCACGCGCTGTACTGACCTGGCGCTCATCATGTAGACCCGAAGCGTTTACAAAAGTCGTGCGTGTCATGCCGATGTCATGCGCCTTTAACGTCATGCGCTGGGCAAAATTGCGCTCTGAACCTGCCAGATGCTCGGCCAAAGCCACCGCCACATCGTTGGCCGATTTTGTTACCAGCGCGTAAATTGCGTCTTTAACCCGGATGCTCGAACCGGGAGACAGCCCCAACTTACTGGGCACCATATTTGCGGCGTGGTTTGAAATCCGTACCCGGTCGTTTAAACTGATACGTCCTTGTTCTAACGCTTCGAAGGTCAACAGCAACGTCATGACTTTTGTCAGTGATGCCGGATGCAAAGATTTATTCGCGTAGCGCTGATGCAAAATCAGCCCCGTATCTGCGTCCATCACGATCGAAGCATATTTTGGATTGCCCTTGGCAAATGCGCTTGTATGCACACTTGCAATCCCCAGGAAAAGTATGACAAGCGTAAATAAAAAAGCGGCGCGCCTAACCGATGCCGAAAAACCGTCAAAATGATTACAGCCTGTATATGCTCTGTTAAATGTCACGTCGTGCCTGCGTTCAAATGAAGAGGTTTTCAAGCCCTATGCCTAAACCTGAAAAGAGTAAAACGTCCAGTGCTGATGATACAGTTTTTTGTGTTCCTTGTCTAATGCAACATGTGGGAAACTTCTTTACCAGCGCCGATAATCTATTTTTGTGCGCTGCAATAAAAAATGTTGACGGATATAAAAAATATATGCTAAAAAATTTTCGTGTTGTGATGCACAATCAGACTTGCAAATTTTGTATTTGCTGTCATACTGCGCTTGCATAAAACAAAGAAGGATAAATTGTTATGGCTGTGAAGAAATCACCTGCGGAAAAGACCGTGTCGAAAAGATCGGCGAAAAAAACTGTGGCAAAAAAAACAACTGTGAAGAAAACAGCCAAAGCCAGCGTAAAGAAAACTGCAGCAAAATCTGCTGCTAAGCCTGCTGTAAAAAAAGTGGCTACAAAAGTTGTAACAAGCCTTCCTAAAATGCCGATGTCCCCGCCTGCTATTACGGGCGCATTGGACCCTTTTAAAGAAATGGAGAAGATCATGACAAAACAACCTTTCCAATTTGACAAAATGGCGCAAGACGCCGCTAATCAAAGCCGTGAGGGCATGGAAGCTTTTGTAAAATCGGGAACGATTTTTGCGAAAGGTTTTGAAGAAATTATCAAAACTGCAGCTTCAATGTCTCAAAACGTTGCAGAAAAACAAGCGGAGTTTGCCAGACAATTGATGAGCTCAAAAACGCTCAACGAATATGCTGAAGCGCAAAATAAAATTGCCCAGGCCAACTTCGATCAGTTCATGTCTGGCGCAACACAAATTTCAGAGATGAGCGTCAAGGTTTTGAACGAAGCGTCCGAGCCTTTGAATGCACAAATGACAAAAGCGATGGCTAAAGCCAATAAACAAATGGCGGCTTAAGCGCTTTAAAAGCTTTTAAAAAGCCCTGCAGATTCTTGCGGGGCTTTTAATTTACCCAAAAACACACATATCTATTCTCAAGCGGGCCTTTTATGATAAAATAATAGCGTATCCATAAACGATATGAAGTGAGTTCTGGCTAAAAATATGATGATTGGCGATAAAGAGATATTTCCACACATGAGTGACGAAGATCCGGCCTACAGCGATTCCGGCGATGATACGCAAGAATCCGATGAAACCGGCCTGATGCTCAAAACCCGGCCCAAGACTAAAAAACCCGCCATGTACAAAGTCTTGCTTTTGAACGATGATTTCACGCCGATGGAATTCGTCGTCCATGTCGTTGAGAAATTCTTCGCCAAAAACCGCGCCGAAGCCACCGAAATCATGCTCCATGTTCACCGCCGCGGCGTCGGCATCTGCGGCGTCTTCACCTACGAAATCGCCGAAACCAAAGTCGCGCAAGTGATGGATTTCGCCCGCGCCAACGAACAACCCCTCCAATGCACGATGGAGAAGGAATGAGATTCTTACATATAAAAATTATTCTCGTTCCATTTGCTCTTCTTTTTATTACTGCTCCTGCAAAAGCAGAATGTCTCGATAAAGACATAAACTATGAAGGAACGATAGAAGTTTTTAGTGCCATGGCTATGGCGCATGATAGTTTTTTATCCTCAAGAACAGATATCGAAAAAAGAGCGCAAGATGGTGATGAAAAAGCACAAGGGATCCTTAATTTTCTTAACGAGGAAATAAATCTGGATGCCGCGCGTGCGGGTGATAACTTTCATAGAATGTGGATTGCCTTTCGGCGTGCTTATGGTGAATTGCTGACAGATGATTTAAACAATCACAAAATGCAGATTGACGATAAAGAAATTTTCAAATGGGTATTACAAGCCGCTGAGAAAGAAGATTATAGAGCTTACCACTTATTAGACTGGTATTACACACAAGGAATCGGAACAGAAAAAAATATTCAGGAAGCTTTCAGATGGCGGCTCAAGCTGGCTGAAGAGGCTGAATGTTATTATAAGATAGACAATGCGTTAGGTCCTCTTGAAGGAAATTTAGCGGAAAATTTTTTGCATGGGACAGGAGGAGCCGAGAAAAATACTAAAGAAGGCATAAAATGGTATGAAAGTGCTGCAAGCCATAATCACAAAGTTGCTCATTTGATGCTGGGTTTCTTGTACCAACTGAGTGGTGAAACCAAAATGGAAGGAAAACCAGTCACAGACCCATATTTCACTAAAAGTGATGTTCCAAAAAATTATAAAAAAGCGATCGAACATTTCACAGCCTATATGACGCTTGATCCCGAAGCAAAGGAATTACATTACATGATCGCTCTAATGTATGAAGCTGGCGGTTATGGTATTGAAAAGGATTTGGCAAAGGCATTTAAGCATATGAAAATTTCTGCCGAAAATGGGAAGTCTGATGCTCAAAAAGCACTTGCACAGTATTACGAGCAAGGCATAGGCATAGAAAAAAATGCCAAAGAAGCTAAAAAATGGCATAAACTGGCAAAAGAAAATTAGAAAAAGCGAAATAAATGCTCTCAAAAAATCTCGAACAAACCCTCCATAAAGCCCTCGCCATCGCCGGGCAGTACCATCATGAATACGCCACGCTGGAACACCTCCTTCACGCGCTGACGGACGATCAGGACGCGATGGCCGTGCTGCGCTCCTGCGGCATTTCGATCCCCGATCTGCGCGATCAGCTCACCGCCTATATCGAAAACGAGCTGACCTATCTCATCAATATGGACGCTGAAGAATCCAAACCCACCACGGCCTTCCAGCGCGTTCTCCAGCGCGCCGCTATTCATGTCCAGTCCTCTGGCCGCGAAGAAGTCACCGGCGCCAACGTGCTCGTCGCCCTGTTTTCCGAGCGCGAAAGTTACGCCGTTTTCTTCCTGCAAGAGCGCGATATGACGCGCTTTGATGCGGTCAACTACATCTCCCACGGCATTGCCAAAGTCCCGACGCAGGGCGATACATCCCGTACACCGCGCGGCACCGACGAAGACAGCATCAAGGAGGTCAAAACCGGGGATGAAGCCCTCGATGCCTATTGCGTGAACCTCAATGAAAAGGCGAAGGACGGCAAAATTGATCCTTTGATTGGCCGCGATAAAGAAGTGGAGCGCACGATCCAGGTTCTGTGCCGGCGTTCTAAAAACAATCCGCTTTATGTTGGCGATCCGGGCGTTGGCAAAACCGCCATCGCCGAAGGCCTCGCCAAAAAGATCATTGAAAAAGACGTACCTGAAGTTCTGCACGATGCCACGATTTTCTCTCTTGATATGGGCGCGTTGCTCGCTGGCACCCGCTACCGCGGCGACTTTGAAGAACGCCTGAAAATGGTTATCAAAGAACTTGAGCAAATCGACGGTGCGGTCCTGTTTATTGATGAAATCCACACCATTATCGGCGCCGGCGCGACCTCCGGCGGGGCGATGGATGCTTCCAACCTCCTTAAACCCGCCCTGTCCAACGGCAGCCTCAAATGCATCGGCTCGACCACCTATAAGGAATACCGCAACCATTTCGAAAAAGACCGCGCGCTCGTGCGCCGCTTTCAGAAAATCGACGTTTATGAACCCTCCGTCGAAGATGCGATTGCGATTCTGATGGGCTTGAAACCCTATTACGAAAAGCACCACGGCGTGGAATATACGGATGAAGCGATTGAAGCGGCGGTAAAGCTTTCCGACAAATATATGGGCGATCGCAAATTGCCCGATAAAGCCATTGATATTATCGACGAGGTCGGCGCGGCGCAGATGCTTGTTCCTGAGGACAAGCGCAAAAAGCTGATCAAACAGGCCGATATAGAAGGCGTTGTTGCAGCCATCGCCCGCATCCCGGCAGCCGCCATGACACAAAGCGACCGCGAATCTCTGCAAAATCTCGAGCGCGACCTTAAAACCATGGTCTATGATCAGGACAAAGCCATCGACATTCTGGTCGATTCCATCAAAATGGCGCGCGCGGGCCTGCGCGAAGATGAAAAACCCATCGGCTCATATCTGTTTTCCGGCCCAACCGGCGTGGGGAAAACCGAGGTTGCGCGCCAGCTTTCCAAAACCATGGGCATAGAATTGATCCGCTTTGACATGTCCGAATATATGGAGCGCCACGCCGTTTCCCGCCTCATCGGCACACCGCCGGGCTATGTCGGCTTTGAACAAGGCGGCCTGCTCACCGATAAAATCGACCAGCACCCGCACTGCGTTCTTCTTTTGGATGAAATTGAAAAGGCCCACCCCGACCTGTTCAACATTTTGCTGCAGGTCATGGATTATGGCAAGCTGACCGACAATAACGGCAAAACCATTGATTTCCGCAATGTTATCCTTATCATGACCACAAATGCGGGCGCCGCTGATATTGCCAGAACGCCGATCGGTTTTGGCCGTGAAATTGGTGATTCCGGCGATGATTACGCCGATAACGAAGCAATCATCAAAACTTTCGCTCCGGAATTTCGTAACCGCCTTGATGCGATTGTACCGTTCAAAAACCTCTCTCATGATACGGTTGAGAAGGTCGTCGATAAATTCATTGCTGCGCTGGAAGGCCAGCTCGCCGATAAAAATATCGAAATTATTCTCACTGATAAAGCACGCAAATATCTGGCCAAAGAAGGTTATGACCCCGCGATGGGCGCGCGGCCCTTAAGCCGCGTCATCCAGGAACAGGTCAAACGGCCTCTGGCCGAAGAAATCCTGTTTGGGAAGCTGGAAAAAGGCGGTCAGGTTAAGGTTGATCTTAAAGGCGACGAACTGACCTTTGCCTATAAAACTGAAAAGTCAAAAACGTCTGAAAACACCGAGGATGAGACAGAAGAGCCTGCCGAATAATCACCGCATCATTACCGCGCGATGAGCACCTGATAGAAAAAGTAATTATCACCGCTATTGACGTAGTCCAAACAGCCTGCTGCAAAACCGGCTGCAAAATCAATAGTTTGAGTAGAAGAATATGTATCGGTAAACTTCGAAAAATCGATCGTTGCATCGTTGCCCAGCGCAGTGATGCCCATTTTATCATTAATGGCATTGCATACGACCAGATTGATATTCGGCAAAATAGCAATCAAATCCGGCGCGGTTGTGCCGATATTATCAACAATATTAGAGCCATTAAACACCCAATCACTGCCGTCACCATATTCTGTTGACGGGGCGATATAAGACAGTCCGCCACCATCAGTGTGAAATAATTTACAGTTATCGCTTGCCACCGGTGTATGCGTATATCCACCAACCGTAGAGTTTTCAAAACTGATGTCTTCGTCTTCACAGCTATTTGAAATGCGCAGCGCTTGCACGGCCTGCCGGTACTGATGTGCAGTTGCTAAAATCTCGTCAGCCAAAACGCTGGCTTTGCGCTCTCCTACGCCCTCCGCATCACCTGTACGTAGCATCTGTGCGACTGTAAAGCTCAGCGCGCCAAACAGCATAACCCCGACCAAAATCAGAAACAGCACGTTGCCCGCTTCTTTTTTTCTATTTGTCTTATAAATCATGACAAACATTGTATCACCTCAAAGGATATTTTTCTCCCCCCCATTTGTTCAAAATATGCTTTAATACGCTCATGAGTGAAGACAGCTTTATAAATGTTCTTATCGCCGAAGATAACGAGGTCAGCCGCGATATGATGACCGGTATTTTGCGTGCGCAGGGCTATAATGTTCTGGGCGCTGTGGATGGCGAAAGCGCGATTAGAGTGGTTGACGACAATCTGGTTGATATAGCGCTGGTTGACATCAATATGGCACCTACCGGCGGTTTTGAATTCATGAAATATGTGATATCCAAGGGGCTGAAAATTCCGGTTGTGATTATTACAGGTGATGATTCTGCGGATCTTTTAACGGAGGCCAGCTCTTTGGGCGTGGCCAAGGTCATCCAAAAACCCGTGCAACCGGATCGTTTGCTTCAAACGGTCCAGCGCATCTTAAAGCGTCAGGGGCTCAATCCCGCGCCATTAGCCGTTGAAGGGCGCGCAACGCGCTACAGCGCTGAAGAGCTGATGGACCAGACAATTGAACTTGCCGCAGACAACGCACGCCGAGGGCGCGGCGGGCCGTATGCGGCATTGGTTGCGACAAAAGAAGGCCAGATTTTAGGCACCGGTGCTAATGGCCGCTCCGCGCGTGTTGATCCGACCGCCCATGCCGAGGTAATGGCCATCCGCAAGGCAGTTGAAAAAACTGGGCGTGATGATTTATCGGACTGTATTCTATATTGCTCATCCCAACCGACCAAAGTCGGAGAAGCGCTGATCGTCAGCGTTGGCATTCAGCAGATCTATTACGGCCTGTCCCATGAAGATACCGGCCAGATCAAGGTCCACAAACAGGCTTCTCAGCCCACCTACAGCCAGCTTTGCCAAAATCAGGCGCTGGAAATGTTTAAAACTGCGAAAAAAGACTAGAACCTAAACAACTCGAAAATCGCATCAATCTCAACCGACACGCCCAGCGGCAAAGATGGCGCGCCTACAGCAAAACGCGCATGTTTGCCTGCTTCCCCCATCACTTTAACCATCAGGTCAGATGCACCGTTAATAACTTTCGGATGATCGTAAAAATTAGGCGTACAATTCACAAACCCGCCCAGCTTGACCAGGCGTTTGACCTTACCCCAATCGCCATCTACAGCCGCATTGGCCTGGGCCAGAATATTCAGCGCGCAAGCCTGAGCTGCTTCCACGCCTTGCTCAACGCTTAAATCTTCGCCCAACCGCCCTTTATGCATCTGCTCACCATTTAAAAACGGAATCTGCCCGGCTATATACAGCATATCGTCATCCGCAACCACGTACGGGACATAGTTGGCCGCCGGTGCCGCTGCTTGCGGCAGTTCAAGGCCAAGTGTTTGTAACTTCTCTTGTAAAATCATATGGGGGGTGTCCTTTTCACTTTTTCGTGATATTAAATTCTATCGAGCTTTTGTAAAGAAAAACACAAGCGGATTATAGGCATATTATGGGACTATTAAGCTTTCTAGGCGTTTTATCGCCCGCGCATATCAACTTCTTTACCATGACATCAGGTGGAGAAAAAGTCGGAAGCGACCAACTCGGCAATATATATTACCGCGCCAAACCGCGCCTTGGCTATAAGCGTGAACGCCGCTGGGTCATGTATAATGGTGTACCTGAGGCTTCAAATGTGCCTCCAGAATGGCATGGCTGGCTGCATTACCAGACCGATGAAATTCCCGAAGAGGGTGCAGAAAGTTTCCGCCGTCCATGGCAAAAACCGCACCAGCCTAACATGACAGGCACTAATCAAGCGTATCGCCCGCCGGGTCATATTCTTGAAGGCGGACAAAGAGACAAGGCCACAGGGGATTATAAACCCTGGATGCCTCCCGAATAGATCGAGTTGAAAAGAAAAGGATAGATGCATGAAACGCTCCGTAGTTGAGACCGCCCTTGGCGCATTGGTTGTGATTGTCGCCGTGAGTTTTCTGATGTTCAGCTATAAACTCTCCAATATCGGCGCGGGCAGCGACGGTTATGAAGTGATTGCCAATTTTGCTGGCATCGGCGGGCTTGCCGCTGGCGATGACGTACAAATCAGCGGGGTAAAAGTCGGCACAATCACCGCTGTAGAACTTGATGAAAAAACCTATCTGGCGCGTGTTCACATCAAAGTTGGAAATGAAGTTAAACTTCCGCTCGATACCGCAGCTTTGATCAGCAGTGAAAGTCTTCTCGGTGGGCGTTATCTAGCGCTGGAACCTGGCGCTGATGAAGAATATCTCGGCCCCGGCGGCGTCATTGAATATACGCAGGCTCCACAAAATCTGGAGCAACTGCTAGGCCAGTTTATTTTCAACCAGCAAGGTGAAAATGCCGCACCTTCACAATAAAGCAGCGCTGTTATTCCTGACCGGAGCAGTGTCACTGTGTGTAGCGGCGCTGCTCATATCATCGAGGGCCGATGCAAAGCCCAGCATTGATTATCCAATTGTTAAACTTCGATCACTTGATAAAATCACCGCCCGCACAGAGGTGTTTGAAGCCAATGTCGGGCGCACGATTAAATTCGGTTCAGTCTATATTAAGGTCCAGGCCTGCCGTAAAGCGCCAGAGCTGGAAAAACCGGAGGCCGCCGCTTTCCTGCAGGTCTGGGATGCTCCACCTGCTGCTGAAGGGGAGGAAACAGAGCCAGAATGGATTTTTAGTGGCTGGATGTTTGCGTCCTCACCGGGGCTCTCGGCTATGGATCATCCTATCTATGATGTCTGGGTACTTGATTGTCTCAAGCTGGAAAATGAACGTGAGCAACCAATGATAGAAGAACCTGAGGCTTTCGATGAAATTCGTGAAGGTGAAGGTGTAGTATCTGAAGAGGCTGCGCCCGATCAGCCGGTAATCGCACAGTAATTAATTTTCGCCGGGCAGATGCTTTTTGCGCATTTCAAAATATTCGTTCACCAGCGTTGCCTCATCCAAGCCCGGCGTATCCGAAAGCGTAAAATCGGTTTGTTTTTTCACCGCCGCGTTCAAATTCTCAATATAATCGCAGTGTGAAACCTCATAGGCGCCAAATTGTAACAAATGATCATTTACAAACTGCGTATCAAATATCAGATAGCCCGCCTTCCAAAGCCGCGCACATAAATGAACCAGTGCAATTTTGCTGGTATTGGACTTGCGGGAAAACATACTTTCTCCAAAAAAGGCGCCGCCAAGGGAAACGCCGTAAACCCCGCCAACAAGCTTCTCATCTTCCCAAACTTCAACGCTATGGGCCATCCCGCGCTTATGCAATGCGCAATAGACTTCTATGATAGGCTCATTGATCCAGGTTTCAGGACGATCTTCCTGTGCCGCTGCACATTCGCGCATAACACGCTCAAACGCTGTATCGATTAATATTTTATACGGACCGTTTCGTTTTATGTTATTAAGAACAGTTTTTTTGAGAGATTTTGAAACATGCAGATCCTCAATCGGCAATTGCCCGCGCTCTTCTGGGCAAATCCAATGCACATACGCACTCTCTCCGCTATAAGCCATCGGGAATAATCCCTGCCTATAAGCTTCAATCAACAATTCCGGCGTCATCACAAGCTGCATAGCGCCATTATAGCAAAAGCACAGCTTTTACAAAATATCTTGACTGCACAAAGAGGGTGATATAGAAAATAAACGTAATTATGAGGATGAATATGTCAAATATAAGAGTTTTCACTTTAGTAGCTATAGCCGGGGGTTCAGCATTAATCAGTGGCTGTGTGGATGATGGGACGCCTGTAAGCCGTCAATGTCCACCGGAAAGCGAAAAACAGTTCCTGTTTACCTTTGTTGATAACAGTGATGCGTCGAACGTCAATCCGGATCGCCTGGAAGTCACACCAATGAGCGGCAAGGAGAAGGGGCTTCCTCATATTTTTAACACGCAAAACATGGATGTAATGAAGGTACAAGCAGTATCGGAGAAACTTTGTGCTGGGCGTTTAAAGCTAGAAGATGTTAATCCCGCAGACCTGGCAGCCGATCTTTAGCGATCTTTAAGCTGCTCTTCCAACCAGTGAATCGTATAATCGCCGCTCAGAAAAGCATCTTACCGTAAAATCCAGTCATGCAGCGGCAGGGTCGTTTTAATCCCGCTAACAATGGTTTCATGGATTGCTCGTTTCATGCGCCGGATGCATTCCTCGCGATTCCGCCCATGAACAATCAGCTTGCCAATCATCGAATCATAATAAGGCGGGATCGTATAGCCATTATAGATAGCGCTATCAAAGCGTACACCAAGGCCTCCAGCAGCATGAAACTGAGTGATCGTACCAGGGCAGGGGGTAAAATTATCAGGATCTTCCGCATTAATGCGAATCTCCATCGCGTGGCCACGCAGGCGCAAACGCTCTTTTTTCACCGTCAAAGGCTCCCCGGCGGCAACCCGAATCTGCTCGGCTATCAAGTCAATTCCTGTGATCATCTCAGTCACCGGGTGTTCAACCTGAATTCGTGTATTCATTTCCATGAAATAAAATTTGCCGTCTTCATACAAAAACTCAATTGTTCCGGCACCCCGATAACCCATCGCTCTGATAGTATCAGCTGCCAGACAGCCAATTTCATCACGCAGATCTCCCGATAAGATCGGCGATGGTGCCTCTTCAATCAGCTTTTGGTGGCGGCGCTGGATTGAACAGTCTCGCTCACCCAGATGAATGGCGTTACCATGCGTATCTCCAAAAACCTGAATTTCAATATGGCGCGGATTACCAAGGAATTTTTCGATATAAACCGTATCATCACCGAAATTGGCTTTAGCTTCGCTACGAGCTCGAACAAAGCGTTCTTCAAAATCATCCGGATCGGATACGACCTGCATCCCTTTTCCACCGCCACCGGAAGCCGCCTTGATAATCACCGGAAAGCCCATATTCTTGGCAATTTTCAGGCCTTCTTCCGGCGTATCTACCCCGCCATCAGAGCCCGGAACAACCGGAAGTCCAAGCGCTGCGACCGTTTGTTTGGCCGTAACCTTGTCGCCCATTTGCTCAATATGTTCGGGCGTTGGCCCGATAAAGGCAAAGCCGTGTTCTTCAACCATTCGTGCAAATTGCGCGTTTTCAGAAAGGAACCCATACCCCGGATGAACCGCATCCGCGCCCGTCAATGCAGCGGCGCTCAGGATTGCTGGGATATTCAAATAGCTGTCTTTACTCTGCGCAGGTCCGATACACACTGATTCATCAGCTAGCCGCACTGCCATCGAACTGGCATCGGCAGTGGAATGCACAGCCACAGTTTTAATGCCCATTTCTTTACAGGCCCGGATGATCCGAAGGGCGATTTCACCGCGATTGGCTATGAGGATTTTTTTAAACATGAAAAAAGCTTACTCAACAACCATAAGAACATCGCCAAACTCAACTGGCTGACCGTTTTCAATCAAGATTTGTGTTACGATTCCGCCTTTTTCAGCCTTAATAGGGTTCATAACTTTCATGGCCTCTATAATCAGCAAGGTATCGCCGGCTTTCACATTGTCTCCCTTTTGAACAAAGGAGGGTGCGCCGGGCTCGCCCTGCAGATAGGCCGTTCCAACCATTGGCGAAGTTACAGCTCCCGGATGAGTGTGTGCTGTCGTATCAGGAGCACTGGTATTCGCTTGCTGAGGAACAGCAGGGTCAGAAGGCATAGATACAGCCGGAGCGCTTGCAGCGGCAACAACTGTACCGCCGCCCTTGCTCACACGAATGGCTTTATCACCATCAGCCACTTCAATTTCGTTCAGGCCTGTTTCTTCCAGCAAATCAGCCAGTTGTTTAATCGCTTTAGAATCAATTTTCATGGGCTTACATATTGTTGTTTTTCAATAAATTCCTGCTTACAAGAGTTCTTTGAGCTTTTCAAGGGCTAGTAAATATCCCTTTGCTCCTTCTCCGGCGATTACTTCGTCTGCAAGTGGCTCTATATAAGAGTTATGACGAAATTCTTCGCGGTTTTTAGGATTGGATAAATGTACCTCAATGATAGGAATATCCAAAATCTTGAGCGCGTCATGTATGGCAATCGATGTATGGGTATAAGCGGCCGCATTGATTACCAGAGCGTCAAAATCGCCTTTTTTACGAGGATGTGCATCTTGAATCCACTCAACAAGAACACCTTCATGGTTAGACTGACGAAAATCAATCTCCATATCCAGCCCCTGGGCCTTTTCGAGGCACAGACTCTTGATGTCATCCAGCGTTTGATCACCATAAATATCAGGCTCACGCAGGCCTAACATATTCAGATTGGGACCGTTCAGGATCAGGATTTTTTTCAAGGTGCAGTCTCCGGCATTTGAGCAGCGTCCGTGACGCTCTCAACAGCCTCTTCATTATGCTCACTATGAGCCTTTGGCTTGTCCATAGTCTCGCCGGGCGCTTTAACCTCTACAGTGAAGGTCAGGCCTGCACCATGTTCATCCATCACGGTAACAGGGAAGCTCCCACCCACAATTAAAGGCGCTTTCAACCCCATCAGCATGATGTGGTGCCCCATCGGCTCCAGCCTAACACTTGCGCCCGCAGGAACGTCATAACCATCAACTTCGCGCATCATCATCATATCACCATCCATGAGGTGCGTATGCAGCTCCACACGTTCAGAAACATCAGCCTTCGCGCTGGTGATTTTGAGATCATCCTCAGTAATATTAGAAAACTCAACAAAGACAGCGCCATTTTGTTGCACAGGGCTGGTGGCGTAAGCATAAGCATTTTGTGCACTGACGCCCAAGACCAAGTCATCAGCTTGCACAGTGTTTGCAGATAGGCCTAATAAAACACAACCAAAAGTCAGTAATAAAGTTTTCATGATGTGTCCTTACTTTTGTAAAATTATTTACAAAAGTTATAATCCTCTTGCCTGATTAAACAAGCCCAGAATGGTATCGCTGGTCACACCTTCTTCGTTGGGCGTGTACAAGACGTCGCCATTCAACAGGAGTGTAGGAACACCACGGGCCCCCAATTTTTCAAGACTTACAAGATTATTATCAATTTCATCATCGATTTCCGGGTCTTTCATGCCTTCTTTCAGCTGCGCAAGATCCAAGTTTAACGCGGCGGCGAAATTCTCGATATAGGCATCGTCAACAACGCGGTAATTCTCAATAAGATGCTTATGCGCTTCTAAAAATTTGCCTTGCTTACCTGCAGACAAAGCCAAACGTGCCACGGTTTTTCCTTTGTCTGTCATATCAGAAGGGATAGGGCGTAATACAAGGCGCACAGCGCCGTCACGCTCAACTGCTCGCATAAGGGCAGGTTGAAACTCCCGACAAGACGGGCAGGTATAATCAAAAAACTCAACCACGCTCATATCCGCTTGCGGCGATGTAATAACATTACCTTCATATCCCTTTTGTACCGCAGATTTGAGCATGACAAACGAAACCGTGCTATACGCCATATAGGCGCATAGCAAAGCAATGATCCCGATAAAGATTCTAAAAATCATGAAGATCTACCAACCCGGATTATTATTTATTTTTCTCGCGCTCGGCGTTAATCGCTGATTTCAAGCCATCCTCACCGACATATCCGGGAATAAAGGTTTTACCGACGATAAAAGCAGGCGTACCACTTACACCGATTTCACGGCCAACTTCTGTAACTTTGTCGAGTTCTTTTTGAAGCTCTTCGCTATCAATATCCTTTTTCATCTGCTCAACATCCAGTCCCAAATTTCTGGCCAGCTTTTCAAGCTCGGCTTCTTCTTTTGGACCCTTATGCTCCATCAACGCAACATGGTAATCAAAGTACTTACCCTGTTTATGCGCGGCCAGTGCCCAAAGCGCCGCTGTTTTAGATGTGGGCCCGAGAATTGGCATATCCTTAAATACAACGCGCAAATTCGCGTCATCTTTAATGGCCGCTTGAATATCCGGCAAAGCGCGTTTGCAGTATCCGCAATTATAATCAAAGAATTCAATCACCGTCACATCTGCGTCTGGATTGCCGATAGAAGGAGCTTCGGCGCGAGTCAAATACGCGATATTTTCCTCAATTTTAACCTCGGCATTTTTCTGCGCTTCTTCTTCTTGCTTTGCGCGTCCGGCTTCAATCGCTTCGAAAATCACATTCGGGTTTTCCATCAAATAATCTTTGATGATCGCGCCCATCGCGTCTTTTTGCGCATCGCTAAAAGCCGCCTCTTCAGCACCAGCCGCACCGCTTGCTAATATCGTCAGCGCGCTAAAAGCCAGCGCGGTCTTGTGAAATGTGAATCTCATAAAAAATCTCTCCCAAAAGTTGATTAAACCAGCAAAGGGCATTGTACCTTACCACATGGATATTAAAAGGAAATTCGTTTGGAATGACCTAAATGTTACAATTTTTAAATCAATTCATTTGTTGTTCTAAAAGCGCGATATGATTGAGTACATCTTTGGTTTTAATCCATTCAGAGCTACCGGCACGAAAGTCTTTTAATGCACTTTCGGCCTGCGCTTTGGCATAGGGCAAGCGTTGTTGTAACACTGCTTCCTCAGCCAGATGCAATTTCGCCAGACTTTCGCGCCCTGAGCGCCCATATGCTGTAGCCAACAGGCGGTGTACGCGCGTTGAACGTTTCTCTTTGATCAAAGCACGCTCAAGGTGACGGATGGCCTCTTCAACCTGCGCCCGATTATCTTCATCCTGCAGCAAGGCATGGGCCAGTGCAATGCGCAGCAAAGGTCCCTCAGGCATCAGCTCAACCGCCTTGCGGTAAGCGGGCAGGGCTTCTTCAACGCGGCTAAAATCCACCAGCATTTGCCCTTTTAACTCATAAAAATACGCATTGTGCGGTTCATCGTGCAAAAGTTCGTCAATGCCGCGCAAGGCTGTGGGAATATCATTCCGTCGATAGGCCGCAATGGTTCTGGCATAGCGTGCCGGGATTGATGTATCCTCTTTTGGATAGGCCCAGGCTGTTTGCTCAGGATTTATAAAACCAATGAGCTTGGCCTTCATCCGCGCATGCTGGTCCTGCCAGCGCGCGGTGGGCGCTTGATCTTTGAGAGGGCTTTTGGCAATTAGTGCGTCCATGGCCTCAATCCGGTTGCGGGTAATCGGGTGGGTGCGAACATATTCGCTTTGTTGCGTTGCCGGTAAAAGCTCCTGATCCTGCAATTTTTTGAAAAAGCTCGACAGCCCCGAAGGGTTAAGCTGCGCGCGGGTAATATAGCTAAAAGCCGCTTGATCCGCACTTGCTTCATTGATCCGGCTATGGGCTAAAAACCGCCGCCCGGCGATATTCTGGCTGCCTGTAATAATTGCACTGGCTGCTGCGCCGTTACCGGTCGCAATCGCTGCGCCAAGCCCCAAAACCGCGCCCAAAATACTCTCATAACTTGCACGCTCAAGCGCATCTTGCGTAGTGATCAAATGTCCACCAGCAATATGGCCCATCTCGTGGGCGAGAACGCCAATGACTTCTTCCGGCCCATCGGTTTTCTTAATCAATCCGGTATAAAAGAAAATATTCGCCCCGCCGGCAACAAACGCGTTGACCTGATCACTTTGTACCAAAATGATCCGCACATTATCCGGCCCTATTTCCGAAGCTTTCAGCAAAGGCGTAGTCCACTCGCTGAAAATCGCCTCAATCTCCGTATCACGAATAATCGGCGGCAAGCCCGCTTGTGCATTGGGTAAAGCAGGAAAAATAAAGACAAAGATGACGGTCATTGCGAGGAGGCAAAGCCGACGACGCAATCCAGGGATTTTAGCAATTATGGCTGGATTGCTTCGCCGCGCTCGCAATGACAGCGAAGAATACATTTTGATGTTTCTATATTTTTCCCGCATCATGGCTCCATAATGAATGCAATAATGAAATAAGTCATGAGTTTTATTCTTCAATATATTGATCTGCTCTGGTTGCCGCTTGGTTTGCTTGCGATGCATAAACAGCACCGTTGCTGGGCTATCGGGTTTTTTATCGGCTGCATGCTGATGATGCGTTTGCAGGCTGAACTTATGGTCTCGACCGGCTATGATAACGGCTTTTTGGGGCTGTTTGAAATGGGTGCTCACAGGCGCGGCCAAATCACTTACAGCATTTTTTATGTGATTTATATCGCGTTGGCGGTATATTCTCCCGGCACCAAAGGGCCGATTTTCATGGCGGCTTCGATTTCTATATTTTTTGCTGCCTTGTTTACCTCAATGATTGTGATGCTAATATAACAGGAAAACCATGAGCCGTAATAAAGCCAAAGAAAGAGTCAAAAGCGCCCGCGAAGCAAACCGCAGGTTTGTTCGCATACCTAAGAAAGCAGCAAACCGCAGGTTTGTTCGCATACTTTAAAATCTGTAAAACAAAAAAGCGAAGTTTAAGTGTTGTGAGTAGAAATAAAGCCAAAGAAAGAGTCAAAAGCGCTAAGGGACGCAAAAGCGGCTCAACACGTTGGTTAAAACGCCAATTAAACGACCCTTACGTCAATCGCGCACAAAAAGATGGTTATCGTGGCCGCGCGGCATATAAGCTTTTGGAAATGAACGAAAAACTGGATTTTCTTAAACCCGGTCAGGTTATTGTTGACCTTGGTGCAGCTCCTGGAGGCTGGTGTCAGGTAGCGACTGCCAAAGGCGCAAAAGTCATCGCGATCGACCTGCTGGAAATGGATGAACTGGCCGATGTCGATTTTATCCAGATGGATTTCATGGACGACGATGCTCCGGACCGGCTCAAAGACATGATTTCAAAATACAACTCCGATGGTTTGGCTGATCTCGTCCTGTCCGATATGGCCCCCAACACCACTGGCCATAAACAAACCGATCACCTCAAAATTATGGCCGTGGTCGAAGCGGCTTCTTATTTCGCTGCCGAAGTGCTCAAACCGGGCGGAACATTCGTCGCCAAAGTCCGGCAGGGCGGCGCGCAAAACACGCTGCTGGCAGAGATGAAAAAGGACTTCGAAACGATCAAACACATGAAACCGCCTGCCAGCCGCAAGGAATCTTCAGAGCAATATCTTATAGCTCAAGGCTTTCGGGGGTGTTAGAACCTACCGGATCAAAATCAATTTTCCACGATAGCGCAGCATCATTATCCTGATTGTCAATCTTCTGATAAGATCAAAACATCTTTACATCTTTGATTTTTCCGCTATAACTCACTTGCAAATCGAAGTCTTCGCGAAAGGCGGGGATCTCCGCCCACAATAAGTGCGAGGAATTTGCAAATGGTTAAAATTAAAGATCCCACCAAAATTCGTGAAGCCCTGACGTTCGACGACGTGCTGCTCGTCCCGGGTGCCTCGGAAGTGCAGCCCAATGAAGTCAAAACGGCCACGCAACTTACCCAGACCATTATTTTAAATATTCCCATTCTTTCTGCCGCGATGGACACGGTCAGCGAACACCAAATGGCGATTGCCATGGCGCAAAATGGTGGTCTCGGCATCATCCACCGCAACATGGAAATCGAAGCGCAGGTGGGTGAGGTGCGCAAAGTTAAACGCTTTGAATCCGGCATGGTTGTTGATCCCATAACGATTTCCCCGGATGCAACGCTTGAAGATGCGCTGCTATTGATGCAGCAAAACAACATCTCCGGCATTCCCGTCACCGAAACATCTGGGCGTCTGGTTGGTATTCTGACCAACCGCGACGTACGTTTTGCCGAAAACCCGTTCCAACCCGTGCGTGAGTTGATGACCGCCGATAATCTTGTCAAAGCCTACAACACCGTCGATAAAGACGAAGCCAAAAAACTTTTACACAAACACCGTATTGAAAAACTTCTCATTGTCGATGATGCAGAAAAATGTATCGGGTTGGTGACAGTCAAAGACATTGAAAAATCAACGGCCTTCCCGCATGCCACTAAAGACACCCATGATCGCCTGCGCGCGGGCGCGGCTGTCGGCACGGGCCCTGTCAACGGCGTGGAGCGCGCCGCCGCACTGGCCGCCGCCGGCCTTGATCTGGTTGTTGTTGATACCGCTCACGGCCATTCCCGCGCTGTGCTCGATACCGTTGCGCAAATTCGGGCCGATAATCCCGATCTGCAAATCATGGCCGGAAATGTGGCCACCGGCGATGCCGCGCTGGCCCTTATCAAAGCAGGTGCGAATGCCATCAAGGTCGGCATCGGGCCGGGTTCGATCTGCACCACCCGCGTTGTCGCGGGTGTTGGCGTGCCGCAACTCACCGCGATCATGGATGTGGTGAAAGCAGCGTCCAAGAAAAATATTCCCGTTATCGCTGACGGCGGCATCAAATATTCCGGCGATTTTGCTAAGGCGATTGCCGCCGGCGCCGACGCCGCGATGATGGGCGGCGTCTTTGCCGGAACGGATGAGGCACCCGGCGAAGTCATCCTCTATCAAGGCCGCTCTTATAAATCCTACCGCGGCATGGGCAGCGTCGGAGCGATGGTCAAAGGCTCGGCTGATCGCTATTTTCAGGCGGGCGTTACTCAATCGAATAAGTTGGTGCCCGAAGGGATCGAAGGCCGCGTCCCTTACAAAGGTCCGGTCGGCACCGTCATTCACCAGATGGTTGGGGGCTTACGCGCGTCCATGGGCTATACAGGCTGCGCAACCGTGGCTGAAATGAAAGAAAAGGCGGAATTCGTCCGCATGACCAGTGCAGGACATAAAGAATCCCACGTCCATGACGTAACCATCACCCGCGA
>Ga0116162_10000321_pt1 | contig 36178 bp, 38 predicted proteins | sample AD_UKC105_MetaG_FD_89875 | JGI IMG/M metagenome (GOLD analysis project Ga0116162, IMG submission 89875) | Active sludge microbial communities of municipal wastewater-treating anaerobic digesters from Hong Kong - AD_UKC105_MetaG | ecosystem: Engineered > Bioreactor > Anaerobic > Digestate...
AGTCTTTAGTAAAATGAAGACCTGCCGTCGGTGCAGCAGATGAACCGCTGCTTTTAGCATATACTGTCTGATATCGGTCATTATCTTCCAGTTCTTCTGTAATATATGGAGGAAGTGGTACTATACCAACCTTATCAAGAATTTCCTCAAAAATACCTTCATATTCGAACCTGACTATTCTATTTCCGAAATCTACTACTTCTAAAACCTGTGCTGCTAATATTCCATCTCCAAAAACAAATCTTTTTTCTGGTATAGCTCTTTTTCCAGGTCTGGTAAGCACTTCCCAATCTGTTTCATTAAGCCTTCTAAGAAGCAAAAATTCAATCTTTCCTGTGGAATTCTCTTTATGTCCGATTAGTCTTGCGGGAATGACTTTGGTTTCATTAAGAACCATACAGTCACCTTTATTTAAATATCCTAATATGTCTATGAATGATTTGTGCTCCACTTTTTTGGAACTCTTACTTAAAACAAGAAGTCTTGATGAATCTCTTTTATCTAAAGGATGTTGAGCTATTAATTCTTGTGGCAGGTCATAATAAAATTCGCTTTTTTTCATACTACCTCAATGTAACTGATTCCAGCATAACGCCTGTATAGAAATATTTAATGATCTGTTCATATGTATATCCTGCGTCAGCCATATTAATTGCTCCCCACTGTGCCATTCCGACACCATGACCTGAACCTCTTCCAGATATTGATATCTTATCAGTATCATCTGTCATTAATGAAACAGTCACTATTCCTAAATTAGTCTGTACGCCTATTGTTTTTGAACTTATCAATGATGTGTTATATATACCTCTAATGCTGGCATAATCCAGTGTCTGGTCAGTTGCAGCACCTGAAGCATTAGCAACCTTTATTGTTGACTGACCGCCTAAAACAAACATCTGACTTGGAAGAAAATCTGGAAAAGCATTTCTAACATTTGATTTCAGGAATGTAGCTGAGCCTGTGCTTCCATTTACAGTCATTGAAAGAACCCTTCCTGTGTGTGAACTTGAATCAATAGTTATCTTTATCACATTTCCAATTCTGTATCCAAGTTTATACATATGGTCAGTCATTTGCTGAGTAGAGTATGAATAAGACCATGTCCTGTTGATATCATATGCATCTACAACAGCTTTAAGATACGGTACAGATGTAACCCAAACATTTTCAGAATTCTCAGTATATCCGCCTGATGAGCTGAAATAGTATGGTGTAACAACTTTTCCATTATATGTTACAACGGTTCCATATGTCTCATTTGTTGCCTGATTAGTACGATAAGTTTCGGCTTTATAACCGCCATAGACTTGACAGCATGTCGTTGCACATACATCAAATCCATATTCCTGATGCTTATTCTGGCAAAGTGCATAAGTCCTTGCAACAACGGCCTGAGCTTTTAAAGATTCAATAGGTGAATTACTTCCTATTTCTAATGCGACTACTCCATATACATAATACTCAAGCAACAGGTTATTTAATACACACAATTCACTTGATTTAAAAATAGTGAATTCCAAATTCCCTCTATATGGTTTGTTATCAATATACATATATGATGTGTTGCTTGTATTTATAGTTTTTGCTATAACAGGTGCAGAAGGGTTGTCACAGGCAAACAAAATTCTGCTGGTATCTTTATCTCTTACCAGTATTCTCGCACTTGAAGGATATGTAATTGTTGAGTAACTACCCGGATATCTTGCAACTACAGATGCTATAGCATTCATTGCAGAATCAGATGATGCGTAACTGCCAAGCCATACCTGCCAGAATCCTGAAGCTGAATATACAGGAAAAGTCGAAGCACCTGCTGCAGACAAAGCCACAGCCATATCATAAGCTTCTTTGTATGATGTATAATTATCATCTCTTACAATATGATATGAATATTCACCATTATCTTTTGCTACAACAAGTGTTTTGTCCGAGGAAGCAAAATCTATCTCCTGATTGTTTATATTTATAGTCATATTTAATCCAAAAGGACTGGATATTGTATATGATTGTTTGGCTGTATCGCCAAAGAAAAGACCTACCTGCAAATACAAAGGAGCATAAATTACTGCATTTGCTACATTTGCATATGAGAAAGACAACAGACATATCATTGCCAGTATTATTGAGAACCTTTGCCTTTTTTTCTTATTCATGAGAAATCCTTTCAATGTTAATCGACCATATCTTTAGTATTTATCTTAATTATATTAAAATTGGTGATAATTACAAGCAAAACAGATAAATCAATTAGAGTTTTTGAAACTTTTTTACTCCTTTTGTTTTCACAAAAAACCAAATCATATAAGTTAATAGTGCATAAACTCCAGATACAAGTAAAATAAATAAATTAACATTTACATTCACAATTGGAGATATAATCATTGGCAGTACTGCCAATAGCATACCTGCTAAGATTGTTAAGCCTACTGAAGCAGATTGTTTTACCACTTCTGTGGGTGATTTGAATTCAATCTTAGGGAAAAGAAGATTCATAAATAATCCTAAAACTGATGACAAGAATCCATATGCTATAACAAGAATAAAAATTACAAACCATTCAAAAAAATTAAGACCTATTCCAATATAAACTAAAAATGAACTTATTATTCCTATAGGCAGAGTAACAGCTAATCCAAGCATCATTTTTCCCATAAAAATCGTTTCAGGTTTTACAGGTAATGATTTAATAATCCATAGGTTTTTACCTTCTAAAGATATAGATGAAGCAGTTGTAGAACTCATCATAATACAGAATCCAAAAAACAACGCTATTGCAACCATTTTAAAATCAGCTGGGTTAAATCCTAACTCTGAAAATTCAGAAAAAACTGAATTAAAATCAAAATCTGACACCAGTAAAGCTATACTTGCAACAAAAAGCATTACCATGCCAAAAAAAGTATTTACAATATAAATTGTACAGTGCGTGTATGCTCTTAACTCTTTTTTGAAAATAGCTATTACAGGAGAATCCATATTGTATTTTATATTTTTAATATTATGTTTTGCTTTTGTTTCCATCATAGATGAGTTGATCTTTTTAAATGATTTTCCGAAAAGATATATAAAGAGTATAAATGGCAGAACGAATATTGCAAGAAAAAGCAATAATGAAACGATGTTAAACCTTGCTACACTGTCAACATACATTTTAAAAAGAAAAAATGATGATTCTATTCCAGAAATCTTTGAAACAGCATCAACTAAAGCTTCTTTGTCAGCAAGATTCTGGACAGAAAACGATATGCCCATAATTAAGACAAGTAGTACAAAAGAACCTATTATAATTACTACATTCTTACTTCTCATCTTTGCCGATATTCTAGCGACAATTAGTCCAACAAAGGAACCTATACTCATAGGAAGAAAAGGAATAACTAAAAAGAGCAGAACATATAATACAATAGTAAGGATATTAAGTTGCGGTGTTTTTATGCAATACACTAAAAAAATCGGAAATCCCATAAGAAACTGCCACAAATATCCGTTTAGCATTAATTTTATAATCTTTGCTGCTAAAACAGTAGTATCTTTGATTGGCAAAGACATAAGCATATCATAATCACTAAAGGAAAATAATATCGATGGCATTTTGTAAACATCCATAAAAAAGAGCATAAATAAAGGCAATGCAAATGTAAATACAAGCAGAACTTCCAGAAGCTGCATCTGTAGCAAAACATCCGATATTATTAAAGAAGCGCCACCTATGTATAAAAAACAGACTGCAACTACCAAAAAAGCTATTGCTGCCATACCAATTGCTTTTGTTCTGTTTTTTGGGTCCTTCAATCCATTTAATTTATATGAATTCACTAAATCTGCTTTTATTAACGTAAAAAGGCTATTCATTTATTGCAAGCTCCATAAAGGTATTTTCTAAAGATCTATCCTTAATTACAGTTTGAATATCACCTAAAGCAACAAGTTTCCCCTTTTTAATTATTGCTACTTTATTGCATATTTTCTCGGCAACATCAAGTACATGAGTTGAGAAGAAAACTGCCCCACCTTCTTTACAAAGATTCTTCATTATTTCTTTTACTGTAAATGCTGCTTGAGGATCTAATCCAGTAAAAGGTTCATCAAGAATTAGCAGTTTCGGACTATGAACAAGAGCTGATATTATAACTAGTTTTTGTTTCATGCCATGCGAATATGATGAAATTAAATCTCCCAGAGCTTCAGTAAAAGTAAGTTGTTTTGCATAATGCTCTGTTAACCTTTCCCGTTCGTGCTTTGATACTTTAAAGATGTCAGCTATAAAGTTTATGTATTGTATACCAGTAAGTGATTCATATACATCCGGATTATCAGGTATGTAAGCAATGTCAGATTTGCATCCTACAGGGTCTTTCTTGACATTCTTTCCATTTATGAAAATCTCTCCTTGTTCAAATTCAAGTATACCTGCAACACATTTTAATGTAGTTGTCTTACCTGCACCGTTATGTCCTATAAATCCAAACATATCTCCTGACTTAATTTCAAAAGATATATTATCAACAGCTTTTATATTATTAGCATATGTTTTAGAAAGGTTTTCAATTTTGAGCATCTTTTTTACTTCTGACCTCCTTTATCATCATATCCTTAACTTTCATAAGCCTTGATGTATTTCCGCGTTCATTCTCATCAAGTTTCATAGTTATATATTTAATTGTTTCTTCAAGCTGAGGTATCATGACATACTCAAGCGCATTAACCCTTCGCCTGGTTCTTTCAATTTCTGATGCCATTAGCTGAACTGTTTTTTCTTTTTCAGCAAGCCTTATAAGGTAAGGCAGAACCTCAGTAATGTTATATAAAGCGCTGTCCAGCTCTGCAGCAGTACTTAATATGCCATATGGATAAATGTTTGGGTCTTTTTCTGTGTCATCAATATTTGTTATTACTGGAACTTTGACTCCCATTATGTTTCTTGTCTGAACATCAAGTCGTATTCTGTTCTTTGGATACATAAGGCTTTCTTCAATTATATCATCAGATATGGACGCTCTTGAAAGCATGAAATCATTTTGGGCTTCTCCAAGCATACGCTCGCAGATTTCTCTTAATTTCTTGTTTTCTTTAACAATATTCATGAATTGTTTAACTAATTCATCTCTTTTGTCTTTTAAGAGCTTATGACCTCTTCTTGCAGTAACTACACGCTTTTTTAGGTTATTAAGCTCCATCCTCGTGGGATTTACATTAATCCTGGCCATCGTCTAGTTCCTTAAATTTATCATAGTATTTTTCAAGATTTGAATCTCTGACTCTCTTCATTTCACTTCTTGGAAGTTTGACTAGCAGTTCCCAGCCGAGGTCTAAAGATTCTTCTATGGTTCTGTTCTCATAAAAGCCTTGATTTATATATATATTCTCAAAACTATCAGTAAATTTTGCATAAAGCTTATCTGTCTCAGTTAATGCAGCTTCACCTAATATAATAGCTAGTTCTCTGACTTCTCTTCCTCTTGAATATGCTGCAAATAACTGATTCATTACATCAGAATGATCTTCTCTGGTTTTATTTTTACCAATACCTTTATCTTTGAGACGTGAGAGTGATGGCATAACATCAATAGGCGGCATTATTGACTTTTTATTCAATTCCCTGGATAGAATTATCTGTCCTTCTGTTATATATCCTGTGAGATCGGGTATTGGATGAGTCTTATCATCTTCTGGCATTGAAAGTATAGGTATAAGAGTTATGCTCCCCTCGCTTCCTTTACGTCTTCCAGCTCTTTCATACATAGTTGCAAGGTCTGTATAGAGATATCCTGGATAACCTCTTCTTCCAGGAACCTCTTTTTTTGCAGCAGAGACTTCTCTTAAAGCGTCTGCATAATAGGTTATATCCGTTAATATGACCAGAACATGCATATCCTGCTCAAATGCTAGATACTCTGCTGCTGTCAGCGCCATTCTTGGTGTAGATATTCTTTCAATAGGAGGGTCATTTGCCAGATTTATAAACATGACCGTTCTGTCTATAGCACCTGTCTTTTTGAAATCCCTAATAAAAAAGTCTGATTCCTCAAATGTGATACCCATAGTGGCAAATACAACAACGAAGTTAGTATCTGTATGTAGTACTCTGGCTTGTCTTGCAATCTGTGCAGCTAGCTCAGGGTGAGGAAGTCCGGAACCTGAAAATATTGGTAACTTCTGACCTCTTACTAATGTATTTAGAGTATCAATAGCTGATATTCCAGTCTGTATAAACTCTGAAGGATAATTCCTTGCAACAGGATTCATAGGTTCTCCGTTAACATCAACTCTTTTTTCAGGTATGATATCAGGACCTTTATCCATAGGATTACCCATCCCGTCGAATACCCTTCCTAACATGTCTTTTGATACAGGCAAATCAAGACTCTTACCTAAGAACCTTACCTTACTGTCAGCAAGGTTAATTCCTGCTGATGACTCAAAAAGCTGTACAACAGCATTTGTTCCATCAATCTCAAGAACTTTGCATTTTCTAACTTCTCCATTGGAAAGCTCTATCTCGCCAAGCTCATTGTATTTTACATTTTCAACATCCTTTACTATCATCAAAGGACCGTATACTTCATTTATAGTCCTATACTCTTTTATCATTATCATGCCTCCACTTCTGAAAGATTCTTTAACTGACGTTCCATTTCATCATCTATCTTACGAAAATGCTCATTTATTTCTGATTCTTCAATTAATCTGGAACGAGAAATTCTTTCTCTTACAGGAAGTTCAAATAATTCCTCGATATCGATTTCCTTTTTTATAACTTCTTTGGATTTATAGTAAAAATCCATTATAGTCTTTAATAATTTATATCTTTTATTCAAACTGCAGTATGTATCATTTGGATGCATGGCATCTTGATATAGAAAATCTTCTCTTAATGACCTTGCAGCTTCTAGTACAAGTCTCTCTACTTTTGAAAGAGCATCGATACCAACTAGTCTTACGATTTCCTGAAGGTTAGCTTCCTCCTGAAGAAGTCTCATAGCGTCCTGAGTTAACTTTGAATATCCTTTAGCTATATTTTCATCTGACCATAATTCTAATTTGGATGAATACAGAGAATAACTTGTAAGCCAGTTAATTGCTGGGAAGTGCCTAGCATATGCTAAAGATGAGTCTAAACTCCAAAAAACTTTTACAATTCTCATAGTAGCCTGGGTAACAGGCTCTGACAAGTCACCACCTGGTGGTGAAACTGCACCAATGGCTGTGATTGAGCCATTTCTGTCTTCTGCTCCTAATGTCATAACCTTTCCAGCTCTTTCATAAAACTGCGCTAATCTTGAACCCAGGTATGCAGGATAACCTTCTTCTCCGGGCATCTCCTCAAGCCTTGCTGACATTTCTCTCAATGCTTCAGCCCATCTTGAAGTTGAATCTGCCATAATTGCGACATCATACCCCATATCTCTGTAATATTCTGCAATAGTGATACCTGTATAAATTGAAGCTTCTCTTGCTGCAACAGGCATATCTGATGTATTTGCAATAAGAACTGTTCTTTTCATCAAAGGTTCATTGCTTCTTGGATCCATTAACTGAGGAAACTCCATAAGAACATCAGTCATCTCATTACCTCTTTCACCACAGCCAATATATACGACTATATCCGCATCTGACCACTTTGCAAGCTGATGTTGAACAACTGTCTTTCCACTACCGAAAGGTCCTGGAACTGCAGCAATACCTCCTTTTGTTATTGGGAAGAATGTATCTATAGATCTCTGACCAGTAACCAATGGTTCTTCAGGTGCGTATTTCATTTTGAAAGGACGCTGTCGTCTGACAGGCCATTTGCTCAGCATACAAACATCAATGATTTCATTTTTATCATTTTCAATTTTAGCTATCGTCTCTGTTATATTAAAACTTCCTTCATATATATCAGTTATTTTCCCATTCACATTATGCGGTACCATTACCCTGTGTTCAATTAAAACTGTTTCCTGTATCAAACCTAGAATATCACCAGGTTGCACAACATCACCGACTTTTTTTACAGGTTTGAAATCCCATTTTTTTTCTCTGTCAAGGCTTTTAACATTTATACCTCTTTTAATAGTATTTCCAGAAATTTTCCGCATGTCTTCCAAAGGTCTTTGTATTCCGTCAAATATCCCACCAATAATTCCGGGTGCAAGCTCAACAGAAAGTGGCATACCAGTTGTTTCCACTGATTCGCCTGGGCCTAAACCTGAAGTCTCTTCATAAACCTGGATACTCGCCTTGTCATCTCTCATTTCTATTATTTCACCGATAAGGCCGTATTCGCTGACCTTAACAACGTCAAACATGTTTGCATGTTTCATATCACCAGCTACAATGAGCGGTCCCGATACTTTTATAATAGTCCCTTTGTTCATATGTGACTCTCCATTCTTAATCATTTATCAGAATATCCACTCCTATAGCACGTTCGGTGCATCTGCGGACATTCATCATACCTATACCCGTAGTACCATTCATTCCCGGTATAGCAATAAATGCAGGTAATACTTTATCCGTATACTTATCTATGACTTCAGCATTCTTTTCATATATTTCTTCAGTTACGAAAATTACTGCATATTCCTGCTTATCAAGGCTTCTTACAATATCTCTAAATTCGGCCTCTTCAACATCATATGCTGTAAATCCTACAGCTTTGTATGCTAATATGTCATCGTGACGGCCAATAACTGCAGCTTTATACATAACACATCCTCAGCCTTTCTTTAGTTTTATCCTTACTTATCCTGTTAGCTTTTCCCATCATCACTATTCTTGCATTCTTGATTTCAGTTTCTTTACCTAACATAAAACCAATAACAGGAGCTATCCCAATAGGATCATATCTATTATCTTTCAAAAAAGAAGTCATATAGTCATCACAGTTTTTTTCCACATCTCCTCTGTCAAAAAGAGAGGCATATCTTGTGTCTTTTAGAAACTTTTTAAACTCATCTTCATCAGCTTCATATAACCTTTTAAAATCATTAAGAGTTATACTGCCATGACTTATTAATGTCCGGCTTAAAAAAGATTCTTTCTGAAAAACTTTCTTTATACGCATAAATGCCTTTAAGTTTATAAGGTCGGTTTGAATTACAGTAAACTCTTTAAGAAAAGCATCATGTGTTTTATTGATTGATTCATTAAAATATGTATAGTAAGCCTGATCCATTATTAAATCTATCAGCTGAGGATCATTTGATTTAGAAAAATCCTCAATGCTTTCTATTATCCCATCAGCTATTACTTTAGGAAGCTGTGAGAAATCTCTTTCCTGAATGAATTTCTTGAGTGTTTCATATTTAAATACTCCAACCTCTGATGCAATTTCATCAAAAGGTTTCTTAAGAAATTCCGATTTAAGTAATACTTTTATGTTATGAGTATCATATTTAAAGAAAAATGCATTAAATATATTAAGGTCAGGAATAATGCTTCTTATATATGAATATAATGAAGCATGCTCATTATCAAGCATTGCCATATAATCATCATCTTCTTTATATCTGCATTCAATCAGTATCTTCTGCGCTTCAGAAATATCTTGTGCGTCAACTAGTCTAAGCAGCTTTACTTCATCCATCATGAAATTCTCAGCTACTCTTACTCTTCCCACTGAATATGCATACTTGGTAGAATCAATCACTATTTGGCATTCCTTTCAAAAAGTATCTTCATTATATCGGTTTCCAGTTCCTGTTTTTTGTATTTCAAAATTGATGAAAAAACAGAATTTGAATAGATATTCTCATTTCTGACAATGACGCCTTTATCATCTTGAATAAAATGACTGCTTAAACTTACTCTAAAATTTGAATCAATGTCCTTTTCAAGTAAACCTATAAGCTTTTGGCCAATGGCTTTCGCATCATCTTCATTTAACATAATTTCATTTTTACCCTTTTCAAGAGAGCCAATTATCAAATTCTTATACATTTTAAGAAGATCATCTTCTGGCATATTCATCAATTCCACATGAGCAGTCTCAAAAACTTTTGAAATGACCTTCTGCTTAACTGATAAAAGTTGTTTTTTCCCTTCAAGGTTTCTATTTGCTACAGCTCTTTTGATAATATTTTCAGCTTCTTTTTCAGCAAGTTCAATTTGTTCCTGTTTTTTTTCGTCAAGCTGCTCTTTAACAGCTTTTTTCATAACAGAAATTTTTTGCTTTGCTTCATCAAGCCTCTTGTCTGCCTGTTCTTTAGCATCATTTATAATTTTGTCATATATTCTATCTATTCCTGACATCTTATACATTACCTATCATAAGTATTGAAACTAAAAGTCCGAAGATAGCAAACAATTCAACCATAAGGGTAAGAACTACTCCCTTAACCATATCATTACTTCTTTTTGCTACTATTCCTATACTTGCAGCAGCTACTTTTCCCTGGAATATTCCGGAAATCAATCCGACTACACCTGCTGGAAGTGCAGCAGCCATAAGACTCATACCATCAGCAAGGTTCAATCCCCCAAGCTTACCGATAATCATAAATGCGACAACGAAGCCATAAATTCCTTGCGTACTTGGTAATGCCTCAAGAATCATTACAGGTACGAATTTGCTGGAATCTTCTGCAACTACTCCGCTACCTACCTGACCTGCTGTGGATACACCTTTTGCTGACCCTGCAGCTGCAAGAAGAAATCCTACTGCAGCGCCTAGAATCGCTAATACATCACCTAAATTGTTGTCCAGTACATACTTTAACATAAATTGTTCCTCCAATTATTATTCCTTAATCTTAATATATCTTGTATCCTCTAAAAGTGGCGAGAAAGCTACTCCGCCTCCTTCAAAGAATTTATTAAAAAATTCTATATATTGCAAACGGCTCGAGTGTACATATGCGCCTAAAGCATTTATTGCAAAGTTAAAACTGTGTCCTATAACAAAAATTAACCCAAAGGATAAAACACCAACAATGGTAAATCCTCCTGAAGAACCAAGCTGATTGACAATAGTAGCTATGACACCTGTCGCCAATCCCATAGCAAGCAGTCTTGAATAAGATAAAACATCACCCATAAAGGATATTAAATCATAAAATGATGCTATTCCTCCAAAAAGTTTTCCGAATATTCCTTTTTTATGCCTACCCTGAGTTAAAAGAATTACAATTGCTGAGTAAGGCAGTAAAGATGTGCCTATAGGCGTCAAAGTCGTATAAATATTCTCTGGGACGCTGGGAATATATGATGAAACTGCAAAAATCGCGGTAGTAAAGAAAAAATACCAAGGAATTACATCTAAAACCGCATCAAGATATTTCTTTCTTTTTATATTATTGTATCCTTTTATACCATATCCGACATAAATATGCAGTACACCTAGTATAAGAGACCACATAAGTAATTTATTAGGATCTTTTATAGGATCAAACCACAATGCAATATCAATTGAAGTGTCAGAAAACAATGTAGGTATAAGATTGCCGAACCATGAACCATATAGAGCTCCTACAATCATTGTTGCTACACCTGAAATTAGCATCAACTTAATGAATCGGCTGGTTGAAAACTCCAGTTTGAATTTTAAAAGTATAATAGAACATGCGATTACCATAACAAGTCCGTAACCTGCATCAGAAAGCATCATTCCGAAGAATAAAGCAAAGAAAATTGATGTGATTGGATTAGGATCAGCTTCTCTGCAGTTTGGCAGACTGAACATCTCTGTTACTCCTGAAACAGCCTCGCCTAAGAAACCATTCTTAAGCAGGACTGGAAATTCTTCATCATCATATGGCTCTCTCAACTCAACATTACATAAAAACCGTTTATCTAGTTCTTCTGCAGTTTTATCTGATACTTCTTTTGGAAGCCACCCATCAATTATAAAGCTATACTTACCTGATAATATTTTTTCATCAGTGACAAGCAATCCTTTTCTTATTGCAAAACAATCATATATAGCCTTTAAATCATCAATTTTTAAAGCATATTCATCTAATTGCTTTTTCGCGGTCGATATCTGCTCTTTGTAATTTTCTATTTCTTTCTTTTTCTCGGCTAATATATCTGAAGATTTTCCAGTAAAATCATATTCTAAGATATTAAAACCCAGACTTTTTAGATAATGAATTGGTCTTTCTGTATCACTTTGATGAAGATATACAACAAGATATGAATTGTTTCTGTCTTTGCTTATCTGTTCAATCTGACATAAAAATTCCTGTTCATCAATGTGCTGTAAATATATCTCAGGTTTTACAAATTCAGGGATTGCACCAAATACTATCTTAACTTTATCAGTTTTAGATAAATTAACAGGAATATCCATTTTTATCCATGGCAATAAAGACTGACACTCATTTTCCAAACTGTTAATTTCGCTTTTAATATCAATAATTGATGATTCGGCTTTTATAACGTCTTCAGCAAATTTGATATGCTTGCTTTCATTATTCAAAATATCCTGATAGTATTGTTGATCTATTTCCTGTCTAACCTTAAATAGAGGTTTTTTTGTTTTATCATATAGTTCAAGTATTTCGATAGCTTTAGATATCATAGACATATCACTATTTATACCTGATTCAATATTTCTATCATATCCTTTTGTAAAAACATCCTCATATTCAGTTTCTATAGGCATATCCTGAATATCTACTACACCACGCTTCATAAGAAAAGAAAGTATATCTTTCTTATCCTTAAATAAGCCTGTTATGGATATTTTTTGCATATCAACGACTGCCATCTGTATTTGTTACCTTTTCTTTTATATATTTTACTGCTTCTTTTATATATGGTTCAGCTGATTTTTCTAGTTTTTCGCACTGATTTGCATAATCTAAGTCTGCCTTAGATATTATACTCTTTGCTTTTTCTTCAGCTTGAATAATGATATTTTTGTATTGATTATCAATATCCTCTAAAAGTTTTTTTTCATATTCTTTGTTTTGTTTTTCTGCATCAGAAATCATATACTCTGCTTCATGCATAGCATCTCTCAAGATATCGCTAGCTTGTTCCTCAGCCTGTTTTATTCTATCTAAATATGTTTTTTCCATCCTTCATTTCCATTCTGTTATTATATATATCGGCAGTTTTGCCTTTTTCTTAATCAAAGGTCATTATACCATAATCAATAAGGGTAATAAATATAAACCTTTTAAATTAAAGAAAATAAAAAAACCGAACTCGTATAAGTCCGGATTTTGGCAGGGAAGACAGGATTTGAACCCGCAACAAACGGTTTTGGAGACCGCTGCTCTACCATTTGAACTACTTCCCTATGTAGCAATGGAAATTATATAGATTAAACTTTGACATGTCAACAGAAAATTAGGTATTGGCTGAATTTATACAACCTTTCTTCTATTAGTTGTTCCCCTTAATGGTGCAAGAAGCTCTAATAAGACATGTATACTTTCAGAAGTCATATCTGCTCCACTGTTTTTTAAAACTTCACTTTGTAATGAACTGGTAATTCCCAAGCATTGCATACCTGCTGATTTTGCTGCTTTTATACCGCTTATTGTATCTTCACAAACCAAGCAGTATGCAGGATTGAGCTTCATTCTTTCAGCTGCTAATAAGAATATATCTGGCTCAGGTTTATTTCTTGTTACATCATTTCCCGTTACAAATGCATTGAAATCCTCTTCTTCCATCTCTATTGCTTTGATATTTGAAGTTACCTTCATCAAATCTGCTCCTGAAGCAAGTGATATTCTGTATCCTCTTTTTCTGAGTTCATTCAATGTTTCTTTGATATGAGGAAATAATTCTGCTTCTGTGCAAACTAATTCATCATATATTTCATATGCTCTGTATTTCATAGCATATTGATATTCAACATTATACTTTCTTGCCACATTTCCTAAAAAACTGTTTTCCCCTTGTCCCATATACGGTATGAAATCCTGAGGTTGTGCTTCTACCCCGAATTCTCTTAGAGCTAAAATAGCAGATTTGCTCATTAATTGTTCTGAATTGATAAGCACTCCATCCATATCGAATATGATACCCCTAATTACTTTTTCGTTTAAACTCATAACCCTCCTTATATTTACACAAACAGTATACAAGCTAAAAGAACAGCCTTTTCATCACTTTCATTTATTACACCATGACCTGTTCCTTCTTTGTTATATATGCAATCACCTTTTGAAATAATATATTTTTTTTCATTGTTCTGATTATATGTCAGACTTCCTTCTATCACATAGAAAATTTCTGCTTCTTTCTCGTGTACATGAAAACCAATGGAGCATCCCTTTTCAATAGTTATGGTGGAAAACAAGCGGCCTTTGTTATTCAGCATTTTTTCAGGCAGCAGTTCATTGAACATGATGGTCCCTTGTCCGCCCCTCATGTTTTCTTTATATGACACCTTTTGTTCTTCTTTTTTAAATAGCATATATAGACGTTCCTCTGACATACGGCATTTTCTTCTATTTATTATATATTTCTTTATACCATTAATGCAACTACTTTTTAAATATAAATATGATTGATATTAATTCCAAGCTTTGATACCATTAAAGAAAGTTCTAATGGAGGCAGAAAAAATGAGTAAATATGTATTTGCAGATTGGTCTGTAGTTGAACCTGGTTATGGCACCGTATGGCCCTATTCAAAGTCTATAGTTATATCTCCTTACGGTATTAGAATAGAGCCTCATAAACCATACATTGAAAAAGATCCAGTTATTCTCCCGGATAAACCATGGGAAAGCTCATGTGTAAATTCATATGCGACATTCTTAAAAGCTGATGGCAAAATCAAAGTATGGTATGAAACTTTTTCTGATGCAGGTATGGATGACATGAAAAGTAATCTTGCATATGCTGAATCTGAAGATGGAATACATTTCACAAAACCGAAATTAAATCTAATTCCCTTTAATGGAGATTACAATAATAATCTTGTAAAAAATGTTCATGGCACTTGCGTCCTTTATGATAAAACGGCAGAAAAAAAAGAAAGATATAAACTTATATGGGTAAGTTATGACAGAACTAAACCTTTTAATCTTTCATGTACACTTCACGGAGCAGTATCAGAAGACGGTATTACATGGAATGAGCTTAATGAAGTATTAATGAATAATCCTGGAGATACTCAGAATATATTAGAACACGATGAAGATTTAAAAAAATACGTTATATACACTAGACAGATTAAGCATTACCCTATCCCAAGAAGAAGTGTTTCAAGGACGGTTAGTAGCAGTTTTAACACATTTCCAGAACCTGACATGATTTTGAATAATGACCCTTGTGATCCCCCCGATTGGGATTATTATACTTCAGGATATCATAAATGGCCTGGTGCATCAAATGCTCATCTGATGCTTATGGATATATATAAACGCACATCTGACACATTCGATGTCCACCTGCTCACAAGCAGAGATGGCATAGTCTGGTACAGGCCTATGGGATTACAGCCATATATTGATAAAAACTCATATGGATGTAAAAAAGATTATATGGTCTCTTCAACAAAAGGAATTATTGATAATATGGATGGCACATGGTCTTTTTACATAAATTCTATTCAGAACGGACACAATATTCCGCCTGAAGAAAGAATAAAGCCTGCAGGAGGATACAGACGAGCCGTCATCAGAGAAGATGGTTTTATGTCCCTTACAGCAGACAGCTTAGGTTGTTTTTATACAATAAAACTAGATATTACTCAAAACTTTTTAATGTTAAATGCTGAAATACCATATGGAGGATGGATTAAAGTCTCCATAGTTGATAAAGATTCATGTAAACCAATTGATGGATTTGATGAGGACAGCTGCGATCCAATTGATAGCAAAAAAACATGGAACAGTATTTCATGGAAAAATATTTCAGATCTTTCTTCCTTAAAAAATGGAACATACAGGCTTAAATTTACATTATTTAAATCAAAAATTTATGCTTTTTCGATATAGCATAGGTATTCTACATTACCGCTTTTACCCGCTGTATCGCACTGCACAGTTTTGATAACTGTAAATCCTATTTCTTCTAGATGGTTGATTATATTTTCAACACATTGCAGTCTGACTGCTTTGTCTTTGACAACACCATTCTTGCCAATATTAGTTCTTCCTGCTTCAAACTGCGGTTTTATTAAAAAAACTGCTTTAGCTCCATCATTCATTAGATTGTATATACTAAGCGCTGTTTTTTCTAAAGAAATAAATGATACATCACATGTTACAAAATCTATGGATTCTATAAACACTGTTTTATCAATATTTCTTATGTCAGTATTTTCAATACTTATTACTCTTTCATTATTTCTTAATGTATCGTCCAACTGATTGCTGCCAACATCTACAGCATAAACCTTTTTTGCTTTCTTTTCCAATAATACCTGTGTGAATCCTCCTGTTGATGAACCCACATCAACGGCTACTAGTCCGTTAACATTAATCTTAAAATCTGAAAAAGCCTGCAGAAGCTTATATGCTCCTCTGCTTACATATTTTTCATCATTATTAATTTCAATCTTATCTTTATCGTAATCTACTAAAAAAGATGGTTTTGTAATTATATTACCATTAACTTTTACATATCCGTTCTTAATATGCTGTTTTGCACTTGTTCTGCTTTTTGTAAGTGATTTATCTGTGAGATATAAATCGAGCCTATTCATCTTCTAACAACTTTGAAAGAGCATCTGATGTAAGATTATTATCAGCTAATATATCGTCAACGCACCCTCTCATCTCACAATCTTCCTTTATGGAAAGGTTTTCAAACCTGAAACTTTTTTTATTATTTTTATACATCCATGATTCAAACCTTTGGGCTACTGACCCATTATATATAACATCTTCTGCACATATTACATATTTGTAGTCCTTTAATAGGTCATATAACTGTTGATTATCTATAGGATATAGTTTTCTTATTTTTACAACAGAAGCATTTGATTTTTTTGCTGCTTCTAGAGCTAAAGGAACCATTCTGCCATAACATAGGATAGCTTTATCTTTTCCTTTGTTGTAAACAGCACATTGTAAAGGTCCCAAATCTAAATCACACTGTTTGCTGATATCGCTGTTTATTTCATCATATGGATATCTTATTGCAATGCATCCATCAAGTGAATATATGGATTCATTCAAATGCTTCTTCATGTCGTCCTTGGATTCTGGTGCTAATATAGTCATATTAGGAAGAGTAGATAGGAAAGCAATATCATAAATTCCTTGATGTGTTTTACCATATGCATCAGTTACTCCCGCTCTGTCAACACAGATTACAACTTTCTTGTTTGTCATGCATACATCATGTAATATCTGGTCATATGCTCTTTGTAGGAACGTGGAGTAAATCACACATATCGGCTTCAAACCATTTTTCGACAGCCCTGCAGAAAAAGTAACTGCATGCTGTTCGCAAATTCCGACATCAAAATATCTGTCTTTATGATTTATGCTGAATTCATATAATCCTGACCCTTCAGTCATTGCAGGACAAACACATACTATATTCTCATCTTTTTTCGCCATATCAGAAATTAAACGACCGAAATACTCGTTATACATAGGATTTGCAGACAGTCTCTTTCTTTTGGCCAGACTGTTTTTAACTCCATGGAATTTAACGGGATCTTTTTCAGCTATATCATAGCCTTTACCTTTCGTCGTAATAACATGTAAAAGTTTCGGTCCTTTGACTTTTTTAGTTTCATTAATTATTTCTTCAAGAGCCTGTTCATCATGCCCATCAACAGGACCTATATACCTTATATCCAAATCTTCAAAAATCATTTTCTGCCCTACATATGACTTCAATGCTCTTTTAGTCTTTTGTATTAGTTTGATAAGACCTTTCCCGCCGTTTGGAAGTTTCTTTACTAGATTTTTAACTTTGGTATTTGTTTCAATATATGAAGGACGCAGTCTCAGTTTAGATAAATATCTGGACATAGCACCAACATTTCTGCTTATGGACATTTCATTATCATTAAGAATTATCAGTATATCTGAGTCAAGGTCTGAAGCGTTATTTAAAGCCTCATATACCATACCTCCAGCTAGAGCACCATCACCGATAATAGCTACAACCTGTCCTTCAATACCTTTAAGTTTCATTGATTTTTCTATACCCAAAGCAGCTGAAATAGATGTACTTGCATGTCCTGTGTTGAATATATCATAAATGCTTTCACATTCATCTGGAAAACAATTTAACCCTCCTTTGTTTCCCATAGTAACCATACAGTCTTTTCTTCCAGTCAGTATTTTATGAACATAACTTTGGTGACCTACATCAAAAACTATCTTATCCTTTTCTAAATCAAGACATCGGTGTAATGCAACTGTTAATTCAACGATTCCAAGATTACTTGCAAGATGACCACCGTTCATGGTAACCACATCAATGAGCAGTTTTCGTATTTGAATGCACAATTTATCAATATTTTCTTTTTCGATATCCTTTACATCACCGGATACCTTAATCCTGTCTAGAACTTCCATTTTGTCATTTGTCCCTATCATCTAGATAAATCGCCATTTGACGAAGCATATCAAATCTTTCACCAAAGGTATCTATGGCTCTCAATGCATTATTTGTGTGTTTGTGTAACTTTTTTTCATTTGCCTTAAATCCCTTTATTGAGATATAAGTGGATTTGTCATTTCTTTCATCACTGTTCTTTGGTTTTCCTGTATTTGAATTAATATTTGTCTTGTCAATAACATCATCTCTTAGTTGGAATGCTACACCTATATTATCTGCATAGTTTTCAAGTTTTTTCAAATCTCTTTTACCTAAACCTGCCATTACACTTGCTGACATTATACTTGCTTTAATTAGCGCTCCAGTCTTTAGTGAATACATTTTCAAGACTTCATCAGTATTTTTCAAAGCCGACATGTCCATTACTTGTCCACCCACCATACCTTCGTGACCGCTTGCTTTTGCTATATGCAAAGCAGCTTTTATATCTTTTTTAGAGTCTGAATATTCTAATAAAGTTTCAAAAGCCAGATTCAGCAATGAGTCTCCAGCTAGTATAGCATAAGCTTCAGAAAATTTTTTATGACTTGTGAGTTTCCCTCTTCTGTAATCGTCATTATCCATTGATGGCAAATCATCATGAATAAGTGAATATGTGTGTATCATTTCAAGAGCAGATGCGAATGCAATATGTTTATTTGATATCTTTATTCCTAAAGCCTCTGTAATCATAAGGAATAATGCAGGTCGTATTCTTTTACCGCCTGCATTGATACTATACAGGCAAGCCTTTTTCAATATATCAGGAGCACTACTGTTGTTTATTATTTCATTTATAAAAAGATTAACGCTTTGTCCGTATGTGCTAATTGTTTTTTCCAAAATAGTCATTTATCACATTTCCTTCAATTCCGACTTTCCTGTTACAACCATTTTCTCACGAGCTTTTTCAAGTTTCTCGTTAAGTTGTTTAATTAATTCATGACCTTGAGTATAGGTCTTTACAGCTTCTTCTAGAGAGAGTTCTCCTTTTTCCAGTTGCTCAACTATTTTTTCCAGTTCCTTATAAAGTTCATTAAAATCCTTGTCACTCATTTTTCTCCGCCTTTTCTACTATGCTGCTAATAGTTCCTTCAAATATTTTTGTGATTATCCGATCATCTTTGTTAACCATTGAGCTGCACTTAATTACTTTTCCATCTTTATCAGTTGTTATGCTATACCCTCTTGACAGGACATTCAAGGGATTTAAAGCTTCAATTTTCTGATTGAGTATATTATATCTTGAATAAATTCCGTCAATATATGCTTTTGATGCCAAGAAAAACCTATTTGTTATATTATCCAGATTAAGTCCCAGTATATTAGTATATTCTTCAGGTCTTCTCATTACCGGTCTTTGTTTAATATTTAATATTTTATCATCAAGATTCCTAAGTAATTTTGAAAATGCATTATTAAGCGAATCTCTTTTTAAAAATATATCCTTTATAAGCATGTTCTTTTCAGGCATTACCATCTGAGCTGCTGCTGTTGGTGTAGCAGCTCTTGCGTCAGCAGTAAAATCAGCTATTGTAAAATCTGTTTCATGTCCTATAGCAGAAATAACGGGTATTTCACTTGCATAAATAGCATATGCTAATTCCTCTTCATTAAATGGCCATAGGTCTTCAACAGACCCACCGCCTCTTGCTATTATTATTACATCAACATTGTTATTATCATTAAAGTATCTTATTCCCTCAATAATCGTTTTATGAGCGTCTGTGCCCTGAACTGTAGCTGGATAAAGTATCATTCCATAATTATCGAATCTTTTTTGTAAAGTATTCCTTATATCCTGCAGCACTGCTCCTGTTGATGATGTTATTATGCCTATTCTTTCAGGAAGATATGGTAAAGGTTTTTTGTTCTCATGACTAAAAAGACCTTCTAATTCAAGTTTTTTCTTTAAATTTTCAAACTTTACAAATAAGTCACCTGTTCCGCCTTCAGTCATTACCGTAACGATTATCTGAGTTTGTCCTGTTTTTTCATAAAAAGAAAGATATCCGTAAACGTATACCTTTATTCCGTTTTCTGGTTTAAATTTAAGATTTCGCGCAGATCTGTCAAACATTACACATCTTATTGAACAGTTATCGTCTTTAATAGAAAAGTATACATGACCTGAATAATGTATAGTGCAGTTAGAAATTTCACCTTCAACTTTCAAACTTTCAAGAATATCATCAGAAGATAGCAACTGGCTTACATAGTTATTAAGCTCAGTTACAGTCAGTGTCTTTTCCATTACAAATCCTTATCTTGCACATTTGCAAGAACAGCATTGATATATTTTCCCGCATCATCAGAACCATATGCTTTTGCCAGTTCTACTGCTTCATTTATAGCAACAGACTTTGGAACATCATCAAGATTCATTATTTCATAATATGCAAGTCTCATAATTGCAAGTTCAACTTTTGGAATTCTTTCAATTCGCCAGTTTTTTGCAAGATACTGCGATATCACTGAATCTATTTCCTGATGATTCTGATTGATATAGTTAACAGCATTTACTATATATTGTCTAGCATGCTCTTCAACTTCATTATCCATGAAGTACTGTTCCATCTGCTCGTTGATGTCATCATTATTTATTTGTATCTGGTAAACAAGCTTAAAAGCATGTTCCCTTGTCTTTCTTCTTCCCATATTAGTTTTTAATTCTAGCTGATTCCAGCTATTCCGTCAACAAAAACTCTGACATGATGCAAATCGATACCTGTCCCGCTCAATATCTTTTCTTTAACTGCATTCTGAATTTTTGATGAAATCTCCGGTATAAGCACAGTCGGCATAACCTTGACATATACATCCATACCTATCTGAGTATCCTTCATATCAACTTTTGTACGTATATCAGATACCATATCGAATTGAGAAGCTTCCATTTTAGCCAAAGCTTCTAATGAATAAACAGCAATTGTTATTTGTCCTGATGGCGTTTCTATCGAAACTGTCTCTGCAGGTTTTTCCTCTTTTTGGATCATTGAAGATATAAACAGTATTTCAAATCCAATTACTAATAGTGCAGCAAGAAAAAGCAATCCCCTTTGAGCAGAAAAAAATCTAGCGTCAACAAAATCTTCAAATGCCTTTTCAAAATCCAAAGGATCTAAACAGGCATATATGACAAAAAAACAGATTGCCAGGACCAATATAATGTTAATTGCTAAAAAGAAATTTTTACCCTTTTTAAATATTTTCATTAAGGTTCTCCTTACCTTTGAATATATTGACTCCCTGAACATGGATGTTTACCTCAGCAACTTTACTGCCCGTCATTTTCTCTACCATTTTCTTTACTTTTTCCTGTATACTCCATGCAACATCTGGGATTCTTACGCCTAATTCAACAATGACATAAATATTAACATGTATGCCTTCTTCATCAGTCTCTATTTTTACGCCTTTTGACAAATTCTTTATGCCGAGCGCTTGAGCTAATTCGCCGGTTATTCCCCCGCTCATGGCATAAACACCGTCTTCTTCCATAGCGGCTATGCCTGAAAGGATGGCAATAACCTCATTAGTGACCTTAAGCTGACCTAATGGTGTTTCAAGACCGCTAATATTTAAAGTATCTTCTCCCATATCGTACCTCTTATGTAATTATACATATTAAAGATTGCTTTTACAATAATATGAAAAACTGCTATTCGCAGTAATTAGGTTTTGGATATTTCGGTGAGAAGCTCTCAGTGTTTATTGATTTAGGATTGAATATCTGCTTCAGATTACTTTCAAATATGCTTTTAAGAGTAATCGGTGATGATATAATCCTTGCATTTATTATGATATTAAAAGAATCATGCTCGAGTCTCATTTGGTTATTTACAGATATTGAATCTGTATTAGAAGTAATGCTTGCCTTGTAGAAGTCCTCATCTGCTACTGCATAACACTTCATATGAGCTATTGAACTTTTAGATTCTATCAATTCATCCCTTACCAAGTTCATAAACTTATCCATAAGCTTATTGATATCTTTTACTTCTTCAAATTTCACAAATGCATTGGAATTTAACCAGCTTAAGGAAGCTTCAACTTCTGTATATTTTACGTAATCCACTTCGATACTCTTATTTATAACAAAAGAACCTGTTAATACAAAATTCTTTATATCATTGACAAAATCATTATCAAGTGCAGATATCGTTTTAATCTCAGTATTTGGATACTTGCTTTCTAGAAATACTTTTAAATCAGCTTGCTCCTGCTCATTTATAGTATCTTTCTTATTAATCAGAATTAAATCTGCTTCTTCCAACTGTTTTGAAAAGAGATAAGATACCGGTGTTGTATATTCCGGCTTTTGTTCACTCATCATCAGATGCCTTACTCTCTTAGGATCAGCCAGTACCACAAGGGGAGAAAGTATAAACCCTTCATTAAATGAATCAAGCATAACTGACCTGTTGTTAACAAAAGGTTTAAATATTGTAGAAACAAGATTAATTGCTGATCCTACTGGCTCAAGAAGAAGAATATCTGCAGCTTTCCTATTACGAAATTCAGAAAGCTTTGATGCTAAGTCATCAAAAAAACAGCAAAAGCATTTACCCTTAACACTAGTAACATCCAAACCGTTTGAAGATAAGAATTTTGCATCAATCAGGTCACTTCCCTGGTCATTGGTTACAATACCTACTGACAGGCCATCTTTAATTAGGCTTTTTGCCAGATTTAAAATCAATGTTGTTTTTCCTGAACCTAAAAATCCACCTATAACAGCTACTTTTGTCTTATCCATTTGGTCTCCTTACATCAATATATCCTTTAAGTTGTCTTTTGTGAAGAATGTTTCCAGCGGTAATCTGCTCTTTATCGATAAGTATAGCAGGAAACAAATCGATCTCCAGCCCGTCAACTTTCCTCGCATCTTCAGGTCTTTCCAGTATGGTTATGACAAAATCCACATCAGGATACTCCGGCTTTATTCTTTCGAATAAATTTATCATCAGATCACTGACGATAATACAGGACTGACATGGATTTTTCATTTCAACCAATTGAACTATCATTTGCTTTTCAGTTCGATAGCCTTTTCTATATTCTCTCTTAGCTGTTTCACACTTGGTACAATGCTTATGTATCTTATTTCTCCATCAATTACAATTGTAGGGATATTAGATACTCCAAGTTTCATCATGAAAACAACGGATTCTTTATCTTTTATCTTATGTTCTACATACTCAACATCTTCTTCTAATCCTGCACATGCTGCTTTTACAGCTTCCATCATATACTGGCAAGGAGCGCATGAAGCCGAATCAAGAGTTACAACATCTACTATAACTTTCTTTTCTGTTTTATAGTCAGGTATTACAACTTCAATACCGTCTAATGAAGACTGACTTACTATTGATTCAGGCATCTGTCCATGGGCAACAGCGCTTATTGCTAAGACATTATCTACCGGTGTAGCATATGGCATATCGCAACCTGGAGATAAAATATAGCCTTTTGTGCCACCAATTGCCATACAGTTCATTGCATCATTAATATTATCCTGTACTGAACCAAATAGCATTGTAACAGTAAGTTTGATGTTACCTCCGACAGATACATTACGTTTTTTACATATATCTATAACATACTCAAGCGGAATATTCTCATCAATAGATATATTGTCGCATTCACAGCGGCTCATAACTTCAATGTTCTTTTTTGCATCTCCGCAAACAAATAACGAAGACAGTTTTTTTCTATCACTTATATGATTAAATACCTGCTTGACATAAGGAAGTACGAATTCTTCAAAACTATCAGGTGATATCTGGCTTGTCATAGGGTCAACAACCGCAATAACATCACATCCAGCATCAATATACATATCAGCACATGCAATACAAACCTTATTACAGAATTCTAAAACTTCCATAACGTGATCGGGATCATCTATCATTTCATAAAATATTTCTGTACCCATAAGATGAAGAGCTAAAGTATAGGGACCGGTAATAAGCCCATACATAGCAATGTCATTTCCAAGATCATCGCATAACTGTTTTGTAGCTTTCATAACAAGAGCGAATCTTCCATCATTTATTGTAGGCACTTTAAGATCTTCCAACTTAACACCATCTTCAAGAGGATGTGTCACTACAGAAGGCGGATTATCATCAGCATATCTCAACTTGCATCCCAAAGCTTCAGCTTCCAATTGAAGATCAAACAAAACGGGTATTCCGTCTGGGTCATATAGTTCAACCGCTTTCTTAACTCCTTTAACTATAAGATCTCCATCTTTAAAAAATTGTTCTGCAGTCACATTATCCAAAAGTGAAGCAGCATGACATCCAACGAAAGGAACCCATGGGGCTCTTTGTGTCTGTTTGTTCGTTACTGCGTCAAGTACAAGCTGTTTTTTATTCATTTTTAAATATCCTTTCACTGTTATATTCAGATAATATATATATATTCCTACCAAGTCAATAGGAATTTCTCACTTTGTTGTATTTTTCATTTTTAGAATAAGTAAATCAAATATCCAGTCGTCTTCTTTATATGTTCTTTCATTAATAAAACCCATTTTTTTATATAAGTTAACAGCTGCAGTATTTGTTCTATCTACCAAAACCGTTATCTCTTTATAACCGTAATTAGTAAACGTGTCAACAATATAACTTATTAGATAAGTCGCAATATTCAGATTTCTGTACGCTTTTTTAACATAAAGACCAGATATATAAATCCTTAAACCCTCTTTGGCAACTGTTGCATCTGCTGATTTTAGAGTAACTGTTACTTCAGCTATAGCTTTATCTTCAAACATTACTGCGTAGCATTCATCAGTTTTTTCTTTAATCTTAATTATTCTTTCAAAAAACTGTGACTCGTCTTTTATATCATCACGTAAATCTTTTATAGTGTTAAAAGAATCTTCATCAATCTTTTCTATTTTTAAATTATTATGCTCATTCATTAAAGGATAATCAGTTCCTTATCAGAGTGATTCAGGGCAGTACACCCTCCTTGTTCTACAATAACAGTATTTTCAATTCTGACTCCGCCAAGATCAGGAACATATATTCCCGGTTCGACAGTTACAGCCATATTCTTCTTCAAAACAGTTTTGCTTTTAATGCTAAGTCTGGGTTCTTCATGTATAAGAAGTCCAACACCATGACCAGTACTGTGTCCGAAGTATTTTCCATATCCTTCTTTTTCAATTATATCTCTTGCAACTTTATCTCCACTATATCCGCTTATACCTTCTTTTACATAATCCTGAGCTTCTTTTTGAGCACGATAAACTATTCTGTATATCTTTTCCAACTCATCAGACGGTTGACCCATAAAGAAGGTTCTGGTCATATCTGAGCAATAACCTTTATAATTCGCTCCAAAATCAAGCGTTACTGCATCATGGATTTGAAGTTTTTTATTATCAGGAACGCCATGGGGCATACTGGTTTTCTTACCTGATATTGCAATGGTATCAAATGCAGGATAAGAAGCACCATTTCTTTTCATAACATATTCCAGTTCAGCAGCTATCTCTATCTCTGACATGCCGATTCTTACTGTTTTTAGAATATGGCTGAAAGCAAGATCTGCTATAGATGCTGCTTTTGACATTCTTTCTAGCTCAACTTCATCTTTAACAGAACGTATTTTAAGAAGGTCATCATAAATGTCTACAAAAACATATCCATCAAGTGCAGGTTTTATGCTGTCAAAATAACCATAGGACATAGTTTTTTCAAAACCTATTCTCAATCCTTTGCTCGTGAAAATATTATTTAACAGTTCGACAATACTCTTAATACCCTCTTCAATTAGTATAATTTCATATCCTCTAGAACTCAATGAAGAAGCTGTTTCGATATATCTGAAATCTGTCGCAAAATATGCTTTATCAGAAGTTATAACTATTACACTGTCAGTACCACTAAATTCTGATAGATACATATTATTATCCCTTGATGTAATGATTGCACCTTCAAGGTTTTTTTCAACTAATGTTTTTCTTAAGCTATTTATTCTTGTTCTAATCATTGCTGCTCCTTTAGAATAATCTACTGCTTATATTTTTCATACATAATTTTGCTCTTTAAAGCATCTGTAGCCATTTTATCATCAGATTCACAAATAACCACAGGCTGCATATCATATTTATACAAAACAGGTATAAAATCTTTAAAATATGGACCATATGTAGTATCTTCAAATGTCAGATGCTTTTTCTCCCCGCCTTCAGTATATTCAATTTGAGAAAAATGAATGTGCATTTTGCGTGTTCTTTCAATTCCCATACCATCAATCATTTGCACCACGACTCTTTCAAAGTCATCAGATGACTTCAGGCTTCCATGCGTTCTTGCATTTAAATGTCCAAAATCTACTGTAGGAAGTATTCTTTCTTCTTTTGAGCATAAATCAATTATTTCCTCTAAATTACCTAACTGATTTATTTTTCCCATTACTTCAGGGCATATTATTACAGACTCGTCATTTATCTCGTCTAGAAAACTTTTCAAAAAAACATATGCTCTTTTTGCAGCATTTTCCCGTGTGTCTTTCATTACTGCTCCAGGATGAACACAGATTCTCGTCGCTCCCATCTGTTTTGCAGCAATGTATGACTTTCTCATATGCATTAGTGAACTTTCAACTTTTTGCGGTTCCTTGGTTGCCATATTAATGTAATAGGGAGCGTGTAAAGATAAAGCTATATTATGCTTTATTGCATATTCTTTTATCTGATTAGCACTATCTTCTTTAATATTTACTCCCCTGCCACACTGATACTCATATGCGTTAAGTCCCATATCTTCAAGCCACTGCATTGCCTGATATGTGTTTTTGTATCCCTGATCATAAAAAGAAGTCTCATTTCCCGCAGGTCCGAATCTGATCATATCTTTTTTATCTTCCTTTCAAATTTTTTCATCACAACTTTTTCAAATATCCTTTTAATCCTAATATTAAATGCTTCATTGTTATCAATAATTTTTGTCATAATTGTTAAGAAACCCGCCTTATTACCTCCAAGCACATCTGTGAACATCTGATCGCCAATCATAACACATTTTTCCTTAGGAAGGTTCATTAGTAATCTTGCTTTGATAAATCCTTTTTGTGAAGGTTTAAATGCTCTGTGTATATATTCCATTTCTAGCATTTCACCTATCATTGCAGTCCTCTTCTTCGATGCATTTGAAAGTATGCAAAGAGCAAATCCTTTATTTTTTAATGAACCAATCAATGATATTGCCTTATGATGCAAGTCATCATTATTCATTTCAATAAGAGTATTATCTATATCAAATGCTAATCCCCTTATACCCATATCATATAACTTGTCGTAATCGATATCAAATATACTGTCTGAAATATAGTCTGGCAAATATTTTTGCATAAATTCCTCAAAATAATTACAATCATTTGTAATTGCATTTACATTTTAGTATAATATACTGAAAATAAAATTAAGGCAAGGATAACAGTATGAATATTTCAATAAAACTGACCCAGAATCCAAAAAAGAAACCAGATGAAGACAAATTGTCTTTTGGCAAACAATTTACAGACCATATGTTTCTAATGGACTACAAAGAAGATAAAGGCTGGCATGATGCCAGAATAGTCCCATATGGACCTTTAACCCTTGACCCTTCAACAAATGTTCTTCATTACGGCCAAGGCGTTTTTGAAGGTCTTAAGGCATACAAGACTGAAGATAATAGAGTATTGTTATTTCGTCCAGATGAGAACGCAAAAAGGCTCAAATCATCATGCGAAAGATTATGCATTCCTCCAATTGATGAGATAGATGTAGTTGAAGGAATAATCAAACTTGTTAAAACCGATATTGACTGGGTTCCTTCATCTAAAGGAACCTCTCTATACATACGACCTTTTATAATATCTACAGATCCTTTCTTAGGTGTGCATCCTTCACATTCTTATCTTTTCATGATTATACTAAGTCCTGTCGGACCATATTACCCCTCAGGACTTAATCCGACCAGCATTTATGTTGAAGATTTCTACAAAAGAGCATCAAAAGGTGGTATGGGCCATGTAAAAACTATGGGAAATTATGCTGCAAGCCTTATTGCTCAGCAAAAAGCTGAAAAATTGAACTGTATTCAGACTTTGTGGTTAGATGCTCATGAAGGCAAATATATTGAAGAAGTCGGTGCAATGAATGTGTTCTTTGTAATCGACAACAAAGTTATCACTCCAAAACTGTCTGGAAGCATATTGCCAGGAATTACAAGGAAAAGCACTCTTGAAATAGCAAAATCTTTAGGTTTTGAAGTTGAGGAAAAGTTAATATCAATTGATGATGTTGTTTCAGCTCTTGAAAAAGGAAAATTACAAGAATGTTTTGGAACAGGTACTGCAGCAGTTATATCACCTGTCGGTGAACTTATTTATAAAGATACTAAATATGTAATCAATAATAATAAGATTGGACAAATATCTCAAAAACTTTATGACACATTAACAGGTATGCAATATGGTAAAATTGAAGACACTTTCGGATGGACTGTTCAGGTAAAGTAAAATATAATTCTTAAAAATTAAGGACCCATATGGGTCCTTTTTTTAATCGAATTTATTATTTATACTTATACTTCGTTGAATTATTATCGATTTTTAAACTTTACTAAAACTAAGGATTATTGATTATAATAGCATGTTGTGCGACATACTCCATAATCTTATTTAGCAATATGCTGCTTTGAAGAGATTCTTTATCATATTCCTTTAAAAAATCTTCTGTATTATCATAACCATAATATTCAGCATAATTATCATAACCATCCTGTATCTCTTTATTTGTAAGATTTATATCTTCTAACTGTGCTATCGCCTGAGAAATCATCTCTTGCTTCACGCCTTCTTGCGCGCTTAGCAGATTAGTCTGATTAAATTCTTCTTCTGTCTGTCCGAGCGAATCAATACAGAATTCATTAAATGAGGTGTAGCCATAATATGCCATATAGTATTCATAATACTCACGAACCATAGCAACTCTCTTTTCAACAGTATTTGGATATTTTTTTACCTCCGTTGAATCAACGATAATATTCCAGACTGTCTGGATTTTGTTATATCTTAATATCTCCTGTTGCAGAAACTGATTGTGTTCCCTTACTGTTTTGTAACCTATATTTAAACTACCTAAAAATTCATCAGTATATTCAGGAGGAACGCGTCTGGTTACTTTATTTACAGTTACAATAAAGACAGCTTCTTTCCCTGCTAAATCTGAAATATTACCATTGTTATCTTTAAAATTAGTCGGAAATTCTGCTGTAATTTCTGTTGTCTGACCAATCTGTGTACCAATAAGCTCGTCTTCAAAATCATCAATAAATGTATTGGAGCCTATCTCAAGATCATAATCAGTGTGTGCACCATTTTCAAAAGGTTTTCCATCAATTGTACCTGAATAATCAATATTTACAATATCCTTTTCTTGAACAATACCATCTTCAAAAACCACAACTTCAGCGTAACTGTCAAGGAATATTGCAATTTCCCTGTCAAGGTCATCTTGAGTGACTTTTATTTCTTCATAGTCTACTTCAACACCCATATACTTTGAAAGTGTAATGTACTTTGAATTCTTATATGGACTGCTACACGAAACTAATACTGATAAAATCAGTACAATCATTAATATAAATATGCATTTTTTCATTAAGTTTTTAGAATACATAATACCTACCTGTTCTAAGATTTATTCTTTCTGTCTCTCTTTCTCTGCTTCTTCTTCATAAAAACAATAATACTCTATTACATCCCATATCTCCTCAATACCTCTTTTCGTAATAGCAGAGGTAAGTATGAAAGGTGTATCAGGATCTATTATAAGCATTTTAGCTATTTTGCGGGCACGAGTTATACTCTGTGCTTTAGAAAGTTTATCACATTTACCAATAACTAAAACAAAAGGCATTTCAGATTTATTTAAAAAATGTATCATTTGAATATCGTCGTCAGTAGGATCATGCCTTATATCAAGAATCTGAATAATTAGTCGCAAATTTTTTCTTTCTTTAAAATAATCATCAGCCAGATTGCTATAACCTTTAGCGATCTGTTTTGATGCTTTTGAATAACCATATCCGGGAAGATCAACAAATCTCAACTCTCCATTTATATCATAAAAATTAATCATTCTGGTCTTACCGGGAGTTGAACCGGAATATGCAAGATTCTTCCTATTACATAAGGCGTTTATAAGACTGGATTTCCCTACATTGGATTTGCCTGAAAAAACTACTTCAGGAAGATTGTCATCCGGCCACTGGTCTTTACCAACCGCGCTTATTATAAAATTTGAACTTTTTACTATCAAAGCACTCTCCTTTTTTGTTATTATACATTAATAAAATATATTTGCATACTTTACCAATAAAAAGAAAAGCGGATAACCGCTTCTCTGATTTTAAATGAATAAATTCAAGCTCATTTTAAAACAAGCATTTATTTATTATTGATTTTAGTGCAAATATCAATAATACAGATAAAAATGACTAATATTCATTCGCTGTATTATCGCAGCCTAATACATGAATAAGTTTATTTTTTACCAACTGTTTGATATTCTCTCTTGCTGGTGCTAAGTACTGTCTTGGGTCGAAATGGTCTGGATTCAAAGCAAAATGCTCTCTTATTGATGAAGTCATAGCAAGTCTTAAGTCTGAATCGATATTTATCTTACAAACAGCCATTGAAGCTGCCTTTCTAAGCATTTCCTCAGGAACTCCCTGTGCACCAGGCATTTTACCGCCATATTTGTTTATCTTCTCTACAAACTCAGGTATTACAGATGATGCTCCGTGAAGCACTATCGGAAAACCAGGCAATCTTCTTTGAACTTCTTCAAGAATATCAAATCTCAATTTAGCCTCACCCTGAAATTTATATGCTCCATGACTTGTTCCAATAGCAATCGCAAGTGAGTCAACTCCGGTCTTTGATACGAATTCCTCAACTTCATCAGGGTCTGTGTATGAGGAATCCTCTTTACTTACCTTGATATCATCTTCAACACCTGCTAATCTTCCAAGTTCTGCTTCTACTACAACTCCTCTTTCATGAGCATATTCAACAACTCTTTTTGTTTCCTTTATGTTGTCTTCAAATGTATGGTGTGATCCGTCAAACATGACAGATGTGAATCCGCCATCTATACAAGATTTACAAATTTCAAAACTGTCACCATGGTCAAGATGTACACAAATTGGCAATCCTGTATCTTCAATCGCAGCTTCTATTAGCTTCATAAGATAAACATGTTTTGCATACTTTCTTGCTCCAGCAGAAACCTGAAGTATCAGAGGAGCCTGAGCCTCTTTTGCTGCTTCGGTTATACCTTGGATTATTTCCATATTGTTAACATTGAAAGCACCAATCGCGTATCCGCCTTTATATGCCTTTTCGAACATTTTTTTTGATGTTATAAGTGCCATTTTTCTTCTCCTTTATTTTTTTACTAATACTTTTTTTAATTTAGCGAATTTTGGCAGACCTTCTTCAAAAGGCAGTCCTGAATCTCCCTGTATTAAAGGAAGTGCATAATCAATAAACTCCTGCTTTAAAAAGTTTTTATCTTCATTAAGCCATTCAAGAGGAACTGTTTTCTCAGTATTTGCAGCATCAGAAAGTGCAACAAGAGTGGTCTTGCATTCGTACTTTTTACTATTAATTTTTCTTTCAAAACCTATCATATAATCAGTATTGCCATTAACTGCAGCTTTTACAGCCTCTTGACCTGCAAGAAATGCCTCATCAATATCAGTTCTTGAACCTATGTGTGCTGCACAACGCTGCATAAGGCTGAACTCTATTGATCTTACTTTACATTTAAATTCATTTTTAACTATATCACCTAATACAGAAGCTGCTCCACCTAACTGAGCATGTCCGAATGCGTCTTTTGCTAAAGACTGGCCCATCTCAGCTATATACCTGCCCTCTGTGTCTTTACAACCTTCAGAAAAAGCGACTATTACTTTGTGATCAGGTTTGCTGTCATAAACCTTTTTTACATCCTTCAAAAATTTATCTATAGTAAATGGTACTTCAGGAAGATATATTAAATCAGGTCCTGCTCCTTTGTATGCTGCGAGCATGCTTGCTGCAGTTAACCAGCCTGCATTTCTACCCATTATTTCAATAATTGTAATCATTGGAGTGTCATATACATTAGCATCATGATAAACTTCCATTATTGTAGTTGCAACATATTTTGCTGCTGAACCGTATCCTGGACAATGATCTGTAACAGAAAGGTCATTATCAATAGTCTTTGGAACTCCAATTACTTTACATTCATAACCAGATTTAGCAAGAAACTTGCTTATCTTGTTACATGTATCCATTGAATCATTTCCGCCATTATAGAAGAAATATCTGATGTTATACTTTTTGAAAACTTCAAGTAATCTTAAATAATCAGTTTCATCAACTTCAGCATTCTTAAGCTTATATCTGACTGAACCAAGAGCTGATGAAGGAGTTGTTTTTAAGAGATCTAATTGTTCCTGAGTTTCTTCGGACATATCATAAAATTCTTCGTTGAGAATACCTCTGATACCATGTGCTGCACCGTAAACTGCGGTTATACATTCTTCTTTTAACGCCTGTTGAAATACACCTGATGCGCTAGAATTAATTACTGCTGTGGGCCCGCCTGACTGACCAAATATTGCGGCTCCTTTTAACAATGTCATATATTTACCTCCATGACCAAAATATCCTAGTTATAATATCATAATTGAGTCTGTATTACAATAATAATAAGTGTTTAAGCACTAAGTGTAATTATCCTAAAAACTGCATATCCGACCGCTATGACTAATAATCCTATTGCAATTAGTTCTCTTATTTTACCTGTTTTAGCTAGATCCTTTTTGAATATCAATATCCCTAATGATATTAGTATACCCAAAACTGCAACAGCTAAAAGCGCATAATTTCTATATAACTGATTATCAGAAATAAAACGCAGAAAGATAAATAAAAATATCAAAACCCAGTCAATAACATTTCTTTTGTTTGTCTGATTGTTTTTCATGAAAAAAGCCTTTCTTTGTATTTGTCCAGCTGTAGAAGTAACAACATGCCTAAACCCAGACATGATACTGTCTGCCCGGCTGCTACTGATGCAACAGCCAGCCAGTAATCCATCCCATAGTATATGTTAAGTATATAACCTACTACAAAAGCATTTATGACAATTGGCGGAAAAGGAGCCAGCCATTTGCTTTTCATTCTATATGTCAAAAAAGCTGCAAGCAAAGTCGCTAAAGAACCAAGTACGATATCCAGTATTCCTGCGCCGCCTATAAGGTTGGCCAAAAAACAACCAACAAAAAGACCATAAATTGCAGAAGGTGTGAAATACGGAAGCACAGTTAATGCTTCTGCTACTCTTATCTGTACAGTTCCGAAACTGACAGGCATAAACATAAATATCAAAGCACAGTATATAGCAGCTATTAAGGCAGGTATTATTACATATTTCTTAAGCATTGCCTCTCCTTTTTCAGTCGGAGTATATCACAGCACAAATAAAATGTGAACTTTTTATTAACTTGATACATCTAATGAAAGTATGAAAAATGTTTTTTACAAATTATATAATTTTTTTCTACATGTGCAGTATGTTTAGGCTTTTATAAAGATAATAATGTAAACATTCTGTGAATAATATATATTAATAATAAATTTGTGGTAAAATTACTATATTAAATCAAAATCAAGGAGAACGTATGAATAACTTAGTATCATTATTTAGATCAATTGACATCTCAGGTAAAATAGTAATCGTCGTAATATTATTAGTATTCATAGCAGCATTTGTAATAAACCTTCTTATAAAGATTCAGTATTACAAATTAAGCAAACAGATTAACAACCGTCAGAACAGGAGAGCAGGCACCTTCAAGGATGAGATGCTCAACGAGATTGTTCAGGACTATAAAGTAGCCGGAGAAATAAATAACAATAATGTTAACACTCAAGCTATTATTGAAAAGAATTTAACAGAGCATTTGAAGTTAAGCTCTTTTGGAGAGACATTCGTTAGAAAGAGCATGTCAATGATGATCACTCTCGGACTTTTGGGTACTTTCATCGGACTTACCATTTCTGTAAGTGAACTTGTAAATGTATTACTTCAGGATATAGGTTCTGCAAGCCTAGACTGGAATGAGATACTTGTCAGACTAGCTGCAGCAGCAAAAGGAATGGGAGCTGCTTTTACCACCAGTCTTGTAGGACTATTCGGTTCTGTTATTTTAAATTTCGCATTAATAGCAATTGACTGTGAAGAACAGAAGAGATCATTAATGATTGATGTTGAGGAATATCTTGATAACAATGTAGCTGTACTTATTGCAAAAGACAAAGAAACTGAATATACAATGATGAACAGAATTCTCAAAGATACTTTCGTTGAATTTGGTTCAAAAATCGAAATGACATTGAAAGATACTGTAGACTCATTTGCTGATAAGCTTACTAACGTTGTAATGGATGTTTCTGTTTCATCACAAGCTCTTGATACAACAGTAGAAAGATTTGACTCAGCAATATCAACATTAGCAGTTGCAATGAAAGATATGTCCGACTTCAATGTTAATCTTAAGGAAAATGTAGATAAAATGGATGTTTCATTTATTAAGATGAGTGAATCATTATCAGATTCAGCAAACCTGATTATGAAAAATTACGATGCAATACGTTCCTTTGCAGAAGATGTTAAGTCAGCTGCTGGACAGATGGCGGTTTCTAATAAGGAAACATTGGAAGAGTTGGCATCATTAGCTGAACAGGTAGATCAGACTGTTTCAGCTCTCCAACAGCTTACAACTACAATGAAACAGTCAAGTGAAGACAATGCAGAATCAATCAATAACATGAAAGATTCATTTGAAAAGGCAATAATCGCTACATCAATGGAAGTTTCATCATTAACAGAAAAAATTAAATCTTCCTTCGAAGAAGCTCTGAATGAAAGCAGCCAGATAATTGCAGAAAAAACTGCAGCTACAATGGAAAAGTCCATGGCTAATGTAAATTCAATGAGTGAATCATTTGAAAATAATCAGAAAATACTGGCTCAAACTATTGCTTCCTTACCGGAGCAGACTATGGTGTACAATAAATCGGTTTCTGGCAAAATTCAAAAGAAATTGGATGATATTGAAAAAGCCATACGTAACGAATAACAAAGGATTAAGAGGTGATCTAATTGAAACAAAGAGTTAGTTACTTAAAAAAAACAGAAGCAGAAAACTATTGGCCTTCCTTTGCCGATGTAATGTCGACAATGGTTCTAGTAATGTTATTTTTGGTGCTTATTGTTTTCATAAAGAACATAATAATCTCCATAAACCTTGATGAACAGGAAGCCACAAATATTGCTACTGGCGCACAACTAGAAGCAACACGAAATGATCTTGCAGCTAAAGAATTAGCACTTCAGGAAACCCAGTTAGATCTAGAGACAAAACAAACCATACTTGTAATGCTGGAAAACGAATTGGCAGCAAAGGAAATATCACTAAGCCTGCTTGAAAATGAACTTGTCGCCAAACAGGCAGCATTGGAACTTTCTGAAGAAGAAGCAGCAAACCTGGAAAACCTTATACTTATTCTTGCTGAACAACAAGCTGCTCTAGAAGCTCAGAAACAAGAACTTTTATCACTTATTGCACTTAATACAATTGAACTA
>Ga0116162_10000324_pt1 | contig 35842 bp, 25 predicted proteins | sample AD_UKC105_MetaG_FD_89875 | JGI IMG/M metagenome (GOLD analysis project Ga0116162, IMG submission 89875) | Active sludge microbial communities of municipal wastewater-treating anaerobic digesters from Hong Kong - AD_UKC105_MetaG | ecosystem: Engineered > Bioreactor > Anaerobic > Digestate...
ATTCTCATAATAAAAACAGATTCACAACTCGATCAGAAATCACAAATACAAAGATAGTGTGCCATGCACAAAGCTATTTCCTTTGTGCATGTATTCAAGTTTATTTTTGAGAATCACTATAATACTATCAATTCCTTAATTCCGGAAGACAAGCTGTTATTCGTATATACAGGAGATCAAATGTTAAGAATTATGGGCGTTGAAGGGAACAGAATCGGCAGGTTTTGGAATTAATCACAATCGCTTATGATAAACAGAAGCTTTCGGTCTTTCAGATGGTAAAACTCAACCGTTAGAGTATTTGTAAATACGACAATATCGACATCCTGGTATTTTTTGCCTTCTATTAAAAATTTTTACCTGCTGGTCTATCTTATGTCGAGACAAGAATCTTTTTTGTTTTAAAAACACGAAAAAAGCTGTTGCCTGTGATGGCGTGTATTTGATTTTCAGAAGCGTATTAAGGGTAAATGTCAATGCAGGTAAAAAATGCGCCCTGCCCCGCCTGTGTTTTTCGAAATTATGGATTCTATCATAAAAAAGCGTTAACTAAAGCTCTTTTTTGATAACAATAGAATTAATGGATATAAAATCAAATAGAGAAAAAGCATTATTTTTACGTGGTGAATCAATGGTAACACACGCATTTATAATGTATCGCGCGTTATAATATATTTGCATATAATTGCTGAATGCATAATAATATTCACTGATGGTGATTGTGCGCTGCGTGTTTAATATATAATAAATATATAATAAGCGAAATCAAAACATGCTATGAAATAAGATATGATTTATGTGTTTTAATAATATATTGTAAAAAAAGCAGATATAAAGGACTTTTTGTTAACCATTTTAATGATAATACAAAAGAGAAAAATCGAATAACATATATAAACGCGGCAATATTTAATGTGTGCGAAACATGCCCGGCAGAAGATGCTAAATTATGCTTTTGGCTCGATTTTTTCCTGGCCGCCCATGTAATCTCGTAACACTTCAGGGATCACGATGCTGCCGTCGGCCTGCTGATATGTCTCTATAAGAGATACCATGAGACGGGATGTTGCAAGCCCGGAACCGTTGAGAGTATGCACATAATTAGTTTTTTTGCTGTCTGCGTCTCTGTATCGAATGCCGCCGCGGCGAGCCTGGAAATCTTCGCAGTTACTGCAAGAGGAGACCTCGTAGTATTGTCCCTGCCCCGGTAGCCAGCACTCAATATCATATGTTTTAGCGGATTGTTGAGCGATATCTGTTGTCACAAGCAATGCAGTGCGAAAATGGAGTCCCAGACCCTTGATAAGATCTTCTGCGGTCGATACAAGGTGTTCGAGCTCATCGTATGACGTTTCAGGTTTCACGTATTTAAACATTTCAACCTTATTGAACTGGTGTACCCTGATAAGGCCCCTTTCCTCTTTGCCGTGAGCGCCGGCTTCACGTCTGAAGCAAGGCGTATACGCACAATAATATATCGGAAGCTCTTCTTCCTTTAGAATTTCGCCCCTGTGCATGCTTGCAAGCGGAACTTCAGAGGTTGGGATCAAATAAAGATCATCATCCGCGCATTTATAAAGCTGTTCGCCGAATTTCGGCAGATTTCCCGACATATACATCGTTTCCGTGCTGACAAGCAGCGGCGGTATTATCAGTTCAAAACCCTTCTCTCGGGTCAGAAAATTCATTAAATAGTTAATAAGCGCCCATTCCAGCCTTGAGCCGACTCCTCTGTACATTGAAAACATGGACTGGCTTGTCTTCGCCCCTCTTTCAAAATCGAACATTCCCGCATTATTGCCAAGCTCAAGATGGTTTTTTATCTCAAAATCAAATTCCGGCTTATCAAGGTGACTTCTTACTATGATTTTATCCTCTTCATCATCACTTACGGGCACGCTGTCATGCGGCGCATTTGGGAGATACAATAATTTGTTACGCAGCTCCTCTTCAAGAATTCGCAATTCTTCGTCATACTTCTTGATGCTTTCTGAGACTTCTTTCATCTCCTTGATCTTTTCATCCCGAACATCTTTTTCCTTCAGTGTGCTTATTTCTTTTGATACCACATTGCGTTTATTCTTAAGTTCGTCCGCTTCTATCGCCATGACACGCACTTTCTCGTCCAGTGCGACTATCTCGTCGAGTGATATCGAAGGATCCTTTTTTCTAAGTCTTTCCTGCATTTCCTGGGGATTTTCTCTTATCTTCCTGAGGTCCAACATCTCTGCTTTCCTCTCTTCCTTGTTATATGTTACAGATCCTGTAAGTCATATATAATACTCATTATATTGTTTACAAATTTCCTGTTAAGTCAATCAGATATCAGATTTATATGTTCGTGCGTTATAAAAGCACGTTATTTATATAGAATCACGGGCCAACCAGCAAATTTAGAATATATGTAAATCTATTGTCATGTGTACCTCCTCTTTGTATCAAACATTCAAACCGGCTGTGTTTTATAATAATTTAAGTAAGTACGATTCAGGCTGTTGTATTATTATAAATTTGTATTTATCCCGATAAAGCTCATATAATTACTGTTATTTCGAAATATTATGAAATAAAATGTGTTTTATGAGAATATTGACTGTGGATGTCAGTAAAAAATACTTTATTTAATATAATTTTTATAAATATAAAGATAATTGAGAAAAACATGATCTGTTGATGAATATGTCGTCAGATCATCTCTGCTATTCTTTCGAGATCCTCTCTTGTGTAGAAATCTATCTCGATTTTTCCGCCATTTCCGTTCCTTGTTATGTGTATATTAGTTCCCAACCGTTCTCTGAGATGCTCGATGAATCGTCTGTCTTCAGGAGAAGCTTCTGAAAAACTATTACCATTTGAGTTTTTACACTGCTTTGAAATCTGCTTAGAAAGTTCCTCTGTCTCCCTCACATTCAACTGTCTAGCAATGATCCTTCTGAGCAGTATCTCTCTCTTGTCGGGATCTTTGATCTGGAGAATAGCTCTCGCGTGCCCTTCTGTTATTTGCTTCATGTGAAGAGCATTCATTATAGACTCAGGTAAATCCAAAAGTCTGATGGTGTTGCATATAGCAGATCGTGAAATGCCGAATATTTCTGAAATCTGCCTTTGCGTCATATGGAATTCATCCATAAGTTTTTTAAAGCCGTTAGCTTTATCTATGGGAGACATGTCTTCGCGGTGAAGATTCTCAATTAATGCAATTTCAAGCATTTCTGAATCGGATGTATTCCTGATTATTGCCGGAACGTGAGTGAGACCAATGCTGCACGCAGCACGAAATCTTCTCTCGCCTGCTATGATCTGATAGCCGTCATCGGACTCTCTTAAAATCAATGGCTCAAGTATACCGTGCTGCCTGATTGAGGCGGCGAGACAATTAATAGCTTCAGAATCAAAATTTGTTCTCGGCTGATAGGGATTTGGTGTGATTGAGGTTATATTTATCAATTCCATATATTTAAATTAAAATTATTTTGATATGTCCAATGCGCTGGACACCACCGTTGTTACTTATATGATAGCATTCTCCTTGGGGATTCGCACTAGTATCTCAAAATAATCTTCACTTTCTCTTTCAATGATATCTGCCTTGGCTCCGGATTTTCTTAAATCCTTGATAACCTTCTTTACTTCTTCAAAATAAACGGACGCATCCGCTGTTAAATCGGTCAGTTTCTGTTTCTTATATTTTTTGGGCCTGTTCGTCGGCGAGGTTATCTGCTTTACAAGTTTCTCAGTCTGACGTACAGAGAGAGAATCCCTGACTATCTGGAGAGTAATTTCTGCAATGGTATCAGGCTTCAGACCGAGCAGTGCTCTGCCATGTCCCGCAGATAGTGTTCCGTCTATAAGGAGACGTTTAACTTCATCCGGCAATTCAAGCAAGCGGAGGCAGTTTGCAACGTATGGGCGACTCTTCCCTATCTTGTCTGCAATCTCTTCCTGGGAAAGACCGAACTGCTTCTTGAGGATGTTGAAAGCAAGGGCTTCCTCGATACTGTTGAGATTCTTGCGCTGGATATTTTCGATCAGACTGACCTCTGCGACATCGAGACCATCAATGTCGATAACGATTGCAGGAATTTCGTTTTTGCCGGCAAGCCTGGCAGCTCTTAATCTGCGCTCACCCGAAATGAGCTGGTATTGATCATTGACGAACCTAACGATAATCGGCTGAATGATGCCGTGGTTCTTAATAGATTCACTGAGTTCATTGATGCTTGACTCATCGAAATCGCTTCTGGGTTGAAAAGGATTCATTTTAATAGAATCAAGATCAAGTAGTTTTATTTCCTTATCCATTTAAATTCTCCTTATAGTAAATTAGCACGATAGTAGACTGCTGACTGTAACAAAGATATGATAACATTACATGAAAATAAGGTAAAGAAAATTAATAAACAAGTAAAAACATGATAATCAGTGCAACAGAGGCAGTAACACACGGTGAAATAGCAGGACTGAGATAAGAGACTGAAAATTAAGTATTTGCGGAAGCAGGGCAGGGGGGGGGGAGGATAAGAAGTATTAATATTTATTTAAAAAAATGATAAAAGTAGATGAAAAGTTGAAATTAGAGTTTAGATAAAAGGCTGTTACAGATAAGGAAATATAAATGTTTCACGTGAAACAATGATATAAATGCTATTAGTAATGGGAATAAATTGCAATTTCAGATATTTCGATAGATGTAGATGAAAGATTCAAAGGGGCCTCTTTGCGGGAATGCCAGGGCGGCGGGGATATTTTTCAGGAGAAGGCGACAGCTTATCAATAATAATATGTGTTCTCAGCGGATCAGAGCCGGTAACGCGGTAAAATGAAGCAGAAGTATTACCGCCACCGCAAGTATTAATTGCATTTTCTGCATCGTGAAGTTCGTTTTCATAGTTATCAGATTTAAATAGTATTGTTTTTCCTCCGACTTTTGTTAAAGGAAGGCACAGCTCTGCAAGTGTGGATACAGAGGATACAGCGCGGGCGGTTACTATATCGAATGATTCCCGGTAATCTGTTCGAGCAACGTTTTCAGCACGATCGTTTATAACAACTATTGATTTGAGGCCGAGCTTCTTGATAACATCTTCAAGGAAACTGCATTTCTTGGTGATTGATTCTACTAAAACGAGGTTAAGATCAGGTCTTGCTATATATAAAGGTAGGCCGGGAAAGCCTGCGCCGCTACCAATATCGGCAATACAGGCCCCAGTTTCAATATTCTGAGTCCTGAACAAGGAAAGCGAGTCAATTATATGTCGGCGTATTACGGTATGAATGTCCGGGTCAGCGATGAGATTTGTATGTTTATTAAACGTGCTTATCATACGATAATAATCATATAGCGCATGCCCTGAATCACGCTTAAAACACAGTTCCGGTATAAAATTACTTAACAGGGATTCAATTTCGTCGATAAAAAGGTTCTTTTCTTCACCGATATTCGTCATTTTATAAATATTTCAACTCCATGAATGTGCATCTGCAGCAGTACGAATCAAAAATTACTGTTTTTTCAATAATTGTATTATACAATGAAATAGCGTTAATAAATAATAAAGGATAAATAATTAAATCATTTCTATTATCTGGAAGATGCTTTTCTGAGGAAATAAATAAGCACTGTGATGTCGGCAGGCGATACACCGGAAATGCGTGAAGCCTGGCCGACAGAAGCGGGCCTTATATTTTTGAGTTTTGATCTTGCTTCTACCGTTATGCCTTCGACCTTATCGTAATCAAAATCTTCTGGAAGGGAAATAGACTCATACTTCTTGAATTCGTCGATCTGTTTCTTCTGTCTTTTTAGATAGCCTTCGTATTTGACTTCTATCTGAATCCTGCTTGTAAGGTCATCATCATCGACAGGCGGATAACTGGAATTAAGATCCTTGAGATCGCCGTAGGTTGTCTCGGGAGCCTTGAGTGCATGGCGGAGGGACTTGCTGACAAATGCAGAGAATTTTGAAGGTGCGTCGTTCAGAACATGATATTTTTCCAGGTTATCGATTTCTGAGTTGATAATATTGATGCGCTTATTGAGGAAATCGAACTTCTCATCGCTGATCAGGCCGTATTCATGGCCGTACATGGCGAGCCTCGTGTCCGCATTATCGAACCTCATGGACAAACGATATTCGGCCCTGGCGGTGAATATCCTGTATGGCTCCTCTGTACCTTTAGTAATGAGGTCATCGATGAGAACGCCGATGTAACCCTCATGTCTTTTGATCACGAGCGGCCTTAAACCCAGAATGGACGCAGCGGCGTTCACGCCGGACACGATACCCTGTCCGGCGGCTTCTTCATACCCTGATGTGCCGTTTATCTGGCCTGCAAGGTATAAATTTCGTATTTTTTTAGTTTCGAGAGTCGGTCTCAATTGCGTGGGGAAAACAAAATCGTATTCGATTGCATAGCCGGGTCTCATGATATCAACATTCTCAAGACCGGGAATCGAATTTATGAAAGCTTTCTGAACATCAATCGGAAGGCTTGATGAAAGGCCCATCATATATATTTCATTTGTGCCAAGCCCTTCGGGTTCGAGGAAGATCTGGTGAGAATCACGGTCCGGAAATTTATTGACCTTATCCTCGATCGATGGGCAATATCTCGGGCCGATGCCTTTTATCTGTCCGGAGAAAAGGGGTGCCCGGTCAAAGTTGGAACGTATGATATCATGAGTTTCGGAAGTGGTGTGAGTTATCCAGCAGGAAAGTTGTTTTCTTGGAGCAGGTGTGGTGAAATAAGAAAATGCAAGCGGTATGGAACTCGGTTTTTGTTCTATGCATCTGGAAAAGTCAATTTGTTTTGAGTTCACACGAGCGACGGTACCGGTCTTAAGCCGACCGGTCTCAATACCCAATTCCTGTAGACTCTCTGTCATGCCGACAGCGGGAAACTCTCCGAGTCGACCGGCAGGGAACTTCTTTTCACCGATATGAATGATTCCATTGAGAAAAGTACCTGTGGTAGCAATAATTGCACCTGTGTAAAAGCGTTCCCCTGTGTCAATTACTATGCCTTTGACGTAATTTTCCTGCGTTATCAGTTTTGTGACCATGCCCTGACGCAGGTAAATTTTATTATTAGATTCCAAAATGTGTTTTAAGCGTGACTGATAACGTAATTTGTCTGCCTGTGCGCGTAGAGCCTGAACAGCGGGGCCTTTGCTGGTGTTCAGCCAGCGGATATGAATGTGCGTTTCATCAATGTTTCTGGCCATTTCGCCGCCGAGAGCATCGATTTCCCTTGCTATGTGGCCCTTGCCCGGGCCACCGATACTGGGATTGCAGGGCATGAGACCTATGGTATCCAGATTAATGGTAACAAGAAGAACATCAAGGTTCATACGCGCTACGGCAAGTGCGGCCTCTACGCCGGCATGACCCGCGCCGACAACAATAACATCGTAATAATCTGTTTTTTTCATTTTCCTACGCAGAAATTAGAGAATATAGTATTTAACAGGTCGGAGGATGTATCCTCGCCTGTGATCCTGCCGAGAGCATCAACAGCATCCCTGATATCGATTGATAGAATATCGTCCGGCACAGAGCCGAGATTTTCCATGCATTTGCATAGAGAGTCCATGGCCATGGTGATGAGATCCCTGTGCCGAAGGTTGAGAATCAAAGAATCAGAAGAGCAGGGCGCGCTGGATTCAGCAAGGCATGCAATTCTGCCCAGAAGTTCATCTAAACCTTCACCGGACTTTGTAGAAGAGCAGATTATGTCCGTATCACTAAATTGATCAGAGATTCTATAAGTATCAATAAGCTTATCAAGGTCTTTCTTGGTAATGACCGGAATAACGTTTTTATATTCTGATACAGCATCGATGACAGTGTCATCATCACTGTTCCATTCAGCTGACCCATCGAAAAGAGCGAGAATGATATCTGAATTTTTGACTGAAGAAAAGGATTTTTTAATTCCTTCCGATTCAACAATATTTTCTGTGTTTGTTATACCCGCAGTATCCATGATTTCGAAATCGAAGCCACCGGAGGAAAACCAGTCGGTGACGAAATCCCTTGTAGTGCCGGGTGTATCGCTGACGATGACGCGATCGTAGCCGAGAATGCGGTTCATTAGGCTGGATTTGCCTGCATTGGGTTTGCCTATGAGAACGATACCGACGGCATTATTAGAAATGTTGGAAGAGTTTGCGCGGTCGAGCAGATTACTTAAATCCGAAACAGCGCGGTCGATGACAGGCTTGATATCGGAAGCTGGAACCTGATCTGAAGACTCCTCGGGGTATTCGATGACAACCTCTATGATAGAAAGCAGAGAAAGAAGATTATTTCTGACATTTTTGATACGTGAACTGAGGCTGCCGGACAATTGTTTCAGGGCGGCATCAAGGAAAGCACGGTTACGTGCGTTGATGACATCGAGAACGGATTCCGCCTGTACGAGATCCATCTTGCCGTTGAGGAAAGCGCGACAGGTAAACTCGCCCGGCTGGGCGGCGCGTGCGCCGGCGGAAATAAGAAGAGAAAGGATTTCGCGAGTAATGAGAATCCCGCCGTGGCAGAAGATTTCGATGACATCTTCGCCGGTATACGAATCGGGCGCTTTGAAGAAAGCGATCATGGCCCTGTCGATTGAAGCACCGTTAGAGGGATCGATAATCTTAGCAAGAGTCATTTTGCGGGGCGCAGGCGGGAAGGGCGAAGACGAATCGCGAACGAGCAGATTTTCTACAATAGAAGTAGAATCCGGCCCTGAAACGCGGATAATGCCGATAGCGCCCGATCCGCGCGGAGTGGCGATAGCTGCAATAGTATCGTCCGGCGTACCGAAATCCATGAAATTGGAATAATTGTTATCCATCATATATACAAGAATCAAAAAATCCGTATCGACCGTATTCCAGAAGCGAAACCGGCTACAGAAGGATTATATCGGCGAGGAAGGATATTTACAATAAACAGATATCAAAGGATGATACGCACGTTACGCACGCAACAATCAAAAAAATATGAAATCGAGGAAAAGAAGCGTAATTTGGATATAATTAAAAAAAATTTGCGTGCGATGGTTGTTATTTCGCTTAACTACTTAAAAAGGATGTGTTATAATAGGTCTTCAAATTATTAACGAAGACTCAACAGAACGGATTTCCCGGAGGAGAAATGGAACAGGAACTATATACGCTTAAAGAAATAGCCCAGCAGCTTGAGCTGCCTGAGAGCACGCTGAGGAAATATCGTGACACGTACCCGCAGTTCATACCGTACGTTGGGTCGGGACGAGAGAGAAAATACAGGATAGAAGCGATAGATGTGTTCAAGGCCATAAGGGATTGCAGGGTGGAGCGGCATCTTTCGTGGGACGACACGGAAAAGAAGCTGATGGACAGGTTTCCGATGAACCCGGATGAGATGGCGAAGAAGGCGGTTGTGACCGAGCAGGAAGCGAATGTTTTTCTCGAGAGGGTGGAAGAGGCGGTAAACAGGCTCAGGAAGCAGGCGGACAGGCAGGAGTTTGTGACGTCGGCGCTGGCGGGCGAGATCGGGGAGATGAAAAAACTTGTCGGCAACCTCGGGCCGATGAACGAGGATGTGAAAGTGATCAGGCGTGCGTCGTACAGTTACAACGAAGTTGTCCAGAGGCAGCACAAGGAAACGGAAAAGCTGTTGATGGGGATGCTGGACGCGCTGGCGACGATCCAGGGCGCGATAGGGTACATACCGAGGGATCTCGAAAAGATGATCGGGAGAGCGGTCCCGGCGGCTGCTCCCGCAGAGCCGATTCGTGTGAAATCGCCTTTGAGCATCGAGCCGGATGGTGATCCCGAGCTTGTCAGGAGCCTGCGCGAGGAGCTTGTGCGCAAGACAGCCGAGGCGGACAAGTTCCGCGAGTTGTATGTGAGGGCCAAGCGGGAGGTGGACAGGCTGCGGGCCGAGGCGAAGAAGAGTGCTCTTGAAGGAATCTACAGCCAGAACGCCCCGGACGGCGGTCCCGCGGGAGACAGCGAATCGGATGCCGCCAGGGGCGGCAAGTTTTTCTTCAGGAGCAAAAAGAAAAAGTAAGGCGGGAACATCCTGATTGACAATCGGGCTGAAATTCTTTTATCATGCCATAGCATTAAAATCCTTACTGAAAATTTGAAAAAGAGAATTCCGGGCGAGAAAAACGGAGGGGCCGATGAGAATCTTTTCATTGAGTTTTGAGCAGAGGCCGGTGATCAGGTTTTGTCTAGCAGCAGTCTCTGTCGTTGTTTTCTGTGCCGCGGTTTGTGCGGCTGCTTACTGTATAGCGGAAGATGGGCGGGGCGAACGGAGCATCGAACTTTTTGTAAAAAAATGCTCGGCGTGCCACACGTGGAAAAGGGCCGTCATGAGATTCCCCGGCACGGATGCGGAGAGCAGGGCGGCGACGATAGACCGGATGTGGCAGAAGAAACCTGAGCTGATGACGGCAGAAGAGGCGGACGCGATCAAGCTGCTTCTTGCCGAAGGCGATCTTGAGGATGTTTCCGCCGCCGCCGCCGTGATCGGCAAAACGGAAACCGGCGGGCAGCCCGAAGAGGAAGCCGCGGAAGTCGGCGCGACCGACAGCGGTGAAGCGGGCGAGGCAAGAGAAGCGATAGAAGAGCTGATGAAGATGGGGCATGGGATTTACATGTCCTTGATTTTCTTATGGCTCGGAGTTTATATGCTCATGACGGGGCTGAAGCGATATTTCATGGGCAAAAAGAAATATAAAAATTTCCCTGTTAAGTTCAAATGGAAAGACCATGTGAAGTGGGGCAAGGTGTACGTGGCGATGCTGCTGCTGGGATACCTGGGCGGACTGGGGATCTGGGCGTTCGACGGGTTTGATTTCGGGAGCGCACTGCCGCATTTCGCCGTCGGCAGCGCGTGCGCGGCGCTGTTGCTGGCCGGCGGCCTGCTGATCGGGCTGAAACTGAACAGGGGCAAAGCGCCGGAGGGCCTGAAAAAGCTCCACATGGTACTTGTTATTCTTGGCACGCTCGCGTTTGTGTTCAACATCGTGTCGGGCATCATGTTTATTGCGGGATAGCAGCAGAACGGCAGGTTCTGAAAAAGTTGATAAAAAGAGAAACCGCCCCCCTGAAAAGAGGGCGGTTTTTTTGTCCGGTTTATTCGAGAAGAATACCCCGGTGCTTGCACCGGGGTAAGGATTGCCTGTGTTGTATGGCAATATTATAGAGAGAAGCGCGCTTGTCGCGCTTCTCGTCGAGAAGTTTTGAAAGAGTGTGAGAGAACTTTTTCAAAAGTTCTCTCACGTATTTTGATACCCCGACCGCTTGCGGCGGGGTAGTTCACTAATCGACGGCACGGGAAGCCCGGTCAGGCGAGTGCTTCTTTGAGATCATCCTCGACAGTGCCCGTGGGCGCGATGTTGAATTTTTCGACGAGCACGTCCAGCGCGGCGGGTGAGATGAAAGCGGGCAGGCTCGGACCGAGCTTGATGTTTTTAATGCCGAGGTGGAGCAGCGTCAGCAGGATCGAGACCGCCTTCTGTTCATACCATGAAAGGATGAACGAGAGCGGGAGCTCGTTCACGCCGCACTCGAAAGCGTCGGACAGCGCGAGTGCGATTTTGATGGCCGAGTAAGCATCGTTGCATTGCCCGATATCGAGCAGGCGGGGTATTCCCCCGATGTCGCCGAAGTCGAGTTTGTTGAACCTGTATTTACCGCAGGCGAGCGTAAGGATCACGCAGTCATCCGGAACGGCCTTTGCAAAATCGGTGTAATAGTTGCGGCCGGATTTCGCGCCGTCGCAGCCGCCGATCAGGAAGAAGTGCCGGATGTCGCCGGCCTTCACTGCGTTGATCACCGCGTCGGCGACGCCCATGACCGCGTTGCGACCGAACCCCACGGTTATGAACTGCTCCGGACCGTCTTCGGCGAATCCATCGGCGTCGAGCGCCGCATCGATCACCTCTGAAAAATCGGGGCCGGGGACGTGCTTCACGCCGGGCCACGCGACCGGGCCGGTTGTGAAAATCCGCGCCTTGTAAGAGTCGCGCGGCTTCTGGATGCAGTTGGTGGTCATGAGAATCGGGCCGGGGAACTCGTCGAACTCGTCGCGCTGGTTCTGCCACGCGCCGCCGTAGTTGCCCGCGAGGTGCTGGTATTTCTTGAGCCCGGGATACCCGTGGCAGGGCAGCATTTCACCGTGAGTATAAACGTTTATGCCTTTGCCTTCCGATTGCTTGAGAATTTCTTCGAGATCCTTCAGGTCGTGGCCCGACACCAGGATCGCCTTTCCTTTCAGCGGGGTGACGCGGACCCCGGTCGGCTCGGGATGACCGTAGGCCCCGGTGTTCGCGGCGTCGAGCAGTTCCATTACTCGCAGGTTTGCTTCGCCGCATCGTAGCGCCAGACCCAGCAGCTCATCGACGGATGGATTCTCGCGGGTGAGGAAGTCGAGCGCTTCGTGGAAGAACCCGTAGAGCTCGCTGTCCTCCTGTCCGAGCAGCGCCGCGTGGTAGGCGTATGAGCCTATGCCTTTCAGCCCGTAAGTAATGAGTTCCTGGAGCCCGGAGATATCCGGCCCCAGCAGGCTGATCCTCTTTTCGATGGTGATTTCCTCGCCCTGGCGGATCAGTCCGTCGAGCGTTTCCGCCGGAACCCATGCCGAGGGTCCGCCGGGTGTTTCCGTCGCGCCGCCCGCAGCCTTTTCGTACATGGCCTTCGCGGAATCGAGGTATGCCGCGGCTTTTTCGAGGTAGCCGCGGAGCCCTTCAGGGTCGAAGTTGACATTTGTCAAAGTGGTGAAAATCGCTTCGGTCGCGAACCGGTCGAGCTCGACATCGGCGGTGCCGAACGCGCGTGCCCTGTGCGCATACATCGAGATTCCTTTCAGGGCATACACGAGCAGGTCCTGCAGGGCGGCGGTCTCGGGGTCCTTGCCGCAAACGCCGAAAGTTGTGCAGCCCGTTCCTTTCGCAGTCTGTTCACACTGGTAACACAGCATGATGTTTCCTCCTTTTATATTGTCAATTTGTTAAAGAGCACACTTGAGCAGGGCACGCTGCCGCAACGCGCTGCGGGGCACGCTCCCCCACAACAGGCGCGGCCATCCGGTATGCCGTGCCGGTCAATTCACCATGAGATGCACATTATTCAAGAATATATTTTATAATCGCTCCCGCCGTCCCCGACCGGAGCGCAAAGATACATTATTTCAACCGGTTTTCAACCTGCGCCGCTGAAAAATGCAGGTTAATCCCGGGGCCGTCAGTATCCGGGCTAACCGCCGTCGTAAACGTCCGACAGGTCGGAAAGCATGGTGCCTGAAAGATAGTCCCTCACTCTTTTATTCGTATCGGAAACCAGGCTGCCCATAATGCACCTGCCGCTTTTGCAGACAGGTTTTTCGAACAGGCATTCGCTGAGGGAAACCGGTCCGTCGACAGCCTCGTAAACTTCGAGAAGCGAAATGGAGCCGCCGTCGCGGGCGAGAACGAATCCGCCGTAAGCGCCGCGTGTGGATTTCAAAAGCCCGCCGCGGACCAGCCGCTGCATGACTTTGCTGAGATGCGCTTCCGAAACATCGAACAGCGATGCGAGCTCGCGGGAAGATGCCGGGCCGCCGGAGTCACGGGCCGCGAGAAAAGTCATGACGTGGAGCGCGATCGCGGACGCTTCGGAAAATTTCAGAGGATTCGACATAGCACCACCGGCCATAAAGTTATTCTGGTACTATAATACCGAATTAAAACAGATTCGTCAAGAACGCGACAAAAAATATTTCATTCTCGGCCTGTTGTCAGTCGGCGGCTTCGATGATTTTTATCTTCAATTGATTCCGTCATTCCCGACGGAGATCGGGAATCCAGTGGGGGCAGGGATGGCCAGGGGGTGTTTTCAGGGGCAGGCACCGACTTCGTTTTGTCCTTTTTATTGAGTATTGTGTACCCATAATTCTTTGAATTCTATATGTATAAAAACGACGTGTTTTTATTGCCATGTGTCTCACCCCGCAGATATAATTGACTGACGGGTGAGGGAGGAAACCCTGTCCATTATATATCCTCAATTGTAATATGGGGATAAAAGACGGCCTGAACACACGGAGGTATGCATTGGCGAAACGGAAAAATAAGAGTAGTGTAACAGTTCCCACGTCGAGCACGGGTAGTAAACAATCACAGATTATCGTCATTCCCGAAGGCAAGATATGCGACTACATTGACGGTAAGTTTCGAAACGATACACCGGAGGAATATGTTCGCCAGAACATTGAAAAGCGTCTCGTAAACGAACACAAGTATTTGAAGGAGAGAATTGCGGTAGAGTTTACTCTGCACGTCGGTTCCCGGAAACCTCGGGCCGACATTGTAATTTTCTCCGAGGGTGCGATTTCGCTCACTCAGGAACAAATCCACATCATTATCGAATGTAAAAAGGAAGCCATTGAACCCACCTCACGGAAAGATGGAGTTGGCCAGTTGCAATCGTACATGTCGGCATGTGCAAATTGCGAGTGGGGAATGTGGACGAATGGGAAGCACAAAGAGGTCTTCCGAAAGGTAATCTCCGACGATGGTACGATAGAGTTCGTCGATTTCAATGACATACCGTCCGCAGACGGTAATGTCGAGGACATCGACCGCCCCAAGAGGCATACGCTAAAGAGCGCTGTCGAGGACAATCTGCTGTTTGTGTTCAAGACATGTCACAATCATATATATGTCACAGACGGAATGCAGAAGCAACCTGCGTTCTTTGAGTTGCTGAAGGTCATATTCTGTAAGATCGAAGACGAACGCAATCTCGGGAAACCACTGGAATTCTATGCTTCCTCTGGCGAGCGAAAACATCCCGACGGGCAGCTGACAGTTCAGAAACGAATTGCCTCCATCTTCAATAAGGTAAAAAAGAAGCACTCGAAGATATTCGAGAGCAACGATGAGATTAAACTGAAGCCCAGGAGCCTTGCGTATGTTGTCAGTGAACTCCAAAAGTATTCCCTGCTGAACACGCATATCGATATCAAGGGCAAAGCATACGAGGAGCTTGTTGGCGCAAATCTCCGGGGCGACCGAGGGGAGTTTTTTACTCCACGTAATGTGATGCACATGACCGTGCAGATGCTGGACCCGCAGGTTGACGAGCGTATTCTCGATCCGTCGTGTGGAACCGGAGGCTTTCTGGTCATTGCCATGAATCAGATTATTGCAGGGCTGGAGCGGCAACTATCTTATGATGTAGGAAAGCACAAAGATGAATGGGACGACAGCGAGAAACTGTTGTTCCAGGAGCGTATACGGGAGATTGCTTCCAGCAACTTTTATGGCTTCGACCTGAACCCTGACTTGGCGAAGGCCACGAAAATGAACATGGTCATGAACAACGACGGAAGTGGCAATATATTCCAGACGGACTCTCTGTTGCCACCACACTCGTGGGAGGCTCCATTCCGACGTGACCTGGCAAACTCGCTTGGAATAAGTCCGACAACACTTCGCAACGGTGAGTCTGTCGGCCACTTTGACGTGATCGTTACGAACCCGCCGTTCGGTAGCAAGATTCCCATAAAGGACCCGCACATCCTTGAGCAGTTTGACCTTGGCCATATCTGGGCAAGGAACGCTTCTGATAGGGACCGATGGGAGAAGACAGATCGCCTACAGAGTTCTGTACCTCCCGAGCAATTATTCATTGAGCGCTGTTTGCAATTACTCAAACCGGGTGGTCGCATGGGAATTGTTCTACCGGACTCTATCCTCGGTGCTCCCGGACTTGGCTACATCCGTGAATGGCTGATAATGAAGACTCGGATTCTCGCAAGCATTGACCTGCATGTGGATACGTTCCAGCCGCGCAACGGGACCCAGACATCGGTTCTGTTCCTCCAGAAGAAAACCCCCAAGGAGATACAGAAGGAGGAGCGTACCGGGCGTATGGCGGACTATCCCATATTCATGGCCATGGTTGACAGAGTGGGTCATGATAAGCGTGGCAACCCGCTGTTCAAACGTGACAAGCACGGCAACGAGATACTTGTCCCCGACGCAGATATTATTACATTGGACCAGACGGCTGACGGAGAGCGCACAGTTAAAACCGAATCCAAGAAGAAGGTCATCGACGATCAGACTGTCCTTGTGGTAGACACCTTCCAGAAGTGGCGCGAACAGGAGGGTATGTTATGGTGACCGGAAATGCACGGAAGCTGAAGGAAGACGTTCCACAAATAGTCGCGCCCGCCGATTTGCCAGAGGAGGAACTACGCTGGTGCCCGGTGTCGCTGAATGAAGTGTTCGAGCGAGGAATGAGGCTGGAGGCCAGTGTATTCGACGTCGAGGGTAAGCATGCCCGTGAGGTGTTGAATAAATGTAGGTGGCCTGTTGCATCGTTGTGTGGTGATACTGGACTCGCGACGGCATATCATCGTCCGAGATTCCGCCGGATATGGGTAGACGAGACGGGAATACCTATATATCAGCCATCACAGATTCTGGACCTGAATCCAAAACCATCAGGATATCTGTCAGACATTACGGACACGGATATCGATGCGCTGATAGTAAAGAAAGGACAGGTGCTACTAACATGCTCCGGGACCATCGGATTGTGTACCGTGGTGGCTGACACTTTCGACAATCGAGTTTTTAGCCATGACCTCATACGCATCACGGCCAATGACGATGCTGACACTGGATACATCTACGCCTTCATGAAAACAAAAGTGGGTGGGGCGCTGATACGCACCAACGAATACGGCGCGGTAATATCTCATATCGAGCCGGAGCATCTGGCATCAGTACCAATTCCCAGCCCCCCAAAGGTAATTCGGAAAAGAGTAAACGAACTGGTGGCACGCTCTTTCGCGTTGCGGGACGAGTCGAATGAACTTCTTGCCCAGGCGGAAAAACTTCTGTACGATGAGTTGCAGTTACTCCCATTAAATAAACTTAGGCCGTCATACTTCGACAAGTCGGCAGACCTACGGAACTTCACTGTAAAACTGTCCAACCTCAGTGGCAGGGTCGATGGCTCCTATCATGTGCCGATTGTCGATTCAATAATGAAGTGCCTCAGAAAGAATGCGGCGGAGCTAACAGATATCGGTGACGCAAGGATAAGCAAGGAGATACGCTTGCCTGGGCGCTTCACGCGAATCTATGTCCAGGAAGGTCAAGGCGCTGTCTACTTCACAGGAAAGCGAATCCTTGAGCTGGATCCTGCGGACAAGAAGTATCTGGCCTTTGCTCGACATGAAAAGCGGATAAAAGAACAGCTTGAGATAAAGCAGAACATGTTGCTTGTAACATCCAGCGGGACACTCGGAAAAGTAGTCCTTGTCCCTAAACATTGGGAAGGCTGGACGATGACACATGACATTATTCGCATTATTCCAGTGTCGGAAAAGATTGCCGGTTTCGTATCGGTGTTCCTGATTTCCGAATACGGCGAAGAATTAATGAAGAGATTCACCTACGGTTCAGTAGTAGACCACATCGAGGCGGAACACATAATAGATGTTCCCGTTCCACTACTCAAGAGTTCATCGACACAGGCCGCAATTAATGATTATGCCTTAGAGGCTAACGAGAAGCGGACCGAAGCCTACAACTTGGAACAGGAAGCAATCCGGATCGTGGATGACGATGTAATACACGCGGTCCGATGAGAAGGGATGCTGGAATTAATGGGACACAATATTTAATTCACTTTTTTGATTAGTTTTTCACTGATTCCGGTGTTTGTTCCCTTTAGTTCCGGGTACACGATCCGGGCTTGAAAGGCGAATCCCAGCCATGTTACCGTCTGCTCGGAACCTTCTATTAGAAATGTTTGATAACCACGGGCCGGCTCCGAGGCAGTTCATTGGTCAGTCGGCGTCTTCGATGATTTTTTTTACGCGGGCGTCGGGTGTTCGGCCCGCGAACTCGACGTGGCAGGTCTTTTCCGCGCCGAGCCTGTTGCACTCCGTCCATGCCGAGAACATGTTTTTCCGTTTGTACACGCTGATGTTGCAGGACGCGACTTCGGTGTTGTGACAGAACGCTTCTTCGCCGTCGGGGTCGAGGTAGTCGGCGCGCACGAGGTCATCGGCGCGGCATGAGATTTCGCCTTTGATCATCGAATTGCCGGACGAAGACGTGAAATTCCAGTTGCCGAGATCGAAGCTGCCGGAGCTGCGGAGTATGCCGGGGATCTCGGTGAAGCTGTAATCCTCGCCGCCGTGTTTGAGCCGGAACAGGTTGATCGGCGGAGTTGTGAACCCGCCGCGCACCACCTGGACCGAGAGCCCTTCGAGCAGGCTGCCGGGCGAGCCGTCGAAGGCGTTGCAATGAACCCATGCCCAGCGCTGCGCGTGCTTTTCGCCCCAGAGGTGGGTCTGGTCGCCGGGGTCGCCGTTGAAGTCGAGCTTCTCGCCGTCGATTGTTATGCTGCCGTGGAACCTCGAATCGGGATAAACGCAAACGGCGGTCGTGTCGGCGAGTTCCTTTAAATAAAGGAATTTAGGCATCATGAGGTGAACCGGCTCGTCGCCGGAGTGGGAGAGGTCCCAGCCCGCGCGGTGGCCGTTTCCCTCGATGACGCCGCGGAGGTGGCTGCCGCTCAGCTCGTTGTCGCCGATCCGCAAAGAGAAATTCGTGCCGTCGTCTTTCAGCGCTTCGATCGGGAACTTCTTTTTCAGCGCGAAGTTGCGAGACGGGTCGCCGTGGTTGAAGTACGAGAACCACAACTGCGAATAGGCCTCGCCGACGCTGTGTTCCGGCGCGGTCATCGTGTATCTTATCCAGAAACCGGAACCTGATTCCAGGTGGTTGAGCGTTATGTAGTAGACCTCGTAGTGGCCGGGTCTGCCGTTCCATCGCAACCGGTTCATGCTGTCGGCGTTTTTGAGTTTATCCATGTGTTGTGATCCTCCAATTCCTGATAAGACCGATCCTGCCGCGACTGAAAAAAGCAGGTCTAGACCATATTATTACAAACCGGCGCGGCGGGCAAGTTGTCGAATGGAAATGGAGATCAGAACGAGCGGCCTATGCGGATGCCGACCAGCAGCAGCAGGATACCGGCAGCGTTATGCGTGAGGATATTCATTATGGCGGGTGTCCAGCTTGCTTCCCGCATCAGGGAGCCCGTTTCGAATATGAATGTGGAGAAGGTCGTGAACGCGCCGAGGAACCCGACGAGTATGATCACCCTGAGTTCGGGCGAGATCGTTATCTTTTCCTCCGCGAGCGACCAGAACAGGCCGACGATGAAGCAGCCCATCATGTTCACGATCATGGTTCCCCACGGGAAATCCGGGCTGAACGCGCGCTGGGCAATTGTTGTGCAACCGTAGCGGGCGACCGCGCCGAGTGCGCCGGCAAGCGCAAGAAGAAGAATTTTCACCGCCATGTTATCGATATCTCCCGGCAGTTCGCTTCGTCCGGGACAGCGAACTCATCGAAAAAAAATAGCAGACGTGCCGGGAATTTACAATCTCCCGCACGGTTTCGATTATAAGAACGGGTGGCGCGCGGCACAAACGGGTGGAGCTTTCATACTGTTCAAAAATGTGATAAATTAATTCAACTTTGTTCGTATTTCAACGCGGACACCATAAAATAGTTAGTAGAACCAGAAGGGGGAGAAATTAATATGCCGATTGATGTTGAAAAAGCGATGGCGGCTCCGATTGCGCCGCTCGACTATGAGTACGACCAGGACAAAGCGATTCTGTACGCGCTCGGGGTGGGCGCCGGCGACCCGCCGACCGATCCGAACGAGTTGAAATTCGCATTCGAGAACGGGCTGAAGCTGCTGCCGACGTTCGGCGTGATACCGCCGTTCCCGGCGCTGATGAAGATAATCGGGCACCCGGGCCTGAAGTTCAACCCGATGATGCTCCTGCACGGCGAGCAGTATCTCGAAGTGCGCAAGACGCCGCTTCCGACCAGGGCGAAAACCGTCAACAGGCCCGGCATCAAGGCGATATACGACAAAGGCAAGGGCGCGACGATCCTGCTCGAATGCACAACGGAGAACGACAAGGGCGAGGAACTGTTCTACAACGTGTTCACAGTCTTTCTTCGCGGAGAGGGCGGATTCGGCGGCGATCCCGGGCCGAAGGTCGAGATACCCCAGGGCGAGGGCGACCCGGATGCGGTAGTCGAGTACAAAACACTGCCACAGCAGGCGCTGCTGTACAGGCTTTCCGGAGACAAGAACCCGCTGCACGCGGACCCGAATTTCGCGAAGATGGCGCAGTTCGAGAAACCCATCCTGCACGGGCTTGCAAGCTTCGGATTCGCGGGCCGCGCGGCGCTCAAGGCGTTCTGCGGAAACGATCCCGCGAAGTTCAAGAGCATCAGCGTAAGGTTCGCAAGCCACGTGTTCCCCGGCGAGACCATCGTTGTCGAAATGTGGAAACAGGACGAGGAGACGGTTCTCCTGAAGGCGAAGACCGCGGAGCGCGGACTCGATGTAATCACCAACGGAGTGGTGAAACTCAACGTCTGAGACACCGGATAACGGCTCCGGTGGCATCGGGAGCCGAAAAGAGAAATAATACAGGCAGAGCATACCGCAGAAGAGAAACAGGCCCCGCACCGGCGGGGCTTTTTTTTGTTGATTGTGACCCCGGAAGAATTTGGTTTGATGGACAACATCCTTTAAATTCCCGGGCGGTTCTTATAGTATATGTGTGGCGCGCTGGTGGCCGGGCGCGCGGGTATTACCGGGAAAAGATATGACTGACACCGAAAACAGAAAAGTTTTCATATTCGGGCTCGATTGCGCGACGCCGCAGCTTGTGTTCGACGCATACCTGCCGGAGCTGCCGAATTTCAGGCGGCTGATGGAGCAGGGGATGTACGGCGAGATGAAGAGCACGATCCCGCCGATCACCACGCCGGCGTGGATGTGCATGATGTCGGGCAAGAGCCCGGGCACGCTGGGCATCTACGGGTTCCGCAACCGGAAGGACCACATGAGCGACAAGCTGTTTTTCGCGAGCTCGAAGTCTGTGAAGGAGCCGCTGGTGTGGGACATTCTGGGCGGCGCGGGCCGCAGAACGGTGATGGTCGGCGTGCCGCAGACCTATCCGCCGAAGCCGGTTAACGGGCTGCTGGTGTCGTCGTTTCTCGCACCGGGCAAGGACAGCAATTACACGTACCCGGCTGATTTGAAGCGGGAGATCGACGAGGTTGCGCCGGGCTACATGCTGGACGTGGAAGGTTTCAGGACGGACGACAAGGCGCGGCTGCTGCGCCAGATCCACGAGATGACGGACGAGCGGCACCGGCTGGTCAGGCATTTCCTGAAAAACAAGCCGTGGGATTTTTTCATGATGGTCGAGATGGGGGTGGACCGTATCCATCACGGGTTCTGGCGGTTCTGCATTCCCGACCACCCGGAATATGTTCCGGGCAACGAGTTCGATAACGCGATGCTGGATTATTATAAAAAGCTGGACGCGAACCTCGGCGAGTATCTTGATATCGTGGGTGATGACACGACTGTGATGGTGGTGTCGGACCACGGGGCGAAGACGATGTTCGGCGGGGTGTGCATCAACGAGTGGCTGATACGGGAGGGCTACCTGAAGGTGGCCGGCAAGCCCGACGGGGTCGTGCGGCCCGACAGGTGCGAGTTCGACTGGAGCGGGACGCGGGCGTGGGGTGAGGGCGGATACTACGGCAGGCTTTTCATCAATGTCGAGGGCCGCGAGCCGAACGGGATCGTGCCGCAGCCGGAGTACGATGGTTTAAGAAACGAGCTTATTGAAAAGCTGACGGCGATCACGGACGAGAAGGGCCGGAATATCGGCACGCGCGTGTTCAGGCCGGAGGATGTATATCCAGAAGTGCGGAACGTGGCGCCGGACCTGATTGTGTACTTCGGCGACCTGGCGTGGAGGTCGGTCGGCAGCATAGGGCTCGACCGGGTGATCACGTACGAAAACGACACCGGACCCGATGACGCGAACCATGCGCAGCACGGGATTTTCATAATGCGGGATGCGCGGGCGGGAGCGCGGGGCCGGGTGGAAGGCACCGACATTCTCGATGTCGCGCCGACTATATTAAAAGTAATGGGACTGGATGTTCCGGGCGATATGCAGGGCGGCCCGGTTTTCTGATTCCTATCAACTCTGGGAGATACAAGGTTATGTCACAAAAAGGATTCACGATATGGTTCACGGGTCTTTCCGGTTCGGGGAAGACAACGGTGTCGGAGGTTGTTGAGAAAAGGCTCAGGGACCGCAGTCTGAAGGTGGAAGTTCTGGATGGGGACGTGGTTCGGACAAACCTCAGCAAGGGGCTGGGGTTCAGCAAGGAAGACCGCGACACGAACATCCTGCGCATCGGGTTTGTGTGCAATCTGCTGACGCGCAACGGGGTGATCGCGATCGCCGCGGCGATTTCGCCGTACCGCGATATCCGCGACCGCAACCGCGAGCTGGTGGGAAATTTCATCGAGGTTTTTGTGGATACCCCGCTTGATGAATGCGAGCGCCGCGACGTCAAAGGGCTGTATGCGAAAGCGAGGGCCGGAGAGATAAAAGGCTTCACCGGGATAGATGATCCATACGAAGCGCCGCTCAACCCTGAAGTGACGCTCGACACCACGAACAGCTCGCCCGAAGAGTGCGCCGACATTATCCTGGCGAAGGCCGTCGAGCTGGGCTATCTTGATGACGATGAGGATGTATATGACGACGAGGAAGAAGAGGCTGTGAAGAAGCGGCTTGAAGACCTCGGGTATATTTGAAAACAGCGGGTTTTTTATGGTCACGGCTTGCCGATAAAGCACTTTATCGACAAGCTGATAATCTTACAAAACTTCCATAATATAAAATGTCATAACAACTCGATTATACAGTCAATTGAAATGAGCATGATCAGGTGATATAATTTCACCGGCAATATCTTGTGAAACATTGAATAAGAAACGACAGGGATGTTTTGCCGTTTGATTTGTTATACATAAACCATCAGGAAGAGGATCATAATGGAAGACAGCACGATGCCGGTATTCACAATAGGGGTAGTAGCCGACATAATCGGGGTTTCGGTTCAGACGTTGAGGTTATGGGAACAGAAAGGGCTGATTACGCCGACCAGGAAAGGCAAAGACAGGTATTATTCAAACGAGGATCTCGAGAGGTTGAAATATATAAAGCACCTTCTCACCGAGAAAAAACTCAACACGTATGGCGTGAAGGAAATACTCGACAAGAAGGATGAAGAAGATGTGTGCGGACAGGAGTGTGCGGATCAGGAATCTTGTACGGTGGAGCCGTCGAAGCAGAAGACGATACTGGTGATCGACGACGATTTTGATTACATGTCGAGCGTGAAGGTGATTCTCGAGAGCGAGAATCATTATGTGCTGACTGCGCTGAGCGGCAGGGACGGGCTTGAGAAAGCCAGGACCCAGCACCCGGATCTTATCATTCTCGATATCATGATCCCCGACCTCGATGGAATGGAAATATGCAGGGAGCTGAAGGGCGCGGAGGAATACAAACATATCCCGATCCTGATCAACAGCAGCATACCAATGGGGATGAGGGAAAAGTTCGGGATTCGCAAGGATGAGCTTAATGCGGATGAATACTGCGAGAAGCCGCTCAAGCCGGCTCTGTTCATTCAAAAGATCCGCAGTTTGCTTGCCTGAATCCGTGTCGCGGCGCCTGTTATAACAGGACAATATTAAAACTTTTCGATTCAAATTTATTAGAGCAACTCACTGCTTTACATTTTACATTACCTAAACTATTATGGGTTCTGGTTTTGCCAAATTTCGAATGGCGGTAAAAAGACATGTCGGCCGAAAAAGAACAGAAACACGTAATCAGCGTAAGCATAGGATCCTCGAAAAGAAATCACAGCATAGATACCGAGATAATGGGAATTCCGTTCAAGATAGAACGGAAGGGAACCGATGGCGATATGGCAAAAGCCATAGAACAGATAAAAGAGCTGGACGGCACGGTCGACGCGATAGGGCTGGGCGGAATAGACCTTTATCTGAACATAGGAAAGAAAAGATATGTTCTGCAGGAAGCAAAAAAGCTTGCCGATGCCGCGAAGAAAACGCCGACATACGACGGGAGTACGCTGAAGAACTCTATCGAGCGCGAATTCGTGCGACAGCTTCGCGAGGAGGGCGTGTACCTGAAACAGGGAACGCGGGTTCTGGTTGTAAGCGCGGCGGACAGGTATGGGATGGCGGAGGCGATAGCGCAGACCGGGGCCGATTTTATCTTCGGAGATCTCATGTTCACGCTCGGCCTGCCGATCCCAATAAAGAAACTCTCGACGCTCAACTTAATTGTCGCTATTCTTCTACCCGTCGTTTCGAGGCTGCCGTTCGAGATGATTTACCCGACCGGAGAGAAACAGGAAAAACGAACCCCGAAATATGGTAGATATTTCAAATGGGCCGAAGTGATCGCCGGCGATTTCAATTACATAAACAGGTATGTTCCCGATGATCTGACGGGAAAGATACTGCTCACCAATACGGTCACGAGCAGCGATGTCGATGATATGAGGGCGCGGGGCGTCTCCACTCTGATAACAACGACGCCCGATTTCGGGGGCCGTTCGTTCGGCACTAACGTTATGGAGGGCGTTTACTCCACGATACTTGGCAAAACCGTTGATGATCCGCCGACCGAGGAAGAGTTCATGCAGCTTGTCAGAAAAGCTGATCTCAAGCCGAGGATTCTGAAACTCAACGATTAAACGATTTGAGCTTAAAAATTAATTCCTGATAAAATACCTCGAGAACAGAAGTGCCTGCGCTTTGTATAATCGTTATAATAAGACATGCCATCAAACCGGGAAGGACTGCCGGGATTCGGAAAAAACTGATCGGAGATCGAGAAGACCATGGCGGAAGGAAGAGTAATAGGGCTGGACCTGGGCGGCACGAAACTTGCAAGCGCGGTTTTCATAAAGAAAGCCGACGGCGGTATCGAGTTCGAGAAATCGCTGGAAAACCGCAAGTACGATGTCATATTCGGCGGCGATGCAGAACTCGACCCTGCCGAGAAGTCGCGGCGGATAGAGAAGGCCATGGTTGAAGCGGTGCGGGAACTGTCGGGAGACCGGAAGGTCGACGCGATAGGGGTCTGCACGGCGGGATTTGTGGAAGACGGGTTCGTGCGTGAAGCGTTCAACACGGGGATGAAGAACTATCCGCTAAGGCCGGCGCTGAAAGAGCATACGGGAGTAAATGTTTATTTATACAAGGATTCGTGGGCGCCGGTGTTCGCGGTGCGCGCGCAGGAGCCGGCGATCGTGTTCAGCATCGGAACCGGATTCGGAGGCGTATCATGCGAGCCGGGCCTTGTGATCCCGCTTCGGAGTTACACGGTCAGGCTGAAGCCGATATGGATTCCGTATCTTTACAGCAATGACGATCCGGGATATGCGATATCGTTTTCGGAACCGCTGTGCGAGCGGCTGATAAAGGCCGGCGCGCAGAGGGCGGGGGAATCCGGCGATTATTCCGGAGTTGCTGAAAAGGCGGTCGGGCAGGCCGGCGAATTCGCATCCGGGCTGTATCGCAGGGCGGTCGAAATGGAACGGGTTTCTCCATCTGCGGCGATGTTGTTCGTTGTGAAGATCATTGCGCGCAAAGCGGCTGAAAAAATGCGGGCGGCGGAGGTTTACGCGGATGTTGTGGGCGCCTCGGAGTTCCCGGCTTTTATTTACGAATGCATTACGGGCGGGAAAATAAAGCCGGTCGATCTCGACGGGCGTGTTTCCGAAGGTGATCCCGCTGCTATCGTGTCACTGTATATACAGGCTGAATTTGTAGGGTACAGCCTTTATGAAATGCAGGCCGAGCGGCTCGCAAACGGGCTTGCGCCTGCAAATGAAATATATGCGACAGGATCGGGCTACAACCCGGTTAACCACCCGGTGTTCTGTGGTCCGATAGTTAGCGCCATGCGGGATTACTGCGCGGAAGCCGGAATCAGCGCCGGAACGGCTGAAGATGTACGGTACCTCGATGTTTCAGAGGACATGACCACGACGCTGGCATGTTACGGCGCCGCCGTCGGTGCGGCTTCCGGTGTGGAATCCTGATTGCGCCGGAATTCTTCTATAATTGATTTATATCAATAGCACAGTCCCCGATATTGTGTTAAAATTTCCCAAGTCAGAACCGGATTCCCATTTGGGGTCTTTTGATACAATGCGGATATGAAACTTATCGAAACTATAACTATCAACACGTTTTTCAAGGAGACAAGCTAATGAGGCGAGCTTTGGTGCTTTTGTTTTTTGGACTTGCGCTGTCATTTTTTGTTGGCGCCCAGGCTGTTTTTTCTGAAGAGGAAACTTCAGCTCCCGCGGAACAGGCCGAAACAGCCGAGCAGGTGGAATCGGCAACTGCGCCGGTGGGTATAAGGGTGGTAACCCCGGAGGAAGCCCAGCAGATGAATGAGGAACGGGAAGCGGCCATGGCGGCAGGGGAAGTGGACCATCCCGAGCTTGGCAAGTTCACGGTCAGCGGATACAGAACTCTCAAGTATCGCGATTACTCGGCCAACGGCGACGAGGCGAGCTTCCGTTCGAACAACGGGCTGCTGTTCTCCAACCAGAATGTGGAGCAGTCCTCTTTCATAATGCTGCACGGCGATCTGCCGAGGAACATAACCGTTGACGGCACTTTCAGTGAGCTGCCTTACCAGGACAGGACGCTTACGCTCGATATAGCCGGGAACAACGGCAGAGCGAAACTTGGAGACTTTTCGACATATTTTCCCGGCGACAAGCTGGTGACATTCTCGAAGAATATCCGGGGCGTGGATTTCCTTTATGATTACGAGGGGCTCAAACTGAACGCTGTGATGTCGAAGGAGAAAAGTAAAACAGAAACCAAGAGTTTCAAGGGGCAGAACAGGCGCGGGCCTTACAATCTCGGAACCTTCTCGGTTGTCGAGGGGAGCGTGCAGGTGAAAGTCGACGGTGTCACGAAACAGAACATGGTCGATTACAGCGTCGATTATTTCAGGGGAGACATCACGTTCAACGAGAATGTGGATTCGTCCCAGATCGTCGAGGTCACATACGAGTCCGAGCTGTTGCTGGGGATCAAGACAGGCTCGATGAACGCATTCGGCGCGGAATACACGACAAAGGATAAGCGGTTCACCGTAGGTGCATCCACGATGTCGGAGGGCACGAACAGCCTGACCGACCCGGTCGAGGTCGAGAATTCATTGAATTTCGTGGTGGATATCACGAACATCGGTGTCGAACAGAGTCTCAGGAGCAACCTGATGAAAGAAGATTACGCTCTGCTCAAAAAGAACGAGGAAGAAGTCTACACGGCTTCGGCGACACCGCTCATTAAAGATATAGACTATGATATCGATTATCTCAACGGGACAATTACGTTCCTGAACAACGGAGGGAAGTTCACGACCTCCGGCGCAACCGTCACGGTTTATTACACATTTTACAACCCGAAATATGTCAGCGGCTCGGAAAACGAGGAGATCAGGGAAACGGGCGGGGCAGTGTTTAACCTGGGAAAAAGAACGATTTACAGCGGTTCGGAAGTTGTTGAGAAATGCTCGGTGGACAGCTATAACGGGGAGCTCAGCAGTGCGTGCGAGATTCTCGAACCCTGCGACGGCGGGTCGACCGGGCCGGATCTTACCTGTTACACGATTTATGAGGAAGAGAACCAGTTGACGCTGAACAAGGCGCTCGAAAGCGGATACGGTCTGAGGCTGGATTATCTGTTCGTCCAGCGGATCAGTCCCGATGAGCTGGCTGTCGAACGTAAGGTCAACGATGTTTACTTCAAGACGAAACTGTTCGGAGCGCTGGCGCTCGAAGGAGAAATGTCGCAGTCCGATTCGGATGTTTCAAACAGGACGATACCGGTACTCGAAGAATACGTGGTGACTGTCGCCAGCTCGACCGTCAGAACCTATTGTCTCGATCATGATCCTGAACCGAACACGATAGAGATATTTTTTGACGACCTGCTGGCGATAAACAACAAGCAGACGTATCCGACCGATTATACGATCGAGGACGACGACGGCAACGCCTGCCCGGGCCGTGACTATGCGATTGTTTTCAAACACGATATAGATGTCGGGACAACGATAATAGCGAATTACCGTTACAAGCCGGACCTCCAGGGCGATATCGCGCGGTCGGGTGATGCGTATCGCGGCAAGATGAACTTCGACGGCAAACGGGTAAAGCTGACCGGGGAAGTGCTGAGCAAGGATGCCGAGTTCTCGCCGCTTAACGATTTCAACAACATGGAGGAGTCGCGGATCAACGCCGGCGTGGAAGTGAAGCTTTTCGACGGCATGAAGCTGTTCGGCGATTATCTCACGTATGATTCGATGCACGATTTCGATTCGGCAGACAAGGATGAATACGAGCAGTCGGGGCTGGGATTTTCTTACACAAAAGGAAGGTTCAAGGAGTTTTCGTACAAGAGAACGGATTTCGAATCGACGGATAACCTGAACGTAACCGAAACAGATAACAAGAAAACGCTTGATGAAATAGTAGTGAGGTACGACCTGATGGGCGAGGACCGTTTTGTGCTCGACGCAAAGTATTCGAACAGCGATTTCGAGGACAACACGGGCAGGCTGAGCAGCAAGGAGACCGATAAGAAACATCTTGGATTCTCATATAGCCCGAGCGAGAAGCTTGACCTCAGGACTTATTACGAGATAAACGAGATGGACTCGATAGCGCCAGCCGGTTTCAGTTCCAATTCGAGTTTCAGCGCAACAACAAACGTCCGCGCTCTCGATGTGAACTACTACCCGGATGAAATATGGGGTCTTTCCGGAAGCCTGTTGTTGCAGAACAAGGAAGACGACCGCGAGGGCTATGCAAATGAGCGATGGGACTCCGCGAGACTCGGCGTTGCGGCCAACCCGTTCGGAAAGTTCACTTATGTGCAGCTTTCTTTCTACCGGAAGGACTTGCCGAACGATTACTCGGGCAGCACGAAAACAGATACGGCAAACGCTTCATTCGGATATAAGTTTGCTCCGCTCTGGGTCGCGGAGCCGAGCTATGACAGGGTGAAGTCCACCATTGGAACCGTGTCATCGAGTAATTCCGACGGGTTCGGGTTCAACCTGATGTACAACCCGGACCGGGTGAAAAACTACGATGCTTCCGCCCGGTATAAGAGAACCGAGCGCGACAGCAGCAACGAAAGCGGCTCGACGAGCACATCCGAGGACCAGTACGTTTTCAACGCCGGCTATTACCCGAGCGAAAAATGGAATTACATTACTCAGTATGAGCACAGGAGTGTTTCAAGCGGCAGCGATGAAACAAAGATTTTCAAGGGCGAGGTCAAATACAGGCTGTCGGAGAAACTGGCTTCCGATCTCAGCTATCTTCGCACGGACCGCAGCAATTCACTGCGACAGGAGTATGTGCTTGAAACCACTTACAAACTGAGCAGGGTTTTCGATGTGGTTCTCAACATAGAGAGACAGAAATACAATGTAGCCAACTCGGACACCAGCGATTACAGCGGCACACTGGTCGAGATGGAGCTGACAGCGAATTTCTGATTCATTATTTCAGACTGTCTCAAAAGGCTCCCCTGTACGGGGGAGCTTTTTTTTGCCGCTCCTCCGCTGGTGACGCAGGGCGCGTGACCGGGTATACTTTAACCGGCAGGGGAGGTTCCATCGTTTGAAATACAAACCGCCGGCAGACAACGACGCGCTTATCGACATCGTGTCCAACCGCCGTTATTACCTCAACCTCGATTCGTTTGATCCTGCCGTGACGGAGGTTATGCGCGGACTGGACAGGGGGCATTTTGTTCCGCCCGGGACGCACGGGGTGTATGACGACGATCCGGTTCCGATCGGGGACAACCAGACCTGCTCGCAGCCTAGCATGGTTGCGGCGATGGCGACGATGCTGGAGCTTCGGCCCGGTCATCGGGTTCTCGAGGTCGGAACCGGCTGCGGGTACAGCGCGGCGGTTACCGCGCGCCTGATATCGCCGGGGGGATCGCTCCTGAGCTATGAGATAGTGCCTGAGCTTGCCACGCTCGCGGAGCGGAACCTTTCCCGTTTCGAGTTCGACGCGGACATAAAGCTCGTCTGCGGCGACGGCTCCGAGGGCGCGCCGGGACAGGATTTCGACAGGATTTACCTCACCGCCGGGGTGGGCCGCTATTTCAACGAGCACGGGCTTCTGCGACAGCTCGCGCCGGGCGGAATCCTGCTGTACCCCGAGGCGCACGGCCAGTTGTATTTGCTGAAAAAAACTCCCGGCGGCGTGGAAAAACAGGAGACCGGCATGGTGGGGTTCGTCTTTCTGAAAGGCAGGAACAGTGGATATCGCTGAAAGGCTGAAAATCGGCACTTCCGGCTACAGCTTCAGGGACTGGGCCGGCCCGTTTTACCCGGAGAAGATAAAGCCGGGCGCGATGCTCGAATACTACTCGAAATTTTTCGACATAACCGAGATCAACGCGACGTATTACAGGATACCGCCGCGCTCGACGTTCAGAAGCATGGACAGGGCCACCGACGATGATTTCAGGTTCGTCGTCAAGCTGCACGGCTCCATGACGCATGAGCGGAAGGGCGACCTGCAACCGTTCGATGACCTGAAAGGCGCGGTTCAGCCGCTGTGCGACAGCGGGAAGATGCTCGGATTTCTCGCGCAGTTCCCGTACAGCTTCAGGAATACGGCGGACAACCGCTCGTATCTCGAATGGCTGCGGCTGAAGTTCGCGGACAGCAGGTTCTTCGCGGAATTCAGGCATGAGTCGTGGATGTACGACGGCCTTTTCGAATATCTGAAAAATTTGAATATCGGCTACTGCTCGGTCGATGAGCCGGCGCTCGCGGGCCTGATCCCGCCGGTCGCGGAGGCAACGGATGAGTACGGCTATGTGAGGTTCCATGGCCGCAACACGCTTGACTGGTGGAAGCCGAGGCCGGGCTCGGACCGCTATCTTTACGACTATTCGGAAGGCGAGTTGAAGGAGTGGATTCCGAGGATAGAGAAGCTCGCGGGCGGGTGCAGCCGGGTATTGATGTTTTTCAACAACTGTCATTTCGGAAACGCGCCGCGCAATGCGCTGAACATGAAGCGGATGATGGGAATAAAGGAAATGAGAATATATCGCAAAGGTGAATTGAAGCTCGAACCGGATTCCTTATAATATGTGGCGTTGCTGTTGACGCGCCGGCGCGGCGCTCGCGGCATGATATTTGAAACGGAGCAGACGGCGCGCGGCGCGCGGGCCATGACATAATGAGCTTACTCGGCACTTTCAAAAAAAACAAAGCAGTCCGCGATGCGCTGTTCGAGTCACAGGGCGCGACGTCGAAATCGGTAGTCTCCAACCTCGACGGCGTTGCTCTTCTTCTGTTCAGCCTCGCGCTCGCTGACGACCTCAAAGGCCCCATCGTATCGGTTTTCCCCGGCGAAGACAGGATGAACCTTTTCGAGCAGGAGATATCGTGGCTGCTCGAATCGCACGGCATGGCCGACAGGTGGGAAATCCTCCTGCTGCCGGATTATGAAGTTTACGAAATCATAAATTCCCCCAACGCGGTCAGGGATCGCCGGCGCAGGAGGCTTCATACCCTGCGCGCGCTCTACATGGACGACAACAGGAAACGCAAGTGGGTGCTTTCCACTCCCGCCGGGATCGCGCGCAAGACGATGACGCCCGCCGTTTTCAGGGAACTTACGCTTGCTGTTGCCGAGGGCGACGCGGTTTCTATGGCGGACATCGAGGACTCACTTTTCAAAGCCGGTTATCAGCGCCGGAAGAATGTCGAGAAGGAAGGCGATTTTGCCGTCAGGGGCGGCATGATAGATATTTTCCCGTCGCAGGACGAGACCCCGGTGAGGGTTGAAATGGCGGGCAACCGGGTAGACGAAATCCGAGAGTTCAACCCGGAAACGCAGAGATCGAGCCGCCGCATCGGGAAGGTCGTCGCGTGCCCGTGTTCCGAGGCGGCTGTCAGCACTCTCAAGGGCGATATCTCCGTCCTGAGGAAGGACTATCGCGAGCTTGTCGAACGCGGGATATATTTCGACGGCTCGATACTTTATCCCGACCTGTTCGGCTCGACCGCGAACCCTGTGCTCGACGGCTGGCTGTCGGAGATGCTGGTTTTCAACGAGGAACTGTGCGTCAGGGAGCGCGAGCGCGAGCGCAGGGAGGCCATCGCGTGGCTTGCGAAAAACGAGTACGATCACCCGGAGTTGCTTTATGACAATATATACGCGGAAATCAAAGAGTCCGATGTCAGGAAGATCGCGCTCGAGCCGTCGGCAGGCGGGGGAGGGCGCAGGCTGCCGGTGAGCATGCTGCCGCCGCTGCCGCTCAACCTGACCGCGATCGCGGAGCGGATCCGCAAGGAAGAGAGCCGGGGGCCGGTCTACATAATATCGAAGTACAGGAGCAGGCTCGAACGGTTTCTCGAAGAGGAGAACATAATGTCGGCGGTGACGATCGAGGGCGATCTCAGGGGCGGGTTCTCGCTCGGCGACGCGGACATGTTCGTGTTCACGGATTCGGAGATGTTCCACCGCGCACCGGCGCAGAAAACGAAGAAGCCGAAAAAACGGTCGAAAGACCGCGTGCCCATCGCCGCGCCGGAGGATATCAGGAAGGGCGATTATGTCGTCCATTCCGACCACGGCATCGGCATGTTCGACGGCATTGTCAAGCAGAGCCTCGGCGAAGGGGTTTCAAAAGATTTTTTCAGGATCAAATACGCGCGCGACGACGTGCTGTTCGTGCCGGTGGACCAGATCGACCGGATAGAAAAATACATCGGCGGTTCGAGCTCGCTACCGAAAATCTACCCGCTGCACTCGGGCCGGTGGGCGAAGGTCAAGCAGAAGGTCAGGAAAAAGGTCGAGGAGATGGCGGCGGAGCTTTACCGGCTATACCAGGAGCGCGCGAACGTGCCCGGCTACCAGTTTTCCGGCGACAATATTTTCATGAATGAGCTGTCGGAATCTTTTCCCTACGAGGAGACGGACGACCAGGTTCTGACGATCGAGGAAGTGCTCGCGGACATGCAGAAACCGTCGCCGATGGACCGGCTCGTGTACGGCGATGTGGGGTACGGCAAGACCGAGGTTGCGCTGCGGGCGGCTTTCAAGGCCACGCTGGACAAAAAACAGGTTGCCCTGCTCGCGCCGACCACGATTCTCGCGCACCAGCATTTCAAAACTTTCAGCGAGCGGCTCGCGCGGTTCCCTGTCACGATAGACGTCATATCCCGCTTCAGGTCGCGTAAAGAGCAGAACCTGACCCTGAAAAATCTCGCGACGGGCGAGCTTGATATCATCATCGGAACCCACAGGCTGCTTTCGAAAGATATAGTATTCAGGGATCTCGGGTTGCTGATAGTAGACGAGGAACAGAGGTTCGGCGTCAAGCACAAGGAAACGCTCAAGATGATGACGCGCAACGTGGATGTTCTGACTCTGACCGCGACGCCGATACCGCGGACGCTCAACATGTCAATGATCGGGCTGCGCGACATGAGCCTGATCGAAACCGCGCCGCACGAGCGCAAAGCGGTCCGCACGTTTGTCGAGGAATGGAACACCGCTTCGCTCTACGTCGCCATCGAGCGTGAGCTCGCGCGGGGCGGGCAGGTTTATTTCGTCCACAACGACATCGAGACGATTGAAAAAATCCGCGCGTTCCTTCAGAACTCGTTCGAGAAAGCGAGGATAGCAGTCTGCCACGGGAAAATGCCGGAGACGCAGATCGAGCAGACGATGATCGAGTTCGACAACAACGAGTACGATATACTGGTCAGCACGACGATAATCGAGAACGGGCTGGATATACCGAACGTGAACACGCTGATTGTCAACTCGGCGGAGAACTTCGGGCTGGCGCAGTTGTACCAGTTGCGCGGGCGGGTGGGGCGCTCTTACAGGCAGTCGTATGCGTACATTTTCCATTCGCCGTGGGATCACCTCAACAGGCAGGCGAGGGAGCGGCTCGAAGCGATACGGGATTTCGACGATCTCGGCTCCGGCTACCGGCTCGCGATGAAAGACCTCGAAATCAGGGGCGCGGGCAACCTGCTGGGCCGCGAGCAGCACGGGTTCGTCACCGAGGTCGGGTTCAACCTTTACTGCCAGATGCTTTCCGAATCGGTGGACAGGTTCAAGGGGCTCAAAGTGGAAGCCCGCCCGGTGGTCGAGGTGGATCTCCAGGTGGACTCCTTCATCCCGGAAAGCTATGTCGATGACCAGCTCAAGCGAGCGGCTTTCTACAAAAAGATCACCGGTGCGCAGGAACTCGAAAAGATTGATGTTATCGTCGATGAAATGCAGGACCGCTACGGCGAGGCGCCGGTGCCGTTCAAAAACTTTATTGCGCAGTCGAAGATCAGGCTGCTCGCGCCCGCGCTCGGCGTGGAAAAAATAAAGACCCACCCGAGAAGCCAGTTGACGGATATTATTTTCAGGAGCGAAACGGCGTTCTCGAAATTCCGGCGGCTTCCGTTCCCGAGGGGGCTCACCATCGAGGTCGTGGATCTCAAGGACAGGGTGCGGCTCATACACGAGAATATGAAGCCGCGAAGGGTGGTTTCCGAGATACTTGAATATATAATATTTGCAGCGGACGAATACGAGAAGGAAACCGGGCAGGACGATTGATAAAAACTCGGAAAAGAAATATCAGGGAACTGGTGAACGGCCTGCGCGAAACGCTGTCGGAGCGCGACCGCGACGCATGGAGCGATGCGATCGAGGACAGGCTGTTCGGATTTGAGCCGTTCGCGGCGGCTCGTACTGTTCTGTTCTATGCCTCCTTCAATAACGAGGTTCGGACCGGGGGCGCGATACGCCGCGCGATACGCGAGGGCAAGCGCATCGCCGTGCCCGTGACAAAAGTTGAGGAAAAGAGACTCGAAACTTCGCTTGTAACCGATTTTGACGAAGACCTTCAACCGGGCGCATTCGGGATACCGGAGCCTAAACCGGGCCGCGTTCGGCCTGTCCCGGACGATGAGATAGACATAGTGGTAGTTCCCGGCGTGGCGTTCGACCGGCGCGGCAACAGGGTTGGATACGGCGGCGGTTATTATGATCGTTTTGTCGGCAGGGTCAGGATCGGCGTGCCGCTCATAGCGGTCGCGTTTGCTTTCCAGTTAATGGATGAGGTTCCCGCCGCGGAACACGACCTGCGCGTGGATGCGCTTATCACCGAAGAGGAAACCATCGTTTTCGAATAAGCCGGCAGGCACTGCCTGCTTCTTGCCCTCTTGCGTCATTGCTTCGTGGATGGGTCAAACTTAAAAACATCCCGGTTTGTCTTTTGTCATGTTATTGCTCGGCAGGCCGGCCTGGCGGCCCAGGCCGGCAGGCCAGCCTGCTCTTTGCCCTTTTACGTACGTACTTCGTGGACAGTCTGTTTTCAGGAATATACTTCAGTGTGTCTTGTTCTCGTTACGACGCAGAGCATCGTAACGATGAATATTGCAACAGGCGTGGTTAATTTGGAGTGCGGCGATTCATCGCCGCTTTCATAGCCGGGAATTCATTCCCGGCACATAATAAAACAACGCGGCGATGAATCGCCGCAATCCACGCTCCCACCGCGGACGATGGGAGCGATAAGTTTTTTATACTCACTTTGTGAACAGTCTGTTTCAGGAATATACCTTAGTGTGTCCTGTCATTGCGAGGAGGGGGCCAGGCCTGTCGCATGTCGAGCGACGCGGCAATCCCGACTTTATGCTCGTTCCGCCGTGTTTGTCTTCTGATGTTAGCCCGGATTTCTCACAGAGAAATCCGGAAAACCGCGATAAGGCCAATCCTACTGCGTCACAGCGGCGATTCGGGATCGGTCACATACGCA
>Ga0116162_10000327_pt1 | contig 35574 bp, 22 predicted proteins | sample AD_UKC105_MetaG_FD_89875 | JGI IMG/M metagenome (GOLD analysis project Ga0116162, IMG submission 89875) | Active sludge microbial communities of municipal wastewater-treating anaerobic digesters from Hong Kong - AD_UKC105_MetaG | ecosystem: Engineered > Bioreactor > Anaerobic > Digestate...
GGTGATGCCCCGGACCGACCACTTGCCGGTGACGGAGTCCCAGACGGCGACATCGTCTTTCCCGTCGCCGTTGTAGTCCCCCGCCATGGGGGTTTTGCCGGCCCCGTAATAGACCCGGGTATATCCCCTGACGCTCCATTTCCCTGATGTTGGGGAAAATACCGCGATATCGTCGGTTCCGTCGCCGTTGAAGTCGGTCTGGTGCCCGCTCCCTCCGAAGGGAGTAGGGGCGGGCCCGATGGGGGTGGGAGGCGCCGGGGTGGGCGCGGCCGGAGCGTACCGGCAGAAGAAAAGCAGTGCGGCAGCCGGAGCCAGGACCCGAAAAATCTGCATCGCCGATGCCCTCCGGTTCCGGTTGGGGTTCATACAGAGCGTATAAAATAATTTTAAAACTTTGAAAGAATTTATCAAGGGATATTGTTACTGTCCCGGTCCCTCCCTCTTGCAAATGCCGGTATTGAGGGGCCAGCCACGGCGTCGCGGTCCGGGAACCGCTCTGGCCGATTTCGCGGCCGGGGCGAGTCCGTCAACCGTTTTGGGGCGCTCAAGACCGGGGACGTTCAGGGGTTGTTCAGCGGGCGCCCATCCTCATCCCGGTTGGCCGACCAGTCGTACTCGAGGATGGTTTCCCAGCCCTGGTGGACCTTGGCGAACATCCACCAGCCGCTGAACATGTTCAGCAGCGCCCCCACCGAAAAGTCGCCGACCCCCGCCGGCTCGTCGTTGGTCTCGTCGAAACGGATTTCCCCCTGCCGGAAATAGGGGTGGGTGAAATTGGTGATCAGCTCGTTGATCCCGTCGAACGTTTCCGGATCGTCGAACTCCCGGGCCGCGGCCAGGGCCAGGAAGATGTTGACGGCGGTTTCGCCGAGCATCCCCGGCGCGGCCGCGCCCGGGTTGACCAGGGCTCCGGCGGCGTCCTTCTCCGGGACTTCCAGCATGAAGGAGCCGATGCCGAGGGGGAGGCCCTTGATGTAGCGTTCCCGGATCTGACGGTAGATGTTTCCGGAGAAACCGGGTTCCCAGGACCGCATATTCATGGCCACGAAAATATTGGCGAACCCCGAAAGGTCTTTGTCCGCCTGCTGGGGCCCGTAGGGGTGGTAGCGGCGGTAGACCATTCCGGTTTCTGGGTCGGTCATCTCCTCCCGCAGGAAGCGCATGTAGTTGTTCCGGTATTCTTCCCCGATGAGGACGCCGTGTTTCTGATCCTTGCCGTAGACCTTGTCGTACAGGGCCAGGCCGACGCACCCCATGGAGTTGCACTGGGGGAACCAGTGGTTGGGCTCGCAGCAGACCCCGCCCACGTAACCCTGGCCGACGGGCAGCGCCAGGTTTTTCTTCTGGGTTTCGTACAGGTCTCTGGCCACGGCCGTCATCTCCGGGCCGAAGGTGTCTTTATCCCCGGAAACCAGGGCGTAAAGGCCCTCGGCGATGAGCAGCGGCCCTTTCCACATCACGTTGTCCCGCATCGGATCGCCCCAGGCCTGGTTGACGGCGTAATCCTTCCAGCAGGCCGGGCTTCTCAGCATCTGAATGCCTTCCCGGAGCACGAAGGCCGCTTCCGCCGTACGCCCCGGTTCGACCATGGCGATCGACGCCGCCGCCCAGAGCCGGGGGATCAACCCGTACATCCAGACGACTCCCTGCAGCGCTTCCGGCCAGCCGTAGTCCGGGTCGGAGGCGAATGCGCCATAGACCCGCTGGAGTTCGACGGGGTTGTTCCGGTTTTTCGCCACCCACTGTTTCATCATAGTCAGGTCGTAGGGCGAGGGGACGGGGAGGGGAAAGACGGGGTTCTGCGAATAGGAGATCACGTCGATGGTGCCCAGGGTTTGGTTCCAGTGCCCGGCCACGTCGAGCGTGAGCCGGTGCCGGGCGAACTGCTGCGAATAATCCTCGGCCGCGGCGAAGGGTTTCTGTTTGAGCACGAACTGGAACACGACGAAAGCGGCGGCGAAAAGCACCATGAGGACGACCAGGGACCAGGTCAAAAAGCGCTTCATGACGGCACCCCCAGCGGTTGGCAGGCACGGTTCGCTCGGGAGTATTCCCGGAGTTCGTTTCCGGAATCCCGGCGGCTTTCCCATCCCCGGGCATCGCGGCCGGGGTTGTTCACCGGGAAGGCGGCGGCGGCGAAGAAGTTGCGAGGAGGGCGGCAGCCGTATTACCTCCCCGTGCTCTTGGATGCCCGGATGATACGTCCCCCGCCGTCTCCGGACCAGGGAAAACGCCGAAAAACCCCGGGCCCGGTTTTGCCGCCGGCTTCGGACGAGTTTCGGAGGCTTACCGGGCGGGAAGACAGAATTCGGGGATCCGGCGCTTCTGACCGAAGCCGAAGGCGGACTTCAGGTCGCGCAGGGATTTCCCGGCGGCGCCGGCCAGGATCTTCCGCGCCCGGTAGACGTCGGAGCCCAGTTCTTTCGGCGCCGCCGCCTGCAGGTCTTTGAGGGTGGAGTCGATGCGTCCGGCGGCGTCCCGGGAGAGGGGCACTTCCTTGTCTCCGTAACCCCCGGCAAAATAGATTTCCGCGATTTTTCTCAGGATCCCCTCGGTTTCGACCATTCCCTTCCAGAGGCGGGGGTTTTCCGCTGCCAGCCGGGCGAGCGTCGCGGCTTGCCGGTAAAGCGCCTCCGTCAGGAAGATCCCGTCTTTCGAATACGCGAGGATTTCGTCTCGGAACCGGTACCGGGACTTCTCGTCGGCGAAGAACCCTTTCTTCCCCGCCCCCCCGAAGAGAATCGTGGCCAGTTCCGTCCAGGGCTCGATGGTGACGCGGAGGGACGGGTCTCCGTAGACGGTCATGCAGTAGCAGTTCTTGGTCCCGGCGTTGCCGGGATCTCCGTCGAGGGCCTCGGCGTAGTATTCGGCGATGGCGGCGGCAAAGGCGTCGCCGACCGGGAGCCGGGCGCTGAGCAGTTGTTCGGCCATGTAGACCGACCAGCCCTGCATCCCCCCGTCTTCCGGTTCGTCCCAGCCCAGGACCTTCTGCGCGGAAACGTCGGACCCGACGAAGTTGACCGCGAAGGAATCCATGAAGGCGGCGGCCAACGCCTCCGGGTCGGTCGAACCGTTGTGACAGGAAGCGGCGACGATGACGGGGGCGTCGGGGTTGTTTTCCACCGGCGACCCGGCGGCCAGGTCGCCGGGGTCGGCGGTGTCGACGAAGGGGGTGTGGCAGTCGGTTTGGATTTCCCCCAGGTATTCCTGGTTGAGGCGCCGGTAGGCGGCGTCGGTTCCTCCGTGGGCTTGCCAGATGACCGTGCCGTAGCCGAAGCTTTCCAGTTCGGCGTACATGGCGCCCGCATCCAGGTCCCCGTCCGCCTCGGCGATGTTGGGAGAAGGGTCGGTCCAGGCGTTGCCGGGGTCGTAGAGCCGGAGCGAGGAAAAGGAGGTGCCGTCGATATAATGGTCGTAGATGTATTCCTGGGGGGCCGAACCGCAGTCCAGCACGGTGCCGTCGGGTTCGATTTCGAGGAAGGCCCCGGCTTGGAGAACCCGGTAGCGCCAGCCCTGGTCGAGGGCGCCGTCGTACATGTTTTCCTGGTGGGCGATGATTCTTTCCAGGATGGCCGGGAGGGTTTCCTCCTTGTAGATGATCCTGCCCACGCTTGCCTCGGCCTCGAAATCGACGCCGCCGGGACCGACATCGCTGTCGTATTCGGCGTAGACGCCGTCGCCGTCCAGATCCCAATCGCCGTCCAGGTCGGCGTAGTACCAGTCCGTGGGGACTTCCAGGCCGGGATAGATCTCCGCCACCTTCATGGGTACGTCCTCGGCGTCGGCGATGATCAGGAGATAGTCGATGCCGGTGGCCCCCCAGGATTCTTCACCGGTGATCAGGTAGTTCCGCACCTGGTCGGCTGTCTCCGCCCCCGGCGATCCCGCCCAGTCCGACTCGGTCTTGACGAGCACCTCGTAGCCCTGCGTCTCCTTGTGGACGACGAAATCGTCGATGGCGGCGTGGCATTCGTTGTAGGCGGCGTTGGTGGTGAGGATGACGTAGTGTTCGCCCCCTCGGGCGGCGCCGGAGAAGAATGCCAGTCCGGCGGCGGCGATCATTAAACTGATGCTTCTCATCGTTTCGCGGTCCTTATCCCGATCCCGCCGCCCCCCCGCCGGTCACGGAAGACCGTTCCCGGCGGGCGGGCGCGCGATTTTGTTTCCCGTTCCCCGGGGACGTTATTTCCTCAACGTGTAGGTGACGACCGCTTCCCGGCGGGGATAGACGGTCCTGAACATTTTACCCGGAACCTGGGCCTGTGTGACGAAGTGAAAGGTGTTGCAGCCGGCGGTCGTCAAGATCAGGTAGCGTCCGAAGAGGCCGTCGTTGGCCTTGCCGTCGCCGTGTTTGCCGTCGTCGTAGAGAGCGACTTTGACCGGAGCGGGATCCTGCCCTTCCCGGTCCAGGGGACCTGTCCAGGTGACCGCCGCCGACTTTACTGTTCGCACCGGCGTACCCTCGTTCAGCATCCGGCAGAGGAGCCGGACCCGCGTGGGATTCTTCCTTGTCGCCGCCGGCACCACTTCCGCCCGATAATCGATGTCGCCGTCGCCCAGCACCACCAGCTCGACCTCGGCGGTTTTGCCCGGGAATTCCAGGCCGGGCGCCATCGTTATCCGCCAGGTCCCTTCCGCCTGCAGATAGGGGCAGACATCGAGGTCCACGTGCCAGATCGTGTACCCGTCGCCGTCGACCTGGCGCACTCCTTTCAGCCCTTTCTTCAGTTGGACCTTGTTCGGAGAGACGACGGTCATCTGGGCGAGGTAGGGTTTCCGGGTTCCCCACATGAGGATGAACTTGAGCTTCCGGCAGGTGCGGTCCACCGAGATCGTGGTGGAGGGCATCTGTTCCCGGCTGACGATGTAGGAGGGGTCGAGGAGGGTCTCCAGGTCCATGGCCGCCCGGGCGACTTCCACGAACCGCTTGGAGAGCGAGGTGGTGTCCAGCGCGACCTGGGCGAAGGTCCCACCGCTGGCTTCGGCCATCTCCTCGAGGACGTCGGGGGTGATGTCGGCCCCGAAGCCGGTCGAGTGGATTTCGATCCCGTCGGTAACCATGCCCGGGTAGACTTCATCGGCCCACGGGGCCAGATTCTCGTTTCCGTCGGTGAAGAAGTGGACGATCTGCCGGGGGTTGGGGTTTGGTTCCGAAGTGAGCTGGTCCTCGCACTCCTCCAGGGCCAGTCCGTAGCAGGTCGCGGTGCCGCAATCGCCACCGGTGACGATGTCGTCGACGGCGTCGTGGTAATCGGAAAGGTTGAGCGTGGTCAGCTCGTCCAGGACCACGTCGGGGACGAACGGTTCCACGAACTTGCCGAACCGCACGACGCTCATCCGGTGCCCTTCGTCCGGTTCGATGAGGTCGATGAAGAGGTCCGCGGCCATCGTCGCCGCGTCGATTTTGGTGGTGACCCCGTCGTTGCAGAGGAGGTTCATCGAGTTGCTGCGGTCGACCGCGACCACGATGTCCGTGTGCCGGTCGGGCTCGATCCCTTTTTCGGCCAGCCGGGCCATGGCCTGCTGGAGGTACTGGTTGGCGATGTAGGGGTTGTCGATGACCAGGGTCTGTTCGTCGTTGCAGAGCATCCCGCTCTGGGACCAGTTCATCGAACCGCAGAGGACGGAGCCGTTCAGGGTATAGCGGCTGTCGTCGAGCGCGTCCACGATGGCCACCTTGTTGTGCATGGTCGGATCGGGGTCGGAAAAATCGGAATGGGCCAGGTGGACGTTGGCATAGGCGGAGTAGACGCTGAAGATGGCGTCGCTGAGGTCTCCGCCGAGGACGCCGTAGAGTTCGAATCCGGAAAGGCTCAGCAGGGGCGGAATGACGTTGTCCATGATATCTTCCGGACCGTCATAGCCGAAGAGGCCGCCGGAATCCGTGAACTGTTCGAGGTTGAGGATGAGGTTGTGCTGGGCCGGAGCGAGGAAGTCTTCCACCGTCTGGTACATGTCGTGGGCCCCGACGGAGGGGGAGAACCGGACCAGCCAATCGTAGCCGTCCACGCTGCAGTCGACGGCGGAGAGAGCGGGATCCTTGAACCGGTTGAAGGCGGAGGCGGAGGGATCCGGCTCCAGGCCCGAGCTTCCCCACATCTGGTTGAAGTGGTCGTAGAAGGCGTCGCAGACGTCCGCGTCGTCGGTCAGGATCTGGTCTTCGGCCATGGTGGTCATGCCGCTGGTCAGGTTTCCCGAGCCCACCCAGATCTTGGCCGAGGCGGTGCCCCCATCGACGAGGATGAACTTGGAGTGATGGGTGGTCTGCTTCTGGACCTCGTCGGTGTCCGTGAACCAATCTCCCTGCGCGTCGGAGGGGTCGGCCCGGTAGATCTCGACGTAGGCGAGGGAGGAGTAACTGGATTCTCCCGACTTGCCCACCGAGAGGGTGAGCTGCCCGTCGGTGACGTGGATGCGCTGGGCCTCGTAGTGGCCGTTGTCGGAATCGTACCCCCCGCAGACCGGCGATCCGTCGAACTCTCCGGCGCCGCAGCCCAGCCATTCCGTCCAGGAATGGCTGTAGAGAAAGATTTCCTGCCCTTCGCAGGTGACGAAGTTCTTGGAGTTGTAGTCGGATTCGCCGACCACGGCCAGCACGTAATAGAATCCGCTGGGAACGGCGATCGACCAGGTCTGGGTCCCGGAGGAATTGGAGCGGGCGTAACATTCGTCGAGGAGGAGGCTGTCGTATACGCCGCCGCTGTGCATGTAGGCGGCCTGGCTGCTCGCCCACCCGTAGCTGACGCCGTCGTCGTGGGGGCCGTACGTTTGCCCCCGGTCGATCAACCACCCGGCCGGTCCGGCCCCGGCGTCGTCTTGAAAATTCACCCTATAGACGAGGGCGGGGAGGTTGTTGTCGGCCACCGCGCATCCTCCGGCCTGGGCCAGGAGATAGCCTACTTGGTTGCGGCGGGCGCCGTCTCCGATGATCCGGACATCGATCCCGGAAGCGGCGGCGGCGGCCAGGGCGTTGGCGACGTCTTCCGAGGAGAACGTCATCGAAGCCACGTCGATCGAGGTGGTGGCGGAAGCTATATGGTTGGTTACCAGGGTGAGAAAATCGGCCTCGCCCTGGGCGTCGTTGTCCAGCCAGGCGTAACGGAGGTCTACCGACTGGTTGAAGTATACGTCGGTCGCCGCTCCGCCTAGGGGGGGAGCCCCCAGCAATGCCACCAGGGTGACAAACCCCGATATTCGGAACATATTCATGCCTCTCCTCCCGATCGGTAACGGGGATGCTTTCCCCTGATTCAAAAATAAAAACTTACACCAGTATTTTTTTTTGTCAAGAAACCCGATAAAATATTTATATAAAAACTCATTACTTATTGATATATAGTATCTTGTAACCTGTATCTTCAAATTATAGCCTGACATAAGCATGCAAAACGAAACCAGAAGAATTCATGGAGCTCCGCCGCCCGCTGCTTTTCGGAAACCGGGTTTGAGCCTACGGTTAGGGGCTTTTCCCGTCGGGCGGTGCCGAGGGATCGGGAAGACGGGGAAGAAAGGCGGGCCAGTCAGCCGTCCAGCGCTTGACGCAGTTTTCCGGCCATGTATGAGCCCAGCAGTTTCTGGACTTTGATGTAGATCTCCGGCGCCGCCAGGCGCAACCGTTCCAGGGCGTCCTTGTCCCAGCAGCGATAGCGCGCTCGGCCGACGGCGCGGGCGTCGACGCCGGGGGAAGAGGAACCGAAGACGGCGCTCGCATCCGCGATGAAATCTCCCGGGCCGATCCCGGCGACTTCCCGGCCGTCGCGGAAGATCGCGACCGCCCCCTCGGTTATGAAAAACAGCGTTCCCTCCGGCCGGGCATGCTCCAGCAGGGCCCGGTTCGTCGCTTCTCCGTCGCGGCCCATGAACCACAGGTAGAGAAACTCCCTCCTCCTCATCACAGCGAACGCCGAAAGATAGATCGCTTCCAGGACCGGGGAGAGCGCGATCGGTCGGCGCTTCCGGAAGATCCGACAGGTTTGGACCAGGTTGACCGCTACGAAACCGGCGTTCCACACCGTCATGGAGAAGTTGTCGGCGAAAAGCGCGTAGCCGATGAAGGAAAGTTGGGAAAGCACCAGGAGCAGCCTCATCCACAGGGCGTCGCGGGCGACGAAGGCCGCCAGCATCAGGAGATAGGCCGCGTTCAGGAGAACGTCGTTCATGGCGGTTGGGTCGGTGACGGATCTCCGCGCCTCCGCCAGCCGCGGCGGGTTCCACATCGGAGAGAAACCTCGCCGACCCGGGATCGGCGGATTATTCGATCTCGACCGCCGCCGCGCTTTGCCAGAGCCCGTGGATGTTGCAGTAGGAAGCGGCCAGAATCGTCCCGGGCTTGTTGGTCTTGAAGCTGAGGCCGACCGCGTGGTCGGTGTAGATCGTGCTGGTATTAGGCCCCTCGGGGGAAGCGCCGTGAGCGCAGAATTCGGCCTTCCCGATCTGAACGGGGAACTTCCCTCCCTCCGGGAGGAAATAGACGTCGATCCAGCGGATGTGGTGTTCGGTGGTGTTGGGATGGGCGATTTCCTTGCCCACGCTGACCTTGACCTCGAAGGGTTCGCCGGGGGTTGCCCGGCGGGGAGCTTCGATGACGGGGACGTGTTTCTCCGATTTCCAATCTGCGCTCTGGTAGAGGTTCTTCAACTCGTTCATGGTTCCGCTCCTTCCGGGAGTTCTTTTCCCGGTTCCGATTTCGGTTCGGCCGCTCGACCGCGCTTTTTCAAGGTCAGGGCTATCCTGCGGTTGAGGAGTTCCGTCGAGAACGGCTTGATCATGCAGGAGTCGATCCCGCACAGCTTCATGAGCCGGCCGTGTTCGACCCTGGTGTAGTAACCGGTCATGGCGATTACGGGAACCTCCCCGGTCGCCGGCCTGTTCCGCATTTCCTCCACCACCTGGAATCCGTTCAGCCCCCGCATTTTCAGATCCACCACCACCAGGTCCGGCCGCAGTCTCAGCATCGCCCCGAGAGCTTTGTTGCCGTCTGAAAAAGCTTCCACCCGGTGGCCTTCCAAGCGGAGGGATTCCCGGAGTTCGTCCAGAAAATCCTCGTCGTCGTCGATGATGAATATCGTTGCCGGGTTCATAGCGATCGCGCGAGTCGGGCGCCACTCCCTCCTAGATGACGATATTTTCGAGAAGAATCGGAGGCGTAGGAATTGTCTCGTTCTCCTTTTTCCTGACTTTTTTCCGCATGGAGGGAAAAAGACCCCGGGGGGAGCCGGGTTGTCGGTAGTCAGGCGCCTCGTTTTTGGGGCAGGACGACGGTAACGGCGGTTCCCTTCCCCTTCTCGCTGGAGATTTCGATCGAACCCCCGTGGAGTTCCGTCAGTTCTTTGCTCAACGCCAGACCCAGTCCGGTTCCGGTTTTTTTTCCGCTGTAGAACGGTTCGAACACCCGCGGCAGTTCGTGCTCGTCCATGCCTACGCCGTTATCCGTGACCGTCACCACCGCTTGCCTGCTCTCATCGATCCGCCCCTCCACGCCGATCCGTCCCGTCCGGTCGGCCACGGCCTGGCAGGCGTTGATGATGATATTGGAGAACACCTCCAGGATCTGGACGTAATCGGCTTCGATCGGCCGTTTCTCCAGATTCTCCAGTTTCAACGCCCAGTGCGTCTTTTTCAGCGGGTAGCGTTCCCGGGCCGTCTTGGCGGCCTCTTGCAGGATCCGATCGAGCCTGACGGTCCGATACCGCGGGTACTTGATCCGGGTGAAGGTGAGGAGATTGGAGATGATCTGGTTGCTCTCCCGAACTTTTCGTTCGATTTTTTCTATATGCCCGGCAAGCTCCGGAGCGCGGTTTTTTTTCTCCAGGTTGGCCGCTGCCAGTCCGATCGTACCCAGGGGCGTTCGCAACTCGTGGGCGACGGTGGCGGCGAGGGTCCCGATCGAGGAGAGGCGCTTGGATTCCGCCATTTCGGTCTGAAGACGCTCCAGTTCCAGTTCGGTCTTCCTGCGCTCGGTGACGTCGACCAGGGCCAGGACGAAACCTTCCGTTTTTCCCCGTTGATTCTTAACCGGATGCAGGGACCAGTCCCAGTAGGTGGGTCTCTCTCCGGTCCCCCCCGGCAGGAAAAACTCCCGGTCGTAGGCGATATGGGGTTTTCCGGTCTTTTTTACCCGGCGGAATACGGTTTCGGTTTCTTTATGGGGATGAAGATGGAAGTAGTTTTCCCCGGCGAAAAACTTGCGGGAACGTCCTTCGGCCCGCGCGTAAGCGTCGTTGACCCGGATGAAATTGAAGCCGGGATCGAGATAGGCCAGGAGGAAATGGGTGTTGGCGAAGATCCGCTCCAGCAGGTCGGTTGCTCCCCTGAGCTCCTCGGTGCGGCGGCCGACCAGTTCTTCCAGGCGTGCGTTGATTTCCCGGTATTGTTCCTCCAAATGCTTGAGTTTGCTGATCTCCATTCCGTAGAGATTGGCGTATCCTTTCGCCTTCACCGGCGCGATCGAATAGAGAAACGTTCGATTCCGGTCCTCGCTTCGTTCCAGGTTCCTGATTTTTCCCGTGCGCAACGCCGTGCGGACACTCCGGCTCAGGTCCGGCGGGAGCCGGCCCCCGATGACGCAGTTTTGCAGTTGGCGCCGCCCGGCGGCGTTGACATAGATGATTTTTCCGGTTTCGTCGGCCCGGATTACCGGATTGGGGTTTTCCGACGGGAACCGGGAGAGGGTCTCGACTTCCTGCCGCATGCGTTTTTCCGAGGTGATGTCCCGCATGATTTTCAGCTTGGAGACGTTCCCGTCGGCATGTCTGATCGGGGTCTCCAGGACGTCGTAGGCGCGGCCTTTCTCGGCGGTTTCCCACTTGCGTCGCAGGTGTTTCCCTTTCAGTACCCGGGAAAAGCGGCACCAGGGGCAGGGACGTTTCCGGCCGTAGAGGTAGGCGTAGCATTTTCGGTTTCTGGCCGCCCCGAAGGCCCGTTTCATCGCCGGATTGACGTACTCGATTTCGTATTGAGCGTTGGTGATATAGACGAGATCGGCCATGGAATCGAGGATCCCCTTCAGCCGCTTCTCTTCTTCCCCGGCCGCCGCCTCCGCCCGTTTACGGAGGCCGATATCCCGAACGAAGACCAGATCGGCGTCTTCCCCCTCGATCTTGATCCGGCCGGCGTTGATTTCGGCGTGAAGAAGACTGCCGTCCTTGCGCCGGAGGACGGTTTCGTAAATCGACTTCACCCGCTTCCCCGCCATGCGCCGTCGGTAACGCTTCAATATCTTTTCCCGTTCCCGGGGTTGGACGTAGCGGGAGAACGGGGTTCCGATCAGTTCGGAGACGGAGTAGCCGGACATCCGGGCCAGTTTCCGGTTGGCGAAGGCCACCGTTGCCCCTCGGACGATGAGAATGCCGTCGTTGGCCCGCTCCACCACCTTGCGGTACCGTTCTTCGCTTTCCCGCAGGGCGTTTTCCGCACGCTTGGCGGCGGTGACGTCGATGCAGATGCCGGACATGCGCACGGGTTTGCCGGAGGCGTCGAAGACGGTGTCCCCGAGAGCGTTGATCCAGCGCACTTCCCCCGAGGGAAGCACGATCCGGTACTGGCTGGAGAGAGGGGTTCGCCGGGCGATGGCCCGGCGGATGCGATCTTCCGCCCGCCGGCGGTCGTCAGGATGGAGCACGCTCCTCCAGGTAGCGAAGTCGGCGCCGGTGCCGCTCGAGGCCAGGCCGAAGAGCCGAAAAAGTTCCTCCGACCATTCCAGGGTTCCGGTGGGAATATCCCAGTTCCACACCCCGGCCCCGGCCGAGGTCTGCGCCAGTTTCAGGCGGGCGACGGTGGCCCGCAGTTTTTCCTGGGCCCGTACGTATCGGGTGGTTTCGCGCAGGGAGAAGACCAGGCCGCCGACCTCGCCGCCGGAATTCTTGACCGGCGTCAGGCTCCAATCCCAGTACGTGGTCCCCCGTTCGGGCTGATCGGGGAAGACGAAGGGCTTGTTTTTGTAGAAAACGCCTTCCCCGGTGTCGCGGACCCGGCGGAAGATCGCCTCGTTCTCCTTATCGGGGTAGAGGGCGAAATGGTTTTTCCCCACCATCTCCTCCGGCCGCAACCGGCAGGTTCGAGCGTACGCCTCGTTGACCCAGGAGAAATTGAAATCGAGGTCGAGATAGACCAGCATGACGTCGGTGGTCCGCATCACGCTTTCGAGCAGGCTGCGCTGGCGTCCCAGATGATCTTCCCTGAGCTTGCGTTCGGTGATATCGGCGGCGGTGCTGCAGAGGACCTCCTTGCCCCCGTCTTCCAGTTTTTCGGTCCTGAACACGATCCAACGGGAAGAGTTTTCTCCGGGAAGGGGGTCGAGTTGGAACTCGACCGGTTCTCCCCGTCCCGCACTTAGGACGCGTTCCAGGTGGGCGTTCCACCGGCCGCGATCCCGTTTCGGCAGAAACGAGGCCAACGCTTTCCCCCGGACTTCCTCCCGCACCCGGCCCAGCAGTTCCAGTCCGTGGGAATTGCAGCGGGAGACGCGGCCCCTTCCGGTCAGGATGAAATAGCCGACGGGGGCTTTTTCGAAAAAATCCGCGTTCTGCCCCGGGACGGTTCCGGGGGCCGCGGGCCCGCGGCGCCGGTCGCGGGCCCGGTTCCCCTCGCGGGTGCGCCGCCCGGACCTCGCGGAGATTTTTCCCCGCGGCGTCGTTTCTCCCTTTTTTCTCGGTTCGCTCATCGCTTCGGACGGTTTCCCCGAGCTTGTTTCGTCCGTCCGGCCCGGTTCCGATAATCGGAGGGAGTCATGCCCGTGTTTTTTTTGAAGATCCGGATGAACGATTCCGGATTCAGGTAGCCGAGCGAGTAAGCGATGGAGGCGACGTTGTGGCCGGAATCCCGCAGCCACTCCCGGGCCTGTTCGATCTTGAGGCGGAGCTTGTACTCGTTGAAACCTTCTCCGGTCGTCTCTCTGAATACGCGGCTGACGTATTTCGGGCTCAGGCAAACCAGCCCGGCCACGTCGTCGAGGGTTACTTTTTTATGCCGGTTCCTTTTCAGAAAGAGTTTGATCCGTTCGATCTTGCCGGCCATATCCTCGGAATCGAGGTTCCTCTTCCCGCCGGCGGCGCGGCGAAGGTTTTCGATGATGAGCTTGGTTTTTTCCGCGTCCAGCGGCTTCTCCAGGTAATCGTCGGCTTCCCCCTTGAGGGCCCCGATCACGATGTTCTTGGAGCCGTAACCGGTGAGGATGACGACGTGAGGGGAGGGGGAAGACTGCTTGATCCGCTTCAGGACCTGGATGCCGTGGAGGCCGGGGAGGTTCACGTCCAGGATGACCAGGTCGATCTCGTGCGGTTTTTTCAGGATCGCCAGAGCTTCCTCGCCGTCGGCGGCCGTGATCACCCGGTATCCGCTGAAAAACTCCCGGAACTCCCCGCAGAAATCCTTGTCGTCGTCGACCAGCAGTATGTTGTAGGGCATGTCGATCGAGCTCGCTCTCGTCCCCCGCACGGGAAAATACACTTCGCCCGGGGGATTCGGTTCGGCGGACGGATTACTCGAGCTGCGTTCGGCGAAAGGGTGTTTTTCCCCCCACCGGCTCCCCGCTGAAAGTATAGGAGAGACCCGCGCCGGATAAAAGGCAAATCGAAGCGAAAGACTCCCGCCGCCCCCCGTTGGGGGGAGCAGAGAGCACGCAGTTCGGTCCAGTTGTTGCATATCGCGACATCGTCCCGGTTCACGCTCCCGGGCGCCGTCCCCGCCGGGATTCCGCTATTTATTGATCCGGAATGGCTTGAGGAGTCCCGTCTCGTTTTCGGTCGTCAATGGCACGTCTCCTGCTACTAAGAAAGCGTCAGTGCCCGCGCGCCGTACCCGGCGGAAGAAGGCGCGTTTCACGGGCCGGAGGCTTCGTAAACCGGTTTGGTACCGAACACCGCCGGCACTTCTGTCGGCGAAAAAAGGAGGTCCGATATGAAACTATGGAACTGGGGGGCGGCGGCGGCCGGTTGGGCGGCGCTGACCGTTTCGGTCCTGGCGGCGGATTCTCATCCGACCGCTTCCTCGGGGGACTTTTCCGATCAGGAAGACGCCATGCAGGCGCCCGGATACAGTTATTATCAGTGTTCGAGCACCTGCGCCGACGGCAACGAATTCGAAGCCTGGAGCGAGTGGTATGGGTTCGAGCCCCTGCCGTTTTCTCCGGCGACGGGGAAGTTCCGCTACCTCTATGTCAAATGGAAGGAGCACCACGTCGCCAACAAGGGCGTGATCTCCATGACGATCGAGTACAGCCGCGACGGAGGGAGTACGTGGCGGACGCTGGTGGCCGATACCTACACTTCGGGCCTGAGCACCTCCGCCTGGCAGGAAACGGTTACGGCGCTTCCTATCCTGATACCCTGGGGAAGTTATCCGTACGATCTCGGCAACCTGGTGGTCCGGGCCGGTTTGACCGTGGAGGAATGTTGCCCGGGGCTCATCGGTTCCTACGGCGGCGGCCTCTATATCAAGGAAATCAAGGTAACGACGTCGCGCCCTTAGCGGGAATGCTTTCTCCGGTGCCGCCCCCGGCGGCCGTCCGGGCTCAACAGGGGCGGTGCCGGGAAGGTTCCCCGGGCCGGGGCCCGGACGCGCCGCGCTCCTCCAGCCGGGCGATCGCGCTCAGGGTGTCCCGGCAGAGAATGTCGGCCATGTCGCGGCTGAAGTGTTCGCGGCAGACCACCCGCATGACCGCCAGATCCTGGGCGTCGGGGGGAAGGGTGTAGGCCGAGACCACCCAGCCGCGCTCGCGCAGTTTCTCCGAAAGATCGAAGACCGTGTAGCCTTTCGTGCCCTCCCGCAGCCGCAGGGCGACGATCGGCAGCAGGGAGCCGCGGTTGATCATCTCGAATTTTCCCGACTTTTCCAGGCGGCCGGCCAGGTAGCGGGCGTTTTCCAGGCAGTTGCCCATGATTTCGGCGTACCCCTCCCGTCCCAGGCGCAGGAAGTTGTAGTATTGGGCGATGATCGGGAAACTTCCCCGGGAAAAATTGAGCGTGTAGGTAGGCATCCAGCCTCCGAGATAGTTGACTTTGAAGATCAGTTCTTCGGGAAAATCGGATTCGTCCCTCCAGATCACCCAGCCCAGCCCCGGATAGACCAGCCCGAACTTGTGCCCCGAGACGTTGATCGACTTGACCTGCTCCAGACGGAAATCCCAGCGCAGATCGGGGCGCGTGAAGGGTACCGTGAAGCCGCCGCTGGCCCCGTCGATGTGGATGGGTATGTCCCATCCCCGCTCCCGTTTGATCCTGACCAGGAGCCGGTCGAGCCCCTGGAAGTCGTCCGCTTCCCCGGTGCAGGTGGTCCCCAGGATCCCCCCCACGCAGGTGGTGTTTTCGTCGATCAGGGGCTCGACCTGTTCCGCGGTGATGAAGAAGCGGTCCTTGGTCAGGGGGACTACCCGCATCTCCACGTCGAAGTAGCGGGCGAATTTTTCCCAGCAGATATGGGCGTCCGCGCCGAAGACGATGTTCGGGCGGTCCGCCGGTCCGCCTTCCCGTTGCCTCTTCAGCCGCCAGGTCCACTTGTGGGAGAGGAGGGCGAGCATGATCGCTTCCGAGGATCCGACCGTCGCCGTTCCCACCGAGGCGCAATCCGGCGGCGAGTTGAAAAGCCGGGCGAGCATGTTGACCAGCCGGTGGTGGATGACCTCGGTCTGGGGGTATTCGTCGTGGTCGATGAAGTTGACGTTGAGGTTTTCCGAGATCAGACGCTCGGCCTCCGGTTCCATCCAGGTGGTGACGAAGCTGGCCAGGTTCAGGCCGGGCCGGGCGTTGAGCTTGAGCTCGTCGTGGATGATCTGGTAGGCGGCGTTGGCGGGCATGGTTTTTTCCGGCAGTTCGAACTTGGGCACTTCCTCCTTGAAGTACCGGAGGCTGTAGGTGCTGGCGTGCCCCTTGCGGGAATCCCTGACCTGGTCCAAATCGACTTTCTTGGAGAGCATGGCCGTCCTCTCGGGCTCGGGGTTGACGGCGACCGACCGCCGCCGCGGAAATCCTGCGCGTCCTCCGGTTGCCTAGTCCGTCCGCTCCTCCCCGGCCGGGTAGACGAACCCGCCCGCCAGGAAGTCGGTTTCGAGATCGACGGCGTCGGGGTCGATTTCGAGAAAACGCGCCGAGTTCGAGACCAACCGGCCGTACAGTTCGGGGCGCCGGTCCCGCAGGTAATAGTATTTCGGGGCCGGGTGGGTCATTCCGTAGCGGGAGGGAACGCAGTCCGCCACCAGCAGGGTGTCCTGCTCGCTCTCGGCCGCGACGACGACGTCTCCGTGCGGTCCGCAGACGATGGAATTGCCCCGGTAATGCCACTCGTCCTCGCCGCGGCGCTCGTACCCGCAGCGGTTGGCGTAGGCGAAGAAGAGGTTGTTGAAATAAGCTTGGGCCGGGAGCAGGAGCCGGGCGATGTCGGGGTAGGGGACCGTGCTCCGGCGGCCGTCGGGAAGGCGGTAATAGCGGTCGGCGGCGGTGGGGCCCACGATCAGCTTCGCCCCCCGCAGGGCCAGTATCCGGGCCGGTTCGGGGAACTCGCATTCGTAGCAGTTGAGGACCCCGAAGGGGAATCCGAAGACCGCGTGGACCGGGAACTCGCTGTTTCCCGGGCTCCAGTTGTCGCGTTCCTGTTGGCCGTAAAGATGGGTTTTGCGGTAGCTGTCGAGCAGCTCGCCGTTTTCGTCGATGACCGCCACGCTGTCGTAGTAACGGAACCCGCCGCCGGGGGATTGCGCTTTTTCGGCGTAGGGAAGAACGAGGGCCATGCCGTTTCTTCCGGCCGCCTCCCGCGCCCGGGCGAGGCTCGGGCCGTCCTGAAGCTCGGCCGCCGTTCTCGCTTCCTCCGGGCCGAGGGCGTAACCGGGAACGAAGAGCTCGGGAAAGGCCAGGAGCTGAACCCCGAAGTTCTTAGCGGTCGCGATCGCCTTGTCCATCCGGGCCAGGTTTTTTTCTTTGGCTCCCGGGCCGCAGTCGGCCTGGACCTGGTAGACGCCGAGACGGATCCCCGCTCCCCGGGGAGGGGGGGCCGCGTAGACCGCAGCCCGTACTTTCAACCGGCGGTACCCGTCGGTGACCGCCGGACGGTATTCGGGAGTTCCGTCGGAGTACCTTCCCCGGATTTGGGACCCCTCGCCGCTTCCCGGATGGCCTGAAGACCGCGTCACTTCCCGCTCCTTTGCTTGCCCGATTGCCGCTGTAGCCCGGTTACGATTGTACCGTCATCGCGGGGATCGGGCAAGGGTCCCACCGTCGCCGCAAGAGGCACGGTCGGAAGGTCAGCGGGTGGCGGGGACGTCGCCCGGGGCCCCGAAATAGGCCCGGGTCAGGGATCGAGCCGCCCAGAGGCCGGAGTTGTCGCGAAAAATTCCGATGTCGTCGGCGCCGTCGCCGTCGAAATCGGCGGGAACCGGCCGGTCCGAGGAGGCCCCGAAGTAGACCCGGGTAACCCCTCGCACCCCCCAGTACGCGGAGCGGGGGCGGAAGATGGCGGCTTTTGAAGTCCCGTCGCCGCCGTAGTTTCCCGGGAGCGGCACATCGTCGGAGTTCCCGAAGAAGAAACGGGTCGAGCCCCGGACCGCCCAGAGTCCGCGGGGAGGCCGGAAAACGGCGGGTTCCGTGGTTCCGTCTCCGTCGTAGTCTCCGGGGACGGCAAGGTCGAAGTCGGAGCCGAAGTAAATCCGGCTGAGGTTTTTCAACAACCAGCGGCCTCGGGACGGGCTGAAGAGGGCGGCCGTGGAGGTCGAGTCGCCGCTGTAATCTCCGGGCACGGGCAGGTCGCTGGAGGTCCCGAAGTAAAACCGGGTGATGCCCCGTGCCGCCCACAGGCCGGTCGTTCCTCGGTAGACGGCGACCTCCGCTGTTCCGTCCCCGTCGTAGTCGCCGGAGACGGGGGAGTCCAGGGGGCCCCCGAAATACAGGTTGGTGACTCCGCGCACCGCCCAGAGTCCGGTGGTCGGCCGGAAGACGGCGATATCGGCTCGACCGTCGCCGTCGTAATCTCCGCTCGCCGTCGCGGCCGAAGGCCCGGTGGCGTAAAGGTCCAGAGCCGGGTCCCCCAGCAGGTTGAAATCGTAGAGGTTCATCAGCCATTGATAGTTGAGCAGGGCTTCGGAGAGAGCCTGCTTGGCGAAGTAGAGCGCTTCCCCCGCCGTTTCCCCCGCGACGACTCGGCGCAGGTACTCGTACCCGATCCCCGATGCGGTGGGGCTCCCGTCGAAGTTGTCGTAGGAATCCCGGTAACTGTCGCCCCAGGACGATCGGGTCGCTCCCACCGCGGCCGCGGCTCCTCGCCGCAGCAGCGCGTACTGGAGGTTACCGGCGGACTCCGGGTATCCGGTCTCGCAGGAATCCTGAAAAGTGAACGCTCCCCGCCGGTTGTAGAGAGCGGGGCAGGAGGCGCTGTCGAAAAGGACTCCGTCCCAGCAGGCGTCGTAGCCGACCATGGCCGTGTCGCTGCTGCCGTGGCCGGCCCAGCAGACGATCCCTGGTGGATCGGCCGCCCAGCGGTCGCGGACTCCCGTCCCTCCCCTCAGTTCCGCTTCGCTGGCGTACGCCGAGTCCGCCCCGCAGGGCCCGGACCCCTGCTGGTACATCCGGAACGAGGTGAAGGCCGCCGGAGCCAGGTAGAAATCCCGCATCTGTTCGCCCAGCGCCGCCTGATCGTATCCGGCGCTGAGAAAGCTCATGGGCAGAAGCGCCTTTCGGCGCCAGGCTATGTCGGATTCGCTTTCGTACTCGATCAGCTTTTCCAGGACCGCGTCCAGATCGGCATAGGAGCCGTTGTATACGGGGATCCTCCCCACCAGGACCTCGGGGACTATGTCCACCCCCCCGGTTTGGGTGTCGTCGTAATATTCCCCGAAGTAACCGTTGCCGTTCAGATCCCAATTCCCGGTCAGGTCGGCGTAATAATAGTCGGTCGGGGCCGCGTCCCAGCCGTATTCGGGGTTTCTCACCCAGGGCCAGCACAGTTTCATGGCCACCTCTCCCTGAACGCTCTCGTTCCAGTCGGGGTAGGGGTCCCCAACCAGGAGAACGTAGTTGATGCCGAGGCCGAGGTAATTGTCCTGGAGCCACTTCCTGATCTTCTCCGGGTTGTGGTTAGGCGCCTGGCCGACTTTCGTTCCCCACTGATCCTCCGTGATTACCAGCACCCGATGCCCGCGCCGGCGCTTGTGGGCCGCGAATGATGCCAGCTTGGCGCTTCCGTTGCGGACCGCGTTGCTGGTGATGATGACGTAGTCGTAGGTGCCCGCCGTCGCCTTTCCCGTGACGGGGCGCCCATAGAAGGCCCGGGCCGGGGAGAAGTTATCGAAAATCTCCGGGGCGATGTCGTCCAGGACCGAGTCTTGGAGGAGCCGGGAGTCCGGGCCGAGGGGGCGGCGGCGGTAGACGATCCGGACCTGGATTTCTTCGGTGAGCACGAGAGATCGGTCGGCGCGGCGATAGCGCAGGGGAGTAAACAGAAACCGTGTTCCCAGCCATTTCCGCATCCGCATCGCCGGCAGCAGCCGGACCGGTTCCGGGGGAAAGAGGGGCGCCGCCGGTTCCGCTCCAGGCCGGCCCGTGGCGGCGCGCCCCTCCCCGGGCTGCGCCGGATCGTGGCGGCCCATGGGTACGATGGGGGGGGCGAGCGCGAGACGGTAGGGCCCGGGCAGGGATCGGGTTCGGGAGGAGACGACTTCCGCCCGGAGCCCGTCCGGGGATGCCTCCGGGGGCAGGAGGAGGGAATATATCCTAAACGGCAAAAGCGGTTCGCCCGGGTCTCCCCGGAGGCGGAACCCCCGCATCCTCACGGTCCGGGTGCCGTCCGGGTTCTGGTCGAACTCGAACTCGCCGGCTTTCAGGGTGACGACGAGGCTTCCCTCCCTCCCGGCGCCCGGGGCGTTGCCCCGCCCCGGGAGTTGCTGGTCCCAGCCTCCGAGCGGGGCGGCCAGCAGAAGCACCACGCCGACCCCGAAACCGAACCGGGTTGCGTTCACGGAACTTCCTTGGCGTTGTCAGCGCCTTACGGGGAGCCCGTGCCTACCCCTCTTATGAAAATTATTATCTTAGCGCCGGGGCTGGTCAAGGAGCTCCCGCCGGTTTTCTTTTTCGTCGCCGTTGGGCCCTACCGGGATAGCCGTTCGTAGATGCCGGATCCCCGGCTACCTGCCGCCGCGGACGGCGCGGACGTATCCGTTCTCGGTCTTGTCGTGCTGGAGCAGGTAGCCGCCGTGGAAGACCACCCCCCAGGCATTGTACGTGTAAATTTGAGGAGTGCTCCCCGTCCAGTAGCCGTCCGTCCTGGTGTGGGGGAAAAAAACGGGGTCGATGGCGGGGCTGTAGCGCCCGATGTCGATCAGCGACTCCAGTTCCCTCCGGTTGGGCAGGCGCCAGTCGGAATATCCGGCGAAGGTCAAATCTTGCGCCCAGTCGATCGCCGAGTTCCAGGGAGTTTCGTTGCCGTATCCGCAGCCTTTCCCGTATCCGTCCGCGGCCCACATCAGGCCGGTGACCAGGTCGACGGTGACGATTTCGCCGTTGCCGGCCGGGTCCAGGGTCTGGTAACTGAAGCGCGCCCCTTTCCGGTAGTAACCGTCGTCTCCGGTCCGGAAGCTCTCCGTCTGGCCGGTCCATAGCAGGGTTTCTTCTCCCCCGGAGGTTCCGGCGGTTCCGGGCGAAACCGGAGTGTCGCCGGTCTTCCCGAAGTAGAGACGGGTGACGCCCCGAGCCGCCCAGAGGCCGGAGCTTCCCCGGAAGATTCCGGGTTCGTCGGTCCCGTCGCCGTTGTAGTCCCCCGGGCGGGCGTCGTCGCCGGTTCCGAAGTAGAGCCGGGTCAGCCCCCGCGCCGCCCACAGCCCGCTGGAACTTCGGAAGATCGCCGTCCGGTCGGTTCCGCTACCGTCATAGTCGCCGGGCACGGGCCGGTCGTCGGAGTTCCCGAAGAAAACCCGGGTCACGCCCCTGATTCCCCACATCCCCGAACTCTCCCGGAAAACGGCGACGTCCTCGGTCCCGTCTCCGTCGAAATCTGCCGCCGCCGCCGTGCCTCCCGCCGCCGCCATAACCGCGGCCGCCGCTATGACACATCTCATCGTAAGCTCCTTATGCCGAGGATCGTCGCTGTCTTCGCGCCGACCCTTTCCCCCTCCGGCTGCTCCGGGCCTCCGCGCCCTATCCGGTGAGTTCTCGTTAGGTGATTTTCTTCATCAGGCGGATGTTGGCCTCGCGCAGGCGCTGCGACATCCTTCCCACTACTTCCAGGGCGACGGCGCTGGGTTCTTCGCGCAGAACGTACTGGAAAACCTTGGCGGGAACCAGGGCGATAACCGAATCCTCCGCCGCCCTGGCCCCGGCGCTGCGGGGCGCCTCGTCCAGGACCCCCATTTCTCCGAAGAATTCCCCCGGCCCCATCCGGGAGAGGGTCTCCACCCGGTCCGGCGCCGGCGTCTTGAATATCTCCACGGTCCCCTCCAGAACCAGGCAGAGGGAATCGGCGGGGTCTTCCTCCCGGAAGAGAACTTTCCCGGCGGGGAGGTCGACGACCTGGGCTTCCGAGACCAGGCGCGTCCGGCCCTTGGGACTGAACCGGGAGATGAAGGGATGTTGAGCAATGTCCATCTCGGTTCCTCCGATTGACGGCTGTATGCCTGATACTTTATCTCACGCCGCGCGTGAAACCGGAATCTTTAATGTTTTCCGGCCGCGAGCCGGCGACACTCAGAGTTTGCCTTCGGACCCGCCGCCGCCGGGGAAGGTCAGCTCGAGCCGTTCCCCGATGCGAGCCGTGAGAAGTTATTCGGTTTGCGAAATGCGTTTCCTCGTCCCATAATTGGCGGGTCAACCGGAACCGAAGGAAAGGTATGCGCGGCACGACAGTTACGTTGGTTGCGGCGGCGATCCTCCTGGCCCTGGCGCCGGCGTCGCCGGGGGCCGAACCGCGGGAGTGGAGCGTCGAGATCACCCCCTATATATGGTTGTTGGGACTGTCGGGAGACGCCACCGTCAACGGCTACAAGGTCGATTTCGACAGGTCGACCAGCGATTTCCTCGCCGCCGCCAAACTCGCCGGTTCGGTGCTCGGCATCGTCGAGTACGACGACTTTCTTTTCTGGACCCAGGTGGACTACTACTCGCTGCGCACCGACAAGATGAAGGTGGAGGACCAGCCCCGGGGCGGGACCTTCAATATCGACATGATCCTGGGCGAGGCGGCCCTGGGGTACCGGATCGAGGGGTGGGCCAAGCAGCAGACGTTCGATCTCCTCCTGGGAGTGAGAACCCTGCATCTGAAGAACGAACTGGAATTGACCGGAGGGGGCAGCGCCACCCGGAAAAGCGACGTGATCGATCCCATCTTCGTCGTCCGGCCCTGCATTACCCTCTTCCCCAAGACCCTCCCCGGCCTGGTGCTCAATCCGACCCTGGCCATCGGCGGCGGCGGAGACTCGGACCTGATTTACGAGCTGTACTTTCAGATCCAGTACGAGATCACCGATTACCTGGCCGCCCGAGCCGGTTACCGGACGGTCGGCTACCGGTTCAGCGGCGGCCGCAACGACAGCGCCCTGGACGCCCAGCTCCGGGGCATCATGTTCGGCCTGGGCGTGCTTTTCTAAATCCTCGACTCCCGGGGATTGTCCACGGATTTCACAGATAGAGGAGCTGGAGGGGATGCTGTCTCCTAGCCTCTTTGTCTTCTGAACCCCGAACCCGTTTCTGTACCTGATTGCTCTGACGGGGGAAGAATCGGGAAAGGGGGTAAGAGAGGGTTCAGGGTTCGGGGTTCAGGGGCTGAAAATGCCCTATGCTCCATGCTCTCTGCTTCCCTCCCCCGAATATTTGATCTCACAAAGGAGGTTTACTCCGCCTCGGTGCCGCCCTCCTTCTTTCCTCGGTTTGACCGCTTTGTTATTTGCCATGCTTTTTCATGGCCGCATTGACCGATCGATTGCCGATTTTCACGTTGGCCACGGCCCTTCCATAAATATCCCTGGCCTTGGTATCGATGGTCACCGTTTCTCCCTGAATCAAGTTTGATAGGGTTTGTTTGGCCGCTTGATATCCCGGTTGTCGCTTTTCCGGCGTATCGACGTTCGCCAGCCGCACCGGATTCTTACGGCCGGCCGTCATGAAGGTATCGCCGTCTATCACCCTGGTAACGCGTTCTTTTCGAGGCATGGTTGCCCTCCCGGTTACGGTTTTCTGTTTCTTCACCGATAATATATCCGAAAAATCCCCCAAAATCAAGCTTGACATAAGCTATAAATGCTATAGCATTATAACATCAGAAATTGAGGGGACCGCCATGGACGATAAAGAAATACCGGAGATTTTAAAGCAGTTGAGAAGCAAGCTCGATCTGAGCCAGGAAGAACTTGCCGCCCGACTGGGCGTGGCTTTTTCCACCCTGAACCGTTGGGAAAACGGCCGCAGTATTCCTCGCGGCCAGGCCCAAAAAGCGATTTCCGACCTGATATCCGAGGTGGGTTTCGGCGGCGAGTCCGGCGCCCTCAACGGCCGCAAGCGGCGACGGATGTCGAAGGACGACGTTCTCACGACCAAGGCCATGGAACAGATGCTTTGGACGGCTGCCTGTTCGATCAGGGGAGAGAAGGATGCTCCCAAGTTCAAGGATTACATTCTTCCCCTGGTTTTCGTAAAACGTCTTTCCGATGTTTTTGAAGACGAGCTCGATCGCCTCGCCGAATCCTACGGCGATCGGGAGACCGCGCTCTCCATCGTGGAGGCCGATAAAAGCTTGGTTCGTTTTTATATTCCTCCCGAAGCTCGTTGGTCCGTGGTCAGCGGCCGCGAGCAGTTCGCTTGGTCTAAGGCGCGAAAACCGAAATCCCTCGGCGAGCAGCTCACGACCACAATGCGCGCCATTGTCAAAGCCAACGCCGGGGATCGGAACAAGGATCTCGGCGGCGTCATCGACGTGGTCGATTTCAACGAAACCCGAAACGGCGAAAGAGAGATCAGCGATACCGCCTTGGCCGGCATCATCGAGGCGCTCTCCGATCCCCGCTATCGTTTGGGTCTATACGACGTCGAACCGGATTTCCTGGGCAGGTGCTATGAGTACCTTCTCCGAAAATTCGCGGAAGGGCAGGGACAGAGCGCCGGAGAGTTCTTCACGCCCACGGAAGTGGGGTGGCTTATGGCCTATATGCTTCGCCCGGCCCAGGGGGAAGAGGTTTATGACTATGCATGCGGGTCGGCGGGGTTGTTGATCAAGTGCGAGCTGGCCCTCATGGAGCGCGATTTGAAGGTCGGTCGCCCCCTTAAGTTATACGGGCAGGAACTTATGGGGGCGAGCTATGCCATCGCCAGGATGAATATGGTCATTCACGATATGGACGGCGAGATCGTCCGGGGCAACTCCATGACCAACCCCAAATTTCGCTCCGGCGACGGACGGTTGCGGACCTTCGATATCGTGGTCAGCAATCCCATGTGGAACCAGCCGTTCGATTCTTTCACCTATGCAAAGGACGACTTCGGGCGTTTTGAGGAGCATGGCGGGATTACGTCCGGGAAGGCCGACTGGGCTTGGTTGCAGCATACGTTGACGTCCCTCAAGGCCGCCGGCCGGGCGGCCGTGGTCTTGGATACCGGCGCCGTAACCCGGGGCAGCGGGAGCCGCAACGAGGACAGGGAAAAGAAAATTCGAAAATGGTTCGTCGACCATGACCTGATCGAAGGCGTCGTTTTGCTGCCCGACAACCTTTTCTACAACACTTCCGCGGCCGGAATCGTCGTCCTGCTCAACCGCAACAAGTTGCCCCAACGACGGGGCAAAATCGTGCTGATAAACGCCGGACGGGAGTTCAAGAAGGGGAGTCCCAAGAATTACATTCCTGACGAAAGTATCGGGAAGATCGTCCAAGCTTTCATCGCGGGGCGCTCGGTCGAGCGTTTCGTCGAAGTCGTCACCAACGATCAAGCCGCCGAAAACGACTACAACCTTTCTCCTTCCCGCTACGTGGATACGAGCGAACGGGAAGAATACCGGCCGATACCGGAGATCCTGGAAGAACTGTGGGGCGCGCAAGGCTTGGAAGAGCAAGCCAAGAAAGTCGATGCCGACTTGAAGGAGATCTTTGCGCAAATGGGGTTCGATCGAAAATGAAAGCGGGCTCCGCTCGAACAAGGAGTTTTTTGGCCGTTGACGCCGTATCCGGGTATGATATATTAAATATGGATCATCCCCATGTCGGTCCCCGGACTTGGATTCGGGGCCACATGGTCCCCCGCGGGTTCCGGCCCGCGGGTTTCTTTTTGGTCGCGAACTTCGGGAGGCCGGGATGAGCTTCCCGGAACCTCAGCGTGCCGCCTTCTTCGTCGACGGCTTCAATCTCTATCATTCGCTTTGTAGCGCGGCGGAAGTGCTCGGCGACGTTTCCGTCAAATGGTTGGATCTGGGCGGTCTCTTCACGGATCACCTCGACCTCGTGGGAGCCGCCGCCCGTTTATCCGTCATCCGTTACTACACGGCGTATGCCGAACATCTCGGAAAGATAGCGCCGGGCAAGGTAAGTCGTCACAGGGCGTATGTGCGCGCCTTGACGGCCTTGGGCGTCAAGGTGGAACTGAGCAACTTTAAACGCAAGGATGCTTGGGATACTTATTCGGGACAACAATTCGTCACTCACGAGGAAAAAGAGACGGATGTTGCCATCGCCTGCGCTGTCATCGAAGGCGCGGCGCGCAATGAGTTCGATGTGGCCGTAGTGGTCAGCGGCGATACCGACCTCCGGCCGCTTGTTTGCGCGTTTCAGCGGCTTTATTCGGGGAAGCGGTTGATCTTTGCGTTTCCGTTCGATCGCAAGAACCGCGAACTCGTTCGCATTGCCCCCGGTTCGTTCACATTGAGCGCCGAATCGTATGCCCGGCATCAACTGCCCGGACGTGTCCGCCTGCCCAGCGGCAAACACGTTTATTGTCCGGAGGAATGGGTGAGGGAAACAAGGACTACATAGATGCAGACGATACCGGTATCGCCAACTCTGGCTGAACTTGCCGCGTCGCGGCAGGGAACGAGCTTGTTTTTTTGGCATTTCGAAGAAAACGTTTTTCAAGGAAAGCAACCGTGATCGAATTCCCTCCACAATGGCAAACAACTACGATCAGGGAGTCTTTCAGCATCAAGCAGGGCAAAGCCCTGTCGCGACGAAAACAGAGGGGGAATATACGCCGTCCTTTTCTCCGAACGGCGAACGTTCTTTGGGGTAGATTGAATCTTGATGATTTAGACGAGATGGATTTTAGCGCTGAAGAAGTTGCCGCGTTGGCTCTGGAAACAGAGGATCTTCTTGTTTGCGAGGGCGGTGACATTGGTCGCACCGCGATATGGCGAGGCGAAAGGAACGATTGTCTTTATCAGAACCATCTCCACCGCCTGCGTCGGATAAGAGACGATGTTCACCCGCTGTTCGTTATGTATTGGCTATGGGCCGGGATGACCCAGCTTAATGTGTATGAAGGGGCCGGTAATAAAACGACCATTCCCAATCTATCGCGGTCGCGCTTGGGCGAATTCGAAATTCCTCTTCCCCCCCTTGTCGAACAAAAAAAAATCGCGGCAGTGTTGCTGAAGCTCCAACGGGCGATCGAATTGCAGGACAAAATCATCCAGGCGCTTCGCGATCTCAAGAAGTCCACCATGCAACACGTATTTACGCATGGTTTGCGCGGCGAAAAGACCAAGATGACCGAAATCGGCGAGATCCCCGAGAGTTGGAATGTGGTGTTGTTTGCGCAAATTTTAGAGGGCTCTCTTTATGGCTTGTCCGTTCGTGGACAGAAAAAAGGGACATATCCCATCCTAAGAATGAATTGCCAAGTCGATGGGAGAGTAGAACTTACTAATTTACAATATGTAGATCTAAACGCGGCCACTTTTAGCAAATATCGTCTTGAGGACGGAGATTTATTATTCAATCGAACAAATAGCCACGATCTAGTTGGCCGGACAGCTATTTTTCACGTTGATCGAAAAGTGGTATTTGCATCTTATCTGATTCGCCTTCGTCTGGATACTGCTGTCGTATCTCCTGATTTCATAAACTACTACCTAAATATGAGTAAGGTTCAGAATCGAGTTCGGGCCCTGGCATCGAAAGGGGTGAGCCAATCGAATATTAGTGCCAGTAAGCTTAACAACTTCAAGGTGCTGCTCCCAGACAGGATAGGAGAGCAGGAAGATGTAGTTGGGGCTCTAGCATCTCTTGATCGAAGGTTGCAAGCTAACGAGTACAAAAAATCTAACCTTCAGTCTTTATTCAAGACGTTACTCAATAAGCTGATGATTGGGAATATTCGCGTTGGCGATCTGGATATAGATGTGAAAGATGTTGGGATTCAGTAAGCGGCCGAGGGGGGAAACAGCTTAGGGAAAATAGAACATGCCATCACTTGGTGGAGAAAGCGAAAAGTACGGCAACCGCTTCGAGGGGAAGTGGACCGTTTTCTGCCTTGCCCAACTCCTGGCGGAAGAATCAAACGCGATACGATTGGAGCCGCCTGGGGTTGAAGGCGAGGGGTGTGAATTTGTAGTCACGACAGGTCCAACCAAACAATACCATCAAGTCAAGCGGCAACACGCGGAACTAGGCGAATGGAGCATTCCCAAACTCCGGCGAAACGGGGTCCTCTCGACAGCGCTCAAAAAGACCCTTTCTCCGAACGCGGAGTTCGTCTTTGTTTCCACCGTGAGCGCCAATATGTTGTCCGAGCTGACTGATGCGGCGCGGAAGGCGGAAACGGTGGATGAATTTCTTTCGAACTCTTTAACCGGCCACAAACGAAAAGCTTGGGAGCAGTTGTTGCGGGTATGGGGGCCATTGATAGAAGAAATAGCCTTGAGAAACGGAACTGTTTCCTCCGAAGAAAAGACAGAAGCCATTATCAGCTTTGCTTATCAAAGTTTGTGCAGAACACATATTATCCCATGCTCAGAGGACTTGCTCACGGAAATGGTTAACACCAAACTGCGTACACTTGTTCGAGGTGACCCGGATACCATACGCGAGAGACTTGCAGCCTATGCTTCCGAAAATGTGCCCAAAACCATTTTTGCTGATGAATTATGGGGTTGGATGAGCAGTCGAGGATATAGACGGGTTGATTACGCTAACGATATGGTGGTATTGGCTTCAATCGAGGAGTTGAACAAGCGCTACGAGCGAATGTTCGAGCCTATAAACGATGACATCTCTATTGCCCGAACGGAGGCGGACACGATCTTGGGGATTCTGCAAAGCCGGGAAGAAAAGAACTCCGTCCTTGTTTCGGGTGTAGCGGGTATCGGGAAAACCGTCATATTAGGACAAGCCATCCGACGAATACGAGAACTTGGAATACCTCATCTCTATTTTCCTGTGGATCGCTTAGATCCAACCGAGTTGCCACAGAATGTCGGAGCTCAACTCGGCCTTCCCGGTTCTCCCGTTGAAGTTCTGGCGAACGTGGCCGGAAATCGGACGAGCGTCTTGATAATCGATCAACTTGACGCGGTAAGTTGGGCTTCCGGCCGAAGCCCTGAGTTCTTCGGGTGCATACATGAGATTATTCGCCAGGCTAAGGCGTTTCCTGTTATGCGGCTCCTGATGGCCTGCCGTCAGTTCGATTTATCCAAAGACAACCGGCTCAGAGAGCTTGTATCCGAAACCGGTCCCGCCCAGGAGGTGAAAGCCGAACTCTTTCCGATAGAGACCGTGAAGTCGGCGCTCGGAAAATTGGGATACAAAAGTCCTGATTTCTCGGAGCGTCAACTTGAACTTTGGCGTCTGCCTCTGCATCTTTCTCTCCTTGCGGAAATATCCCGGGATGGACCGCTGCCTTTGTTGAGGTTCGGGAACGCCATCGATCTGTTTGCCGCTTACTGGGAAAAAAAACGCCTGGCCGTGGCGCTGCGAATGGAAGACCGACCCGATCAATGGATGCAAGTTATTGATCGCCTCTGCGACCGGATGACCACCCGGCAAGCGTTATTTGTTCCTGAGGAGGTGGTACTCGATGACTTCGCGCAAACGGTCCGCGCCATGGAATCGGAACACGTTCTTGTGCTCGATGGTCGGCAGATAGGTTTTTTTCACGAGGAATTTTTCGATTACGTCTTTGCTCGACTTTTTGTTTCAGAGGGTCGTGATCTGATCGAGTATCTGAAAGGCGGAGGACAGCACTTGTTCAAGCGGGCACCGTTGAGGCAAATCCTCCTGTATGAATATGGTATTGATTACGCTGCATTTATAGAAAATCTACGGAAGGTTCTGACTGATGCAGGTATCCGTTTGCATCTGAAAAAAAGCGCTCTGGATGTCGTCGGAAGGCTGGATAAAGCGAGTAAAGACCTTTGGGAGTTGCTTAAAGATATAATCGAGAATGAAAACGCGTCCCTGGCGAAAGGGGCATTGACGTCCTTTGTAAATTGTAGATCTCTCTTCCCGTTCATCCATGAAAGCGGTGTTTTGACGGGCTGGTTGGCATCGGACGATCCTTCCATAACGGAATATGCATTGCGGATTATTCAAGTGAACTTAAGGGCCAATCCCGTTGAGTGTATCGATTATCTCCGGCCTTACATTGGGGAATCGGCGGAGTGGAATCGTCGGATCCTGTTCACAATCTGGTCACACATCAAATCGACTCGCTTGGCCTTTGAGTTACTTATCGCAATGGCCGATAAAGGGCTGGTAGAGGAGGAAGGGGCGGCGAGTTTTTGGCCTTTCCTTGAAGAGCTGCCGAGAACAAATCCCCAATGGGCTACCGAAGCGATTAATTCTTATTTAGCAAGGGTGACCGAGGACATCGACTTTAAAAATATACCGATGCGGTTCATGCCGGGAAGAAGTACCGGTGGAATCAGGTTTCTCCTTGATACCGCGAAAGCCGCCCCGCTGGCCTTTCTGAAAGTTGCGATCCCGTTTTTTCTCAGGGTTGTTACGGAAACGGCAGATAAAAGAGCGCGGGAACTGTATTCCGATTCCGTCTGGCACATCCGGATGTTTCGTGAAGATCAATCCGAGATGGAGTCCGCGTTCTTGAAGGCACTGGAGATCTCGCTCTGCCAACTTGCTCGCACTAGCCGACCTGAGTTCGAACGGCTATTTGAGCGACTTCGTAGTTATGGTGACTACGATAGCGTGAATTATTTGCTCGTCCGGGCACTGACTGTTGCCCCATCCGATTCTGCCGATCTGACCGTCGAATATGTACTGGAAAACCTTCAGAGACTTGAAGCGGGATGGATAGGAATTAGAAATTCTCAATACTGGGCCGCCCGAGAATTGATCGAGCATTGCAGCAAAACCTGTAGTGAGAAGAGTTACTCTCGTCTGCAGGAAGCCATGTTGCAGCATTATCCGCTCTGGGAAAAGAGCAGGGACGGACATCGCTATAACGGGTATTGGCAATTCATCATGCTGGATGCCCTCGACCGCGAACGGAGAAGTGAGGCTGTTGAGATAAGGATTCGTGAGCTTCAGAGAAAATTCCAGCCAAAGGTACTGAAACCGCTTACCTTGCCTCAAGGCGGTATCGTCGAGTCCCCCATCGACGAAACTTTGGTTCGGAAGATGTCGGATGAGCAGTGGCTTCGCGCCATGAATATCTATGACAAGAAGGATGGCAGTTCGCAACGGTCCTCGCGTTCTTTTTTAGCGGGAGGCGCCCGGGAACTGGCTGCCGAACTGGAAAAGGAAACCAACCATAATCCCGAGAGATTTGCCCGTCTCGTATTACGGATGCCGGTGGGTCTCCAACCGTGTTATTTCCAAGCCATACTGAGAGGACTCGGGGGCGCACCGATCGATAAAGACCTGGTATTCGATGTGGTTCGAACAGTTTTCGGCTTAGAGGGTAAACCTGGCGGACACTGGTTACTTGGTCCCATCGAATCCTTAAGCGGTGAAGACATCCCCGAAGATATACTGAAAATAGTGGGATGGTTGGCAACAGAGGCGGACGATCCTCGGCTCAGCGAAGTAGTAATAACAGCGGTCAAAGGGTCAGAGCCAACTTCCCCCAGCGAGATCCTTAATGCGGCTATAAATAGTACAAGAGGGTCAGCGGCCGTAGGGATGGGGTCCCTGCTTTTCGATTGCTCGAATCGTGTACCGTTCTTTTTGCCGTATATCCGCCGGATGGTTTGTGACCCAACCGTGATCGTCCGCTCCGCAGTGGCTAACACGCTATTAGGTCTTTTCCGGCACGACGAAGAGCGCGCCGTCGAGTTATTTCTTCAGCTCGTGGAGATCGATGTAGACGAGTTATTCGCAACGCCTTACGTGGATAAATTTTTATATTACGCCAGCTATAGACATTTTACTCGTCTGATGCCTGTAATACGCCGCATGCTTGATTCTCGTAGTGGATTCGTCAGGGAAGCCGGTGCGCGACAAGCATGCTTGGCCCAGTTTGACAATCCGGAAGCCCTCGACTTAGTCGTGGAATGCATCTCGGGTGACGATGATAAACGCACCGGCGCGGCAAAGGTGGCCGCGGCCAACGTATCGAACGAGAAATGCCGCGATTTTTCCCATTCCGCACTTGTTCGCTTCTTCGATGACCCTATAAAAGAAGTGCGTGCTGAAGCAGCTTCCTTTTTTCAAAAGGTCGAAGGGCGTCAACTCGAAGCATGTCGCAGGCTGATTCGTGCTTTTTTAGCGAGCCGAGCGTTTAGTGAGAACATGGAAGTTCTGATACGGTCTTTGGAACGATCGACCGCAAATATTCCCGAAGAACTGTTGGCGGCATGTGAAGCTATCGTCACCGAGTTGGATCGTTGTGGGTGGAACATGAGATACCGCACGTTGGCACATGCCGGCACAATTTGTGAGCTTGTGCTTCGGGCCTACCGACAAAGCCGAGATGATGGGTATCGAACGCGTTGCCTCGACCTGATTGATAGATTGGTTGGTCTCGAGGTATATGGTATCGAGGAAGAACTGCGGGAGTTCGAAAGATAGTATGGCGCAAATCGGTTCGGAGAAAAAAACCGTTCAGGGACCGTTGGTTCGCTACGCGCGGCAGGCGGGGTGGACGTATGTGCCGCCCACGGCGGCGGTGGCGATGCGGAAGGGCGAGGGCGGTTTGCTCTTCGGGAGGGTCCTGGAAGAAAAGCTGATCGAGCTGAATTCGGGGTGGCTTACTGCCGATAAAGCCGTGGAGGCGATCGGGAGAATCGAGGCGGTCCCGAACACCATCGAGGGCAACGCCGAGATTCTGGCGTGGCTGCGCGGGGAACAAAGCCGCTACGACGAGAAAGAGAAGCGCGAGCGCAACGTAACCGTCATCGATTTCAACGATCCCGATCGAAACGTCTTTCAGGTGACCGACGAGTGGCAATACACGAACGGCCTGGAAACGAACCGCGCGGATGTCATGTTCCTGATCAACGGCATCCCCGTGGCCGTCGTGGAGACCAAGAGTGCGACTAGGGCCAAAGGTATCGAAGAAGGGTTGGTCCAGATCCGAGAATACCATCGCGAGACCCCGGAGATGCTGACCGCGCCTCAGGTCTTCAACCTCACGCACCTGATCGACTTCTACTACGGCGCCACCTGGAACCTCGACCGGAAAAACCTCTTCAATTGGCGAGACGAGGAACCGGGCGATTACGAGAAGAAGGTGAAGGCTTTCTTCGACCGCCGGCGCTTTCTGACCATGCTGAAGGAATGGATCCTGTTTTTCTATAAAGAGGACGAACTGCAAAAAACGGTGCTGCGGCAGCATCAGACGCGCGCGGTGGACCGTATCCTGGCGCGCTGCGCCGACGCCTCGCGCACGACGGGCCTGATCTGGCATACGCAGGGTTCGGGCAAGACCTTTACGTTGCTGACCGCCGCCCGGCTTATTCTTCAGGACAACGAGACTTTCGGCAAGGCTACGGTTGTTTTGATCATCGATCGCAACGAGTTGGAAGGTCAGCTCTCCGAATGGGTGGAGCGGATTCTCGGAGAAGAAACCGCGCACGGTATTTCCATCGCGTACGCGACCAGCAAAGAAAAGCTGCGCGAATTGTTGGCGGCCGACTTTCGGGGTTTGATCGTTTCCATGATCCACAAATTCGACGGCATCCCCCCCGACCTCAACCCGCGCGAAAATATCTTTGTCCTGATCGATGAAGCGCACCGGTCCACCGGCGGCGACCTGGGCAACTACTTGCTGGGGGCCTTGCCGAAAGCGACCTTGATCGGTTTCACGGGGACCCCCATCGACAAAACGGCCTACGGGCAAGGCACCTTCAAGGTATTCGGGAAGGAAGACGAACGGGGCTATCTCGATAAATATTCGATCGCCGAGTCCATCGCCGACGGCACGACGGTGCCGCTCAAGTACACCTTGGCTCCGAGCGAAATCCGCGTTCCGCGCGAGCAGTTGGAACGGGAATTCATGGCGCTTGCCCAAGCGGAGGGAGTGAGCGATATCGACGAACTCAACAAGATTCTCGATCGTTCCACGCGTCTTAAGACGTTTCTGAAAGCGGACGACCGGGTCGAGAAAGTGGCGGCGTTCGTCGCCGAACATTTCACGAACAACGTGGAACCCTTGGGTTACAAAGCGTTTCTCGTGGCCGTCGACCGCGAAGCCTGCGCGCTGTATAAAGAAGCGTTGGACAAAGTTCTGCCTCCGGAATACTCCTTGCCGATTTACACCCCGGCCCAGCACGACTCCGAACGGTATCCTCTCGTCTACCGGCATCAGGTTACGCCGGAAGCCGAGAAGAAAGCCCGGAAGCTTTTCCCCAAACCGCACACGCTGCCGAAAATATTCATCGTTACCGATAAGCTGTTGACCGGGTTCGACGCGCCCATTCTGTACTGCATGTACCTGGACAAGCCCATGCGCGACCATGTCTTGCTTCAGGCGATAGCCCGGGTGAACCGTCCGTACGAACGCGATCCGGAACGGCGTAAACCGTGCGGATTGGTGGTCGATTTCGTGGGTATCTTCGAGAAGCTGGAACAGGCGCTTGCCTTCGATTCCGAGGTCGTCAGCGGGGTTATCGAGGACCTCGACTTGCTGTTCGAGAAGTTCAAGGAACTCATGGACGGTCCCGCCCGGGAATACACTCGGCTTTGCCGTGGGCCGATCGACGATAAGGCGATCGAAAGGGCGATCGAGGTTTTTTCGGACCGGGAAGAGCGGGAAGCGTTCTATAAATTCTATCGACGGATCGAGATGCTCTACGAAATTCTGTCGCCGTCGCCCGGCCTGCGGATTTTCATAGACGATTTCGGGCGTCTCTCCGTGCTGTATCGAATCGTCCGAAACGCTTTCCGGAAAGGAACGATACTCTACAACGATGTTGCCGATAAAACCTCGCGGTTGATTCGGGAAAGGGCTGAAATTTACGGGCCCAAGGAAACGCTTCCCGTCGTCGAAATCGACGAAAAAACGCTGGATGCCATTAAAAAAAGCAACGGGTCGGAGAAAGCCAAGATCATAAATCTGGTTAACGGTATCAGGGAAAAGGTGCTTGAAGACGGCGAGAGCAATCCGTATCTGAAGCCTATCGGGGATCGCGCGGAAGCGATTATGGATGCTTACGACAGGCGGCAGGACACCACGGAAACCGCGCTGAGGAAGATCGAGGAGTTGATTCGTGAAATCGTCGAGGCCCAAAAATTGCAGGAAAAGATGGGATGCGACGAGACGACTTTCTCGTTCTTTTGGACCTTGAAAGAAGAAGATATCGACCGGCCGGAGAGAGCCGCGGTTGTCCTGGGCGCGATTTTCGACCGATTCCCCCACCACCGCGACAATGCGGCCGAACTCAGGCAGTTGAAAGCCGAGCTCTACCGGGTTCTGCTTCCCTTGGTCGGCAAGGAGCGCATGATCTCGATCGCGGAAAAGTTATTGCGCGCGTGGGGAAAATGAGCAGGCCGCGGAAAGCCCGGGACAAGGAGAATTTTAAGGAAGATGTTCGCGCATGGGCGGCACGACTCAAGGTCGAGCCCGCCCGGATTCGGGTGCAGAAAATGCGCCATAAATGGGCGTCGTGTTCTCCAGGGAAGTGGATAAGTTTCAGCGAAGACCTTTTAGCCGAACCCGGCGGCTTTCGGCGGTATGCCATCGTCCACGAGTTGCTTCATCTCCGCGTTCCCAATCACGGCCGGTTGTTCAAAAGCTTGATGTCCGTCTACGTTCCGGATTGGGAAAACTGGGAAACTAGGGCGTCAAGGGATTTATAGAAGGCGGTACCTTCTTCATCTCATGATCGATCAAGAAGTCGGTATTTGGTAGGGAGCCCGCTATTGCATTTTCCGAACCCTTGATCTCGCATGTGGACGAGGCTTTTAATCTCCCCTCATCTGTGAAAACTGTCTCCCTGAACCCCGAACCCTGAACCCTGAACCCTGAACCCTCTCTTTCCCCCTTCCCCAATAAGAGTTAATCAGAGTAATCAGGTGCAAAAATCTTCCGGGGCTGAGGCGGGGGCCCGAACCCCGAACCCTCCCCCTCAGGGGTTGGTGACGGGCAGGTCGGTCGAAGTCCCGTAGTAGGCGGAACTGATACCCCGGATGAGCCAGCGCCCCGAAGAGGGCCGGAAGACGGCGAAATCCCAAGCCCCGTCGCCGTCGTAGTCGGCCGGCTGGACGGCGTCGCCCGAGGTCCCCCAGTAGGCGTA
>Ga0116162_10000329_pt1 | contig 35465 bp, 30 predicted proteins | sample AD_UKC105_MetaG_FD_89875 | JGI IMG/M metagenome (GOLD analysis project Ga0116162, IMG submission 89875) | Active sludge microbial communities of municipal wastewater-treating anaerobic digesters from Hong Kong - AD_UKC105_MetaG | ecosystem: Engineered > Bioreactor > Anaerobic > Digestate...
GCTGTTCCGAGACTTCCCGTAAAAATATCGTGTAAAGAGACTTTTTCCCCTCCTGCACCGAACCGTGGAGAAACCGTTAAATTATTTTTCAGATGTCCGCGCCTAGAAAGCATAGCCCGCACCTATAGTAAGGCCCGCCCCTTCCATCGGCGCGGAGCTGTCATGTATATAATTTACATGGAGCCCGGTGGAGATTACCAGCGAGCCGAACCTGAATTCCGGTCCGGCCTGAAGGGTGAAGTTCATCTTTAAAGCCCAGGCTTCTTTATCCACCTCGTCATTTATGATTGAGTACCATCCCGCCCCGAGAAACGGTGTGATTTTAAAATCGAAGTTATAACCTGACAGATTAACAGGGAGCCGCCAGATCGGGCCTGCGGAAAGGCTTAAACCCTTTACCTGCCTGTCATTATCAGCAGAATAGTAATAGCTTATGCTGCCGCCTAATCCGTGAACATTAAAATCATTCAGAAAGGGGAGGGGGGGAACAATAAATTCACCGGAAAAAGAAATCCCGGAGCTGTAGGGCAGCACCTCTTCAAGTTCGCCCGTATTTCTGTCATAGAAAATATTAAGGAGGATTACACCGGTTCCTTCAGGCTTTTTATTTTCTGTTTTATCTTTTTTCTGTTCCTGCAGGCGCTCCTCCAGTTTCTCTTCGCCCGCAATATAGTTCTTTTTTATCTCCTCGTCATTGACCTCTTTCCCGATGTCTCTGAATACCTTTATGTCTTCCTCGAAACTTCCGGTTCTGTGAATCTCCTTGATTAAGCTGTATTTTATTGTAAATGTTCCGTGATAATTGGCAAAAATCAGATATTGAGGTTTTTTGTCTTCAAGTATCTTTCCGTTAAGGATCATGTCATCTTTCGTGATGACGATATCCGCATAAAGATTGGACGAGAGAATGGAGACTGCTATTAAGGACACAGCCATAATACGATATATGTACATATCAGTCCTGATTGATAATCTGTGTTATTTTGTCCCTTTTTACATCAATTATCCCTATACTGGTCTGAAGTGAAATAAAGTCACTACTTTTTTTAATAAGTTTACCCTTAAATGTATTACCGTCACTTGTTATAATGATAAGGAAGGCAGCCTGCGGTTTCTGTTCACCTGATATGAATTTTTTAATTTTTTCTGCTGTTTTATCCGGGATGTCGGCTTTAACTGTGTCATTTTCCGGAATAACAAAACTGTCCCTGTTTTCATCTTCGCGCTTTTTAATGAATTCGTCCAGAACCGGGTCTTTCAGCCGTATGTTGATTTTTTTTGATATTTCAATAACCCTGTTGTCCCCGCCCTCAGATTTTCCGATGAAATAGAGTTTGCGGTTAGAGTATTTCGCGTAAGGTGAATGCGGTGCTGACGTGATGACTTCAAGGTAGGTCTCTATCGCCTTAACCGGTTTACCCAGGCCGCTATAGCATCTGGCCTTAAAGTATTTAATTGCCGGCATATCTGATGCGGCACTTTTATTTTCAATTTTTTCTATAATGCTAAGCGCCTGTTCATAGGCCAGAAGGCTTACCAGTTTACGGCTTTTTAATACAGGAGATGATTTATCAATGAGTATTCTTTCCCGCGCCCGCGTGAAACCCTCCAGGTATCTGATAAGTATTGAAGCTGTTATGGCACTGCTCTCCTGCCCGTAGCTTTTAAGTATGATATTGTAGTTGTTCAGGGCCATATCATCAAGTCCTGCCATGGCATAACAGTACCCCTGTCTGAGCAGTATGCTTGACCTGTATTGAGAGTTAAAACTTCTGCCTGAGAGGGCTTTTCCGTAGTGCGTGATGGCCCTTTTAAACAGGAAATTTCTTTCATAATAGAACGCTTTATCAAGTTCCCTGAAGCCCGGATTCTCTCTCTGATTATAACTTATAGGGGGTTTGCCGAGAATTTTTCTGTTGAAATTTATAAGGTAAAGGGCGGGGAGGGTCAAAAGTCTGTTTTTACCGTTGAAAGCCGCGTCTGAAATAGCCGGGAGTGAAAGAGTAATAAGTTTATGTTCGGCTGTATCAGCATCATCCTGTGACATTCTTTCCTCGTAGATTTTTTTATGTATTTCATAAGTGGCAATAAGCGCAATATGATCAATATTCCCCTCATTATTATCGATGTCCTGCAGATACCTTTTAAGTTCATCGGTCCTTACTGAAATAGTTATTTCATTTATATAGATCAGATATCCCGCAATAAGAAGGGGAACCAGCAGAATCAGTACTCGATAAATATTTTTTTTCATTATTATCAGCGCTTTATATGTTGAATTGAATACGGTTTTTCCCTTTGCTTTTAGCCTCCGACAGAGCGGAAAGGGCTGATTTAATAATTTTATCTTTGCTGTCCGCCATGTCCCGGTTATTAGAGTCAGAGGTAAAGACCCCGATACTTACGGTAACTGATAAATTTCCGTCAGGTGTCACTATCATGTTGTCCGCAATTGTCTTGCGGATTTTTTCAGCCTTTTCCGCTAAATCAGATTTATCTGTCCGGGGATACAATATGGAGAACTCCTCCCCGCCGGTCCTGGCAGGGATTTCGTTTGTACTGCAGCTGCTGGCGATTTTTTTTGCGGTTTCCATGAGTATTATATCTCCGGTCTGTTTCCCGTAGAGCGCATTAATTTTATTAAAATCGTCAATATCTATGATGGCCAGAGAAAATGCCCGGTCCCCTGATTCAGCCAGTTTCAGCTCCTCTGTAATTCTTTCTCCGATATAGTTGATGTTGAGGAGGCCGGTCAGAGCGTCCCTTGTTGCTGTCTGTCCCCTTCTTCTGTTCATGGTTTTAATATCTTCCATTTCGGATGACAGGGAACTGATGTTGTCATGTGCTGTTCCGGCCATGTTATTAAATGCCTCGGCCAGTAAGTCAAACTCAAGATTTTTGCCGTTTAGCTGTACCCTGACTGTTGTATCTCCACCGGAGAATTTCTGTGCCGCATCGCCAAGTTTTTTCAGCGGCAGTATAAATGTTCTGTAAAGAAAACCGGCAAAAAGTATATGGAAGAAAACAACAGCAATTATAACATAGGTAACCTGTTTATATAGATTGGAAAGGGAGTTGTTGAGGATGCTGATGTCTTTTTTTATTAGAAGAATCGCGTTACCGGGATATAATTCATTCAGCGGTATGTAGAAATTCATCGTTTTTTGCTTTTCGTCAATTCTGAGGTAGTAATCTTTTCCTGAGAAGGCTGAAATTGTCATCGCGCGGAGTCCGTCTTCAATGCCGGTTTCAGGGAGTGTCGTGTCCCGGGATGATTTATGTATTATTTCTTTTTTTTCATCGAAAATAAGGAAATCTCCTGAATAAGGTTCAATTGTTTTTATTAACGGCTGCAGTCCGGATTCTCCCGCTTTCAATTTAAAAAGGCTCCCTTTCCCGGCCTCGATGTTGAATTTTTTTAATGCCCCGATCAGTTGAGATATCTGCTTTTCTGTCTCGAGCATGGTGTTTTTCCCGATTATTTCAACCTGGTTTTCAAAAATTATAGATATAACAAAAGAAAGGGTGATAAGGGAAAGCAGTATATAGAAAGCAATAATCTTAAAGCCGATAGTCCTGTGTATTGCTTTGTTTTCCGGTGCCATAAATTCTTAACCTCAACATGGTTCTTAAGGATTTGATAAATATCCGGGTAACAGTTTTCTGACGGGTAATAATTTAATAGAAAAAAATGCCCGACCTTCTAACTGCCGGCTGGCCTGAATTGTATAAGATTATATGCCCAGTGCCACCGGGCTAATATTTATATATAAAAATGATATGTCAAAGATAATTAAATGGAGCATAAAAAATTTTTTAATAGAGAGTGTGGAGTTTTGTCGGCAGATCTCACTGAATATTGCTGCATTTCCGGGCACGGGAAGTCTGCAGGCACTTCCCGATGGGCCTTTTTTTATGAAGTTGTTCAGGACTTACCGGTTTTGTTTAAAGTAAATTTTACCATGAAAAGAACAATAAGAAACCATGCGGCTATAAATAATATTCCGAAAAACCATCGTTTATTCAGTTGCAGAGATGTTTCTGCGGCCTTTTCCCTGGCTTCTTCCATCACATTTCCGGGGATCAGTTTTATTGAAAGAGATATCAGTGCCGGAATAATTATAATATCATCGATGTGCCCTATGATCGGTATAAAGTCCGGTATCAGATCAATGGGGCTCAGTGCATAACCCAGGGTGATAAGAATAATAAGTTTCGGCAGCCATCCCGTAGCCGGGTTCTTATACGCGAAGTGCAGGGCGAGCAGCTCCTTTTTAAGGAACGCCGCCCTTTGTTTGAATCTTTCAACGGTTTTCATATAAGGCTGTAATTATTTCCATAATAAATGTAATGCTCAGGGTTTCTTCCCGTTAAATGTTCTGTCAACCATGGAGTGGTCCCCTCCCGGGTTCCAGAAAGAGTATGATTTTCCCCCTCCGTCATGAACGCCGTTAACCTGTTTCATTATATAGTCAGGGCCCCATGTGGGTGAGAGGTAGTTCCACCCCTGTATCCAGAGACGTATGACTGTCCTTCCGCGGGAGTGGTATACCGAGCGTATGGCGCTGTCCCGCACGATCCAGTATGGCATGTCCGCAACGGGAAAGCGTGTATAGAACGATGCGCAGAAATGTGACGGGTAGACCATGGGATATATTGCGTCCACAAAGCGTGAAAGAAATTTTATGTCCTGGCCTATAAGGTTTCCGAACCTGTACCATGCGTTGAATCCGTAAATGTCCACTGAAACCGGCACCCCTGTCTCCCTGCGGGCCTGCTGCAGAAAGTCTCCCAGAATCTCCGACTTGAATGTATCATTGTTTTCCCTGTACCTGTAAAGGCATCTGCCAACCGGGCCGTCAGTGGGGAAGCGGATGTAGTCAAACTGAATTTCATCAAAGCCGAGCTTCGCAGTTTCGCGAGCGATTTCAATGTTGTAGTCCCGCACAAACTGCGAATAGGGGTCGCACCATTTCTCGAATGGTAGCCCTACCCACTGCCTGTTGCTGTATTTGTCCCATATTGCGTATTTACCACCGTAGGCATAATATAATTTTTTGTCCTTGAATGTCACGTTGCGGGCAATGACATAGACTCCTTTGTCGTGGAGCTGTTTTATTATATCCTTAATGTTCGTGTTTTTTATGGCGCCCAGTTCTTTTGCTGTTTTCGATTCTATTGGTGCATTGATGATGCCATTGTCATCCTTTACGTCTATTACCACTGCATTGAATTTGTTTCTTTCAACAATTTTCAGGAAGCCTTTGAAGTCTGTGTCGAGTTTGCTCCAGCTTACGTACAGGGCCTGTTTGTTCCCTGAAGCGCTTTCATCTTCAATGGTATATTTCCGGATGTTTTTTTTCACGAACAGGGGAGGATTGGCTTCACCTCCTTTCACGTATAGTATTTCGGGTCCGCTGCTGCCGCAGGCCTTGTTGAGTTCTTTGCTGATACCGGGTTCTGTAATTTTTTTCGTTGCCCTGTTATACCTGTAAACTTTTTCTGATGTGGACACGAATATATCATCATTAAAAGGCGCTATGCCGTGTATCCCTTCACGTTTTTCATCTGTGATCGGGATATTAACCTTCTTCCATTCTTTCCCGTCAGGGCATTCAACCATGCCCCTTCCGAAAAGGTAGCCCGAATAGAGGACCCCCTTTGACAGGGCAATAGAGGCAGCCTCTTCACAGAAATAGAAGGGGCCAACGTAGTATTCTTTGGGCACCCCTTTGTTTATTTCAGTTGTTGATGAAGGGGTAATTTTTACAATTCCGTTGAATGATGTTCCGGCGTATATTACTCCTTCAGATACAGCCAGAGAGGTGAAGCAGTAGGAGTTTTTGTTTTCCCTGACCTTTATCTTTTCCCATGACTCCCCCCTGTTTTGTGAGGAGTAGAGAACGTGTTTGGTTGCAAGGTATAACCTGTTGTCGTCCTTCGGGTCTATGCAGAATGCTGATATTTCCCTGTACTCATTGACTCCTTTAAACTGTGAACGGCGTTTAAGCGCGGAGGAGGAGATGTCCTGCCATTTATCTTTTCCTTTTTCAAGGCGGAAAATCCCTGAATACTCCGTTGTAAGGTAAAGCGCGCCCTTTGAGTCGGAGGTTATATACTCCGCGACGAGATCTTCGGGGAGCCCCTCCGACATACCGTGCCATGAACCGTTGTAGCCTTTAATCCCTTCGCCGGGGAACCATCCTATATACCTGTAACTGTCTCTCCCGCCTGAACATGAAGAGGCTGCCGCGATCAATGTTATAAGCAGAAAAAGAGACAGGATTATTCTCTTTTTTGATTTTGAAGTTCTGGTAAAAGGCATTGTTTCCCCCGGGTTTCTGATTGTTGTTTCTTACGATTGGTCGTTTTAAATACCAGGGGTATTTCCTATTAGTTAAGGGATATTGTTGTCAATACTTAAAAGGGTGCATTTAATGATGTATTACCAGGACCAGGGACGAAATAATTCGCAGGGACAGCTTTTAAGCTGTCCTCATTTGTAACGGCAGATTCCGGAACAATTTGTAGGGACGCGACCGCCGCGTCTATGTTTAATTAATAAAGCCGGGGCGCTCTATTTGTCCTTATCATCCCCTCCGGATTCATCTTTCTTTTCCTCATCCTCTTCCACGGAAAAGAGCGGTTTATTGCATGTTTCAGCGCAGTTTCTGTAATTATCACATTTTTCATGGCAGGCGGGATCATACCTGTCATGCGGGCAGCTCTGGTTACACTCGCCGTGCATCTGCTCGCATAAAATTTCACACTGGCTTTTGGTCCTGAAGGGGTTTGAACAGCTGTTAATAAAAAGAATCACTGTAAAAAGAAGGAGGCTGATCATTTTTATCTTTTTATTCATAAAATTACACCTCCCTGTTTATTATGAGACTGATTTACGGTTTCATGTTTACAAATTAACTATAAATTCAGGTGAAATCAAATATATAGTCAATTGAGATACAGGTATTCTTATGCGGATAAAAAAAGATGCGGCAGATTTTCATCATTTGTTCTTAGCAACCTGAAGGGCTGTGATGCACCATTATGTTGTTTTAATAAAGTATGATGTTTGAGAATTGGAATATATCTTCAGGAATCGGTTCTGATAAATTTTTATTTCGCTGCATCATATTGACAAAAAAGGAGTCATATGATAATGTGTACATCTACAGACCATAATAAATTATTTTTCAGTGAGTATTAATGAAATTCATACCCTCCTTATTCAAAGTTAAAACAGGCAGAAAATACCCTGTAATTGTACCTTCCGGGACTCATCCCATGCAGAGAAGGCTGGTTGAACGGGGTGTTCTTGACATACTTTTCCGCCTGAAGAGAAACGGCTATGAATCATATCTTGTCGGCGGGTGTGTCCGTGATATTCTTCTGGGGATGACACCGAAGGATTTTGATATAGTCACCGATGCCCATCCGCGCCAGATAAAACGCCTTTTCAGCAGGTGTTATCTCATAGGCAAGAGGTTTCGCCTTGCCCATGTCTATATCTCTGCAGACCGTTTCATTGAGGTGGCCACTTTCCGTGCCGCTTCAGTACCTGTAGTCTCAAAAGGGAAAACAATCCAGAACAACAATGTTTTCGGGACGATTGAGGAGGATGTAATGCGCAGGGATTTTACCATAAATGCCCTGTATTATAATTCAGCCGATTCCTCCATCGTGGACTATACAGGCGGGCTTGCGGATATAAATAAAAAGATAATACGTTCAATCGGTGACCCCGCGGAGAGGTTTGTTGAGGACCCGGTAAGGATGATCCGTGCGGCAAGGTTCAGCGCGAGATTCGGGTTCAGGCTTTCAAAAAAGGACTACAGGGCCGCAGTTGAGGGCGCCGGTCTGATATTGAATGCCAACGCGAACAGGCTCCTTGAGGAGCTTTATAAGATACTGCGTTGCGGGGCTTCATCCGGATCAATAGTAATGCTTCACCGCCTCGGAGTGCTTAAATACTGGCTTCCTGAACTTGATGAAAACGGGGTAAGCCATGAGTTGAGGGAAAGGCTTGCAGAAGTTGACAGGAGAAAACTCGCGGGTGAAGAGATTACAACCGGTGTCCTTATAACTGTTCTCTTTTACGATCTTTTTACGGATTTGACAGCCGATTCCGGGGAGAGAACCGGGTCGCATGAATTTTTCCTTAAGGCCAGGGAGGTCTTCACTTCTGTGGCGACAAGGCTGCATCTTCCCAGGAAAGAGAGCGACAGGGTGTGCAATATAATTTCACGCAGGCTTTATTTTTCAGATATGGCTGAAGGAAAGAAAAACAGTTCTTTTGAAAACCGTTTTGTCAGGAATGAACATTTTAATGACACTCTTGATTTTTACAGCATACTCTCCGAGGTCACAGAAGGTTATTCAGGCAAAGTGGGTTACTGGAAAAAAGCTGCGGAAAAATACAGGGAAGAAGCCGGCAGGGAAAATCAGCCAGGTAAAGCGGGGAGGGGGAAAACTCCCGGGAAAACATCAAGGAATCCGAAGCCTGCACCGGACAGAAAAAAAAGTTCAGGCGGCAGTGAAAAGGGTCCCGCAGCGGGAAAGAAGACCGGAAGCAGAAAATACAGGGGAAGGGCCGGCAAAAAGAGTACGGGCGAACCTTCCGGGACTTCACAGAAGGAGTAGCATATGTCATATCTTTTTATAAATATTGAGACCGGCGAGCAGCTGTCCTGTGATGAATTGGTCTGGGTTGAGGCTTTTGAAGCTGCGAAGGCTGACGGATGGGTGCCGGACGGCACTCTTTATGACGCTCCTTTTATTATTGATGAAGAACTTGATTTTATCGATGATGATAACTGGCGGCTATGGACTATATATTCTGAAATATCAAAAATTGATCACTGGGACGGAAGCTATACAAAAAAGAGGAACCAGGTGGTGACATACGAGGATGCCTATTACATGGCAATGTCACTTAAATGCGCTGGTGTTGATGAGAAACTCTGTGAATTTGTGGGCAAGGGGAGTTTCAGAATCTGTTCCGAGTAGTAAGTCGCCTCTTTCCGTTTCCGGAGTTTCAGCGAAGCAGCTCCTGACACATCTCCCTCAGGCTTTCCGCCCTTCTGTACAGTTTGTCAAGGAAAGGATTATCGGGATTCTTCGAGTAAATTGCAAGCAGTTTGCCTGAGTATTTATACATGTGCGCCTCAAGGTTTCTTATGTGGAAAAGATCTTCATCCCCTTCGTTTATAATTACAGAGGTGATTCTGTCCAGCAGGTCGTTTTCATTAGCAAGCTCCGGAAATTCATCCACTTCGACCAGGAAATCCCTGCACATCAGAGCTATTGATCTCTGGTAATCTGAACCTTCATTAACCATATTGATACTCCATAAAAAAGCTCCCTTTTTGATAAGGGAGCTTCTGTTAACAGTCAATCAGTATTTGACAATATCTCAGTTCTTTTTTGAATACATCATTTTTTTATAATTAACTACAATTTCTTCCGCCTTGCTGTTTTCACCTTTGAATACATAAAGCATACTGAGCCTTGTCACGTCTTTAAGGTTCAGGGCGTTTTTCATCATAAGCTTTTCAAGATCGGCAATGGCTTTATCCAGATCCCCGACCTCCTTCATTTTGTTTTCATATGTCAGGCTGTTAAGGTAGCTTTTGAATTTATCGTATTCAGGATGCTGCAGTATCGCCTCTTTCAGGTATTTAACCGCATCATCATATCTGCCCAGATGAAAACAGCAGAAGCCGTAGTATTTATTTATGAATTCCCTGTTGTCGGCAATTTTCCATATAAGTTCAAGATGATCAATTGCTCTCTGATAGTCTTTCCACTCGTAATAGATATGGGAAAGCATGTAATTCGCTTTCAGGTGCATTCTGTCAGCCGCAAATACTCTGAGCAGAAATTTTTCAGCGTTTTTGTAATCACGCAGGTTGTACTGGGTCAGCCCTGCGTAATAGTTTCCCTCGTGATAGTCCGGTTTTCCGGACACGGATTCGAGAAAATATCCAAGCGCGCGTTTGTAGTTGCCTGAATTATAGTACTCCACCCCCAGATTGAGCAGTATTTTGTAGTTTTTTTCTATGTCCAGGGCACGGGTATAAGTTGATATCGCCTTGTCGCTCTGTCCCATGAGGGAGTAGAGTTCACCCATGTTGTTGTACGCCTCTATAAAATAGGGGTACATCTTTATTGCCTTCTGGTATTCGGCAAGTGCGGTGGGGAGGTCTCCCCTGTTTGTCTTTTCAAGAGCCCTGTTGTAAATGTTTATAGCTTCTGTTGGAACGGAATTACTGTTCATATTAAAACCTCATGCAAAGAAGTACTTATTTCAGATAACTGCTATTAATTGTATCGGATTTATCTATTTCGATTAAGAGAAAAATATATTAGACTTTCCCTGTTTTTTTAATATTTTAAATAGTAGAGATTTTTTTAGCACTTTTTTTATTTTAGAGTTACACCTTATTTAAGAATGTCTGTTTATGTTATTCCCGCTTTCGGTTGTAGGGAATTTCATGAACCGGTTTTTTGCCTCCGGGTATTACTGTAATTAATGAATTTAGCCTGAATGGACTAAATAAAGTTGACAGTAATAAAGAATACTGATTTAATATACAAAAACAGTATATCGGGGGATACAGTAAGTATTTCGATATTTAAACGTTATTTATTTTTTTGTAAAACCGCAATTATAGAAAACGGGGTAAATGGAAAATGTTCGGAAGAAAAGTTAACAATACAAGGGTTTTTCGGGTAACAACAAAGATAGTCCTTGCCTTTGCCCTTTTCATACTTTTATCCAACCTGGCCTCCAACTATGTAAACCTCCTGTTCAACCGTTCTGAGCTCTTAAGGCTTATGAACCAGCTATTGATCAAGGACCTTAAGGTGATGTATACATACTGTAATAACCAGTATGAGATATACAGATTTGACAGGAACCTCGAGGAATCAATCAGGAGCATTGAAAGCAAGGGCCTTAATGAGATTAAGAATGAGAAGGCTGTCGTTCTTGGTATCAAGAGGGATGGAACAATGCATTTCCAGGCTTCCAGGATTAATAAGCTGGAAAGGTTCAATGACATAGTTGCATTAAATACAATGATCAGCCATGTTAAAGAGGGACAGTCAGAAGGTTCGGAGGGACATCTTAATTTTTATTTTAATAACGAGGAATATTTCGGACTCTTCAAGTATAATCCCAAGTGGGACATCTTTATACTCAGGGGTGAGGAGAAGAACGAGTTCTTCAGTGAATCGAAGCTGATATTCTTTCAGGTCAGTATGATAATTGTAGCCATAACGCTGATATCAGCTGTTATAGGTATTTTTATTTTAAGAAAGATTTTAAGATTCATAGATGTCATCACTGACTCTATTATGAAAATGATTCAGAAAAAAGAACTTGGTCTGATAGATCTTGATGGGGCAACAAATGATGACGTAACCTACATGGGGGTCGCATTCAACTCGCTTTCAAGCACTGTGGGTAACCTGGTCAATATTTTCCAGAAATTCGCCAACCAGGATATCGTGCGCAAGGCATATAATGAAAGGGAGGTCAAGCTCGAGGGTACAAAAAGGGAACTAACAATTCTGTTCTCCGATATTAAGAGTTTTACATTCATCACCGAGACACTTGGCAATGATATAATAAAGCTCCTGAATATGCATTATGACCGGGCAATAAGGGAAATTATAAAGTATGACGGTGTTATCGGCTCAATTATCGGGGACGCCCTCCTTGCTGTATACGGCGCCCTTGATGACAGCAGTGACAATAAATCCTACCAGGCTGTCCATTCAGCTTACAAACTTCATGAGGTGACTGAGCTGCTCAGGCTCCGGATGGACAAGATCAAAAATGAGATCGAGGATGAGAAAGGGAAGCTTACCAGGGATGAGAACAAGGTCTACAAGGCCGTACTCCTGGAAATCGGTGTAGGTATAGACGGAGGGAACGTCTTCTATGGTACCCTCGGATCGTATGTGAGGATGACGAACACCGTTATCGGTGATAATGTAAATGCCGCCTCAAGGCTTGAGGGCCTTACCCGGGTTTATAAAGCACCTGTAATCTGTTCAGAATATGTTAAGAGCGATATTGAGAAAAATGTTGAAAATCACGGCATATACTTCCTGGAAATTGACAGGGTAATGGTCAAAGGGAAAACAAAAGCGCAGAAGATTTACTGGCCTGTTATGGAAAGTGAGATTGATGAAAGTTTCAGAAAAGACCTTTCAGCTTTTGAACTGGGACTTGAGCTTTATTACAAGGGCAAATGGACTGATGCGCGTAAGAAGTTCGCAAGGTGCGGCCTTAAAGTGGCTGATGTTTTTAAAGAAAGGACATCTGAAAGGTGTCCGAGCAACTGGGACGGCGTATGGCAAATGACAAGCAAGTAAAAAAGGAACTGGTCCCTTTCGGAGCTAAATTTCTTCCGGAAGAGATCGCTAATATTGACGGAAGTGCAGAGGTCTATTCCCTTGAGAATGAATATGCGAAGACCAAGAAGAACAAGAACTGGATGGTCCTTTTTATTGTTTTTGTTTTTATAGGATTGATAGCGGCCCTTACAGTTTTTGTTACATACTACTCCAAGGCGAAGGACAGCAATATTGAGGTTAGTATAAATGAGTTTGAAGATCTCCGCCTTAAGGAGATACTTAACTCATCAAGACTTACTGAAAACAATCTCCAGATAGGTAAAAATGAGGTTGTAAGCCTGATGGTTGAGATGAGGAATAAAATTCTTCAGATAAACAATATTTACCTGAAGAGACAGAATGCGGTCCTTGACAAAGGTGCGCCTGAAGAAACTACCAGAAGCAGACTCGCAGAACTCCGCAGAGCCGAGGATGCTGAAGTCAGGGCAGTGAGGGCAAAGTATGAAGGGCGTATAAATAAAAAACGGGCAATTATTAATGAGATTGAACGTGAAAAAGCGAAGGCTGACAGGGAAGTGCGGAAAGAGAATAAGGCCATCGGTTCACTTGGTGATGAAAACAGACTTTACGCGCAGAATATGAAACGTCTCTCACAGTCTTCCCGCAGTGGACTCAATGCCCTGACCGACTTCTATGAGAGATATATAAAGTATGTGATATTGAAGTATAATCCTGTTTTCAAGCCGGGAGATGTAAAAACCACGCTTGCCAGGAATGCTAAACGTAATGAGGAGCAGAACCTGCGGGAATACGACGAACTGTTTGCAAAAGAGAACATAATAAGCAGACAGCGCTTTGACGAGACAAGAGGAAAGATTAAAGATCGCAGCCTCCTGATGGACAGGCTGATAGGTGTGGAGTATGAGAATTCTGTACCTCCGGCACTTAACAGTATAGATAATCTTTCCAACTCGATAGTAAATGATTACGAGAATCTCTGGTTCGGCCTTGCATCTACTGTTAAACAGAAAAATTCGCAGATCGAGGATTACCGTATAGCCCTTGACGCGGTATTAAAAGAGAGGCCTGAAAGCGGCTATATTATCTCTGCAGTGAATCCGTCAAGGATATCAATTCATATAAACAGGCTTCTCACTGTACAGGAGGGGGATATAGCCCTTGTCTTCAGGACTGATGATCTATATATAGGCAAGATTAAATTTTACAGAACTGCTGAGGGCCTGAAAGCCAGGCTCGTAAGCCTCGCAGGCAAGGAGAAGATGAGGCCCTTTGACAGAATATTAATCAAGATTAAGTAGGTTGAAGATGAAAATTAAAATATTTTTAATATCACTATTCATGTTGATTTCAGCGTCCGGCGTTATGGCTTATGACTGGAGTTCAGCCGGAATGCAGCTGAAGGAGTCAGGGACGGCTGAGGATGAGAATTTTTTAATCCTCAGTGACAGCAGCGCAAACGAGATAAAAGTCAGGTTTGTAGGCGAACTGGATGATAAGTGGGGAGAAGCTGTTGTTAAGCTGAACAAACAATTCAGAACATGGCAATATATGAAGGTAGCTAAACTCGAATTTTTTGTAAACGGCAATACGCTGGAAATTCTCGTGATTCCTTCATCATTTACATACAGCGGGCTTAATTTCATGCCGCATATTCCGGCAGGTTTGACTTTTCTTTATGATTATGACCTGAGATATAATTTCAGGGTAACAAAAAATGATTTTTTTCTCAGGATAAATGACAGGTTTATTAACGAAAAATTCCTGTGCCAGAGGATGAAGGAGGCCGTGGATGATCCCGTGGCCTACATGAAAAAGAGGGAGCCTGAATATTTCCTGAGAAAACTGAATGAACTTGAAGAAGCCCAGGCGCGTACAGAAAAAGTATCAAAGGATAATTTTGAAAAACTCACCAGGGCCCTGCTTTACTATCAGAATACCGGATTTCTCGGGTTCGGCAACACTTCGGTTAAACCTCAGGTAATTAAAAGGGTTATAGAACTTAAAGCTGCGACCCCGGCGATCACAAAAGAAAAAATCAAGACACAGCTGGACAGCGAAAAGATTAAGGTAACAGATAAAGAGATCCAGCTGATCCTGGATATTTTCTATAACGAATTTGACGAAAAATGATTATAGCAAGTTTTAACTGCAACTCGGTGCGGGCGCGCATGCCCGTACTGAAGCGGTGGCTGGAAAGTGTTTCTCCGGATGTCCTCTGTCTCCAGGAAACCAAGGTCGTTGACAGCGATTTTCCTGCGGATGAATTCCATTCCCTCGGTTACAGCGCTGCATACATGGGCGAGAAGTCGTATAACGGCGTGGCAATAATTTCAAGAATTAAACCTGATGAGATATATCACGGCTTTGACGGCAAAGGGAAAGATGAAGGGACAAGGCTTATTGCTGTTAAAACAGGCGAAATCAATATTGTAAATACATATGTCCCTCAGGGGACATCGCCTGACTCTGAAAAATTCCAGTATAAACTCAACTGGTTTGAAAGACTCAGGGATTTTTTTGAAATCAGGTATAAAAAAAGTGACATCCTGATATGGACTGGTGATTTTAATGTAGCTCCTGAACCGATAGATGTCCATAATCCCAAAAGGCTACTGGGAAACATCGGTTACCATCCTGACGAACACCGTGCGCTTGCTGTTGTAAAGGAGTGGGGCTTTACCGATGTTTTCAGAAAACATACTCCCGAGGGGAATAATTATACATTCTGGGACTACAGGGTAAAGGACGGCGTGTCCAGGGGGCTTGGATGGAGAGTTGATCATCTCTGGGGAACCCGGAAGGCCGCGGAAAAATCGGTTAAGTCATGGATAGACGTTGAACCGAGATTATGGGAAAAACCTTCAGACCATACTCCGATCCTCGCCGAATTCAGTTTTTAGTGTGATGTCAGGGTTTAAAGTGCCGGCCCGTTTTACAATTCCCCGATTCATTATTATAATTCTGTTTCTCACCGCTTCAATTGCTGTGGCTGAAATAAAAGTCCCTGTTGTTGATGATGTGAAAGATGTTGATTTTAATTCATCAGGATCATCAGAGGAATATCCGGTTAAAGCAGTTTTTTATGGCGGAAAAAACATTACCGGCAGGATTTTGCTTGGCGGGAAAAACAGTGTAAAATCCCCGGGAGAACATGGCAGAATATATCCTTTCAGTGATGTTGCACGCATAACGGTTAAAAGGTGGTCGGGGCGGAAAAAAGGCAAAGGATGGATTTTTCTGCCTTCAGTATACGAGGTCGTCCTTAAAAACGGGAAGGGGGTAGTATGCAATGGGAATATCGGGTATCTTAACAGGATCAGGTTTACTGCTGATAATGGTAAAGGCCTTTTTCTTTACACTTATTTTTATGACTACCTTGAAAAAGGGGGATGGATAAATTCCGGGAGGAGCGGAAGTGAAACTCTGACTTCAGTCCCGGTGAAGGGGACCCTCTGTACTATTGAATTGAAGAAATGAATTCTGCCACTGTTGAATTGAACTCTTCACTCTCCTCGAAGAAGGGTATGTGCCCTTTTTTTTCAAAGATTACAAGCCGTGAATTTTTGATTTTTTCTTTCATTTTTTCTGTCAGTACTGATGGAATCATGCAGTCGTAACGGTTTGTCAGAAGAAGTACCGGCCTCTCTATGCTGGGGAGAATATCCGTGCAGTCAAGATTCATGCAGATTTTCATATCTTCAGTTATAATGGACTTTTCCTTTTCAACAATACCTTTTTTGGCGGCAAGAATAAATATGCCGGCTTTTTTAAAAAATATCGATTCCAGCATTTCATTGAAAAACGTATCAAAGCTGTTAACCGAGCGATTGATCATCTCTTCTGAAACAGGTATTCTGGCTGCTGTTGATATCAGGATAAGAGCTTCTATTCTGTCCCTGTTTCTCCTGTAGTGCTCAAGGCATATCGGCCCCCCCATTGAGTGTCCTGCAATAATATATTTTCCGATGTTTTCTTTGCGTATTACCTGCTCAATGCTGTTGTTATATATTTCCGCTGATACACTCTCTGAATTCAGCGATCTGCCATGCCCGGGAAGATCGATTGCTATGACCCTCATGCCGGTGCCGAAAAATTTAAGCTGATTATGGAAAAACCTGGAATCTGCTGCAATCCCGTGTATGAAAATAATTGTGCGGCTGTTTTCAGCCCCGTTAATTCTGTAATAAACTTTTCTGCTTTCTGTTTCTATGTAATTCAACGTAATTCCCATGAATATGTTTTATAAATGACATTATTTTATATCAATATTATTATTTACGAAATATGAAGAAATTCTTAAAAAAACGTAAATACAGGGATGCGTGAGAGAGCGGGTACCGCTTAATTAAGGGGTTAAGGGCCTATTCTTATAAGTTGAAGATTTTCATGAAGAGGGGGACCTGTTTGTCCGAATATATATATAAGCGATACAATAATTATTGAACAGGCATTAAATTTAAATATATTTGTACTAATATGGCGTTGTGCGATCTGTTTAAGGTTTATGCTTGACATCTTGCAAAATAGAGGGTGCATTAATATCACCTTAAATATTAAATGAACGGGTTGGGCAGGTTTATGGAAGTTGAAGAAAAGGATTTTACAAAACAGTTCGGTTTTTTCTCCCGTCTCAAAATACGGTCAAAACTGATATCAATTATATCCATCATAATTATTACCTCTCTCGCGGCTATGATTTCCCTTGCCACTATATTTTTTAAAAAGGATAATGAGATAAGGGTAAAGGAGAGTAATTTTACCATATCCCAGGTAATAGCATCCAAGACTGAGTCGGACTTTACCGCAATCGTGGAAAAGCTTAATATTATGGGCACAACCATGCTGCAGGAGTTTAAGACAGGACAACAGAAAAAACTTTTTACTGACCTGTTTTTTACCAATGACAGGGATTTCCTTTATGTGGGGATCGGGGTTATAAATACATCCGGTTCGATTACCGTTAACAGGTCGATTTTTAATGACAGGTTTTTTAAAGATAACTCTCTCGATTCCGGTTTGCCCGGCAAAGTCACTAATGAAAATGTTGAGAAGTATAAACGTTCATTCAATGGTGAAGCTGTTGTCCATAATGTTTCAGGCAGGTTCGGAACTCCTGTAATAGCAGTCACGATGCCTTTTCAGAGGAACAGAGATGACAGGGTCAGTTCAATTGTAATAGGATATATAAGGCTGAATAAAATCCTCAAATCATTTGCTAAAAGCGGTATTACTGACACCTTCATGATTAATGGGGAAGGGGATGTGCTGGCCCATCCTGACACAAAACTTGTTTTAGGTCATGCCAACCTTTTAAATCTGCCTATAGTTGACAGGATGATGAAGAGCAAGCTGGACAACGGGCAGACAAGATATAAAAATGAGGCGGGTGTTTACCATCTCGGTTCATTCAAAAAGATAGGTTTCAGCGGAATCGGTGTAGTGAGCTCCGTGTCCGAGGATCTTGCGCTGCAGGAAGTATACAATATCCAGAGAAGAAATATTTACATAACGATTATAGTTCTTAACCTCGCCATCCTGATTGTATATTTTTTCAGTAAGTCACTTACCACTCCGATAACGGTGCTCCTCGGCGCTACAAAGGAGATTGAAAACGGTAATTTTCAGGTGGGCATTAAACCCTCAACAGGAGATGAGATCGGCATGCTTACCGAGTCATTTGTAGAGATGGGCCGCGGACTCGAAGAGAGGGAGAGGATGAAGGACGCCTTCGGAAAGTTCGTTAACAAGGATATTGCCGAGCAGGTACTGAGGGGGGAAATCAAACTCGGGGGTGAAAGAAAGAAGGCAACGGTCTTCTTCTCTGATATAAGGTCTTTCACCGCGATTTCTGAAAAGCTGGAACCGGAAGAGGTTGTTGAATTTCTTAATCAGTATATGACCCGTATGGTTAATTGTGTGAATGATACATTCGGGGTTGTTGATAAATATATAGGTGACGCTGTCATGGCAGTCTGGGGTGCTCCCGTTTCCCATGGAAACGACACTGAAAATGCGATAAACGGCGCTCTTATGATGAGAAAAGAACTTCTGGAGTTTAACAAAGGGAGAGGGGATGCGAAGCATCCTATAATAAAAATCGGCTGCGGGATCAATACCGGCCCGCTGCTTGCCGGTCAGATCGGTTCAGTTGAAAGGATGGAGTATACCGTTATAGGTGATACAGTTAACCTTGCCTCAAGAATTGAATCATTGAATAAACCTTTCGGTACAGATATACTCATCTCCACTGATACCTATCATGAAGTGAAGAATATCTTCAGGGTCGAACCGATGCAGAAGATCAAGGTCAAGGGGAAATCTGAGCCGCAGCAGATATTCGCTGTTCTCGGCAGGCTGGATGACCCGTCTTCACCAAAGACACTTGAGGAAATGAGGGCTCTTGTCGGCATAGACATGAAGGGTAAATGCGCAGAAGAAGTCGGCGATGAAGGTGAAGTGAAATATGAAATTCTTGACTAGTGATATTCTGGTTTCAGCCGGGAGCGCTATAATAATTGGTGCAAGTTCAGCGCTCCTTTATGCTGATTTTACAAAGAAGATCGATGCGGGAGACCTTCAGCAGATTGGTACGATAACCTTTAAGCGTGAAGTTGCTCAAAGGAAATACCAGGCACAGGTTGTCTGGGAAGAGGTTGAGCAGAATTTCCCCGTTTTCAATAACGACTCCATCAGAACATCAGATATGTCAGAAGCTGTTATACATCTTAATGACGGAACTGATATAAGCATTGATGAGAACAGCATGATAATGCTGTCAACCCTTGAAAACGCAATAAATATTAATTTTGAACACGGTTCTATTGCGGCTAACAGGGCCGGAATAAGGGGAACCGATATTTCTGCAATCAATATTACTTCTATGGACGCAACTGTTTCAATAGATAAGGGTAATATACAGCTGACACAGCTTGAGAACCAGGAACTGGACCTGACAGTATCAGACGGACAGGCAAAGGTTAAAGACGCAAACGGAGAGACTGTAGTTAATGTTAATCAGAAGGCCCTTATTTCATCTGACAGAAAAGATACAACCATTGTACAGCTTAAGTTTGACCTGAAAGAGCCGTTGCCTAACAGTTTCGCTGTTACCGACAGTTCCGTTATTGATACCGGGTTTGAATGGGAGGCCCAGGGACAGTTTAAGAATATTACACTTGAAGTTTCCGGTGACAGGGAATTCGGTAAGCCCATTATTAGACAGAATGTAACAGGCAGAAAAATAGTGGTCCATAAGCTCGGAGAAGGTTCATATTACTGGAGACTCAGCGCTGTTAATGAGTCTACAGGCAAGCCGGAATTCAGTGAAACCGGTAAATTTAATATTATTTATAAAAAGCCTCCCAGAATTATTGCACCCGTTCAGGAAGAGATTATAACTCATACTGCATCTTTTAACTCGGTGTCATTCAAATGGGGTGAGGCCGATAATACTTCTGACTATACACTTGAAGTATCTCCTGATAAAGATTTCGCTAATATTCTCTACAGTGTAAAGACACCTCTGCAGAATATTACAGTTGATAATATAAATCCCGGAAATTATTTCTGCAGGGTAAAAAGTGGCGTTGCGGTTGGAGGGGGAGTTTTTGTAGCGAGAAGTACTCCTGTATCATTCTCCGTGGAAAAGGCAAAAGAAATTACTCCTGTGAAACTTTTGACTCCTGCAAAGGGTGATAAAATTGATCAGGATATTCTTAAATCAAAAGGGCTTGTTCTTACATGGGGAAGCGACCCCTCCTTTATATCATATGAAATAGAACTCTCACGCAACAAAGAATTCACTGATATTGTTACGAGTGACACGCGGGGAGTTAATTTCAGGAATGTAGAAAAAACTCTTGGCGGTGGAAGGTATTTCTGGCGTGTGAGGGGGAATCTTTCTGAAACTGAAAAAGTACCTTTTTCAGAAACCGGTTTTTTTGACGTAACCGTTAAAGAAGTCCTTGCAGTTGTGTCACCTGCAAATGATGACGAGGTTGAAATTCCTGCAGACAGTAAGGGTAATAAAGTAAAGTTCCAATGGAAGAAGTTGAGCCAGCCCGGAGTCTACAGGGTGCAGCTTGCTGATAATCCTCAGTTTAATAAAGTAAAAACATTGAATTTCAGAAATGAGAATTCGGGAGAGATTTCTATACCTGAATCCGGTGAATACTACTGGCGTGTTACCCTGTCTGACAGTAAGGGAAAAGTTATTGCAAGAAGTGAACCTGCAAAATTTACCGCAGAGGTTGAAAAACCGGTTGAAGTTGCCAAAACTCTTCTTGTGGTTAAAGCACCGGTCCGCGGCGCAAGGATTTATATTAATTCTTCCTTCAGAGGGTATACTGAAGTCAGCAGGGAAGTAAGACCCGGACAGAGTATAAATGTAAAGATAACAGCAAGAGATTTTTCAGATTATACAACTTCAGTAAAGGTTGAAGAGGGGAAGACATATACATTGACCCCGTCAATGCAAAAGTCAAAGAAACTCACCAGGGTCAAGTGGGTAAGTTCTCTTTCAGCGCCGATAAGTTCCGCTCCATTGTATTATAAAAATATGATAATAGCCTGTTCTGAAAACGGAATATTTACGGTGATGAACAGCGGCGGCGGTATAATTGTTTCAAAGAAAATTGCTTCAAGAATTGAATCAAGACCTAAGGTCTACGGTAATAATGCCTATGTGGTCGATGTTGACGGCAATTTATATTCCGTTCAAATTGTTTCAGGCAAGGTTAACTGGAAGGTTGAAGCCGGCGGGCCGCTTCTTTTCAGGTCTGAACCGCTTATAACAAAGGACAGAATTTTTCTCGCTACAGGTTACGGGTATGTTGAGGCCTATGACCATAAAGGTAAAAAGCTATGGGAGAATGATCTTGACGGTGCTATTTATAATTCACTTCAGATCGCAGGGGAAAATCTCATAATAGCAACTGATGAGCTTATGCTTTTTGCACTCTCCCAGAAAGACGGCGATGAGGAATGGTCAACTCCTATTGAAGAAAAGGTTGTTACGCAGGCCCCGCTTGTTCACAAGGATCATATCTACTTCGGATGTTATTCAGGAATGTTTTATTCCATTGTGGCTGATAACGGGGATATAAAATGGACATTCAGGACCGGGGGAGCTATTTATTCTTCACCCGCTGTTCACGGTAAAAATATACTTTTCGGCTCAGAGGACGGATTTATATACTCTCTTGATGATTCTACAGGGAAGTTGAAATGGAAGTTTAAGACAGGAGGGCCTGTTAAGGTCAGCCCGCTCCTCGCTTTCGGCAACGTTGTAGTCGCGGGTGAGCGTACTATATATGCCCTTAAACCCGGGAGCGGTAAACTGGTATGGCAGAGTTCTTTTGGAAGTGATATAAAAACTTCACCTGCTTTTGCGGGCGATACGGTTGTTTTCGGCCTTGCAAACGGGGATGTGGTTTCAGTGAGGAATACGCTTATACAGGTAGTTGAATAGGGCCAGGGGAGCTTTATTGCTGCCAGCCCTGCAAGTTTTATAATAAATAAATTCAGGTATTAGTATTGACGGTGAAAGAGGTTCCGGTAAGGCTGGGGCCTCTTTTTATTTTTTTTGAAATTAATACTTGAAATTATGTCTCATCTCATTAATGATTAACAGGCACAGGTTGTTATGCCTGTTTTTGCAGTTCTTCTGCGGGAAAATTGTCCCGGATTCTATCTCAATACCTGGTTTAATAATGGATTTTGTACATCTTCATAATCATTCTGACTATTCAATTCTGGACGGTGCCATAACTGTCAATAAGCTTGTGGGTAGGGCTGTCGAGCTCGGTATGCCTGCCATAGCCATTACTGATCATGGGAACATGTTCGGTGCCGTAGAATTTTACCAGAAAGCCCAGAAAGCAGGGATTAAGCCTATTATAGGGGAGGAGTTTTATGTAGCTCCCGGTTCAAGATTTAAAAAAGAAACATCCAGGGAGAGCGGGGAGGGGATAGCCTATCACCTGGTACTGCTTGCCAGGAACAATACCGGTTATAAGAATCTTATGCGCCTCTCTTCCATAGCCTATACCGAGGGTTTTTATTATAAGCCCAGAATTGATATGGAAGTGCTGGAAAAGTATTCCGAGGGCCTGATTGTTTCATCCGCCTGCATAGCAGGTGAGATCCCAGCAAATATTATAAGAGGGAAACATAAAGAGGCCAGGGTACTTGCCGGCCGTTACCAGGAAATTTTCGGAAAAGAAAACTTTTTCCTTGAACTCCAGTATCACGGTATAAAAGAACAGGAGATTGCCAACAGGGAACTGATAAAGATGGCCGCGGAGATGAATATTCCGCTTATCGCCACAAATGACGCCCACTATGTCACAAGGGATGACGCGTATTCCCATGAGGTCCTTCTCTGCGTGCAGACAGGGAAGACCATGAGTGACGAAAATCGGATGAAGTTTGCAACGGATGAATTCTACCTGAAGACCCTTGACGAGATGAGGATGAATTTCGCCGATTACCCGGACTCTCTTTTTAACACATGCAGGATAGCTGACATGATCGACCTTGATATAGATCTTGGCAACCCGGTACTGCCGAATTTTGAAGTACCTGCGGGATTCGATCTTGATTCATACCTGCGTCATCTTGTTTATGAAGGGGCGGACAGGATATATTCCGGCAGGATACCTGAAGCTGAAAAAGAGAGGATCGAGTACGAGCTTTCTGTTATTACAAATATGAAATTTTCAGGTTATTTTCTTATAGTATGGGATTTCATTAATTACGCAAGAAGTGTTAATATCCCGGTAGGCCCGGGCAGGGGCTCTGCTGCCGGGTCAATAGTTTCGTACTGTCTGGGTATTACGGCACTTGATCCCATGAGATACAATCTTCTCTTTGAGCGTTTTCTTAACCCTGACAGGAATGAGATGCCTGATATGGATATTGACTTCTGCGCAGACAGGCGTGAAGATGTAATAGATTACGTCAAGAGAAAATACGGCGAGGACCATGTCAGCCAGATAATTACCATCAACAGGATGAAAGCCAAGGCCGTTGTAAAGGATGTGGCCCGTGCTCTTGATATACCTTTTGCCGAAGCCAATGACATCAGCAAACTGATTGAAGAAAACACACTGGCTGAATCGATCAAGACTTCGCCGGAACTTAAGAAACTCGCGGACAGTGAGAAAGGGAAGGAGCTCATCGATATATCCCTCAGGCTGGAAGGGCTCACAAGGTCTGCCGGAAAACATGCTGCCGGTGTGGTCATATCAAAAGGCCCTCTCACTGAATATGTTCCGCTGTATCGAGATAAGGACGGAAGTATCTCCTCACAGTATGAGAAGAATACCCTTGAACAGGCGGGTCTTGTTAAGATGGATTTTCTGGGGCTCAAGAACCTCAGTATAATCGACAGCTGTCTTAAACTGATAAAGGAAACAACCGGTGATGAAATTGATATAAACAATATACCTCTTGATGACAGTGAAACCTACAGGCTGCTGAAAAACGCGGACACAAAGGGTGTGTTCCAGCTTGAAAGTTCAGGTATGCAGAATATCCTCAGGCGTCTGGGGCCCACGGAATTTGAGGATATAATAGCAATAGTTGCGCTTTACAGACCGGGCCCTCTGGGTTCAGGAATGGCTGATGATTTTATTGAAAGGAAAAAGAAACCTGAACTTGTGGAATATTCCCATCCTTCACTGGAGCCTGTACTTAAGGATACCCTGGGTGTTGTTGTTTACCAGGAACAGGTTATGCTTATATCACAGATTATCGCCGGGTTTACTCTTCCTGAAGCGGATAAGCTCCGTAAGGCAATGGGTAAGAAGAAGATGGATATTATAGATGCCCTGGAGACCAAGTTTCTGGAGGGGGCTGAAAAGAATAAGATAGACAGACAGATTGCCGTTGATCTTTATGATATGATTAAGAAATTCGGTGAGTATGGTTTCAATAAATCACATTCAGCCGCTTACGCGCTTGTGACATACCAGACCGCGTATCTTAAGGCCCACTATCGGGCGCAGTATATGACTGCTCTTCTTTCCGCCCAGCCGGATAAGCAGGATGATGTTATACAGTATATAACGGATTGCAGGGAAAACGGGATCAGGGTTCTCCCTCCTTCTTTAAATAAAAGCTTTTACGATTTCTCCATAGAGGATAAATCGATAAGGTTCGGTTTTGGCGCGATCAAGGGGCTTGGTGAAAAGGCCATTGAAAATATAATTGAAGCGAGAAGTAAAAACGGCGGCTTTAAAACACTGAAAGAGTTTCTTGAAAAGGTTGACCTGGGGGTGGTGAACAAAGGTGTACTGGAATCACTCATTAAGTCGGGAGCCCTTGATGAGATCCATAAGAACCGGGGGCAGCTTTTTGAATCGGTTGACCTTATTATTGAGCTTGCGCGCAAGTATCAGGAGGATCTCAATTCCGGGCAGGGCGACCTGTTCAACATGGATAAGAGCAGGGATAACAGCAGGCTTTCGACAGATCTCCCCTCAGTTGAAGACTGGAAGGATAATATAAAACTGGCCTTTGAAAAGGAAATTATCGGGTTGTATCTCTCCGGGCACCCTCTTTCAAAATTTGAGGACGAAATTAAATCTTTCCCCTCGTATACTATTTCTGAGTTGTGCGAGGATAACTGTAATTCGGACGTTTCAATAGTCGGTCTCCTGAGCAATATATCAGTAAGGCGTTCACAGAAGAACGGCAAACAGTATGCCGTGGGAATGTTTGAGGACCTTAACGGTTCAATTGAGATACTTTTCTTTACAAGGGTTCTTGAAAAGTTTTCTGATCTGATTAACGGCGGAGAACCTGTAATGGTGACCGGAAAAGTGGAGTTTGAGGGAAACAAAGCGCGCAAGATAATCGCCAATAACCTTAAGTCTCTCCGGGAGGTCAGGAGAGAGGCGGTTGCAGGCATCCATATAAGACTCGATTCACTCGGTGTTGATGATGACATAATTTCAAGTATTAAGAATGTTGTGGAGCGGCATAAGGGAAACTGCCCGATCTTTTTTCATGTGAGGGAGCAGGGCGGAGTTAGAACAATAAGGGCCCATTCGTCTTTTAACGTGCAGCCTTCAGAGGGCTTTATTGAGGAGATGTCAGGCATGATAGGGCATGAATCGATAAGGTATTCCTTTAACAGGTACCAGTAGCATCTAATCCTCGTAAATAACTATATTTTTCTGTATCATGTTGTAACCCCGGGACTGCTGCATCAATTTTGATTTTTTCATAGTGGTTTTTATTTTAAGGTTCCTGAAATCTGCAAGTTCCTTGCTGAGAAGCTGTGCTAGTGTTACCGGGATTGTTATGTCTATAACCGAGCTTTCAGGTATGTTGATAATAATATCAGGTCTTTTTCTGAAGCTGTAGTCCCGCGACGGCCCTGATTTGATCAGTTTTAAAAGCCTTTCAATGACATCTACCCTTGTGAAGCTGGTGAAGTTTCCGATAACATATATCTCTTCGGGCCGCAGCTCTTTTTGATAATCATAACTGTTGTTTTCCTCCCCGTTAACATAGTAACTGTTCCCGGTCCTGAAAACTATGTCAGCTGGCTCGGCTGAACTGATTTCCGGGGATGCTGTTTCAGCAGGTTCGTTTTTTTTAAGTTTAATGCGCAGTTTCTCTTTTGTTTTTATCATGTTGAGAAATGTGTTAAGGTTATGTTTTATCTGTCGGATGTCTGAATCTGAATCGCATATTTTTATGGAGAAGTTCCTGTTGAAACTGTCCTGTTCGGTTTTAAGATGCCTTATAAGTTCATTGATTCTGCTGTCATTGGTTTTAATTTGGTTAAGGAGGAGCCGCGGTTCTTTAACTTCATCGCTGAATTTAAGGTAATCATCATGTCCGGCGAGGATGAATAAATTACATGCGATATCGCGGAATGATTCGCTGCGTGTAATCAGTATATACGAGAGGATTACTGTGCGAAGTATTTTCAGGCCGTCAGGGTCATGTTCTGTTCCGGAATGGAACCGCAGATCGGTAATAAGCATTAAAGGATGACCTTTGCTATTAATAAAATCGAGCAGATCCTTTTTAATCCACGAGAGTGAGCCCGTTTCCCTGATTTTTTCTTTTAGAAAATTTATCAGGGATATTTCCGTTTCAGTCCCCTTGATATCTATTCCGTTTTCTGCGGCAAATTCCTGCAGTGCCGGGAGAAGATTGTCTTTTTCTGAAATTATTAAGATACTGTTGGAGCTTGAAGTCATTAACTTTCCTTTTGAAGGTTTTTATTATTAAAAATAATATATTTATCATTTTGCTCCAATTAAAAAAAATCCGCTTATAAAAAAAGTAATTTTACCTGATTTTTTCTATCCGCTTAAAGAGCCCTTTAATTTACTGTAAGTTTAATGCCGGAACCCCCTCCTGCAGTGCTGATTATTGATTCCGGGAAACTATTTCTCTATTTTAGCTGATAAATTATTGCCTGTTTTAAGTCAAAAAAACCTTGAATAATAAATGAGGATTAAAAAATATTCATTATGCCACAGGGTGTAAAGTTACAATAAAGAGAGTGATATTATGAAGATTGCACACAGTATAGATGAAGTCCGCAAAGCTGTACGCGAGGCAAGAAAAGAAGGTAAACGGATCGGCTTTGTACCAACTATGGGGTTTCTGCATGACGGTCATATCAGCCTGGTATCAATTTCCAGGGAAAACGCGGATTTTCATGTAATGAGTATATTTGTAAACCGGCTCCAGTTTAATGATGTTTACGATTTCAATACCTACCCCAAGGACCTGGAAAGGGATCTGGACGTTGCTGAAAAGGGGGGAGTTGATCTTGTCTTTATTCCGGATGACTCGGAGATGTATAAAAATAACCTTACTACAGTTGATGTTGAGATGCTTACGGATAATCTCTGCGGCGCGCACAGGCCGGGGCATTTCAGGGGAGTATTTACTGTTGTGTCGAAGCTTTTTAATATAGTCCAGCCTGATGTAGCTGTATTCGGGCAGAAGGATATTCAGCAGGCTGTGAGCCTTGAGAAGATGGTGGCTGACCTTAATTTCCCTATACGGATGATAATCGCTCCTATAAAACGCGAGAGTGACGGCCTCGCAATGAGTTCAAGAAACAAACATCTGTCACCGGAACAGAGGACAGATGCGCTCGTCCTGAACAGGAGCCTTAAAAAATGCGGGGAGCTCCTGAATTCGGGTGTAACCGAATCTGTAAAAATAGTTTCTGAAATGAGGAAGGTGATTGAAGAGGGGAGTCCGGACAGTATAGATTATATTTCAGTTGTTGATTACGATACTCTTAAAGATGCTGAATTCGCAGGTGACAGGTCTGTAATAGCTGTTGCCGCTTTCTGGGGGACTACAAGACTTATTGATAACATGATAGCAGTCAGAGAGGGGAACAGTTACAAATGCAAATAGTAAGACTGCTGCTCCCTTTTGTTCTGTTGATTGCTGTCAGTTGCGGCAGCGGCGGGCCTCTGACCCCTTCCGACACTTTTAAAATAATAAGAAAAGCGGCTGACAGCAATGACAGGGCGGTTATTTTGAAAAACCTTTCAGCCGGGAGCATAGAAAAGATAAATGATTTTATAAGGCTTACCGCCAGGTTGAGCGATTCACAGTTGAAAGCTCTTGCACTTTCAGAAAATGTTCCGATTGAAAAGATAAGCGGCATGAAACCCGCTGAATGCACGGCTCTCTATTTTTCAAGAAACAGGTACGGGAACAGCCTGGCTGACATTTTCAATGAGGATATAGTTTCTGTTGATGTTAAGGGAAAATATGCAGTCATTAAAACTTCCGGTGGTTACGAACTCGATTTTGTGAGAGAGGGGCCTTACTGGAAATTTGATATAACCAGGTTGTAGAATAACAGATGCCTAAAAAAAGAATAACAATTCCAATATTTATACCTCACACCGGGTGTCCCCATCGCTGTGTTTTCTGTAACCAGTGGCGGGTAACAGGTGCTTCCCTGCTTCCCGACAGGGCCTCCGTTGAGCATACAGTGGAAAAGTATCTCTCAGGGGCTTCCCAATCAGTGGAAAGAATCGAGCTGGCGTTTTTCGGAGGGAGCTTTACCGGCATTGCACCGGAGCTCCAGGAACAGTTCCTCTCCTGGATTCAGCCCTATATAAAAAACAATGAAATACAGTCCATAAGGCTTTCAACAAGGCCCGATTATATTGACAGCGATATACTTGGCCTCCTTAAAAGGTATGGTGTTGAAACGGTTGAACTGGGGATTCAGTCATTTGATGATGATGTGCTTAAAGCTTCAGGGCGGGGACACAGTTCGGAAGATTCCGTAAAAGCAATTAATATGATTAAGCAGGAGGGGTTCAGGACAGGTATTCAGCTCCTTCCCGGACTTCCAATGGATACACCGGAAAAATCACTGTATACTGCAGAAGTTACGGTTTCACTTAAACCGGATGACGTGCGTATCTACCCTGCGGTTGTGCTTAAAGATACGGCCCTTGAAAATCTTTTCAGGCAGGGTAAATACATGCCCATGACACTGGAGGAGACTGTTGAACTCTGTTCGGCCATGTACGGCATGTTTTATGAAAAAGGGATCAATGTTATCAGGATGGGACTTCATCCAATGGAAATGAACAGTGAAGACCCGGCTGTTGTCGCAGGCCCTTACCATACGGCTCTCGGTTTTATGATTAAATCAAGGTACAGAAGGAAAAAGCTGGAGGCACTGCTGAGAGACTGGAGGCTTCTACATCCGGCTGAGAGCAGGGCTGAGGTACTGCTGCCCTTAAAGAACAGGGAGGAATATATAGGGATGAACAGGGAGAATTTTTTCTACCTGCGGGAAAAATTTTTATTAACCGAACTGGGAGTAAGGTTTACAGATAATATTGAGCCTTTAATCCAGTGATTTTTTCGTTGACATCGGAACTGAATACGGGATTTTTGCAATAATTGTTTTTCCGGTGATAATTTTTCAGGAATTTTTTCAGTATAAAAGTCCGGCTTATATCTAAGCCGCAATGGGCGGGTGGAAGAGGACTTTATCTAAGTTTATATGTAAAATAATTTGAGGATTTGAGAGGTGATACAATGCCTACTTATGAATATGAATGTCTGGAGTGCAAGCACAGGTTTACTGTTTTTCAGTCAATGAAAGATGAGCCTGTAAAGGTGTGTGAAAATTGCGGAAAGCCGGTAAGAAAACTGTTTAATGCTGCAGGTATTATTTTTAAAGGCAACGGCTTTTATGTTAATGATTACAAGAGCAAGAATGCTCCTTCTGAAAACAATTCGGTTCCGGCATGCAGCGGAGACTGCGGATCATGCGGGGCACAGGGAGGGGAGTAGGCTATTTCTTCTCCCTCCTTTTTTTGGCCTTGTTCTGCCTGTTAATTGAAAACAGATATTTTTCAATGCTGAACAGGGCATTTCCTGAAATAACATCTTCTTTGAATTTAAAACCTGTTATCTGGTCTATGTATTCCCTTATTGACTCAGGGGATTTGGCTGCGTCGATATCAATCATGAGGTATTCAACATCGGCCATGAGATATTTTTTACTTCTCAGGGGATAAAGCACCTGCCTGGCATTGTATATCGGAACAACAATTTTCAGTTCGTTTTCTCTCAGTTCCTTTATCGTCTGTTCTATTTTCATCTCATTTTCAGGTTTGAGTTCAATCATATCAGACAGGGGGATAAGGGGGGCTTTCCTTTCGCGTATAAGTTTGTAAATATCCCTGGTTTCTCTGGAAATTCCCTTCTTTATTTTTACTGCTTTCTGGGGCTGGGATTTCTGGCTGACTTTTGCCGGTGTTTTGCCGCCCCTGGTGAAGAGTGAAGCTATACCTGAAATTATTACAGCGAAGAAGGACTTCCCTTTATCTTTTTCCGTTTCTTCATAGTAATCTTCAGTTTCCTCTTCTGCTGTTTTATAATCTTCATAGTCTTTTGCCATTTTTTTAAATGAGTTTATATTTTCTTCGTCGCCGAAAACTTTAAGAGACAGATCCTTTGAAGAGAGTATTTTTTTACCCGCATCGGTCAGCAGGTCGGCTGTAAAAAGTTTTTCATCCTTTTTTCTCTGTTCTATATAGCGGAATTCCTGACCGTACAGAATAAGGTGCATCAATTCATCATATCTGGTGAAGAACTGTGAAGGATCGATTATATATTTACTTCCGTCACTGGCCGGGAAGGAGAGTATTTTTCCTGAACCGGTTTTTTCCGTTTCCCACCTGTTGAATAATTCCGGGGTCAGATCTTTGAACAGGGCCAGTATATCACGATCCGATGTCATGAAATGTGATTTAATGTGGTTCATTATATCAGCATCAAGCAGAATAACAGGATCCAGGATTTTATCGACTTTATTAATGCAGTTTCTTAATGAATTGAAGTTTTTTACGGTTATCAGGTCTTTTTTATCCAGCGCGGCAGCAAGTTCTCCTGTCAGAATACTGAGGATATAATCAATCTTGGAGTCCCTGTAATCACTGATATAAGGGTTGAGAATGCCAAGATTTTTCAGCCTCCTGCTGATAGGGATGGCATGCATTTCTATGATTTTTTTAAGGGTCTCCACCTCGATTTTATTTTTAACTGCCTCGTAGTTGTTTTTATGGAAACAGAAATCTTCTGTAATTTCCATGCCGCTTCTGTCGTAAGCGAAGTTTTTGAACGTAAATATTGATTTTCCGAGCTGGTTTTTCACTATCTGTGACAGCTGGTTTCTGTTTTTTGTCTTTTTTATAAGTTTGGTCAGATTAAATAACCTGAAGCTCTGTAGCAACTGAAGCAGGTTTGAAGTTGAATTGCTGTCCCTCATGGATTGCAGGGCATGGAAAGCGGAATCGTTCAACATGAGAGTGAGTTCTATTTTTTCTTCTATTGTCAGTTTTTTTGTTTCAGGTTCTATTGAAAAGTTAAAAGAGTAAACAGGGCGTACATGTTCCGGGTGGTTTTTAATGAGCTGATCTACAAGAAACTGAATGTTCATCAGGCGTTTTTGAGTGAGGGGCATTTTTACATTTCTGGATTCATTCAGGTATTCAGGAGTGGCAAGTTCTCCGCTCCGGTTTCTTAACCAGTTTTTCTGCAGAAGTTCTATTTCGGCGAGGATCTCCTCTACGTGACCCTCTTTTGCAAGTCTTTCATTTAAAAACGGATATTTGTCACTCTTGGAATAAGCCAATTTTCTTTACCTTTGGTTTAGTGTGTTATATTAAACAATATTACAGATTAACTGCCCCTCCTGTAGGGGGGGATTATATCGATAAAGGTATTTTCTTTTATCCCGCTACTGCCTTTTGTCAATTATTAATTGAAACCTTTGACCATGGGGACAAACCTTACATATGTTATTACCTCATTATAAAGATTGTCCCCCCTTCTGCTTATCTTTATAAGTTTCTGGACAGATTCCCCGATAGGCGCTACAAGTCTTCCGTTATCGGCGAGTTGTTCAATCAGTTTCTGTGGAACCTTTTCGGGAGCAGCAGTTATGATAATAGCATCAAAGGGCGCTTCCTCAGGATACCCTTCGTAACCATCACCATGTATTACTTTAACATTATCACATCCGGTGTCCCGGAGTATATTTTCAGCTTTTTTTGCCAGAGAGGCAATCCGTTCTATGCTGTATATCTCTTTTGCCAGTCTGGACAGAATAGCTGCCTGGTAACCTGAGCCGCATCCTATCTCAAGGACTTTTTCATCTCCTGAAAATTCACATAACTGGCTCATAAGTGCGACTATGTAGGGCTGGGAGATGGTCTGTCCGTTTCCTATCGGAAGTGGATGGTCTCCGTAAGCGTCAACGAAATATTTATCGGGTATAAAACGCTCTCTCTCGGTCTGACGCATTGCTTCAATTACACGGGGATCTGATATATCTCTGGAGGTCAGATGTTCTTTTATCATCCTCTCTCTCTGTTTTGTCATTATCTCTTTTCTGTCAATATTCATGAATACCCGGTTTATATTTTTATCAATGTGTTCCTGTTAAAACATTTTATTTTTTCTATATAATAGTCAATAAATAACCTGTATGTTCGATATTTATTCTTTAAATGAACCAGTGGTTATAATATAAATATATATCCGGCAGCAGTAAAAGAATAATTACCTGAAATTGTTTAATCTTAATGCCGTAAGTGTTGCATAAATGATACACTAGTGGGTATACTGCACCAGCAGAAAAATTATTATTAAATCTATTTTTTTTGTGTGTTAATTAGAATCTGATTTAATCAGGGGTTTGCGTTGTCTATTAAAAAATCAGTGATGGCACACAACTTGCATATTAATATAATAATAACAGAAAAAGGAGGCTGACATCATGAGTGAAATAATATTTATGTTCTGGGTTGTCCTTATTTTCTGGTTTGTAGTTGAAATAATTAACGACAGATTAAACAGAAATAAAAAGGTAATAGACGTATTCTCGGAGTTCGATAACAAGCAGTAACTGTATTCTGCCCTTCACCGGAAGGCCGGTCAATAAGCTATACCCGCTCACCAAATATAATTGACACAATCAGTCCTGTTGATAAACTCATTTATCGTTTAAGCAAGGCTTGTTTTTTCCCGGTATCGATTTTTTATTCAGTTTTATTTAAGTTTATATTCCTCCGGTTTTTTAGGCCTGTTTCGATTAATGCGGATAAATGTTTTAATCAATAAAACGTGCCGTTTATTCTACATATTGCTGGAAATGTCTGATTGAGGATGATATTAATTAATTTATGAAGATCATTATAAAATTATTTATTGTGTTGCTGATGGTTTCATCTTCCGGTTACGGGGAAGACGGGCAGGGGAGTCTTATTAAAATAATATCTGAAATTGATTCATATAGAGATAAAATTATAACAATGAACCTGAGGCTTAAACATTACGACAGGATATTTGAAAAGATATCATTCTATGATTCTGAAAATATAGATATAGAATTTGATATATCGGGGAAAGAGAGGAAAAAGGCCCTTGCCGCGGATATGATGAACCTTCACGAAGGTATGCTCTATTCGGTAACGTTCAGGGTGGTAGATACGGGAAATTTTGGCGGTCTTCTTGGTGAAGTTCAGGGTTTCACTCCCGTAGTTCTTGATCTTATCCCGCAGAATGGTAAAACGGGTGATTAATAAAAGAAAGCAGAATAGCTGGGCGGCTATTCTGCCTTCTTCACTTTGCAGTGTCAAGACAAAGACATGATAAGAACGGGAGGGAACTACCATATCAATGCTTGTATGGAAATTATCGGTTCCTGAAATATAAAACTTTAATAAAAAAAATAAAAAAATGACAGGTCACATAATAAAAGTTTTCGGAAGATATTATACCGTTCTTTCTGAAAGGGGAGCGGTTAACTCTGTTCTCAGGGGAAAGATGAAGACGGATAAAACTCATAACTATTCCAATCCTGTCGCAGTGGGCGATATTGTTGATTTTGAGATCAATGATGAAGGGCTTGGTGTAATAAGCAGGGTCCATGAAAGAAAAAATGTATTTACCAGAAAGGATGGAGTAAGGTCAAGGGAGGATTTAATTGCCTGCAACCTGGATCAGATTATTGTAGTCCAGGCTTTTGATTCCCCCAGGTTTAACCTGAGGTTTGCTGACAGAATTGTTGTAAGAGGGGGGAAGGGAGGTGTTCCCGTTGTTCTCTGTGTTAATAAGCTGGATCTCGCCGTGGAAGGGGATACGGAATATATTGATATGTATTATAAAGGTTCAGGTGTTCAGTCGGTTTATGTAAGTGCCCGTACGGGGGAGGGGATGGATGAACTCAGGAGTTTCCTTGATGAAAAAAGGACCCTGCTTGTCGGGTATTCAGGAGTGGGAAAATCCACTCTTCTCAATAAAATATATCCCGGGCTTGATTTAAAGACAGCGGATGTATCTGAAAGTACCGGTAAGGGAAGGCATACAACAACAAATGTTAACCTTGTAGTACTGCCAGACGGCACTGAGCTTATTGATACTCCGGGAGTCAGGGAGTTCGGGCTTGTCGATATTGATCCCAATGTGCTTGGAAGCTATTTTGACGATTTCAGAAAGGCCTCAGAGAAATGCCGCTTCAGGCCCTGTTCTCATGACCATGAGCCGGGATGCGAAGTGAAGAGGCTGATTGAAGAGGGCGAAATAGATGAGCAGAGATATATCTCCTACCTGAATATTCTGTATTCAATCCAGGAAAATCTGAAGAATATGTACTGAGAGTCTGTTTTATGGGGATGATAGATGTAAGGAACCTTCAGTTTTCAATATCCGGAAAGGAGATTATAAAAGATATCAGTTTCGGGCTTTCCCCGGGAGAGACCCTTGTGATACTTGGTAAAAACGGAGCGGGAAAATCCCTGATTCTTAAGATTATCGCAGGGCTCGTTCCCGGTTTTACAGGTGAAGTAATCATAAAGGGAGAGCCTCTTGATGCCGTGGAGCCGGGTCTGTACGGAGGCAGAACAAAAAACAATGAATCTCCTTCGATCGGCTACGTCTTCCAGAAGGGCGGGCTATTCGATTCTATGAATGTCTATGATAATGTCGCCTTCGGTCTCAGGAGGATGGGGATCGATGAAACCGAGATTAACAGTAAAGTATCTGCCGCCCTGGGAAGGGTCGGCCTTAAGGGGAGCGAAAAGAAATCTCCTGCAGATCTTTCAGGGGGGATGCAGAAAAGGGTCGGGCTTGCCCGGGCTGTCTGTATGGAACCTGAGATTATACTCTTTGACGATCCCACTGCCGGGCTTGATCCTATACTCTCGGATTCCATGGCGGACCTTATACTCGATATCAGCAGGGGGACCGGGCGGGCATCAGTGGCTGTGACAAATGATCTGAAGGTGGCAGAGAAAATCGCTGACAGCGCTGCTCTGCTTTTTGACGGCAGGTTTGTTTATTACGGAAACGGCAGGGAATTTTTTCTTAAAGGGGACGAATATTCAAGACAGTTTATAAACGGGGAGATTGAGGGCCCTATTGACGCGTACTGAATTAACAATATAAAGAGGACAATAAATGAATATTAAAAAAGCGAAATTTGATGTATCGGGGATCGGTTCAGCTCTTCTGGATTTTATGGTCCAGGTTGATGAGGATTTTCTTAA
>Ga0116162_10000330_pt1 | contig 35332 bp, 21 predicted proteins | sample AD_UKC105_MetaG_FD_89875 | JGI IMG/M metagenome (GOLD analysis project Ga0116162, IMG submission 89875) | Active sludge microbial communities of municipal wastewater-treating anaerobic digesters from Hong Kong - AD_UKC105_MetaG | ecosystem: Engineered > Bioreactor > Anaerobic > Digestate...
GAGACTACGACGGCGACGGTATCGCCGACATCGCCATTTTCCGCCCGGCGGTCGGGTTGTGGGCGGTCCGGGGCGTCACCCGGACCTACTTCGGGGGCTCTACCGACGCCCCGCTGGCGGGCGGAGGGGGGCAACGCCTCTACGATTACGTGGTCAAGCCCAACGACGGGGCCGATCTGGTGGCGGCCCTGGAAAGCGACACCTACTGCAGCGTCTTCATCCCGGACGGGAGCTATTCCGTCGCCTCGGTGATCAACGTGGGCAACGTCCGCCATATCACGGGAGAGAGCAAGCGGGGGACCCAAATCAACTTCAGCGGCGGGGCCTATCTCTCGATCGAGGAGGACTACTGCCAAATCGACAATCTCTACCTTTATAACGGCGGCGACTCCGGTCATGGGGCCCTGCACATCCCGGGGACGGAATGGGTCACGGTGGCGGACTGCCGGTTCGGGGGCCCCGGCACGACAAGCGGGCTGCGTTACGAGGACGGGAGCGAGTTCCTCAAGGTCTCCAACTGTTACGCCGTGGTCGGCGGCCACGGATTCCTCGGCCCCAGCGGCAGCACGTTCCCCACGGTTTCCTTCAGCAACTGCCAAGCTAACAACTGCGGAGATTCCGGCTTCTCCTACTGCTCCAACCTGAGCAGCTGCGAAGTCCAGGGCAACGGGGAGTACACCGACTACGGGTTCTACGGCTGCTCGCGGCTCTCCTCCTGCCGGGTGGAAGGTACGAACTTAGCCGGGTTCTATAACTGCGGCTGGCTCAGCGCCTGCACCGTGGACGGGGACTCGGGAACCACGGACTACGGATTTCAGAATTGCGATTACCTCTCCAGCTGCGCCGCCTTCGACTGCGGTAGCGCGGAATGGCTGCTGTGCACCAAAAAGGACGCCGATTCCTGCAACTGAACCGGGAGAGGTCGCCGGAAAAGGCAACAGGAAGAACAACAATCGGGATGAAGGAACCGCGTGAGGGCGCCGGGGGGGGTCCTTGATGTTGCACCGTACACGACAGAGCGGCCCCGCACCGGGAATCGGCGACCGAAGCCGTCTGTTTAAATCATGGAACCCGGGAGAACCAATCAGATGAAAACTTCGATGGCGGTGACGCTGGCGGCGATGGGGATGGCCCTGGCCGGGGCGGCCAGTCCGGACGGCTGGATGTATTCCGATACCCCGGAAGGATCTACCGTCAACGCTCTCTCCGTTTGCCCCCGCGGAGACGTCTGGGCGGTGCTGGGGCAGGTGGGGGATGGGGCGGTGCTGCGTTTCAGCGGCAGCGCCTGGGTCCGGGAAACGGACCTCTTCCCCGGCGGAAGCGGGACCAACTTCAATGTCTACGCTCTCGACGCCACCCATATCTGGGTCAGCAGCCATGTCAACTCCCCGAGCCAGGGCAGGATTTATTTCGGCGACGGAACGAACTGGTATCTCCAGACGCAGATCGCCGGCACCAACTGGTGGATCTACGATGTTTACGCCGTCGACGAAAACAACGTCTGGGCCTCCGGTCCCAGCGGCAGTATCTACCACAGCCAGGACGGGGGGGCGCAGTGGGTTATTCAGACCGATACCGGACTTGACTACTGGTTCAGCATCGACGGATTCGACGCCGAAAATATCTGGGCGGTAGGAAACAGCACGCCGGCCCGGATCATCCGCTACAACGGGACCGACTGGACGGTGGAGACGTCTTTTTATACCCAGACGGACGGCCAGTATCTGCGCTCGGTCTCGGCGGCATCCCCGCAGGATGTCTGGGCGGCGGCGGAGGACGGGACCGTTCTCAGACGCCTGGCCGGCGGCCAATGGACCGTCTCGACCACCCTGGGCGAGCAGGCCACCAACGAGGCGGAAATCTCCGTCTGCAGCTCCGACAATATCTGGCTGGGAATGGACGGGGACGCGTCCGGGATTTACCATTTCGACGGTTCGTCCTGGAAAAAGCAGACCGATATTCTCTACGTAACCGCACTGGACAGCAGGCACGGCCCCCGGGCGTGGGCGGGAGATGTATTCGGCGCACTGTATTTCCTGGAAATATCCGGCTCCGACGATTACCGCACGGATTACGACGGCGACGGCACCTCGGATATCGCGGTATTCCGCGATACCGGCGGCCTCTGGGCTATCCGGGGGGTGTCTCGGCTGTATTTCGGGTCCTTCGGGGACGATCCGGTCCCGGCCGATTACGACGGCGACGGGACCACCGATGTAGCCGTATTCCGTTCCGGGAGCGGTCTCTGGGCCATCCGGGGGATATCGAAACCGTACTTCGGAGGCTCCTCCGACGTTCCCATTCCCGCCGATTACGACGGCGACGGGACCTACGGCCCTTCCATAGCCCGCTTGTCGACCGGGCTCTGGGCGGCGCGGGGGCTGACCAGGCTCTATTTCGGCGAAGCGGGGGATACCCCGCTCCCCGGTTACTACTCCGGAGCCCCGGGGATGGAGGTCGGCGTTTTCCGGACCTCCACCGGGCTCTGGGCCGTCCGCGGACTGACCAGGCTTTACTTCGGGGGGAGCACCGACACCGGCATACCCGGCGATTACACGGGGGACGGCATCTGGAAACCGGGCGTTTTCCGGACCTCCACCGGGCTCTGGGCCGTCCGCGGGGTGACCAGATTGTATTTCGGTACAACCGGCGATGCGCCGGTTCCCGCGGACTACCGGGGAGACGGCGGAGACGAGATCGGGGTCTTCCGTTCCGATTCGGGACTCTGGGCCGTGCGCGGGCTGACCCGGGCCTATTTCGGGGGCAGCGGGGACGTTCCGGCGACCAGATAGCAGTCGAACCTGAACCCCGAACCCTCTTTTTCCCCCCTTCATGACCTTCATGGCGAAACCGAGCCCCACGGGAACTCGTGTTTCTTGCCGTCCAACGAAAACAGGCGTATAATAATCTGTATAGCAGTTCATGTATCGAGGGGCAAAAGACCTCGTATAGGTTCGCTGCCTTACCCGTTTCCCGGAGAGAGATCGATGGCTGATACGCATCTCCGAAAGCCCTGTCCATACACGGCGGCGCGGGCCTGTGGTTCGTTTCTTTAATGCCGGTGAACTCAATTCATCGTTATCGGAAAGGGGAGGTTGCAATGAAAGGAAGCGGTTATTTCCGGGTCGTATTGCCGGCGGCGGCGCTCTTTCTCGTCACGGGCGGCCGCGCCTTCGGGCAGGGATGGGGCATGCCCGTGGTGATCAGCAGCGGCATCCGGGACGCCGACACCCCCCAGGTGGCGATCGGACCGGAAGGCCGGGCGGTGGCCGCCTTCACCGAGTGGTCCGAGATCGCGCCGTTCACCTCGGTACAACAAACTTTCGCCAACGTCTTCGACGGTTCTTCCTGGGGAACCGCCCAGAGGATCGACGTTGATAATGACGACTGGGAAAGTAACGATCCGCGGGTGGCGATGGACGCCGGCGGGAACGCCTGCGCCGCCTTCGAAGAGTTAACCTCCGCTTCCCACGTCTACTGCAACTTCTGGTCCGGTTCGGCCTGGTCCGGTGCCGCTCCGGTCGACGAAGGCCTCGGGCGTGAAACCGACTGGCCGGAAGTCGCGATGGACGGGAGCGGCAGGGCGATGGTGGTATTCCGGGTCTACGATACCTACGACAAGATTTTTGCCGGGTACTGGAACGGTTCGGCCTGGACTTCTCTCCAGATAATTTCCCCCCTGGGGGCCGGCACCAACGCGGACTCGCCGGGCATCGCCATGGACGACAGCGGTGACGCGATCGCGGTCTGGCGGCAGTACGGCACGCCCAACCGCATCTACGGTCGGCACTGGAACGGATCCAGCTGGAACGCCGCCACCACCATCGACATGGGCTGGGGCGAGAACGCGCTCGCCCCCCGGGTGGCGATGGACGGGAACGGGAAGGCCGTCGTGGTCTTCTTCAATCAAGATACCGCTCATAACCAACGCGCCTGCGTCAACTGGTGGGACGGGTCTTCCTGGTCCGGCGCTACCACCATCGATAATGGGCCAGGATCTTCCGCAACCGGTCTAGATGTTGCGCTGAACGGGAACGGAAAAGCGATGGCGACTTTTATCCAGTATGACGGCTCCAAAAACCGCGTCTGGGCCACCAGATGGGGCGGTTCGTCTTGGACCAGCCCTACCATCATAGACGACGGGACTGAGTGGCGCGTCGGCTTATACTCCACGCCGGTCGCGATCGACGGCTTCGGGCGGGCGGTCGTGACTTTTACGGAGTACACCACGGACGGGGGGGTCATCGGCAACAGGGTCTGGGCCAACATCTGGGATGGGTCCTCCTGGTCCGGGGCGACGACTCTCGACTCCGGACCAGATAACTGGGCCGACAATCCCCAGGTCGCGATGGATGCAACCGGTCACGCGGTCGTGGTCTTCGACCAGCGGGACGGTTCCGACAGGCACATCTACGCCAACAGCTTTGTCTTCCCCGCCCGGCCCGCCAGCACCTGGAACTACGACTACGACGGGGACGGAACCTCGGAGATCGGGATCTTCCGCCCCTCCTCCGGCCTCTGGGCGGTGCGGGGGCTGACCCGAGCGTATTACGGGTCGGGATCGGACCGGCCCGTGCCGGGCGACTACGACGGGGATGGAACGACCGACATCGCCGTCTTCCGGGGAAGCACCGGCCTCTGGGCGGTGCGCGGGCTGACCCGGGCCTACTTCGGCGGTTCTTCCGACACCCCCCTGCCCCGGGACTACGACGGCGACGGGACCTCGGATATCGCCGTTTTCCGGGATGCGTCCAGCCTCTGGGCGGTGCGGGGTCAGACCCGGGCCTACTTCGGCGCCGCCGGAGACGAGCCCCTCCCGGGGGATTACCGGGGCTACGGGACGTCCGAGATCGTGATCTTCAGGGGCTCGACCGGCCTCTGGGCGGCCCGGGCCGGAGACCGGATCTACTTCGGCGGTTCGGGGGATCTTCCCGTCCCGGCGGGCTACGACTCCGCACCCGGCATCGACCCGGCGATCTTCCGGCCCGCAACCGGTCTCTGGGCGGTCCATGGGATGACCCGGATCTACTTCGGCGGGTCGTCGGACGAGACGGTTCCGGCGGACTACGACGGCGACGGCGTCGCCGGGACCGGGGTCTTCCGGGATACCAGCGGTCTGTGGGCAATCCGCGGGCTGACCCGGGCCTATTTCGGGACGGCGGGCGATATCCCCGTCGCCAGATAGCGCGCGAGCCCGGGTCCACGACGCCGGGGCGCCATGGGCAACCAAGGCGGCCCCCCGAGTCCGGGGGGCCGCCTTCATCATTTCCCCGAGCCAGGAAAAAATCGTCGGGCGATAACGCCGGAAAAATTTCTGGCCGGGGAGAGCGCCCGGTACCAGGCAGATTACCTTGACAATGCCGAGCCGGGTGCTTAAATGCTCCGATTCATACCGAAACAGCGGATCCTTGTTCAAGCTCCGGAGGGCTTTTCGATGCATGGGACTGTTATCACCTCGGTCAGTCTGATTGCCGCCTTGTTTTCCCCGACCGGCGCGCCGGCGAACAACCTCTCCGTTATCGACGGAGCCACCAACACCGTAGCGAGCGTCGCCTCCGTCGGCAGCGACCCCGTCGGCACAGCCGATCGGCGGCTCGCCGATTTCCTGATCACGGTCTACGCCAGCGACGGGGGCGGCACGGTCTCGGGGGGAGGTACCTTCGCCGCCGGAACCTCCGTGACCGTGCACGGGACGTGCCTGCACGGCACGCACTTCAGTTCCTGGTGGGACCCGACCCAAGGCACGGTCTCGTACGACGCCGACTACACGTTCACGGTGACGACGGACCGCACGCTCTACGGGAGCTTCTGTTATCGCGTAACGGCCACGGCGAACCCGCCCACGGGGGGCTTTGCGCTGGGAGACAACCCCGAGTATGGGCACCCTGCATCGGTCTTTGCCAGCCCCTATCCCGGGTGGCTTTTCCTGAACTGGACGGAAGGCGGTACGGTGGTGTCGACCAATACGTCCTACACATTCACGCCGTCCTCCGACCGCGCCCTGGTGGCCAACTTCGTCACCCCGCCCACTCCCTCCCCGACCCCGTCGCCGACTCCCTCGCCCACGGCCACACCTTCCGTCACCCCAACGCCGTCCCCGTCGGCCACGCCTACCCCCTCTCCCACGACAACACCTTCCGTCACCCCGACGCCGTCCCCGTCGGCCACACCTACGCCCTCGACCACACCGTCTCCTTCGACCTCGCCGACCCCGTCGGCCACGCCTACCCCTTCTCCCACGACAACACCTTCCGTCACCCCGACGCCGTCCCCGTCGGCCACACCTACCCCCTCGACCACGGCCACGCCTTCCATCACCCCGACGCCATCCGTTACCCCGTCTCCTTCGACCTCGCCGACACCTTCGCTCACCCCGAGCCCGTCGGCGACGCCCACGCCCACCCCGACCCCGTCGGCCACGACCACGCCCTCGGCCACCCCCACGCCGGTCAGCCCCACGCCGACACCGGAGCCCAGCACCACCCCCAGCCCGACTGCGACTCCCACCTGCGGCCCGACGCTGCCACCATGGAAAACCGTCATCGATTCCGGCGACTATGACGGGGACGGGACCGACGACGTCGCCGTATTCAGGGCCTCCCGGGGGTTGTGGGCGATCCGGGGCCTGACGGCGGCGTACTACGGGAACTCCGCCGACCAGGCCGTTCCCGGCGATTACGACGGCGACGGGACAACCGACATCGCCGTCTTCCGTTCCGATTCCGGGCAATGGTTCGTCCGCGGCCTCACCCGGCTGCATTACGGGATGAGCGGCGATATCCCGGTTCCGAGCGATTACACCGGGACCGGCATCTCGGAGATCGCCGTCTTCCGGAGTTCCAGCGGCGGCTGGTACGTCCGCGACCTCACCCAGTTCTCCTACGGCCGGAGCGGAGACTGGCCGGCGCCCGCCGATTACGACGGCGGCGGGGCGAGCATGTTCGCGGTTTACCGGCCGAGCGACGGGCGCTGGGCGGTGTATGGGTGCACCCGTTTCTACTTCGGCGACCCGACCGACTGGCCGGTCCCGATGGACTACGCGGGGGACGGGACCTGCACCGCGGCCATATTCCGGCCGTGCCGGGGGATGTGGGCGGTGCGGGGGATCACGCGGCACTACCTCGGAACCTGCACCGACTGGCCCCGGCCGGCAGATTACGACGGCGACGGCCGCGACGACCCGGCGATCTTCCGCGACTCCTCCAGCCTCTGGATCGTGGAAGGGCTCTCCCGGCTGTACTTCGGGACGACCGGAGATATCCCGGTCACGAGATAGCGCGAGAAGCTGAGCGCACGGCGTTGAGTAGGCAGCGAGGGGCGGCCTCCGGGTAAGCCCGGATTCCCCATAGAGCCGGGCGACGTGGACCCGGGCTTCGCTTCTGGAAGGGATCCCGCCTCCCGAGATGCCTGGACCCGGCAACGTTCGTTATTTGGTGGGGATCATCGACAGCCGGCCTTTTCCCCACACCCTTGCTCAATACGTTCCGATGTTTTTCCGTGAAACACATCACCTCATGTTGCATTTCGCCTCTCCGGTAGTATTTCTCGGCTAGGTGGCGGCATCGGAAATATCTCTAATTCTCTGTTAGCCGGGGGATTATGCGTATAACGATATTTCGGCGCATACTGGCATAGTTTCTGCTCATACCATTCCGGTATTAGATCGAAACGTCACAGAGGAGGAAGCTATGAGAGTACCGACATGCTTAACGGGACTTATCGCTGTTCTGACAGCGATCCGTCTCGCTGCGGCGGCGGAAATCATCGTCGATGGTGCCGGGAGCGGAGACTACTCCACTATCCAGGCAGGCATCAGTGCCGCCAGCGACGGAGACACGATCCTTGTTTATCCGGGAACTTACTACGAAACCATCGATTTCGCGGGAAAAGACATAACTTTGATGGGCGACGAAACTAACCCCGAACTCGTCATCATCGACGGCGGCGGGAGCGGACCGGTCATAACCTTCGATACCGCCACCGCGACGGCTTCCATGATCAGCGGTTTTACCATTCAGGCCGGGTCCGCCGATATGGGCGCGGGGATCTACGGCGAGGGTTCCGGGTTGACCATATCCAATAATATCATAACGGATAATGCAGCGGTCACCGACGGCGGGGGGATTTATTGCGATCTGACGGACTCGACCGTCAGCGGCAACGTGATTACGGGAAATGAGGCCGGCGATCAAGGCGGCGGGTTATATTCCGAATCGGCGACGTTGTCTATTTCCGATAATCGGATTATTAATAATCGGGCGAATTGGGGAGGCGGGATATATTCCAAACAGGGAGGCGACTCCATTATTGACAATCTCATAACTAATAATTTCGTCGCTTATGCCGGCGGAGGTATTTGTTATAATTACTACCTCCCGATAATTGCTAATAATAGAATAAGTTCGAACAGGGCCTTATACGGTGGCGGGATTATCGGTTTTAATTGCGCGGATACCTTGATCACCAATAACGAAATAACAAACAATAGGGCTTCTGATTTTGGCGGGGGCATCTGTTGTTATTGCGGCGATGCCTTGATTCTGAACAATCGGATCATGGGAAATACGGCAGAAGGCCACTACGGCGGGGGGATCGACTGTGATTCCTCGGACGCGATAATCGTCGGCAATGTCATAGCTCAGAACAGTGCGCGGAGACAAGGCGGGGGGATTTCTTGCGTGAATGTTTCCGACCCGACGGTTATCAATAACACGATCGCCTATAACAGCGCCGCCAGCGGAGGCGGGATCAGTTGTAGCATGTGGTCGAATCCAATATTCGCCAATGATATTATCTGGGGCAACTCCGCCACCGTAAGCGGCGATCAAGTTCGTCTCGAAGACGATAATTGCGATCCATATTTCGATTATTGCGATGTAGAAGGTGGTTATGCCGCTTTCGCCCTCGGGGTGGGCGTAACTTATAATTATGGAAGTTGCTGGGGAACCGGCAATATAAATTCCAACCCTAATTTCAGTGGACGCAGGACCCACCCATACGCCCTGCTTTCGACATCTCCCTGCATCGATACCGGGGATACTTCGGAGATCGCGCATATGACGTCGATTTCCGTTTTTACTCACGAAATAATCTGGAGTTTCACCTATTCTCCCTACGATGCCGGGAATTCCGACCGGCTGGCGGACGGCGACAGCGATGGAACGGAGGCGGTGGATATGGGAGCTTACGAATTCATGCGGTAGGTTTTGTAGCCGGTCACCCCATGCTCATTGAGCCGGACCGAATCCCGGGATTTCGGTCCGGCTCATAAACCATAAGGGCCGACCCGATGGCACCGAGCGTTCCGGGTACTACGCCAGCGCCCGGGGCGGATTTTCAGAGGAATATTCGGAACGTTCGACGCTCGAAGTCGACCGCAGGGAGCCGGAGGAGAACGCTTTGAATCGAGATGCTTCGCGGCGCCATCCCACGTATAATCTCGTTGCCATGATCAAGCACGTTATCCTCTGGTCGACGTTCGCCCTCTGGCTCGTCGGGCTGCCCCTGGCCGGGACCTGGCTGGCCGGCAAACCGGTCCGCCCCTATCTGCATATCCCCCCCGATACCATCTGGGGGAAGTACCCCGTCGCCCACCCGCCCTTTTCCTGGGCCTGGTTCGTCTTTTACGCCGCCGTCATTCTTCTCGCCATCGGCCCGCTGGTCTTCCGTTTCCTGACCTGGCGGGGAGAACCCTCGGAAAACGCACGGAAGCCCCCGTGCCGTTTCCCCTGGTGGGGCTGGACGGGAATCGTCCTCTTGATCTTCGGGTGGTACGCGGAGTGGGCCCGTACCAACTGGATCCGGATCGACCATCCCCCCGCTTTCGGGCCGCTCTGGATCGGGTTTATTCTGGTCGTGAACGCCCTCTGCTGCGTCCGTTCCGGAAGCTGCCTGATGCTCGACCGCCCGAAACGGTTTCTCCTCCTTTTCCCGCTCGGCGCCGGGTTCTGGTGGTTTTTCGAGTACCTCAACCGCTACGTCCAGAATTGGCAGTATATCCACGTCCGGATGACCCCGGCGAAATACTTCGTCCTCGCCACCGTCGCCTTCTCGACCGTCCTCCCCGGCGTCCTTTCCGTCTGCCACCTGCTGCGGACCTTTCCCCGTTTCGAAGCTCCTTTCAAGCAGTTCCGCCCGATCCGGCCGAAACGCCCCCGGGTGTGGGCGTTCACCGCCCTGGTCGTGACGGGAGGAACCTACGCCCTGCTCGGCGTCTTTCCCAACCAGCTCTGCGCCCTCCTCTGGGTATCCCCGGTGGTCAGCATGGCGGCCATCCAGTCCCTCCTCGGGCAACGCCAGGTCTTCTCGGATGTAGCCCGGGGGGATTGGCGGCTGGTGGTTTCGGCGGCCGCCGGGGCGCTCCTCTGCGGTCTTTTCTGGGAGATGTGGAACTCCTACAGTTACGCCAAGTGGGTTTACGAGATCCCCTATATCTACCGGTTCAAGTACTTCGAGATGCCGGCCCTGGGGCTGGCCGGCTACCTCCCGTTCGGGCTCGAGTGCATGGCGCTGGGCCTGTTGATCTTCAAACCCGACTACCTGGACCCGGCCCTGCAAGGAGAAACATGCCCGGCGCCGTAACCGTCGAAGACGGGTACGGGCTTCGAGGAAGCGGAACATGACGTCTTCGCCGCAGGAAAAATATATGATGCGGGCCGTGAGGGCGAGCCTGGCCGGGAACATCGTCCTGTTCGCGATCAAGCTCACGGCCCTGCTCCTGGTGGATTCGCTGGCCATCGCCGTGGACCTGGGGATAACCTGCGTCGGCCTGGTGGTCTCGATCATCCTCTATTACTCGATCAGGCTCTCGAACCGTCCCGAGGATCTGTTCCATAATTACGGCTACAGCAAGATCGAGCACGTCTGCGAGGCGATGGAAGGGGTGATTCTGATCGGGATCGCCCTGGCCATGTCGTTCCAGGCGATACTCAACCTCTTTCACCCCACCCACATCACCTTCCCCTGGATCGGGCTGGGATCCAGCGTCGTCAACTTTTCCATCAATTTCCTGGGCGCCTACTACATCTTCAGGATGGCCCGGAAAAGCGGATCCCCGGCCATCCACGCCGAAGGGGTCCACTACCGGTTGGAGGGGTTCATCTCGATGACCGTCGCGGCCTCCTTCCTCGTATCCATTATCCTGCGCGCGGTGGGAATATCGACGGTGGAGCTCTATGTCGATCCGGCCGCCACCCTGCTGGTCAGCCTCATCATCGCCGTTCCTTCCTTCGCGATGGCCAAAGGGGCGTTTTTCAAGCTCCTGGACGCCACCATCGAAGAGGGCAGCAAGCTGGAACTGCTCAAGTGGCTGGCCCGGCACAGCGACAAGTACTGCGACTTCGGGGGACTGAAGAGCCGGGTTTCGGGGCGGATGAAGTTCATCGAATTCGAACTCGTCCTCCCCGAGGACCTCAATTTCAAGAAGGGGTACGAGCTGGTTTCCGCGCTGGAAACCGATATGCTCTCCAGCATTCCGGGAAGCATCGTCAACATCAAGATGCGGCCCTGCGACAAGGACTGCGAATTCATGAAGAAAGGCGGACAGTGCCCTTATCTGATTTAACCCCCGCGGTCGTCCCCCCTCGGGCTCGAAAACGGGAAGCCGGCCCTTCTTGTCCGAGAACACCCCCATCCCCGGGGGCGCCGGTAGAGCCATGGCCGGGAAAATAATCATCCTGACCACCGCAACCGAGCGGTTCCAGATCTATTACGTCAACCGGCTGATGCGGGAACTTCCCGAATGGAGATTCCGGGTCGTCACCGAGGATCCGGTGGATTTTTCCGGTTTCGCCGCCGGCGAAAAGAAACTGAAAACGCTCTGGCGGAAAAAGGATTTCAAGGGGTTGATCGGATATTTCCCCTACGCCAAAGTGGATGTCTTCCGGAAACAACGGGAAGCATACGAAGCGGAACTGTTCGAGGGAGCCGAGAGCTTTGCCGCCGAAACGCGGCACGTCGACAACCACAACCACGGCCTGCCCCTCATCGAGGAATTCGGACCCGACCTGATCATTCTCTTCGGGGCGCGCCCCCTCACCGGGAAATTCCTGGAGCGGGTCCCCTGCCCGGTCATAAACCACCATGGGGCCATCCTCCCTTTTTTCAGGGGGCTGGACCCCGAATACTGGCTGCCTTTTTATAAAAAGTTCGAATACCTGGGCTGTTCGATCCATTACGTGACCGCCCACCTGGACGAAGGGAGAATTCTTCTTACCCGGAGACTCGCCCCGGAACCCGGCGCGCGGGTTTTTCAGCTCCGGGGGATGAGAACCAGGCTACACGTCGAAATGATCGTCGACCTGCTGAAAAGCTGGGACCGGTCCCGGAATGATTACCGGGCCAACGATCCGAAGGTCGGGATCTATCGGAGTTTCGCTCCCTGGTGGGTTCAGATCATCGCCGCCTATCATTTCAGAAACTGGACCGCCGGAACAGGGGGATAGCCCAAATAGCTCGCCCTCATCCGCCCACGCCGACCGCGGCCGGCGAAACTCAACCCTGCATTGTTTCGACCATCGCCCGGCAGTCGTCGACGAACCTATCCAGATCGGCCCGATCGCACCAGGCCGGCGTACCGAACCGGAACGGGATATCGCTCGGGTCCGGCCGGCCGGTTTTCGGATCGCGGTTCGGGATACAGCCCTCGAAAAACGCCTTCGCGTCCGGATCGGGCGGACGGGTCAGGCCGGTGCTTCCCAGGCCGCCGCAGCCGATGTGGTAGCCGCAATCCCGGAAGATGCGCGCCTGGAACTCGGAGGCCACCTTCATGTTCCGGCGGTCGTTCCCGTCCGGGAAAGGATTGAAAGCGACGATCCCCGACTTCAGCTCCGGGTCCCGGCAGGGCTGCAGGAGAGCCCGCTCTCCGAAAACCTCGATAAGTTTTCCCCGGGCGTAGTCGGCCAGGGCTAGGATGTAGTTCTGAATGCGTTCCCTGCCCACGCCGTCCCAGACCTCGCAGGACTGCCCCAGGGCCCGCCAGTCGGCCGATTCCGGGAAACCGTAGAAACTCAGGGCCGCGCCCACGTCGAAACCCGGCGGACGGGAGCCGTCGACGGGCGCGTCGAGACTGCCGGAGCGAACGAGATGGAAGCGGGGCAGCGGGGTGGAATTTTCCGGCCAGAGCGCGTTGCGGACATAGAGAATGCCGGTCCCTCCGGGCCCGCACTGCCACTTGTGCCCGGAAAGCGCCCAAAAGTCGATCCCGGTTTCGTCGAGGCGCGGATCGAACATGCCGCCGTAGTGGGCCCCGTCGACGATGGTGATCGCCCCGTTTTCCTGGGCCAGCCGGGCGATCCGGCGGAAGGGTAGAGCTATCCCGTTGGGCTGGGTCGGGCAGGAGAAGAAGATCGCCCGGGTTCGGCCGGGCCTGAGGGAACGCCGGACGGAAGCGACGACCTCTTCCGCCTCCGTGTCGGGGCGCGATGGGACTCCGAACTGCCGGACGCCCAGGCCGAACCGTGCCGCCACCCGCCGCACCGTCGCCACGCAGTTCGGGTACTCCAGGGTCGAGCAGAGCAGCTCGTCCCCCTCCCGCCAGTCGATTCCGCTCAGGATCTGGCTGACGGCATCGGTGGTATTGCGGGCGATGGCGACTTCATCCACCCGGGCCCCGTAGCCCCGGGCGATTTTCCCGCGGGTGACCGCGGGGTCTTCGAGATAGACGGGATAAGGGTCCCGGGCGATCCGATCCAGGCCTTCCTTGAAACGGGCCAGCACCGCTTTCGGCATCGAGCCTTTCTGGCTGGCGACAAGATATTTATGTTCACGGGCGAGGGCGAAACGGCCGCCGAATTCGGCGAAAAACGGTTCTTCCCTCTCCAACAGGGTTTCCCCTCCGGCGGGCGCCCCGGGAACATTGCCTCGATCGGATGTATTCATCAGAACCTCCTCGGAAACTCTCTCTAGTGCCTCTGCCGATGGTACGCACCGACTGCCGAACCGTGCCGCCTTCTCGAGCGGAACAAGCGCCGCCGCGCCGGCGAACGCCACCGGGGCGGCGGCGGACGGCTTCACTTCTCCCGCTTCGCCCCCTCGATCAGGCCCTTCAGGATCGGGGCGAAAAAGAGGAAAACGACCCCCACCCCGACCGCGATCCAACCGATGATTCCGAAAACGTGGGAAAAGGGGCGATCGGTCAACAGGGGGTTGTTGGTCCCCGAGGGAAGGGCCGTCCAATCGGAGACGAATCCGGCCAGCGCGTTCGCCAGCGCGGTGGCGAAAAACCACACCCCCATCATCATCCCCACCAGCTTTTTAGGAGACAGCCCGGTTATCATGGAAAGCCCCACCGGCGAGATGAAAAGCTCTCCCAGCGTCTGCAGAAAATAGCTCGCAACCACCCACCAGAGGCTGGTTTTCCCGGCCGCGCCGGCGCCGGCGACGGCCAGGGGAAGGATAACGAACCCCAGCCCCATGAAGATCGTTCCCAGGGCGAACTTGGCGGGGATGGAAGGGTTCCAGCCCCGCCGCTCCAGGCGCAGCCATAACCGGGAAATGAAGGGAACCAGGAGAATGACGAAGAAGGGATTGACGGACTGAAACATGACCGTGGGGATGGTCCAGCCTCCCACCTCTCTTCCCACGTTGAATTCGGTGAAGATGGTCAGCGACATCGCACCCTGCTGGTACAGCGCCCAGAAGACGATCGAGAAGAGAATCAGGATATGAACGGCGATCAGGCGCTCCCTGCGCCTGTCCCGGTACGAGAAGGACCGGCTGAAGGAATAGGCCAGGAACAGCCCCCCGACGACGAAAAGGAGAACATTGGTCAGGGCCGTATCCCGGAGCAGTTCCGCGAACAGGTAGACCGCGGCCGGAGTCCCCACGCCGATGAGCAGATAGTTCCCCAAACGCTCCGCCCGCGTGCGGACGGTATCGGGCGGCGCTCCCAACTCCGGGCGTTTTCTCAGGCCGAAAAAAAAGATCGCCGTCCCGACCAGTACGCCGGAAGCGGCCACCAGAAACGCGGGATGCCACCCGAAACGGATGATTATCCATCCGGTAACAAGGGGCGGGATGACCGATCCGATATTGATGCCGGCGTAGAAGATGGTGAACCCCCCGTCGCGGCGGGGATCGTTTTTCCCGTACAACTGACCGACCACTCCGGAGACGTTCGGTTTGAAAAAGCCGTTCCCGACGATTATCGTTCCCAGGGCCAGGCGAAAGAGCATTCCCCTCCCGGGGATGCCGAGCAAACCGTACCCGACCGCCAGCAGAACTCCGCCCACCAGCACCGACCGTCTGAACCCGAGGAACCGGTCGGCCACCCAGCCGCCGAAGAGAGGCGTCAGGAAAAGCAGGGCCGCGAAAGCGGCGAACATGGCGTACGCCGCGGTATCGGAAAAGAGGAAGACCTTGGTCATATAAAGGACCAGGATCCCCCGCATGGTATAAAAACCGTACCTCTCCCACATCTCGGTCAGGAAGAGGACCAGGAGCTGGCGGGGCTGCCGGTCCGGCCGGGAATCGTTTCGAGGCGCATCCTCCGGGGGATTTTCGGAGATGGTTGGCCGGGACGGATTCATATTCGACACTAGGTCAGGAGGAACCAAAACGACTCATGTACTAACGGATTCGCGAGCATTGCGTTTATCGTATTATTTTACTACGGGTTGCCCGGTTTCTCAAGAAGGACCCGGCCGGTCGGGGCCCGGGGAGCCGTCCCCGTTCCGCGACGGCGCGAGGAGCTTACCGGAGAGCCGGGTCGATCCGGTCGGCGAGGAGGGCGGAGTAGTCGACGGTGTCGATCGGGTCGAGGCAGTCCGGCGAGGGGCCCCGCCAAGTGGGAACGGCGGTCGGGCCGCCGCTCCCGCCCGGGAAGGACGGGTCGAGGTTTAACTCGCCGTCGACCCCGGCCGCTTCGGACGCCGTCGGATCGAGGGTGTGGTAATAGTATTCGCGGTAGGCGCTCAGGCAGTAGACGGAGGAGTAGCCGATCGCGATCCGCGCCGGATCCTCGGGGACGATGATTTCGCAGGCGCCGGACCCGCCGGTGGCCTGCCGGTAATAGGTCCCGCTGTCGGTCTGGATGGTGACGACACCGTCGGGATAGTCGGAGGAAAGGGAGATCTCGAAGTCGGCAACGACGCTTCCCCCGGAAACCGTATAGCGGTTCTTGATCACCTGGAGCCGGGGCGCGTCGTCACGGCGGCGGGTATAGACCGGGATCAGGCCGTCGCCGAGGATGTCGGCCGACTTGGCTGTATATTCCTGCCCGTCCACGAACTTGCCCGCCGAGAGCCACCAGGGATCGTCGAGATCCATCAGTGCGTTGATTCCGCTCCTCAGTGCGTCGCTCAGGCGCAGGTCTCCCAGATAGGGGTTGTCGGCGGCGAGGAAGTGCCGGGCAGCCAGCGCAGCGAGAATCTCGTCGATGAGCTGACAGCCGCCGTAGACGCTCATCCCGTAGGAACTGTTGCCGAGATAGGCGACCGCGCCCCCGGTGAGCGACCGGATGAGGGCGGAACCGGCGCAGTCTTCGCCGGAGTTGAGCCGCCCCGCCCGGCAGGCCCCGGTGATCATGATCGGGTAGGGCGCGGAGTTCTCCAACTCGTAGGCCATTTCGTCGGTGAAATCGTAGGTGGAACTGCCGGAGTCGTCGGCGGTCAGAAACTTGATATTGCCGTGTCCCATGTGGACGACGAGGTTGTAGTTGTCCTCGAGGCGCTCCTTCTCCCGGGCGAGGGTGAGGGCGGCGTCGGCGGTGTCCCGTGTCTGGTAAAGCTTGTACACGGACACCCCCCCGGGGAGGTTGTCCTCGGTGTAGTTGTCGAGCCACCAGGCGGAGTCGATCGCGCCCAGGACCGCCACCTCCGCGGCGACGTTGGAAAGAAAGAGAACGTCGTTGACCCGGTTCTGATCGAAGTCGGTCATATGGCTGACGACTTTCTCGATGTAATGCCAGAGTTCGATCCGGGAGCGGGAGGTGTCGAGGGGGAACGGGAGGCGGGAGACGGAGAGGGTGGCGTCGTAGTCGGTGGGGGCATCGCGCAGATTGTCGTTATGGACGCCGTTGCCGTTGCTGTCCCATTCGCCGAGGTCGGAGTAGAAAAAGTCGCTGTAAAAGCTGTCGGTGACGACGCCGGTTTCATCGTCGTCGGCGCCCGATTTCAGGTCGATCTCGTTGCGGTCGTAGACCTGGAAGGCGGGAACGAAGGAGCCGGCGTTGTCGTCGTTCTTGGAGGCCTCGCCTCCCAGGAGGACTAAGCGGGTCGTTCCCCCGGAATCCCGGTAGCGCCGGGCCAGGTACTCCTTGATATCCTGGGCGAGGCCGGCGGTATCGGCGGCGGAAAAATGGGAGCAGATATCGTCCCCGAACACCACCTCGGTATCGAGGCCGGTCACGGTGTGCAGACGGCCGAGCTTCCGGTAGTAATCGGCGGAACCGGTCCGGGTTACGATCAGGGCCTCCGGTTCGGAGATATCGAGGGGATCGGTGTAATCGATGCCGCCGCTGACGTTCCAGACGGGGGCATCCGGCAGCTGGCAGCATTCATACACATAATCGCGCTGATCCAGGGAGACCGGATAACCGGCGGACCACCGGCCGGTCTGCTGGTCGTAGACATAGAGGGCGAGGTCTTCGTGACTGGAAATGAAGTACCCGTCTTCGACCAGGGAAAACATCGCCCTAATTTCGCCGGCGGTGCTGGAGATGACCGTCCCGATTTCGTAATCGAAGGAGTCGGTCCCTTCGTTCCAGCGCATTTCCACTTTGGGAGTTCCGTCGACCGGAGATACATCGCTCAAAGTGACGGTGACGGCCTCCAGGGGCATAACGGCGCCGTGGCGAACGCCCCCCCCCGAAGCATAAAAGACATCGGTAACGACCGGCGGGACGAGGACCGGGTTTATCTCCCCGCGACCGTCGTCGTAGGCCACCCGGTAGAAGGAAGTGTAACCGAACGGGCCGTCGACGGCCAGGTAGAACGGCTGCCGCTCCATCAGCGCCGTAAGAACCCAGGAACCGAACTCGACCCCGATCCGGGTGCCGGCGGCGGTGTACCCGAGAGACCGGGCTTGCTGATAGCGGCCGTGGTCGTCGCCGTTATACAGGCGGACGCCGCGCGCCGCTCCTCCCGAGACCAGGTTGGTTCCGAAAATGTTGATCGTGACGCCCGGCATGACGGTGTCGTTGACGTCGCCGGCCGGGTCCTCGCAGACAACGGAGGTGATGCGGGGCAGGGACATGTCCTGGACGAGTTCGTCGTCGCGTGGGGCGGCGGACGAAGCGCCGGAAGCGGCTGCGGCCGAGGACGCCGAGGCGGCGGACGCTTCGAAACCGGTGCCCGGATACAGTACCAGCCCGCACACGATTGAAAGCGGCATGAATCCGAATTTCATCCTCATCTCCTTTTCTCGAATAACGGGGTCATGACTCTCCTTGATAGAGCAAGCGGTGTGCCAGGATCGGGTGGAAAGGAGGCCCGGCAATGCAACTTTCTGCCCGGCAATGCAGTAAGGACACCCCCCTGAAGGGCCCTATTGCGGACGATCAGCGAACATGCAGCGAATCGCGCCGGGGTGGTTGCAGCCTGCGACAAGGCTCGCGGGGAAAAGTTGGCCGCGCAGGTGACGCGAGATGCCGACGGCCGCGGTAAAGATACCGGTACTGGCCCCTTCACGGGCCGCTGGCGGCGGCTTGAGCGGGCGCCGGAACGAGGGAGGCACGGAGGGGACGAAGCCGGCCTTACGCCGCGGGCGCGGCGATCTTGTTCAACTCCGACTGAACGATGGCGGGCATGATGATTCCGACGAAGAGATAGAGAAAAAACCAGAGGATGGTGTTGTCGTCTTTTTTGACCTGTTCGGAAAAGCCCTCGCAGTACTTATAGGCCCAGTAGATGTTGGCGATGGGGATGATCAGCAGCCAGGCGGTGGGGATTTTTGCCCCCAGGCTGTTGATGTCCCCCTTGGTGGAGACCACCCAGTAAATGAAATAGATCCCGAAGGTGACGAATCCCAAAATATAGATCAGGACGATATTCCGGTGTCTGATGACCCGGTTCGACGCTTCCATCGTTTCCTCCCGGTTCGAGTTCGGCCCAAGGATCATCGGCGGCAAACCGCCTTCGGGTACAAAGCATAGGTTATGGGCCGGAGGAAACAAAGCCCGAATTACCGCCCCGAAGCGGAAACGGAGCAATCGGATCGCCGGAATCCGCCGGGGGCTCCCCACGGGTGCTCCCTCGGTTTCATTAAAAATATCTGACCGAAACCTGCTTCCGGTGTAAAATCCTTATGAGGCAGGTTATTGCATCCCGCGGGGAAAATGCGCGGGAACGGGCTTGCTCGAAGAGGGAATGGAAATGCGGGCGGGGGGCCGGCGTTTCCCGACCGTACTTTTTTCGATCGATATCTCACTTAAACTATAACCAAGGGAGGTGCGCGGATGAAGGGATGGGCGGTTCTTTCGATGGCGGTACCGGGACTGTTTCTGAGCCTGGCGGCGGCGGCGGCCGATTTCAACGGGGACGGGACCGACGACGTCAGTGTTTTCCGGCCTGAAAACGGCCTGTGGGCGATACGGAACTACACCCGGGTCTACTTCGGGACTGCGGGCGATGCCCCCGCCCCCGGCGACTACAACGGCGACCACCGGGACGATATCGCCGTGTTCCGCTCCAGCAGCGGGCTCTGGGCGGCGCGGAATCTGACCCGGGTTTACTACGGTTCGTCCAGCGACCTCCCCCTCGGCGGAGGAAGCGGCCCCTGGCTCCGGAACGGAACCGGGATTTACTACGACTCGGGCGGCGTGGGGATCGGGACCGGAAACCCGCAGTACAAACTGCACCTCCACCAGAACTCGTCCAGCTATTCCTACGCCACCTTTACCAACCAGAGCACGGGGTCCGGGCACCTCGACGGCGTCCTGGTCGGGCTCGACGCCACCGAAGACTTCAGGATTCACAGTTACGAAAGCAACAACGTCAAAGTCTACATCGACGACGACGAAAAGATGCGGATACAGGATAACGGCAGGGTCGGCATCGGCACGTCGAGCCCGGGCGCCATGCTCCACGTTGTCGGCAGCAACAACGACGTGGGGCTGGTCCTCCGGGCCGGGCACAACGGGAGCGAACCGTTCAACGACATCGCGACGTTCTACAACGCCGACGGGACCCTGGCCTTCTGGTTCGCCGCCCAGGGAGCCGCCGGGGCCAACGACAGCTGGACGACGTTTTCCCCCTATATCTCCATGCACTTCATCCCGGAAGGGTGCCGGACGGAGGACTACAACGTCGGCGATGTCGTCGCCGTGGTCGACAAGCTGGCGGTGAAAACCGGCGGGGCGTTCGACGTGGCGGTGATCGGCGTCATCTGCCCGGAAGAAGGGTTCATCTCCATCCCCAAGGAACTTAAGCGTGCCATCACCCAGGAAGGCAAAAAGGTGGACGACTTCGGGCTCGTTCCCGTGGCCTACCAGGGTGACGTCCAGGTGAAGGTGAACAACGAGGGGGGAGCCATAAGAAGCGGCGATCTGCTCGTCCCCAGTTCGATCCCGGGGGTGGCGATGAAGGGGATGCCGGAAAACTTCTCCCAGTACGCCTCCGTGATCGGCAAGGCCCGGGAGGATTTTACCGGCGAGTCGGGTCTGATCTCGGTCTCGGTGGGCGTGAAATAGCGGAAAGCGGGGATCGAGCAGCAACCGACGCCCGGGAGAGGCGGCCGTTCCGGCCCCCTCTCTCCCGCGTCGGAATCCGGTCAAGCCCGAGCCGGTTCGGAGGAGACCCGGGTTCCGCCGGATTCGCGGCGGGGAATAACGCCGACGATAAACGTCAATACCCCCCCCGGGAAAGAGAGGTTCCCAAGGAACGGGCCGCCCCTTTCTCAATGCCTGGGAGAGGGGGTGTCGGTTCATCTTTGCAGGATCTTCGACACGTTCGTATCAGTCGGTCTTGTTTCCGGGTACGATGACGGAAGAGGTTAGTCTCCTTCGACCTGATGCCGGGGTTATGGCACCCCCTCCTACGCTCTGCTATAGTTCGAGTCGACGAGGGGTTTGCTTCCAAAACGCCCACCAGGGAATTGAGCGTTGAAGACGGACACGGGGGCATCAAGGAACGAGGCCGACCGAGGCGCGGTCAAGCACCCGTGGCTGCTGTTCCTGGGCGTGGCCACGGCGCCGACGATGATCGGCATCGACATGCTGGCGATCGCCGTCGCCATCCAACCGATGGCCCGGGATCTCCGGGTCGGGATTTCCACCGTGCAGTGGTTCCTGACCGCCTTCGCCCTGGGGAACGCCTGCCTGCTGGTGACCGCGGGACGGTTATCCGACATCTTCGGCCGGAAAAAGACCATCATCGCGGGACTGATCCTGTTCATCTGCAGTTCGCTGGCCATCGCGGTCAGCGGTTCCGCCCGGTTCATCGTTATCTGCCGTTTTATCCAGGGAGCCAGCGGCGGCGTCATGGCCACGACCGGCATCGCGATCCTGATGAGCCTCTACGAGGGCGAGGCGCGCGCCGATTGGATCAGCCGGCTCGTGGGCATGGCCGGTCTCGGCCTCGTGCTCGGCCCGATCGTGGGCGGCGGCCTGGTCCATGTTTTCGGATGGCGGTCCGTTTTCCTGATCAACCCGCCGATCGGTCTGGCCTGTATCGCCCTTACCGTTATCCACCTCCCCTCCCAGGGCGGCCGCGCGGGCCAGAAACTGGACGTCCCGGGAGTGCTGCTGCTGACCGCGGCGCTGCTGCTTCTGACCATGGGCTTGACTCAAGGTCATGCCTGGGGTTGGCAAAGCCCGAAGACGCTGGGGAGTTTTCTCGGCGCGGCGATCCTCCTGGCGGCCCTTCTCCAAGTCGAGGCCCGGCGCGACCAACCGCTGATCGTGATGGCCCTGTTCAGGGTCAGGAACTTTCTGGCCGCCAATGTCGCCGGCTTTATCGCCTATTTCACCTTCATGGCCTCGATCCTGATTTTCGGGATCTACCTGCAGAAGGTCATGGGTTTCAGCCCGGGGAAGGCCGGGCTCTGCTTCGCGCCCATGGGCCTGACGATGGCCGCCGCTTCCATGGCCGCGGGCAAGGCCATCAAGTTCCGCGGGGCCAAACCCCTGATCGTCGCCGGGTTCGCCTGCGGGCTGGCGGGGTTCCTGGGCCTCAGCGGCATGCCCGTTCTCCCCGGCTGGGCTTTCCTGGCGTTTTTCTTCGCGCTCGTCGGACTCGGCTTCGGTCTGGTCAACGCCAGCTCGATCCCGGCCGCCCTCGAATTCATTCCGCCCGAGCAGGCGGGCATCGGATCGGGCAAGGCGCTGATGATCCGCTGGCTGGGAGGCGCCATCGGGAGCGCGGTCATCTCGACGGTTTTCGTCGGAGCCACCTTGGCGTTCCTGGGACGATGGGACGCGGCCCACCCCGTCTTTGCCGATCCGCGGACGGTCAAGGTCCTGCACGACGCCGTGGTCGGAAGCCGGGGCGAATCGGCGGTCGCGGCGCTCTTTACGAGGGCGGACCGGGCGCTGGCCGCGGAGGCCGTCCGCGAAACATCGCGCCAGGGCATGATAACGGCCCTGCGGGTCCTGGCGGCGCTGTCGCTGGCCGCGGGCGCGGCCGCGCAGATCTGGATCGAAAAAAAGAAAAACCGGAACCAGGAGGAGAAGAGAACATGAACATGGCAATGCTGGGCATCATGCTGACGGAAGCCTGCGCGTTGGCGGCGACGCCCGCGCCGGACGGACAGCCGCTCGAACCCTTTCCGTCGTTCCCCGCCACGACGATCGCGTCCGCTCCCGGCGAGCACGTGCTCACGCCCTCGGTAACCTGGCAGAAGACCGCCACCGAGAAGGGACCGGAAAAGGTGACCTTCATCTTCTACAACGCCAAGATGAACGCGCCCGGGGAAACCCGTTCCGACGTGGCCTTCACCTTCGACGGGATCAAGAACATTCCCAACTACATGATCGTACCCATCGCCCCCGGTCAGCGGGCGGCGGCGGGGGACGTCCTCCTCACCTGGTGGCAGTCCGGCTCGGGGATGAAACGGGCCTACGTCACCGACGCCGCCGACCCGGCCGCCCCGGTCGTCCGCTATCTCGACATCGAGTACGACAACCCGGCCAAGAACTCCCGGGGCGTACCCATCGGCCAGATGGAGGAACAGATCAAGCCGGACACCTTCGCCAGACTCACGGCCGACTGGCAACCGGGAACGACCGTGGCCGTGCTCGCCGGAACCCGCTGGCTGAAGGCGACCGTGGTCGCCGTCGCCGGGGACCAGGTCCTGACCGTCGGCTTCGCCGGGAAGATGGCGGTCTACCCTAAGGCCTCCTGCCGCCCCGTCCCCATCGTTCCCGCCGTCGCCGCGGGCGACCGGGTGCAGGTCCCCTACGTCGGTTCCTTCGTCAACGGCACGGTCAAGAGCGTGGACGCGAAAATCGGCCGCGTCTTCGTCGAAATCGACTGGGGAGGGAAGAAAAAAGAGATCGCCGTCCCCTTCGGCGACGTCATGACCGGCCTGGTCATCTGACCTTCCGGAAACGGGTACTGTACCGGGAAAAGGGAACCACGGATTGCACAGATAGGGGAAGGAAAGGGTTCAGGGTTCAGGGTTCAGGGTTCAGGGTTCAGGGTTCGGGGTTCAGGGGCTGAAAATGCCCCATGCTCCATGCCCCCCTCCGAACCCTGAACCCTAAAGGGTCCGTGGCGGAGGGGTTTCTCTCCATGCTCTCTGCTTCCCCCCTCAGGGGTTGGTGACGGGCAGGTCGGTCGAAGTCCCGTAGTAGGCGGAACTGACACCCCGGATGAGCCAGCGCCCCGAAGAGGGCCGGAAGACGGCGAAATCCCAAGCCCCGTCGCCGTCGTAGTCGGCCGGCTGGACGGCGTCGCCCGAGGTCCCCCAGTAGGCGTAGGGGCCGTCCTTGACCAGCCATTTTCCGGACGAGGGCCGGAAGACGGCGGCATCCCAGGTCCCGTCGCCGGTGTAGTCGCCGGGGACGACGGTGTCGGCGGCGTTTCCGTAATAAACGGAGGTGACGCCCCGGGCCAGCCACTTGCCGATCGAGGGCCGGAAGACGGCGGTGTCGGCGGTCCCGTTCCCGTCGTAGTCGCCGGGAACGACGGTGTCGGTGGAGAACCCGTAGTAAGCCTGGGTCACCCCCCGGACCAGCCACTTGCCGATGGACGGGCGGAAAAGGGCGATATCCCCGGCTCCGTCGCCGTCGTAGTCGGCCGGGACGGGGAGGTCGGTGGAGACGCCGTAGAAGACGGAGGTCACTCCCCGAACCATCCACTTGCCCAGCGAGGGCCGGAAGACGGCGATGTCCCAGGTCCGGTCGCCGGAATACTCGCCGGGAACGGGAATATCGGTGCCGGTTCCGTACCAGATCCGGGTCAGGCCCCGGACCAGCCAAAGACCGGACGAGGGACGGAAGAGGGCGATGTCGGCGAGCCCGTCGCCGTCGTAGTCGCCACCGACCGGGGGCATAACCGGTTCCATCGTCGGCGAGGGCACGGGGGTCGCGGTGGGGACGGGAGTGGGTGGGCGCGTAGGGGTGGCCAAGCCGCAGATGATCCTTCCCTCGATCGAAGGGTAGAACTCGCAGTGGTAGTTATAGATGCCGATGCCGGAGAAGGCGCGGGCATAGATGTCTTTGGGCAGCATCGTTCCGGAATTCCAGGTCCCGCCGTTGCTGGTGCTGGTATGGAGGTTGCTCCCCTCGTTGCGCCAGGCGACCACTCCGCCGGGGTCGACCCGGAAGACCGCGGGCTGGAAACGGTTGTCGAAAATCCTGATCAGGAAGGGGGCCGTGGTGGGGGTGGGCGAGGGCGGCGGCGTCTCGGTCGGCACGGGCGTGGGAGTGGTGCTGGGGGTGGGGACGACCGGGGTAGCCGAGGGGACGGGCGTCGGCGTTCCGATACAGGAGTGCTCGGCGGCGACGTTGATGGCGAGGGCGTAGCTCCCGGCGACGAAACCGGAAGAGGTGTCGCTCTCGACGCAGAGCCAGAGGGTGCGGGAGGTGGAGTTGTAATAGAAGAGATCCTCCGGCTCGTCCGGGCCCTTCCCTTCATGGTCGGACTCGTCGAGAAGGCTGGTCCCCGAGGATGAGTAGAGCCCGAGGACGGCGTCGAAGGCCCCGGTGCCGGAGCGTTCGGGGTCGTCGTCGAACTGGAATACGAGCATGTCTCCGGCGGCGGCGGTGAATTCGTACCAGTCCAGATCGGTGGCGGAACCGAAACTCCCCGAGATCCAGCAGCCGGTGCCGACTTCCTGGGCCAGGGCGGCGGTTTCGTTTGACGTTCCCGTCTCCGGGACCATGTCGAGGCCGTCGAACATCGTGACGTAGAGATCGTAGGAGCAGGTGCTGGTGTTGGAGTATCTGTATACCTGCAGATAGTAGGTCCCCGGATCATCGAGGTGGGCGCCGGCGATGAGCGATCCGAGGCCGCTGCCGTCGTCGTCGTCGGATTCGAGGAGGGACCCGTCCGGCCGATAAAGGGCAACGACCGTGTCACTGTCGGTCAGGGCGGATACCCAGAGCCGTTCCCCTCCGGCGGAGATCAGTTGGAAGTAGTCCTGGTCCCCGATCGGGGAGACTTCGGCTTGCACTTCGACGCAGGGCGCGGGCTGGAGCAGGGCCCCCGTCTCCGGTGAGTCGTTGGGTTCGCACTCTTCCGCCCGGGCGAAACCCGCCAGGGCGAGCATGGCGACGATGACGCCGTTTATCTTCACTGTCGTTCCCCTCCGGTCAGGCTGTTGTCAAAAACATGTAAATCTATTATTTACGAAAAATGTTTTCGTTTTTTCTCTGTAACGACTGCCCCTCCGCTGGAATCGGGAAACGTCCGCTTCCGGCGCCATTCAGGAGGTGTCTCCATTTTTGAGGAACCATCAATTCGACATAAAACTCTTTGTAAAAGAATAACACGCCTCGGCCCCCGATGCCAGGTCCGGCTCCCTCCCGAGCCCCGAAGTCCGGCGGCGGGTCTTACGCCCTGCTCTATGCCCCATGCTCTTTGCTTCTCTCGACCATGAAGGACATGAAGTTCATGAAGGAGAGAAGGGGACGAGGTGGGGACGTTTCCTACTGAATTCTGAATTCTTTCCCCAATCAGAGTAATCAGGTGCAAAAATTCCCTGTTCCCCGATCTGCGTAATCCCGGTTCCTCATCCGTGCAATCCGTGGAACGCGCCACGGCATTTTTCCCTTGTCGGATTTGCCCTGGACAGCCTAGATGTCCTGTGCAATGTTTAGAGCGTGATCGCCGAGCTTGGACTCATTGATCTCGAATTTTAACCCGGTCCGGATTCTAATCTCCGGCCGGGTTTTTCACTCTACCGAAGGCGGAAACTCATCAACAGGGAGCTGTGGAGATGAAAGGGATACTGAAGGAGTTCAAGGATTTCGCCGTCCGCGGGAACGTCGTGGACATGGCGGTCGGCATCATCATCGGGGGAGCTTTCGGGACCATAGTCAAGAGCCTGGTGGACGACGTCCTCATGCCCCCGATCGGCCTGCTCCTGGGCGGAGTGGACTTCTCGGACAAGATGGTCGTCCTCAAGGAAGCGGTCGTGAACTCGGCGGGCGAGCCGGTCGCCGCCGCCGTCCAGCTCAAATACGGGCTCTTCGTCAACGGGGTGATCAGTTTCCTGATCGTGGCTTTCGCCGTTTTTCTCCTGATCAAGGGTATCAATCAGCTCAAGCGCAAACCGGTCGAGGCCCCGGCGGAACCGACCGTCAAGGACTGCCCCTTCTGCTGTTCGGCCATCCCGATCGAAGCCACCCGCTGCCCGAACTGCACCTCCCAGATCCCCTGAACGACTCCGCGAAGGGCCAGGGTGACGCCGCCGGGGAAGTATGGACGGCGAGGGTAAAGCGGTCGAGATGAAGGTCGAAGCTTCGTCTTCTCCCTGGTACGTCTACATTCTCCGCTGCCGAGACGGCACGCTCTATACCGGGATCACCACAAACCTCGAGCGGCGCCTCCGGGAGCATAACCGCGGCCGCGGCGGCAGCTACACCGCCGGCCGCGGCCCGGCGAAGCTGGTCTACTCCGAACCCCACCCCGACCGTTCCGCGGCGTTGAAGCGCGAAGCCCGGATCAAGGGCTGGAGCCGCCGGAAAAAGGAGCGGCTGGTCACCGGGTGATCGGACAGCCTCCGGGTTCCGGATAAACCGCCGTCAGCGCTCGCTGGAAGGCTCTTCGCCCCCGCCGATAACGCGCGTATCGAGGGTGTCCGGGGCGTAGCCGGAACCGGCTGGGCTCTCCCCGGAGGTCTCGCACTCTTCCTCACGCCACTGCGGGTAGCTCTCGCCGACCGCGGGGCTCTTGCGATCGTCGGGCTCAAATGAAGTCGACCAGTACACCTCGGGGAGCCCGTCGAGGATCCAGCCGCAGCTACCGTACCACGCGACGATGTCTCCGATCAGCGCGTTCACGTCCTCGCAAGTGACCGGATCATAAGGCATATCCATATGCATCCTCAGGCTGGGGAAAAAGGGATATTGATAACCCATCTGGAATACGCTCGCGTCGTCGCAGAGTTCGCCCAGGGCCTCGCCGCAGCCCCCCCAATCGGGGTCGGGGTCACCGTAAGCCCTGACCGTGGCCAAATAATTCGATATGGCGATGTAGTCTTCCCAGACCAATGCCTGAAACCCGTTGAGGGCGGACCCGATCTGACTGTGGATGTTGGAGGCCGAACAGTCGACGTAGCCGCCGTCGTATCCGGGCTCCTCCTCACGGTCGGTATTTTCCGGGATAGTCACGCCGGCGCCGCCATCCCCGTCATCGGTCGATCCGCCGCCTCCGCTCCCGTGGGAGGTCGATGACCCGTAGGTATCCTGCCTGTGCTCGTCCTGGAGCCATTTCAGCCATATCTTCCAGAGCGAGTCGGGGTTGCCCCGCCCGTACACATACATAGTCTCGCTGTTGTTGCGGGGCTCTTCCTCCTCGATCTTGGCTCGGGGAGTTCCGCCCTCCATCGGATAGGCCGCGGGCAAAAGCTCCCACATCCCGATAATCAGTGCCGCCATTATCACCATAGCCGTCTTCATCCCTGCTCCTTCCGGGCCCGCGCCTCCATCGCCCCCCCGCCCCGTTCTCCCGTTATCGTCCGGTCCGGCTTCCCCAAGGGGACAACCGGTCTACCGATAAAAAAGCAATAACCATGCCAGTAGACCGAAACAACAAGGCAACCCAGGCGCAAGTTGCTGATAATGAAGACACTGCAATCAACGTCCGGACTGCGCCGCGGCCTCTCTAGGGTCGCGGCGATGGTGCATAGCGCAACCGCCGGCGACGCAGAATGTGTCCTGGCTCAACCAGCCCGCGACGTTATATCCTCATACACTCAGGTAACTTCAGGGAACGTGAACCGAAACCAGCGTCTGTGCCATCAATATGCTGACGCCGGAAGCGACGTTCACCCCGATACCGGACAAGTTCTTGCTTTAGGATTTCGCTTCAAAGTACCCTCCACTCAGGGGTGAAGATGCAGGGGGGAGGGCGGGGAGGACAGCCACACCGGGTCTACTGCGAGGTCATCGAAACCAATGAGCAAGGAGAGCGGACAATGAAAACGTGGGCGGCAGGCGTTCTCACGGCGGCTATCGGATTCGGCTACGGGTTGTTCTCCTCCGCCGCCGATTTCAACGGCGACGGGTTCAACGACATCGGCATCTTCCGTCCGGCCTCGGGGCTCTGGGCGATCCGGGGGTTCACGCGGACCTACTTCGGGTCTTCCAGCGACCGGCCCATGCCCGGAGATTACGACGGGGACGGGTCGGTCGATATCTGCGTCTTCCGGCCCGGCTCCGGCCTCTGGGCGGTCAAGAGCATAACCCGGGTATATTTCGGCGGTTCCACGGACGAGCCGCTCCCCGGGATCGGCGGCGGACGAAGCCTCTGGACCGCGTCCGGGTCCGATATCCATTACACCGCCGGCAACGTCGGGATCGGAACCACCGAACCGGCCTATCCCCTCACCGTAAAGGCCAATTACCATGGCGGGTGGCTGGTGGGCATACACAACACCGGCTACGCCGCCAACGACTACGGGATGGTGGTCCGGGCCGACAGCGGCGACCCCTTTCTCGTCCAAATCTTCAACGGCGCGACGGCCCTCCGGGTTGAGGCCGACGGCGATGTCGGGATCGGAGTGAACAACCCCGCCTACACGCTCGACGTCGACGGCGATATCCGGGCCACCGGCAGCGTCCGCTACGGCGGAACGGCCGGGACGGCCAACGGCACGGCCTACACCAAGCCCGATTACGTCTTCGAGAGCGGCTACCGGGCGATGAAGACCGGCGAGGTCGAAGCTTACCTCAAGGACGAGCGGCACCTCCCCTGGATCACGGCGGCCGCGGACGAGGAGAAGGGATCGATCGACATGACCCGGATGGCGTTCGAGACGGTGGAAACGGCGGAGAACCTCCAGGTCCAGGTCATCGTCCTCCATAATCTGGCCCGGGAGCAACAACGGCAGCTCGAAGCCCTGAACGCCCGCCTCGACGCCCTGGAAGCGCACCCGGCCGGATCGACGGACAAGCATTGAAGTTCCCGGGACTCCGCGACCGTCGGTAGGACCGGTCCGGGCGCGCAACCGGCAGGGGGCGGCCTCCGACTTCTTCAGCCCCCCGAGTTATTCGTCCCAGGTGCTGCCGGAGAAATAATAGCTGCCGGCCCCATCCTGCCCCAGGTAACCGTCGAACCCCGCGGCGTCCTGGGTCTCGATATCCAGAAGGAGCACGTCGTTCACGATCAGCTGGGCATGGCTGTTGGGCAGATCGGGGACCCCGATACTGAGGTAGAGCCGGGCCATCGATTGGGCGCTGAACGAAGTCGACCAGCTGTAGTCCGCCGGAGTCACGCTCACGCTCCGGGTCTCGCCCGTCCAGTCGACGTACGTCACCCCCATGGAAAATCCCATCGACGCGCCGAAGGCCCGGTACCTGACCCGGGCCAGGGAAGATGCCGAGGCGGGTTCGGCCGGGACATCCCCGTTCCGGCCGTAGTAAAGACGGGTCATCCCCCTCACCGCCCAGAGGCCGTTGAGTCCGTTGAAGACCGCGATGTCGTCGGTCCCGTCGCCGTCGTAGTCGCCGCTCAGGGGCGAGCAGACATAAGCCCCGTAGTACACCCGGGTCAGGCCGCGGACCGCCCACAGGCCGGTCGAGTTTCGATAGACCGCGGGCTCGCAGAGCCCGTCTCCGTCGTAATCCGCCGGGACCACGCGGTCCCCCGCTTGCCCGAAATAGAAGTGCGTCATCCCCCGGACGGCCCAACCGCCCACGGAGCTCCGGTAGAGGGCGATGTCGTCGGTCCCGTCGCCGTTGAAATCCGCGGCCGGGACGGACGACCAGGCCATCGCCGTCACCGCCAGCGCCAGCCCGAATCTTTTCATACGCAATACCTCCCTTTACCCGTTGAACACGTTACCGCGCTACCGGAAAACCGACCGGAACGGTACCGGCGGTCTCCTCGAAGGATCAGCCTCGCTCCCCGGGGCGTTCAGCCCGGCGCCCTACCGCGCCACCGGCTCGTCCCCCGTCTGCCCGAAGTAGACCCGGGTCACCTCCCGGACCGCCCACAGGCCCAAGGAGGAACGGAAGATCCCGACATCGTCCTTCCGGTTCCCCTGGTACACCGCGGGAACCGGACGGTCGGAACCGGACCCGAAATAGACCCGGCTCACCTCCCGCAGCGCCCAAAGCCCCGACGAGGAACGGAAGATCCCCGGTTTCCAGGCACCGGCGCCGGCGTAGTCGCCGGGAACGGCCTGGTCGGCGGAGTTCCCGAAGTAGATCCGGGTCGTCCCCCGCAGCGCCCAGAGACCGCTGGAGGCGCGGAAAACGGCCGCGGTAACCTTCCCCGAGCCGTCGTAATAGCCGGGAACGGGCAGGTCCCCGGTCCCCCCGAAGTAGACTCGGGTCACGGCCCGGACCGCCCACAGCCCCGAGGAGGCCCGGAAGATCCCGATATCCGAGGTCCCGTCCCCGTCGTAATCGCCGGGAAGGGGCAGGTCGTAGCCGCCGCCGAAGTAGGCCCGGGTCAGCCCTCTCACCGCCCAGAGACCGGAGGAGTCCCGGAAGACGGCGAAGTCGGTGGTGCCGTCGCCGTCGTAGTCCCCGGGCTCGGGCCGGTCGCCGCTTCCCCCGAAATACACCCGGGTCACCGAGCGGATCGCCCACAGGCCCGACGCATCCCGGAAGATCCCGATGTCCGAGGTCCCATCCCCGTCGTAGTCGTTGATCCAGCCGGGCGAGCAGGCGAAGTTGCAGCGGACGGCCCCGGTGTCGTGGTAGCCGGAGGCCGTGCCGCAGAAGTTGTTGATCCCGGTGTTGTCGGTCCCGATTATAACCCGGATATCGCAGTAACCCTGAGTGGTGACCGGGCTCCAGGCGTTGGAACAGAATTCGTTGGAATCGATGCTGTTGTGGCTTCCGCTGATGATGCGCAATCCGTCATTCTTATTGTCCGTAACCGTGTTGCCGGAGATGATGTTGCTGTCCGAGGCAAAGTCCAGATCGAGCCCCACATCGTTGCGGTTGATGGTGTTCCCGGTTATGTGGTTGAACGAGGCCCCGCCTAACCACATCGCCGCGCCGCCGGTGTTGAGACCGTTCCCCTCCAGGGTGTTGCCGGCGATGGTGCTGTCGGAGGTGTCGGAGAAGATAATCCCGTACCACCATTTGTTTTCGCTGATCACGTTGTCGAGGATGGCGATGTTCGCGCAATCCTCCACATGCATTCCGTAACTGAACTGATAGATGCCCAGGTTTCTGATGGTGACGTTGCTTCTTCCGTTCAAATCGATCCCGGTGGCTGTGCCCGTATAGGCGCCGTTGTACTCGGTGATGCTGTGGCCGGCCCCGTCGATGGTGATGCCGTCCGTCCCCACGGTGAAACATGACCCTTCCCATTCCAGGTCGCTGTTCATCGTGCAGTCCTCGGTGATGGTGTCGCCCCAGCGGAAGGTTTGCGTGGTCCCGACGCAGCCGCAGTCGGGGGGCGGGGTGGGCGGCAGCCCGGGAGTCGGGCTCGGGCTCGGAGTCAAAGGAGGCGTGAGGGTAGGCGGCGGGGTGCAGGTGGGCGGAGCCGTCGGCGTGGGGGTATGGTATCCTACCGGGGTGGGGGTGGAAGCGCCGAACCGGAAGACGAGTCCGTTATTGTCCGCCGCCCAGACCTCGTCGCCGGCCGCGGCCAGCCCATAGATCCAGCCGGAGCCCAGGTCCGTCGCGAAACCCCACTCGGACCCGTCGAATCGGTATATTTTCCCGGTCTTCGTCCCGGCCCAGACGTCGCCGGGGCCGCGCGCGGCCAGGGAGAGAAAATCCTCATACTCGACCCTGGTCGAGACGGACCAGTCCGAACCGTTATACCGGAGGATATGGCCCGGGGCGCCGGCGGCCCAGGCCTCGCCGTCGGTGACGGCGCAGACCGCCCGGAGCTGGATCGTCTGCGAGTTCCAGTTGGCCACCTCGGTCTGAACGAACCAGAAGCCCGTCTGGCAGTAGAGAACCTGATTCAGGCTGCCGTAGGGGCCGCCGACCGTCCAGATGTGGGTGCCCTGGTTGAGACCATCGATGCCGTACTGGTGATAGGTGGCCTCGGTATCTATTTCCCAGGCGGCCCCGCCGCTCCAGGTGACATAGATTCGGCTGCTCGTAAACCAGACGGCGAGGGCGTCCGCCGCGTAGAAATCGTTGAGCCAGACTCCGTTCACCACCTCGGTCTGGAAGGACCAGCCGGAACCGTTGTAGAAGTAGACCACGGGGGTGGTGCCATCCTCCCCTCCCGCCCATACGTGCGCGGCGTCGAGGGCCTCCACCGCGGTCAGTGGTGAGGTGATGGTGGTCTGGAGCGACCAGGCCGACCCGTCGTAATGAAAGATTTCCCCCGGGTCGGAGGGGCTGCCGAGGACCGCCCAGACATCGCCGGGATCGACGGCACCGACGGCATTGACCTGGCCGCCCAGGTCGGTGGACAGGTACCAGTTCTGGGCGAGAGCCGGAAAGGGAATCAGCATACCGACGGAGAAGAAAACACACCACGCCGCTCGTTTCACGGCCACCTCCCTGGTTGAACACGGTTGCAGCGGATCATACACCAATAAAGCTAACAGATAAATCCCCCCGCGTAAACTCCGGCGCGGGGTTTCCCTCAAGATTTTCTCCCCCGCAATCTCCGGGTGCATACGAAGGAAACGAGGAACTCGCCGGGGCAACGGTTTCCCGCGAAGGGTACCGAACGCTCGGCGACAGGCTTTGCCGACCGGTTTTCCTCCCCTTGCCTATGCCAAGGTTTTATACTGTAATAATCGACGAAAAACCCCACAACCGGACCCGGCGGGGTCAGGAGCGGAGACGATGCGTATCAACCGCGGCAAAGTAGGGATCCCCGTGGCCCTGACGGTCTTGTTATTCGCCCCGCGGCCGGCCGCAACCCAACCGGCCTGGACCGACTTCTCCTACACCGACTGGAACCCTGGAACCGCCCCGGCCCTGCAGGGCTGGGACTACGAGAGCCGTCTCTACGAATGCCGGGCCGCTTGGGACGGGCAGCGTTTCATCGCCATCCTCTCCTACGAGGCGGAAGCCGCGCCCGGCGATTATTATCGCGGGTGGTCGTCCGACGGCCGCGCCTGGTCGACGGGCGCCGAGACGGATACGGTCGATATCCCCAGGACCTGGTCGGTGGGCCACCACGCCCTCGCCTGCGATCCGGAAGGGTTCCCCGCCGCCGACGTCGCCTGGACCGCGCAGAGTCGAAACGTCAAATTCAAGATATGGTACTGCGGCTACGGGAACAACGCCGCCTTCCGCTACGCCGAATCGACCGACGGCAGCTACTGGCAAGCCTTCCCCGAGCCCGACTACTGCCCCCCTTCCTACAAGCGCTACGATTGGTCCCCGACCACGAAAATCATGACCAAACCCACCATTCTCTATCGCCCGCACGGCTCGGGAGATCTGGTCCCCGAGCGTCCTCTGGACAACCGCTATGTCTTCTATCTCGGCTCCAACAGCTTCGACCCCAGCGGCGGCCCCGGCTACTTCGAAATGTACATCTCCAGCAACGGGTTGGACTGGAGCATGTACGCCTGGGACGCTCAATGTCAGCAGCGCTGGAGCGACCACACCGACGCTCCGGCCGAAGTCGGCGCCTTCATCACCTTTACGGGATGCTCCAACGCCTCTTCCACCCAGTATCCCTGCTCGCTCCAGGAAGTGTACTCCGACGGAGAACGGCAGGGGTTCATGCTCTGGACGGAAAACTATTCGTACCCGATCTACTCCTTCTATTCGACCGACGGCGTGGATTGGATCTGCCGGGAGGACCCCGTCGGCGTCATCGGCGGCCGCAACCTGAGCGACTCCGCCAACTGGAACTACGAGAGAAACTACAACCTGGACTGCATCCGGCTCGGCGAAAGCTATTTTATCACCCGTTCGGGGAGACAGGGGGGGGCGCACTACAACACCGGGGCCGCCATCGTCATGGGGAGGATGTCGGCGGAGGCGGAAACGCCCGGGAGCCCGGCCGCGGGCGACATCGCCATCGGCTACAAGCTCTACCAGTGGGAAGCCCAGACCTGTCCTTCGGCCTCCTTCAGTTTCAGCACCGACGGGACGAATTTCGCCGCGGCCTCCCGGGGAACCGGAGGGGAAGGGACAACCGACCTGGCGACCGGCATGGCGGGAGTTTCCCACATCTACGTCTGGGATTCCGCCACCGATCTCCCGGCGGGAGCTTCCGGGGTGCTTTTCCGCGTCGAACCGGAACCCGTCCCCGGCCCGGGTTCCTTCGACACCACCGCCCCCTTCGAGGTCGGAACCGCCGCCACCGCCTCACCCACCCCCATCCTCACTCCCTCGGCATCTTCCACGCCGACGCCGTCTCCGACGGCGGCGCCTTCTTCATCCCCCACGCCCGGCCCGACCGCGGTTCCTTCCCCCACCGCCGCCCCCACCTCTTCGCCGACACCGTCGCCCCGGCCGCCCGCGGTCGTCGGCGACTACGACGGCGACGGGACCGCCGATATCGCCCTTTTCCGGCCCCCGGCCGGCCTCTGGCTGGTCCGGGGCCTCACCCGAGTCTGGTTCGGAACTTCCACGGACCGCCCGATCCCGAGGGATTATTCGGGGGACGGAACCTGGGATCTTGCCATCTATCGCCCCAGCCTGGGGAAATGGATGGTGCGCAGCCTCACGAAAACCTTTTATGGGGTGTCGACCGATATCACGGTCGGCGCCGACTACGACGGGGACGGCAGCACCGATATCGCCCTTTTCCGCCCGTCCATCGGCAAGTGGCTGGTCCGGGGGGTGACCCAGGCTTACTACGGGTTCTCCACCGACACCGTCGTTCCCGGCGACTACGAC
>Ga0116162_10000338_pt1 | contig 34748 bp, 32 predicted proteins | sample AD_UKC105_MetaG_FD_89875 | JGI IMG/M metagenome (GOLD analysis project Ga0116162, IMG submission 89875) | Active sludge microbial communities of municipal wastewater-treating anaerobic digesters from Hong Kong - AD_UKC105_MetaG | ecosystem: Engineered > Bioreactor > Anaerobic > Digestate...
ACGCGCTGTAAACCCCACCCGGTGCAAGATTGGAATGGGAGCATTTAATAGCGGCCCGCTACGCTCCCGGGAATCGCATGAGCCTCTCGGCGACGATTGGCCTCAGATAGATGGTCGCACTTTGACAGAACTCGGCTTATTCCTTGCTCAAAGCTTTTTCAAAACGGGCGCGCCTGAAAACGGGCGCGTTTGCATAGACAAACAGGCTTGCGGCAAAACGCCCGGGCCGCGGGGGAAGCGGGAGAAAAATGGAAACGACGGAACAGAAGAAGAAGAAGACGGTGCTCAGCGGCATACAGCCGACCAGCGTACTGACCATTGGCAACTATCTCGGCGCGCTGCGGAACTTCGTCGTCATGCAGGACGAGTTCGACGCGTACTACATGGTCGCCAACCTGCACGCGCAGACCGTGCGGATGGACGCGGGCGAGCTGCGGCGGCGCAGCGTGGAGACGTTCGCGCTGTTTTTGGCCTGCGGCATCGATCCGGACCGCTCCGTCGTGTTCGTGCAGTCGCACGTGCCGGAGCACACGCAGCTCACCTGGGCGCTGATGTGCTGCGCGTACATGGGCGAGCTTTCCCGCATGACGCAGTTCAAGGAAAAGAGCGCGAAGCACTCGGACAACATCAACGCCGGGCTGTTCACGTACCCCGTGCTGATGGCGGCGGACATTCTGATCTATCAGGCGCATTTCATCCCCGTCGGCGCGGACCAGAAGCAGCACGTCGAACTCACGCGCGACCTTGCGATCCGCTTCAACAACACCTACGGCGAGACGTTCGTCGTGCCGGAACCGTACATCCCGAAGGTCGGCGCGCGCGTCATGAGCCTGCAGGAGCCGACGAGCAAGATGAGCAAGTCCGACCCCAACCCGAACGCATACATCCGCATCCTCGACGACCCGGACGCCGTGGTGCGAAAGCTCAAACGCGCGGTGACGGACAGCGAGGGCGAGATCACGAACAACCCCGAGCGCGCGGGCGTATACAACCTGCTTTCGATCTATTCCGCCTGTCGCGGCGGCACAATCGACGACGCGGTTGAAACGTTTGCCGGCAAGGGCTACGGTGAGCTCAAGGCGGGCGTTGCGGAGGCGGTCAACGAGACGCTCCGTCCGATCCGCACGGAATACGACCGGCTGCTATCCGACAAGGCGTACCTGACCGAGGCGATGAAGCTCGGCGCGGAGCGCGCGTCCGCCACGGCGCGCAGGACCGTCCGGAAGGTCTATCATAAGATGGGCTTCGATTCGTACAAGGCGTAAGCAATGAACCAACGGCGGCGGGAACATTTCCTGCCGCTTGTCTTTTATAATGGGGGAGCACGATGATCGATCAAACAACGTTCGACACGCTAAAAGAAAAAGCAGCGACGTTTCGCTACTCTTCGTTCGAATGGCTGGAATACGAGTCCGTCGCGGACTATGCGGTCCTTGAGGACTCGCCGGAAAGGATCGTTTTGCGCGGGCGGAAGAAGCTCACGGAGATCAACGAGCTGCAATGGGCGGCGGACGAGCCGGACAGCGTGATCCGCACGGCAAAGGCGCAGGGCGTCGAAACGCTCGTTACGTTCGTGCCGGAGGAATGGAAAGCGCGGTTTCTCGACGCCGGTTTTTCCGAATACGGCATGCTGCGCGAATACTGGGTTTGCCCGCTGAAAAACGCATATACGCCGAAAACCGTTTGTATGCCGATTGCGCCGGACGAATGCGCGGAAGCGGCATCCGTCACGCAGAGCTGCCGCATGCAGAGCCGCGAGTTTTACGGCGAATCCGAGGAGAGCGTGCGCGCCTGGATATCGGGGAACGACCCGGACGCGCAGGCGGGCGGCGCAAGGCACGAAGCCGTGCTCGCGTTTCGTCTGAACGGAGCGATTGCGGGCGTGGTCTGCACGGCGGTTTACGGATACGAAAGCATGAAGGGGCCGATCGCGTGGATTCGCGAGGTTGCCGTGCGGCCGGAATACCAGGGCCGCGGCGTCGGGTGTGCGCTGATCGAAAGCGCGCTGCAATACGGAATCGAGCGCGGGGCCGTTTGTTCGTTTTTAATGGCGGACGACTGCAACGCGGGCGCGATCGCGCTTTACAAAAAGATTGGCTTCGAGCCAAACGACGAGTTGCAGATCGATCTTTGTTTCGCTCCGTTAAAAAACTAGTTTTTTAACGGGTCAACCGCGTTTTGCCTCTCGTCCTTCGGACTCCCGGGCGGCAAAACGCACAGCGAAACCGCCCGTACCGGGCGATCCGTTGCGCCGGTTAAACCGGCGCAGCCGGAATATATGAGTTAAGGGTTGCGACCCTTAACAACCCAAGGAACTTATAGCAAATTAGGAGCGCGGCTTTGACGGCCGCGCTCCTGTGTTTGTTGCGATTGAATGATGCGTTACGCCTCCAGCAACTTTTCCAGCGCCGCGAGCTTGAGGCAGGTGCAGAACACCGTCATCGCCGTTTCGACCTCTTTGAGCGGCGGATAGGACGGCGCGATGCGCAGGTTCGTATCCTGCGGGTCTACGCCGCCGGGATAGGTCGCGCCCGCGGCCGTCATGGCCACGCCCGCGTCTTTGCAGAGTGCGATGGTGCGCTTTGCCGTGCCCGGCATGGCGTTCAGGCTGACGAAATATCCGCCCTTGGGACGGTTCCAGCTCGCGATGGAGAGCGGCTCGATCTCGCGTGCCAGCATGTCGCAGACGAGCTCGAACTTCGGCTTCATGATGGCCGCGTGCTTTTGCATGTGCTTCAGCGTGGTTGCGCGGTCTTTGAGGAAACGCACGTGCATGAGCTCGTTGACCTTGTTCGGCCCGATGGTCTGGAACTTCATCAGCGACAGGACGTACTTGATGTTGTCCTCGCTAGCCGCCATACAGGAAATGCCCGCGCCAGCGAAGGTCACCTTGCTGGTCGACGCAAATTCGTATACGAGGTCGGGACGTCCCGCTTCGCGGCACAGACCGATGATGTCCGGGAAAGCGGGGTCTTCGCCGTCGAACGTGTGGACGACGTACGCGTTGTCCCACATGAGCGCGAAGTCCGGCGCGGCGGGGGCCAGCGCGGCGATGCGCTTGCAGGTCGAAAGCGGGTAGACGTATCCGTCCGGGTTACTATACTTCGGCACGCACCACATGCCCTTGACCGCGGGGTCCTTGACCAGCTCCTCGACCATGTCCATGTCCGGCCCGTCCGCATGCAGGGGGACGGGGACGAGCTCCATGCCGAACGACTTGGAGACGTTGAAATGCCGGTCGTAGCCGGGGAAGGGGCACAAGAATTTGATCTTGGGTTCCTTCGACCAGGGCTGCCTGGAATTTTTCAGCCCGTGTGTGTACGCTTTGGCGATCAGGTCGTACATGAGGTTGAGGCTCGCGTTGTTGCCGCAGACCACCTCTTCCGGTTTGCAAAAGAGGATGTCCGCAAACAGCGCGCGGCATGCGGGCAGCCCGGCGAGCTCGCCGTAGTTGCGCGCGTCGATGCCGTCGGACAGGAAATCCCCGTCGTCAACCGTGCGGAACAGCCCGTCCGAGAGCGCGAGCTGCGCGGTTTCGGGCTTGCCGCGGGTGAGGTTGAGCTTGAGATTTTTTGCACGGAGAGCTTCATATTCAGCGCGTATGCGGGTCAATTCCGCCTGCAGCGCCGACTGGTCCATATCCTGATAGCGCATAGAGATTGTTCCTTTCCGTTGGTAAGAAACCGCCGTAAAACCGGAACGATCGCGGTTTTTGGCGGCACCGGTGATTTGCTTTTTATCGTACTTCAACTGCGCCGAGAATGCAATCCCTTATTTTATAAAAATGCAGGTTTTTTTGATTGAAGATGCATTCGGAGTTAAAAACAGCGTGGCTTTCGTTCAAAAGCCACGCTGCGTATCAAAGCAATTATTTTCAAAAGATTCTTTTGAAGAAGTAAGTTCTTTTGCTTACTTTTCTTTCAAGAAAAGTAAGTTATTCTTTTCCCAAACGTTTTTTCATCGTCTTTTCGACGGCGTTGAGGATGTTTTCGTAGCCCGTGCAGCGGCACAGATGGCCGGAAAGCAGCTTTTTGAGCTCGTCGCGCGTGTACTCCTTGCCGCTTTCGAGGATTTCGACGGCACTCATGATGAAGCCCGGCGTGCAGAAACCGCACTGGACGGCGGCCTCGTCCACGAACGCCTGTTGAATGTCGCTCAGTTCGCCGTTCGGGCCGATCAGGCTTTCCAGCGTGCGGATGTGCTTGCCCTCCGCCCAGACCGCCATATAGATGCAGGAGTTGAACGCCTCGCCGTCGATGAGCACCGTGCAGGCCCCGCATTCGCCGACCTCGCAGCCTTTTTTGACCGAGGTCAGGCGATAGTCGTTCCTCAGCATGTCGGTCAGCGATGCGCGCACGTCCACATAGGCTTCAACGTCCTTGCCGTTGATGTTGCAGCGTATCAGTTGTTTTTGCATTAGAAAGCACCTCCCGCGCGTTCGATGGAAGCTCTGAGCCCGCGCTTTGCGGTTTCGCCGATGATCTGCCTGCGGAAGCCCTCGCTCGCGCGCCAGCTCGTGCGCGGGTGTACGTCGTCCTGCACGGCTTTTGCGGCGATATCGAGCGTCTCTTCGGACACGGGCTTGCCTTTCAGCGCGGCCTCCGCGCCGCGCGCGCGCAGCGGGACCGGGCCCGCCACGCCGTAGCCGATGCGGACGCGCTCCAGCGTCTTTTTATCGGGCGAGAGCACGGCGTTGACCGAGCAGCCGATGGTCGCGATGTCCAGCGCGTTGCGCATGGCGTATTTCGTGTAGTAGCCGTAGCAGTTTTCGTAGCTTTCCTTCGGGATCAAAATCGCCGTGAGCAGCTCCGCCGGTTCGAGGGCGACCCTGCCGGGGCCCTTGTAAAAATCGTGGATGCTGAGCGTGCGCTTTCCGTTCGGCCCGAGGATTTCCAGCATCGCGTCGTAGGCGACCTGCGTGGAGCCGGAGTCCGCGCTCGTCACACCGTTGCAGATGTTGCCGCCGATGGTGCCGATGTTTCGAAGCTGCGGCCCGCCGACCTGGTCGACGGCTTCGCCGAGCACCCGGTAGTACTTCTGGATCAGCGGATGCTGCGTAATGTGCGAAAAGCTCGTCAGCGGAAGGATGCGGAGCGTCCCGTCGTCGTCCATGGACACGCCGCGCAACTCGTCCAGCTTGAAAATGCTGATGAGCTCGACGCCCGCGAGCTTGCCTTCGCGGATCTTGATGAGCACGTCGCTGCCGCCTGCAATGAGGGCCGCCTCGGGATGGGCTTGCATCAATTCCACGGCGTTTTGAACGCTTGTTGCTTCGTACAAAGCGGAAATATCAAACATGGTTAATCGTCAGCTCCTTTCCTTAAAGCAGGCCTTCCTCTTTGAAACGCGCAAAGAGGACGTGCGGGGTGATCGGCGTTTCGTTGACGGCGACGCCGGTCGCGTTGAGGATCGCGTTGCGGATAGCCGGCGCGCCCGGGCAGGCCGGCGGCTCGCCGAGCGCTTTTGTGCCGAACGGGCTGGTCGGTTCCGGGTTCTCGACGAACTCCGCTTCGAGGTGCGGATGGTCCATGATGGTGCTGAGCTTGTAGTCGAGCAGGTTGTTGTTGAGCGGGCGGCCGGTCTTCGGGTCGAAGAGCAGCTTTTCGCTCAGCGCGTAACCGATGGCCATGCTCATGCCGCCGTGCACCTGCGCCGCGGCGAGCTGGGGATTGATCAGCCTGCCGCAGTCGTGGACGTTGATGATGTTGAGGAGCTTTACCTTGCACATCGGGATGTCCACCTCGACCTCGGCGAACGCGCAGCCGAACGAATAGGCGTTGCTCTTGACCTGCGTGGTGCCCTCGGCGCTGAACTGTTCCGCCCTGTCCATGGAGTACAGCGCGGTGGTAGCCAGCTCGTCCAGCGGCATGAGCTGCTCGCCGGTCGCCTTGTCGACGATGATCCCGTCCACGAGGTCGAGCGTCGCCACCGGCCTTTCAAGCAGGTATTCCGCGTAGGCAAGTATTTTCGCCTTGAGCTTGAGCCCGATGTCGTGGATGGCGAACCCGGCGATATACGTCTGGCGGGACGCATAGGCGCCCGTGCCGAACGGCGTTAAGTCCGTGTCCTGCGTGGAGATGACGTGCACCTTGTCGAACGGCACGCCGACCGTGTCGGCGACCATCTGCGTAAACGCGGTGTCCGCGCCCTGGCCGATTTCCGTTTCGCCGATCTGGAACTGCAGCGAGCCGTCTTGGTTCATGAGCATGCGGCAGCTCGAAGCCTCCAGCGAGATCGGCCAGACGCCGGTGTTGTACCAGAAGAGGCCCATGCCCACGCCGCGGCGGACCGGGCCGGTCTGGTGTTCGTATTCGGCGTGCTTGCGCTCGTAGTCGATATAGGCCTTGCCTTTGTCGATGCACTGGTTGAGCGTGTCGAAATAATTCACGTTTTTCGAGACCTCGTCCTTGTAGCCCACCGGCATCATGTTCATGCGGCGGATCTTCAGCGAGTCGATGCCGAGCACCCGCGCCGCGTCCTCGACGCTGCTCTCGATTGCGAACGAGACCTGCGGGATGCCGTAGGCGCGCATGGCGCCGGAGGCGGGCATGTTGGTAAAGACCGTGTACGCGTCGCACTTGGTCGCGGCGGCGTCCACGTAGATCTGCTTGAACGCGCCCGCGCCCTTGGCGACGATGCCGTGCCCGTGGGAGGCGTAGCCGCCCTGGTTGGAAAAGGCTTCCATCTGCCGGGCGACGAACCGGCCGTCCTTTCGCGCGTAGGTCGTGATGTGGTAGCGGATGGCGTGGCGGACGCGGTTGTTGACGAAGGTTTCCTCGCGGCTCACGTCCAGCTTGACCAGCCGGCCGCCGACCTGCTGGCAGCAATAGGCGCAGAGCGGCTCGTACAGCGCGTCCTGCTTGTTGCCGAAACCGCCGCCGATGTACGGCTTGATCAGCCGGATTTTGCCCCAGGGCACGCCCAGCGCCTGCGCCACGATGCGGCGCACGATATGCGGGATCTGCGTGCTGGTGGTCACGACGATCTTCGCGTTCTTTTCTTCGGCAAAGCAGATGTGGTTTTCAATGTGGCAGTGCTGGACGGTCGGGGTGTTGTACCAGCCCTCGACTTTGACCAGCCCCGGTTCCTTGATCGCCTCGGCAAAGTCGCCCTCTTCATAGCCCGTGTGCGCAAGGATGTTGTTCGGGTATTTTTCGTGCAACTGCGGCGCGCCGTCCTTCATGGCTTCCTGCGGGTCGAGCACGAAGGGATATTCCTCGTATTCGACTTTCAGCGCGCGCACGCCCTGCACGGCGGCGATTTCGTCCTCCGCGACGACCGCGGCGACGTCGTCCCCGTAGTAGCGGACGTGCCGGTTGAGCAGGTGCCGGTCGGCGACGTCCTGATGGTGCGGGTCAGTCGACCAGGGATGCCCGGCCGTGGGGAAGGGGATGTCCGGCACGTCGAAGCACGTGAGCACCTTGACGACACCGGGGACCTTCTCCGCCTCGGACGTGTCCACCTTCGTGACCATGCCGTGGGCGATGGTGGAGTGACAGATTTTTACGATGAGCGCGCGTTTGTCGGCAAGGTCGTCCGTATACCGGGCGCGGCCCGTCACCTTGTCGACCGCGTCTACGCGGTTAACGCTTTTTCCTACGACCATAAGTACCCTCCTGATTTCATTCAGCCGTATTTCCGGCGGCGGTGCGGTCCGCGGCCGGACGGCGGTTGCAATTATGCTGTCGCCTGGTTTCCCAGAATGGTGCCGAATCGTTACGATATCAGTAACCATTCTTATTTTAACAGAAAACTGTTGAATTGACTGTGGATTCGCCAAAAGTACACCATAATATCACAATGGATCGAAATGGCGCTTTAAGGGACGGGGCAGAGCCGCGCCCAATGCGTTTTTTAGTTTTATTCGTTGTCCTTTTCGTAAAATTCCATCTTCGTGACGTCGAAGAGCCCCATGTCCGTGAGCCGGACGGCGGGGATGACGGGCAGAGCGATGAACGAAAGCGTGATGAACGGGTCGGAATCCGTGTGGACGCCGAGCTTCGCCGCCGCGTCGAGCAGCTCGCGCTGGTGCTTGAGAATGGTCTCCAGCGGCGCGTCGGACATCAGCCCCGCGACGGAGAGGACGAGCTTTGCGAGCACTTCGCCGTTGCTGACGACGACGTAGCCGCCGCCGCACTCCTCCAGCGTATCGACCGCAAGGAGCATGTCGGCGTCGTTGTCGCCCGCGACGATGAGGTTATGCGAATCGTGGCCGACGGTGGTCGCGATCGCGCCGTTTTCGATATTCAGCCCGCGCAGGATGCCGAGGCCGACGCGCCCGGAGGCATGGTGCCGCTCCAGCACGGCGAGCTTTAAGAGCCCGTTGCCGGGAACGAAGCAGCCGTCCTTTACCGGGACTTCCTCTTCGTCCAGCGCGGTGACGAGCTCCTTTGGCACAAGCCGCAGGATGCGCGCCTTACCGGAAACCGGCATCTTAAAGACGTCCGGTTTTCTCGGCGCAAGGTGGACGCTGTTGTAGATCTTCGGGTCGGGCTTGATGTGCGTGTCCACGCTCGGCTCGAAGAGCTTGCCGTCCGTGATGACGAACTGCGGGTTGAAGTCCTTCAGGTTGTCGAACAATACGAGGTCCGCGCGGTATCCGGGCGCGACTGCGCCGTAATGCCGGATGCCGTAGGTGTTCGCCGTGTTGATGGTCGCCATCTGGATGGCGTGCATCGGAGAGATGCCGTTGGCCACCGCGCGGCGGACGATATAGTTGATATGGCCCTCTTCGCGGATGTCGGCGAGGTGCTTGTCGTCCGTGCAGAACGACATCCTGCGCGTGGGGATATGGTTGTCCGCGATTTTTTTCATGATCGCTTCCACGCCGCGGTTGGCGGAGCCGAGCCGCAGATGGATGCGCAGGCCCTTGCGCAGTTTTTCGATCACTTCGTCGTAGGTGATGCACTCGTGGTCGGTGTGCGGGCCGGCCACGCAGTAGGCGTTGAGCGCGTCGCCGGAAAGCGTCGGCGCGTGCCCGTCGATCGGGCGGTGGCGGAAAAGGTACAGCTTGTCGAGCATCTCGCCGTCGCCTTCGACCGTCGCCACGTAGTCCATGACCTCGCCGAGGCCGAGCACGCGCGGATGGTCGATGAACGCTTCGAGGTCGCGCGCGGTCAGCTTCGCGCCGCTGGTTTCAAACGCGGTGCTGGGCACGCAGGACGGAACCATAATAAAAACGGAAAGGGGCAGCCATTCCGTTTGATCGAGCATATATTGAATTCCGTCGGAACCGCATACGTTCGCAATCTCGTGCGGGTCGGCAATGATGGAGGTCGTGCCTTTTTCGAGAATGACGTTTGCAAAACGGGAAGGATGCGCCATCGAGGACTCGATGTGCACATGGCCGTCGATGAGTCCGGGGCAGAGGTACCCGCCTTTCGCGTCGATCTCCGCTTTTCCGGTATAGGAGCCGACGCCGATGATGATGCCGTCGCGAATGGCGACGTCCCCTTCGATAATCTCTTCGGTAAATACGTTTACGATCTTTGCATTTTTGATGACAAGTGCCGCATTTCGACTGGCCGCGTTGAGGATGGCGGCGCGTAGACGTGACTTTTGCATAATGCTCACCCACCTTTTTGTTAGTATAGCATAAAATTTGTTAGATGCAAATACTTTCCATAAACTTTTTCCTGTGCTAAAATAAAATCAGAGATCAAAAAAACAGGCGCTTTTCATTCCAAAAGCACATCATATCAAAAGGAGGCGGGGACCCTTGCGCACCCTCATTCAAAACGGAACGGTCGTACGGAGCGAAGGCATTCAGAGAGCGGACATCCTCATTGAAAACGGCTTTATCAAGCGCGTTGCAACGAGCATCACCCAGCCGGCGGACGAGGTGATCGACGCCGAAGGCAAACTCGTGTTCGCGGGATTCATCGACACGCACACGCACTTCGACCTCGACCTCGGCGTAACGATCACGGCGGACAATTTCGTAACCGGCACGCGCGCTGCGGTGCTCGGCGGCACGACGACCGTGCTGGACTTTGCAACGCAGGACCGCGGCACGACCATGCAGGACGCGCTGGACCTCTGGCACAAAAAGGCCGAAGGCTCCAGCTGCAACTACGGCTTCCATATGGCGATCTCCGAATGGAACGGCGAACGCGCCGCGGAGGTCGAGCGCATGGTCGCGCAGGGCGTGACGTCCTTCAAGATGTATATGGTGTACGACGCGATGCGCCTGAACGACGGCGAAATCTACGCCGCGCTCAAGCACATGAACGCGCTCAACTGCGTTGCGGGCGTGCACTGCGAAAACTACGATATCCTCAACGAGCGCATCCACGAGCTCAACAGCGAAGGCAGGCGTTCGCCCGCCGCGCATCCGCTTTCAAGGCCGAACGAGGTCGAAGCCGAAGCTGTCGCGCGGCTGATGCGCATCGCCCAGCTTGCCAAAACGCCGGCCTGGGTCGTCCACCTCTCCACAAAGGAAGGGCTGGACGAGGTGCGGCGCGCACGGGCGCGCGGACAGGAGGTCTACCTTGAAACCTGCCCGCAGTACCTCGTGCTGGACGACACCTGCTACAGCCAGCCGGACGCGGAGAAGTTCATCATGTCCCCGCCGCTGCGGAAACCGGCGGACGAGGACCGGCTCCTTTCCGCGATGGGCGACGGCGAAATCGACTTCATCGGCACGGACCACTGCTCGTTTATGATGAGCCAGAAGGCGCTCGGCGGCGGCGAATTTTCAAAAACGCCGAACGGCTGCGCGGGCGTGCAGAACCGGCCGCAGCTGATCTACACCTACGGCGTGAAGACCGGCCGCATCACGCTGCCGCAGATGGCGGCGCTGCTGAGCGAAAACGCGGCGCGGCTTTTCGGCATGTATCCGCACAAGGGCGCGCTGCTCGAAGGCGCGGACGCGGACGTCACCATCTACGATCCCGAAGGCAGGGGCGTCATCTCCTACAAGACCAACGCGCACCACTGCGACAACTCGCCGTACGAGGGCATGAAGGTGTCCGGGCGCATTTCGGACGTGCTGGTCGGCGGCGCGTCCGTCGTCAGGGACGGCAAGCTCGTCAGAGAAGGCGCGGGCCGGTTCGTCTTCCGCAGGGCGGCCCAGCGGTACCGCGCGTGAACGTCGGCTGCGTGCTGCTCGCGGCGGGCAGCGGGAAACGCTTCGGCGGCAACAAGCTGACGCACGTCGTCTGCGGCGCGACCATGATCGAGCATGCGCTCGGGTTGTTTTCCGGCCTGCCGTTTTGCGTACGCGTGTGCGTCACGCGCAGCGGCGCGGAAACCGTCTGCGAAGGCGCGAAGGCGCACGGCTTCGTCACGGCGATCAACCCCGACCCGGAGCGCGGCGTCGGCACGAGCGCGGCGATCGGCACGCTGGCGGCGCAATCGCTCTGCCCGGCGCTGGACGGGCTGCTGTTCGCGGTCTGCGACCAGCCGTATCTCGGCGAAGGCAGCGTGAAAAAGCTGACGGACGCGTTTGTTGCGCATCCGGACAATATCGTCTCGCTGTGTTGGGGCGGGGAGCGCGGGAACCCGGCGATCTTTCCGAAAAAGCTGTTTTCCGAACTGTCCGCGCTGGATGCGGACGTCGGCGGCGGCGCGGTGATCCGAAAACATCCGGAATTGCTCCTGCTGGTCGAGGCGGGGTCCGCCCGCGAGCTCGCGGACGTCGACACCCGCGCGTAACGAACGAAACGAACGAACAAATACGAGCGGCGCTCGATCTTTAAAAAGAATTCTGGTAGAACGAACATGATGGAACTGATCAAAGGTAACGTCGTCGAAGCAAAACGCTTCGGCGAACCCGACATTACCGAAAACGGCTATATCGCCATGGAAGACGGCGTGATAGCGGGCGTGTTTTCCGAACCGCCGGAGCGGTACAGAAACGCGAAGCTGACCGACTACGCCGGAAAACTGATCCTGCAGGGCTTTTGCGACATGCATCTGCACGGCCCGCAGTATCCCATGCTGGGCATGGGCATGGACCTGCCGCTGCTGGACTGGCTCAAGACGTACACCTTCAAAACGGAAGCGCGCTTTGCCGACAACGACTACGCGCGGCGCGCCTACCGCGCGCTGGCGCAAGAACTCGTTGCAAACGGCACGACGCGGGTCTGCATGTTTTCCTCCCTGCACGCGGACGCGACGCTGATTTTGATGGAAGAACTCGAAAACGCGGGGATTTCCGGTTATGTCGGCAAGGTCAACATGGACCGCGACGGCGGCGAATGCCAGGAATCCACGGAAGGCTCGATAAGCGAGACGCTCCGCTGGCTGGAGGCTTGCGGCGATTTTCGGAACGTCCGCCCGATTTTAACGCCGCGGTTCACGCCGTCCTGCACGGACGGACTCATGGCCTGGCTGGGCCGGCAGGCGGAGGAGCGGGGGCTGTACGTGCAGTCGCACCTCTCCGAAAACCTGCGCGAAATCGAACTGGTCAAACGGCTCCATCCCGACTGCGCGCAGTACTGGGAAACCTACGACCGCTTCGGCCTGTGGCGCGACCACACGATCATGGCGCACTGCGTGCATTCCGACGAGCGTGAGCAGGACGCGATGATCGGAAGCAACGTGCTCTGCGCACACTGCCCGGATTCCAACATCAACATCTGCAGCGGGTTCGCGCCCGTGCGGAAGATGAAGGAACGCGGCGTATGGGTCGCGCTCGGGTCGGATATCGCGGGCGGCGCACATCTGCCGATGATGCAGGTGATGACCGGCTGCATCCGCGCGTCCAAGGCGCGCGCGATCATAACCGGCGGCGAGGACGCGTTTCTGACCGTCGGCGAGGCGTATTACCTGGCAACCAGCGCGGGCGCGCGGTATTTCGGCGACGCGGACGGGTTCGCCGCGGGCAACCGCCTGCACGCCGTCGTGCTGGACGATTCCGCTTTGCCGGAGGGCGCGAGGCGGCTCACGGTAAAGGAGCGCTTCGAACGCGCGGTGTACCTGACCCACGCCGACGCGATCGTGGCCGTGTATGCAAACGGAATAAAAATTCGCTGAACCTGCGGACGAAAACTTGCAAAAAAGCCGCACAAAACGGGCGTTTTTCGGAATTTTATCAAATCGGCGTTCGTGTTTTGCAAAGCTTCGATTCAATTCGTTCACATTTTTGGCAGGGAAATTACAACTTGATATCGAATAATACTAAAAGGCGGTAACGAAAAGATTCCGCCGGCAAAGGAGTGGTATCATGCGTATTTCGATTACTGGGAAGAACCTCGAGATCTCCGACTACCTCACGGAGCTTGTCGAAAAAAAGGTCGGCAAACTGGACCGCTATTTTTCGCAGGACACCGAGGCACAGGTAACCCTCTCCGTGGAGAAAAACCGCCATATCGTTGAAGTAACGATTCCTTACGAGGGCGGCGTGATCCGCGGCGAAGAGATCACCGGGGACATGTACGCCTCCATCGACAACGTGCTCGACAAACTTGAAAAACAGATCATCCGCCACCGCACAAAACTCGAAAAGAACCTCCGTTCCGACGCGTTCAAGTACAAGGAGACGCTTTACGGCGGGTCGTACGACGAGGCCGACGAAGAGGACGGCCCGAAGATCGTCCGCGTCAAACGCTTCGCCATCAAGCCGATGAGCGAGGAAGAGGCCATGCTGCAGATCGAGATGGTCGGCCATTCGTTCTATGTGTTCATCAATTCGGACACGAACCTGATGAACGTGCTGTACAAGCGCAAGGACGGGAACTATGGTCTGATCGAGCCGGAGCAGTAAAAAAAGGCGTAGCTGGCAAAAGGAAACTCAAACGGCCCGGGGCAATCGCTCCGGGCCGTTTTTCGCCGATGCGTTTATTTGAGGTTTTCCGGGTTCAGGCAGTCCAGCTCCGGCAGGACGAAGCGGCCGTCTTTGCGGATCAGCACGTCGTCGAACCAGATTTCGCCGCCGCCGTATTCCGGCGTCTGGATCAGCACGATGTCCCAGTGCTGCGAGCTCTTGTTGCCGTTGTTGCAGTCGTCGTAGCAGGAGCCGGGCGTGAAGTGGATGCTGCCGGCGATCTTCTCGTCGAAAAGCGTGTCCTTCATGGGCGAGGTGATGTACGGGTTCACGCCGATGGCGAATTCGCCGACGTAGCGCGCGCCCTCGTCGATGTCGAGCTGCTTGTTGATGCGCTCCACGTCGTTTGCGCCGGCCTCGACGATCCTGCCGTCTTTGAACGTGAGTTTGATATCGGTGTAGGTAAAGCCGCCTTCCAGCGAAGGCGTGTTGTAGGCGATGGTGCCGTTGACGCTGTCCTTCACCGGCGCGGTGTAGACCTCGCCGTCCGGAATGTTCATGTGCCCGGCGCACTTGATGGCGGGCAGGCCCTTGATGGAGAAGCGCAGGTCGGTGCCCGGCGCGACGAGGCGCACCTTGTCCGTGCGCTCCATGAGCTCCTTGAGCGCGTCCATCGCCTTGTCCATCTTGCCGTAGTCGAGCGTGCAGACGTCGAAAAAATAATCCTCGAACGCTTCCGTGCTCATGTCGGCAAGCTGCGCCATGCCAGGCGACGGATAGCGGAGGATGACCCACTTCGTCTTCGGCACGCGGATTTTGCCGTGCACCGGCGTCCAGTAATACTTCATGTAGTCGTTGAGCTTTTCGCTCGGCACGTCCGACATTTCGCTTGCGTTCGGACCGCCGCGCACGCCGATGTATGCCTGCATCTTCGACATGAGCGCCGCGTCGACCTCCGCGCGCAGTTCAAGCTGCTCCCTGGAGCAGTTCATGACGATTTCGCGGTCGAGCGCCTTGTCGCCGAGCCATAAAAACGGCTTTGCACCCGCCTTGTACACGGCCTTGACCAGCGCGCGGGCAAGGTCGTCGTTTCCGCCGATGCTCTCGACGAGCACGTTCTCGCCCGGCTGAACGGAGCATGAGAAGTTCACCAGCCCGTCGGCCAGCTTCAGAATTCTTGGATCAAACATGGTTTCGCCTCCGGTATCGTTATTCTTTATCAATGTGAAAATAATTTGTTAGACGCACGTCTTATTATTACACAAACGGACAAAAAACGCCAGCAGCGGATGCCGTTTTGGCGTTTCCTATTTTATACATCTTTTATACATCATTTGGCTGCAGGCCCGGATATACGTTATACGTTCACATTGTAGATCTTCTTTACGTGCCTGCCGTTCGGCATCATGATAAAAAGCACGCCGAGCAGGTTGAACGCCATCGCGCCGACGACGATGCCGCGGATGGGTAACACTTCGCCGAGCACGCCGGCGAAAAGCTGGCCGATGATGGTGCCGAGGATGACGAGCATCTGGAATAGCCCGTTGAACCGCCCGCGCATGGCGTCGGGAACGTAATTTTGCGTACTGGAAATGCGGATGTTGTAACTTGTTACGCCCAGCATGCCGTCGGTGAACATGAAGATCAGCATCGCCCAGAACGGAAGGAACAGGTACGCCCCGTCGATAAAGCAGAGCGAGGCGTAAACGGCAAGGGCGATAGCGAATTTTTTCTTCGCCGGGTAACGGTAAAAATAGTGCACCCCGCCGCCCAGCAGCCGGCCGATGGTGTTTGCGCCCATGACGAACGTGTATTGCATGACGCCGTCGACGCTCGGCAGCGCTTTGAAATACGGCAGCGCGAGCGTCATGCAAAGCGAGCTGGACAGCATGGTGATAAAGAAATACCAGGTGATGGTGTTGAGGCCGCGTTCCTTTTTGAGGTATTTGACGCCTTCTTTCAGGTCCGTAAGGAACTGCTTGTTGTCGAAGCGCTCGTTCTCGCGCCGCTGCGTGTGCGTTTCCGGCGTGCGGATCTGCGTTTCGGCAATCGCGGCGGTCAAAAATGTCGCGGAGTTGAACAGGAACAGCGGCGCAAGGCCGATGGTTTTATAGCAAAGCCCCGCGATCGGCACCATGATGGCGTTGCTGAGCGGATAGATCAGGCTGGAAACCGAATATGCCTTGGTGTAGTTGCCCTCGCTGATCAGCAGCGGGTAAAAGCTGTCGTAGGCAACGCTGTAAACGCTGTCGATCGAACCGATCAGCATCGAGAGCAGCAAATAGGCGATATAGTTGAAAAAACCTTTCGCAAGGAGAAAATAAAAGGCGAGATAGAGCACGCAGGAGACGAAGTCCAGCGAATAGATCATGCGCTTTCGGGAAAAACGGTCGAGCAGCGGCCCGGCGAACATGGGGAGCGCGATGCGCGGAAGGCTGTAACAAACCATGAACAGCGCATACAGAAAGATCGACTCGGTGTAATCGAGCACCAGCAACCCGATGGCAAAGCCCGCCACCGCGTTGCCGAGCATGGAGACGACGGTGCCGAGCGTGATGATGGTGAAATCCCGGGTCCAAAGTTTATTTTTGACCGTTTCCATGAGGTGTAATATATCATGTCCGGGTATTCGTTGTAAAGATGTGAAAGATATTATTTTGATCGATATGGAACACTTTTATGCATTTGATCCGCCGCATAAAAGGATCGGAGCCGAAAACGGGTTTGTCCAGCAATAACGGTAAAAACGAGACGGAAGGCGACCGGACCGGCAAGCTTTTTTCCAGTGCATATTCGCCGGTTGCAGTCCAAAATGAAACTTGTCAAAAGAAAGTCACTGCCGTCTAGATATTGACACTATTGGTTGCATGAATTACAATTATCTCGAAAATGTATACAAAGATTGCCGGGAGATTGGCGTATGCCGGATTGATTCGGGATCAATTTCTGCGGCGAAAAGGGATGGCGTGATGAAGAAGGCGAAGCTGACGAAGGTTGCTGTTGTTTTTTGCTTGGTGGCTGCAAGCGTTTTTTGCACCGCATGTTCAAAAAAAGGGCAATCTGCCGATCCTGGCGCATGGGGTTACGACTGCAAGGTTACTTACGATGCACTGGGCGGCGTGGTCAACGCACGCGAAATACGGAAGACGTATTACCTGGAAAACTCCTATCTGTTCGAACCCTCCGGTTCGAGCAATATGCTTGTCGAGCCGACGCGCGACGGTTATATCCTCGCCGGCTGGTATACGGCAAAGACGGACGAACCCACCGAGTACGGCGAAGAATACACGTTCAACGCCGCGGATCGATGGGATTTTTATCTTGATCGCGTCCAGGGCGACATGACGTTGTACGCCCGCTGGCTTCCGCGCGGGAAGGTGGATTACGTCGACGCGAGCACGGGGGACGTGATCTTCAGCAAGAACATCACGGCCGATTCGCCCGTTCAGGAACTTTCCGATGCGGTCGTGGATTTCCGCAAACCTGCGGACACGACGCTCTTCGGGTATTATTCGGACCCGGAGTGCACGCAGGAATATGATTTTGATTCCTATGTGCATTCGGAGCCGCAGCCCACGGAGGCGCAGCTGTATGCGGAACTCTATGAGATGTTCCCGCAGTATCTCGAAAAGATCGATTATGTCGAGCCGGATGAAGACGATGTCGATGCAACGACGGACACTTCGTATCTCTTTTTAAACAAGCTTGGTTACCAGCTGACGACGACGGACGAGGCTGCGCTTGCCGAGCTGCGCGAAGCGAAGGACAATCTCGTTGAAACGTCCATTGAAAACTACTTGATCAACACGGCCGGAAAGGTCGTTTATATGAAGTTTGTCGACGGCAACTTTATCCGCGTCAATTCCGCGGGCGACCTGAAGATGAGCGGCCAGTACGGTTTCTTCGATACTGACTCCGATGGAAACAAGATCGACGGATATGTTATTGAAAGCGATGTCGACCTCTCCGGTGTGAAGCTCACGATGTCCGACAGCTACAGTGGCGTGATCTATGGCAACGGACACACGATTTCAAACATCGAGCTTTCGGTTTTCAGCGGGAAAGTCGACACGGACAAGGAGAAGACGGTCGCGCTGTTCAACGAACTTTCCGACGTTGAAATTACGGATCTTACGTTTAAGGATGCGTCGATCACGCTGAGCCTGAACGACGGCGTTGCCGCAAGGGCCGCGTTGCTCGCGCTCGATGCGACCAATGTGACGCTGACTAACTGTCATGTCGACGGGCTCACGATCAATTCCGGCAAAGGCGATACCGGCTCGGCCGACTATCAGATCGGCGACTTGTTCGTCAAGTCGAGCAACATTACGCTGAACGACTGCACGGGCGAAGGACTGGTCGCCAACGTCGTCAACACGGCGCGGCTGAAGCTGACGCTCATGCAGCTTGAGACGGAAGAGGAGGAAACCGGCGCGGACGCGACGCCCGAGCCGTAAGCGCGGGTTTCTATTGCGGCGCATGCCGCAATATCCGCACCGCACACGGTTGACGGAAACCGGGAGATGGCTTTCCGGTGATTTTCGGAATCCATGGACATTGCGGCCTTTGCCGCAGCGTCCGCACCAACCACGTTTGACAATTGCCGGGGGAGGGTACCTTTCCGGTGATTTTCAAAATATAAAAATGGAGGTATAAGAATGAAAAAGAACAGAATTGCCCAACTTATAGCGCTTCTGCTTTGCGCAATGCTGGTGCTTGCTACGGTCGGCTGTAAAACCGCAGACGGGACCGACACGACCGAAGCGGAAGCAACTGAAGCTCCGGTAGAAGAAGTAGTGGCTGCGGATTTGCCGGCCGATCGTTACGATGCGACGGAAACGGCGAGAACGGGCAACAACGCTACCACGCCGCTTGTCATCAGTTCCCAGACGCTCGACGGCAAATTCAGCCCCTTCTTCTCAACGTCCGGTTACGACACAACTGTAGAAGGTTACACACAGCTTGGTCTGCTCTATCTGGACAAGAAGGGCGCGCCCCAGGCTGGCGTTGAATATCCGAGCTATGCGTATTCCTACACGCAGGAAGTCAGCGATGATCAGTCCACGTCGACCTACACGTTCATCCTCAAGAATGGCATTACGTTCAGCGATGGGGAACCCGTTACGGCAAAGGACGTGCTGTTCACAATCTACACCCTCTGCGATCCTCTGTATGACGGCTCCAGCACCTTCTATTCGATGGATGTGCAGGGCCTGGGCGAGTATCGTCTCCAGACCAGCGCGGAAGCTCTGGCTGTTGCCGATGCGATCGTTGCCGCGGGAATCTACTCTGCGGAAGACGGCTCCCTGGCGTATCCGGCAGCTGATGGTGCAACCACCGAGCAGCAGGCAGCCTTCTGGGCATACCTGGACCAGGCCGGCGAAAAGTTTGCACAGGAAATCGTCGACTATGTCATGAACAACTATGGTTCTGACGATTACGTGCAGGCTTACTTCGCTCCCGAACTGACCATCGCCGAAATCAAGGCCAGCGATGCGCTGACTGTTGCCTATGGCATGGGCATGTGGGGATTCGGTTCCTATGAAGACGGCATTTTCACCGACGCGCTCGAAAACACCTATGATGTGGCGACCGATTCCCTGACCGCTGCCGATTACTGGGCGAACATCGTCGGAAGCTATGGTTACGACCTCTCCGACGGCGGCATCAACTACGAGATGGCCGGCGAAACGCGCATCGAGGACTATGTCCGCGATCTCTACATTGCCAATGAAGGCGCGATTGAAGGCGGCGTTGCCAGCATCAGCGGCATCACCAGCGGAACGACGACCTGCGAAGACGGCGTGGACCGTGAATACATCCAGATCGTCATCAACGGCATCGACCCGACCGCCATCTTCAAGATGGGCATCGAAGTCTGCCCGTTCCATTATTATACGGACGGCTTCACCGGCGAACTGAACGAGTACGGCGTTTCCCTGAACGATGCGTCCTTCATTGAACTGCTCAAGTCCAAGAACGACGCGCCGATGGGTGCCGGCCCGTATGTCTTCGTAGAATACAAAGACAACGTCGTGTACTACACGGCCAACGACAGCTATCTGATGGGTTCGCCCAAAGTTGAGAACCTCCGCATCCAGGAGATCGCGAGCGGTTCCGAGCTCGATTCCGTGCTGACGGACGTTGTGCACTTCACCGACCCGTCCGCTTCCACGACCATCATCAACGATATCACCGCGGCCCAGGGCGACTATGCCAAACTGGCCTACACGCTGGTCGATAACGATGGTTACGGCTACATCGGCATCAACGCGCAGTACTTCCCGGATTGGGGCGTACGCAAAGCCATCGCTTCCACGTTCAACACCGAACTGTGCATCAGCGATTACTACGAAGAGCTGGCCACGGTCAACTACCGCACGATGACCAAGATCCAGTGGGCGTATCCGGAAAATCCGGAAAACCTCTTCCCGTTTGACGAGACCGGCGAAACCGCCAAAGCGCTGTTCCTCGAAGCCGGCTACATCTACGACGAAGCCGCCAACATCATGTACTATCCGGAAGACAACGAGAAAGCCGGACAGCAGGTCACCATTAAGGCGACGCTGCCTTCCGACGCAGCCGATCATCCGGCCGGCACCGTTCTGATCAACTCGCAGAAAGTGTTCGAAAAGATCGGCGTAAAGCTTGACATCGAAGTCGACGAGAGCGTGCTCAACAAGCTGAGCACAGCCTATGAGTCTGGCATCGAAGTCTGGGCGGCTGCATGGGGCAACGGCGGACAGGACCCGGATATGTTCCAGGTCTGGTATTCCGATCCCGACGTCAACCAGTCGACCTCGCCTGCAGCCAAGGGTCTCTTCTGGCTGTATGAGAATGGCAGCGACGATCAGGTTGCGGCGCTTAAGCAGCTCAACGAGCTGATCGTTGCAGGACGTTCCACGCTGGATACCGAAGAGCGCAAGACGATCTATGCCGATGCGCTTGAGATTTCCACCAGCCTGGCCTGCGAGATCCCGACCTATCAGAGAAAGAACATGTATGTGTTCAACAAGGACGTCATCGATGCGGACTCCCTGTTCAGCGGCGACGACGTAACTCCGTTCCAGAGCCCGATTTCCTTCATTTGGAACGTAGAACTTGTCGGCTAGTTTCAAATCTTGAAATTTAGCTGCAACATGACTTTCGACACACAGGGCTTGGCGATAAGCCAAGCCTTGTGTTGGTTCGGAAATTTTGGGTAAGGGCTTGGTGATGGAGTATGTGGAAATATATTCGTAAGAGAATCCTGTTAGGCATTATCATATTAATCGGCGTGTCGATGCTGATCTACATGCTGTCCATGCTGATGCCGACCGACTATATCGACCGGCAAACCGCGGCCGCCGTTCAAAACGGCTCGATGACGCAGGCCGACGTTACGCGGCTCAAGGAGCTATACGGCCTTGCCGACAAGAGCTTCTTCGGCATTATAAAGAGTTACTCGACGTGGCTTACCGGCGCGTTTACCGGCGACCTCGGGTTCTCTTTCCTGTATGGAAAGCCGGTATCGGACGTGATCAGCGAGTATATGTGGACGTCGTTCACACTTGCCTTTATCGCGTTTATTCTGGAAATTGTAATATCGATTCCAATGGGAATCCGGGCTGCGGTCAACCAGTACAGTGGATACGACTACACCGTTTCCGTGCTGGCAATGATCGGAACTGCGTTGCCGTCGTTCTTCCTTGCGGCCCTGCTTATGAACGTCTTTTGCATTCAACTCGGGTGGTTCCCCCTGCAGGGGCTGACGACCGCGACGAAGATTTTTGCAGCAGACGCGCATCTGGAAATCTTTTTGGACAAGGCGTGGCACCTGGTTTTACCAATTACGGTTCTTGTCCTGCTGGGCGTAGGCGGACTCATGCGTTTCACGAGGACGAATATGCTCGAAGTTATGAATTCCGATTATATCCGTACGGCGCGGGCAAAAGGCCTGTCCGAGCATACGGTTGTCTATAAACATGCGTTCCGCAATACGCTGATTCCGCTGGTTACGACGCTGAGCGGCGCGCTCCCCGGCTTGTTCGGCGGCGCGATGATCACCGAGACGGTGTTTGCCGTCCCCGGCATCGGCTATATTGCGTTGCGCGCAACGATGCAGGGCGACATCCCGTTCATCATGGGATACAATATGTTCCTTGCGATCCTTACGGTCGTGGGCATGCTGATTTCCGACCTGATGTATATGGTCGTCGATCCGCGCGTCAAGTTGAAATAAGGGAGGCGCGTTCAATATGAAAGAAAATCGTAAAGAGAGCGGCGCGAACCCCCGCGCGGAAAAACAGAAAAAGGGTTCCAAATATACGGATGTGTCCGGTGCGGAGATCATACAGGACGAAAACTTCCATGTCATGTCGCCGGGTCGCATGGTTGCAAAGCGGTTTTTCCGCAGCAAGCTGTCCGTAGTCGGCCTGGCAATGATCATCTTCGTGTTTGTGTTTTCGTTTGTCGGCCCGATCATCGTCAACGCGACGTGGGGTTACGGCGAAACGCAGGTATTTAAGATCGAGCGTATTTCAAGCATGGTGACCACCGCGTCCTTTGAAGCGGCGGACGGAAAAACCTATAATTACTATGACGAGTCGCAGTCGCATATCTATTTCAAAGCCCCGCTGTCCTGGGACCATTGGCTGGGCACCGACACAAGCGGCTTCGATATCTTCGTGCGCCTGATGTACGGCGGCCGGATTTCGCTGACGATTTCGTTTCTCGTCATCTTCCTTGAAACGGTGCTCGGCGTGTTCTTCGGCGGCATAGCCGGTTATTTCGGAAAATGGGTCGATCAGCTGATCATGCGTATCGTCGACATTTTCTTCTGCCTGCCCGGGCTGCCGATCCTGCTGATCCTTTCTGCGACGATCGCGTCGATCGAAGCGATTCCGGCGGAACACCGCATCTATTACCTGATGGGCTGCTTAACGCTGATCGGCTGGTCCGGCACGGCGCGGCTCGTGCGCGGGCAGATACTGATGCTCCGTGAGCAGGAATACATGATGGCGGCCGAAACGACCGGTATTCCGGCGAGAAAGAAAATCTTTAAACATCTGATACCAAACGTCATGCCGCAGCTCATCGTAACGATGACGCTCGGTCTCGGCGGTGTCATCCTCTACGAGTCGACGCTGTCCTACCTCGGCCTTGGCGTTCCGTTCCCGCGTGCCGCGTGGGGCTCGATGATTGCGCTGGCGGACCCGTCCAAAGGACAGGAGATTCTGGCGAATTATCCGAATATGTGGGTCCCTGCCGGCGTCCTCATCATCATTACGGTGCTGGGTTTCAGCTTTATCGGCGATGGTCTGCGCGACGCGTTCGACCCGAGAATGAAGAGGTGACGGGTAATGGCAAAGAAATTGTTTAAGAAAAAGCAGATAAAAGGCGTTGACGACGTAGCGTACCTGACCCTGAAGGAAGAGCGCAAGATCGGGCATGAAAACGCGAAAATCATGCGCGATTACGAGCGCCGGATGAACCGCAAAAACGTCGGGTCTTCCGAATATGCCACGACGATGAAAAACCCGGAAAACGTCGTGGAATTCGACAACCTGCATACGTTTTTCTATACCGACATCGGAACGGTGAAAGCGGTCAACGGCGTGAGCTTCGACGTGCCGCGCGGCAAGACCGTCGGCGTTGTCGGCGAGTCCGGCTGCGGCAAGTCGGTGACGAGCCTGTCGCTCATGCAGCTTGTTCAGGCGCCGCAGGGGCAGATTGTCGAGGGCGAGATCCGTTTTGCCTCGAGCGACGGGAAATGCTATAACATCGCGAAGATGCCGCGTTCCGAGATGCTGCATATCCGCGGCCGCGAGATTTCCATGATCTTCCAGGAGCCGATGACCAGCCTGAATCCGGTGTTCACCATCGGCGAGCAGATGGACGAAGTCGTCCTTCTGCACGAGCCGGGCATGACGTCGGAAAAGGCGAAGGCACACTCCATGGAGATGCTGAAACTGGTCGGTATCGCAATGGTCGACAAGGTGTATGCAAACTTTCCGCACGAACTCTCCGGCGGCATGCGTCAGCGCGTCATGATCGCGATGGCGCTGTCCTGCAACCCGCGGCTGATCATTGCGGACGAACCGACGACCGCGCTGGACGTGACCATTCAGGCGCAGATACTCGACCTTTTGCGCGATATCAAGCAAAAGATCAACGGCAGCATCATGCTCATCACGCACGACCTCGGCGTCATCGCCGAGATGGCGGATTATGTGGTCGTCATGTATGCCGGAAGGATCGTTGAAAAGGGCACCGTGTTCGATATTTTCGATAATCCGAAGCACCCCTACACGGTGGGGCTTATGCGCAGCAAACCGAGCGTAAACAAAAAGGTCGAACGCCTGTACAGCATTCCCGGACAGGTCCCGAACCCGATCAACATGCCGGACCACTGTTATTTCGAAAACCGCTGCGAGCATAAGCTTGAGCGCTGCGCAGGCAAATATCCGCCGATGATCCAGTTCAGCGACACGCACTTCGCAGCCTGCTATCTCTACGAGGACGACCCGAAGGCCGAAATCTTCTCGTCGCTGAAAAATCTCGGTAAGGCGTGAGGAGGAAACATGGAAAAAGATAACATTTTGGTTGTAAAAGACCTGAAAAAATATTATCCGATCAACTCGTCCGTGTTCGGCAAAGCGAAGGCTTTTGTGAAGGCTGTCGACGGCATTTCGTTCGAAATTGAACGCGGCACGACGATGGGATTGGTCGGCGAATCCGGCTGCGGCAAAACGACGGTCGGACGCACGATCCTGCGCCTGCACGAAGTGACCGGCGGCACGGTGCTTTTCAACGGCCAGGACCTTTCCAAGGTAAAAAGGGAACAGCTGCGCCGCATGCGTCCGAAGATGCAGATGATCTTCCAGGACCCGTATTCGAGCCTTTCGCCTCGCATGCCGGTCGGCGAGATCATCGGCGAAGCGGTGCGCGAGCATAAGATCGTTCCGAAATCGCAGTACCGGCAGTACATCATGAAGGTCATGCGGGACTGCGGGCTGCAGCCGCAGTACTTCTATCGCTATCCGCACGAATTTTCCGGCGGGCAAAGGCAGAGGATCTGCATTGCGCGCGCGGTTGCGCTCAACCCGGAGCTCATCATCTGCGACGAACCGGTCAGCGCGCTGGACGTTTCCATTCAGGCGCAGATCATCAACCTCATGATGGACCTGCAGAACGAGTTCGGGTATACGTATCTGTTCATTTCGCACGATCTGTCGGTCGTCGAGCATATCAGCAAGACCATCGGCGTGATGTATCTCGGCTCCATGGTGGAGATGGGTGAAAAGGACCAGATTTTCGACAACCCGATGCATCCGTACACAAGGGCGCTGCTCAGCGCGGTGCCGATGCCGGACCCGTCCTACCAGATGAACCGCATCATATTAAAAGGCGATATCCCGAGCCCGGCGAACCCGCCGTCCGGCTGCAAATTCCGCACGCGCTGCGCGCAGTGCATGGACATTTGCTCAAAAAAGACGCCGGTGTTCAAGGAATACGAACCGGGGCACAAGGTCGCCTGCCATTTGTACAATCAGGACTGACGGGAGAGCGCGAATACCGTGGGCAGGAAAAAACGCGACGAATGGGTGGACGATGGCCGCGTCATCGCCAATATGGACGTGGACGGCATGCCGTATACGTTCCGCCGCGGCGCGCGCCGCAACTACGACGCGTTTGGCAAAAAGAAAGTGAAGTCCGACCCGATCGAGCTGAACAAAAAGGAGAAGCGCTCGATCGCATGGGGCACGGCGTCGGCATATCTGCTTGTTCTGGTGGTGTTTGTCGCGGGATTCGGCTTGTTTATGCTCTTTGCCAGCAAAGTCTGGCTGAAATAAACCCGCTATGACGCAACGAGCCGTTTCCGCAAGGGACGGCTTTTCTATCCCCCGCAGAACGTTGGTTGCCGAAGCAATCTGAAGCCGTTGACTTTGCGGCTGCAACAGTGATGAAGGTTCTTTTGTTTTGCTTTTCCTTCAGGAAAAGTAAAGGGTGAATTCTTTTATTTCCCTTTCTTTCAAGAAAAGGGAAGGCAAGTTTGCAAAAGGAGGAGTGCGACTTTGATAAACGAATCGACTGCGCGCGCCGTATTGAGCGAGGCGCAGAAAAGCGGCGCGGATTACGCAGAGCTGTTCCTTGAGGACAGGGAAAGCAATCTGGCCGAAATGCTGGACGGCAAGGTGGAGTCCGCCAACTATACGCGCATCTGCGGCGCGGGTGTGCGCGTGCTCAAGGGCACGCTGAGCGCATACGCCTACTCGGCGGACACAAGCGAACGGGCGCTGCTCGATACCGCGCGCGCCGCGGCGGCCGCGCTTGGCGAGGCGAAGTTTTCGCCGGACGGATCGGTCGCGTTTGAGGCAAAGCGGTACGGCACGAAAATGGAACGCGCGTTCGACACCATCGGCAACGCCGACCGCGTCAAGCTCATGCGCGAAGCCGCGCTGGCTGCGCGCAGCGTTTCCGACGAGGTGACGCAGACTCGCGTGCGCTATCTCGACAGCGTACAGCGCGTTACAATTATCTCGACGGACGGCGTATATGCCTTTGACGAGCGGCCGCGCACACGGCTTTCCGTTAAGGCGGTCGCCATGAAGGACGGGGAGGCTCAGACCGGTCTGGAAAGTCCGGGCCGCTGCCTCGGGTTTGAAACATATCGCGATTATATTGACATTGCGGCTGTGGCAAAGTCCGCCGCGAACATGGCGGTCACCATGCTGCATGCGCCGAATTGCCCGGCGGGGTATCTGCCGGTCGTGCTCGACGGCGGGTTCGGCGGTGTGATTTTCCACGAGGCCTGCGGGCACTCGCTGGAGGCCACGAGCGTCGGCCGCAACAACTCCGTTTTCTGCGGAAAGCTGAATACGAAAATCGCCGCGGACTGCGTAAGCGCCGTGGACGACGGCACGATGCCCGGAGAATGGGGCTCGATCAACATCGACGACGAAGGCACGCCGGGACAGCGCAACGTGCTCATCGAAAACGGCATCCTCAAAGGATACCTGATCGATAAACTCGGTTCGCGCCGCATGGGCATGCCGATTACGGGCTCGTCACGCCGGCAGGGCTACATGTTCGCTCCGACGTCTCGCATGACGAACACGTTCATCTGCGAAGGCACCGACAACGAAGACGAAATGATCGCCACGATGGGCGAAGGGCTGTTCGCGCGCAAGATGGGCGGCGGTTCGGTCAACCCGCCGACGGGCGAGTTCAACTTCAGCGTGGCCGAGGGCTATTGGGTGAAAAACGGCAAGATCGTTTCGCCCGTACGCGGCGCGACGCTGGTCGGCAAGGGCAGCGAAGTGCTCCGGCTGATCGATCGCGTCGGGCCGAAAATGTGGATGGCGCAGGGCATGTGCGGGTCGCTTTCCGGCTCCGTCCCGACTAACGTCGGGCAGCCGCGCATCCGCGTGTCCGGCATGACCATCGGCGGCAAGGGAGGTGCGATCGAATGACGAATGCAGAGTTTTCAAAACTGGCCGCGGCGTATGCAAAGGAAGCGGGCTGCGAAAACTGCGAAACCTTTTATGCATGCGGCGAATCGTTTGAAGTGAACGCAAACGGCGGCGAGATCGACCGCTACAGCGTCAGCCGCGAGGCGGGCGTTTCCGTCCGCGTTTCCTACAAGGGCCGCGACGGCTATGCGTATACGGAGCGGATCGAAGAGCCGGAAAAACTCGTCGACCACGCGATCGACAACGCAAAATGCATTGAAACCGACGACGCGCACCCCATGCAGACGAAGAGCGAATACCGCGCGATCGAACGCAGGCCGTCCGCACTGGCAGGCCTGAGCGAACAGGCGCGCATCGCGCTGGCGAAGCGCATGGAGGAAGTCGCGCTTGCCGAGGACCCGCGGGTCAGGCGCGCGGTGTACTGCACCGCCGCTTATCAGGCGGGAAGCGTCGTGATCGAAAACACCCGCGGGCTGTACGCCGCCAAGGAGGCGGACATTTCGTACGCGTACATCATGCCGTCCGTTCAGGACGGCGACGAGGTGCAGACCGGCTTTGCGTTCCGTATGGGCGCGGATGCGGCGGACGTCGAAGGCTGCGCAAAAGAAGCGGTCGCCGACGCGCTGGGTAAGCTCGGCGGCAAGCCGATCGAATCCGGCGAATACCGCGTGCTGCTGAAGCCGTATGCGTTCTGCGACCTGCTGCGGGCATTTTCGCCGATGTTTTCGGCGGACGAAGCGCAAAAGGGCTGTTCGCTGCTGGCGGGCAAGGAAGGCCAGCGCATCGCAAACGAGCTGGTTACCATTACGGACGACCCGTTCGACGAAATCGCGCCGATTGCGTTCGACGGCGAGGGCACGCCCTGCGTGAAAAAGGCGGTCGTCGAAAAAGGAATCTTGAAAACGCTTTTACACAATCTCAAGACGGCTGCGAAAGCGGGCGTTGCGAGCACCGGCAACGCAAGCCGCGGCAGCGCGGCCTCTACGGTCGGCGTGGCGCCGACGGTGCTGCGCGTCGAACCCGGCGGCAAAACGCCGGAAGCGCTCGCCGCGGAGATGAACGACGGACTGATCATCGTCGAACTGGAGGGGCTGCACGCCGGCGTGGACACGATATCCGGCGACTTTTCGCTCAAGGCAGCGGGCCTTCTTGTGAAGGGCGGCGCAATCGTGCGGCCCGTCTCCGGCATTACCGTCGCGGGGAATTTCATCAGCCTGATGAAGGACGTCGTCGCGGTCGGAGACGACCTGAAATATGCGCTCCCGGTGGGCGGATATTTCGCCTCGCCGAGCCTGCTGGTGGCAAAACTGTCGGTGGCGGGTAACTGACGGGGGAAACGAGGTTTTTTTCAGAAAAAGACCGCGAAAACACAAACAATTTATTGACAGAACCCCTTCGTTATGGTATCGTTTCTAGGTGCCCCGCGAAGGGGCTCGATTTATGATGTTTCGACCTAATTAATGGAGGGTTTTCAACAATGGCAGCAGATGCACGCGTAAAAGTAACACTGGCCTGCACGGAGTGCAAGCAGAGGAACTACAACACTTTTAAAAACAAAAAGAACGACCCGGACCGGCTGGAAATGAAGAAATACTGCCGTTTCTGCCGCAAGCATACCGTACATCGCGAATCCAAGTAACGCACTGACGAAAGAGGAACGATATGGCACAGAAAAACAACAAAATCCAGAAGGATTCAAAAGGTACGGTCGGCAAAAAGTCGTCCGCAAGGAAAACTCTCTGGAGCAAAATCAGTAAGAAACTGCTGTTGCCCGCGAGCATTTTGTTCATAGCGGGAGGGTTGTTCCTTGCCGTCTACAACGTCATGCAGATGCGGCAGTACTCCGCAGGCGCGGATTCCGCCATGTCGAGCGGCATGATGGTTTCAAGCGCGATCCTCGGGCTGCTCTTCGTCGTCGCCGGCGTTCTCGGCATCATGAAGAAGTCCAAGCGCGCGCTCATGACGCTCGGCGTCGTGGGCCTCGTCTATGCGATCATCATTCTGACCGCCACTGCCAGCGACGGCGCGGTCGCGATCGCCTCCGGAATCGTTGCGATCGTACTGTCCATATTCTTCATCGTTGCGGTGGACGGCATGTTCGACATGGGACTCGTCCGTTTCTTCCGCGAAATGAACGGCGAAGTGAAAAAGCTCACCTGGCTGAACGGCAAGGACCTGCTTTCGCATACGCTCGCCGTCGTAGTCTTCGTGCTGGCAATGGCTGCAATCATCTACCTGCTGGACCTCGCGTTCTCGTCCGGACTTGGCGCAATCAGCAACATCAACATCGGGTAAGGAGTTTTGAGCGTGCAGGAAGCAAAATGGTACGTGGTGCATACCTATTCGGGGTATGAAAACAAGGTCAAGGAAGACCTTGAAAAATCCGTGGAAAACGCAGGCCTTCAGGATATCATCCTCGAGGTCAAATATCCCACGGAGGAAACCATCGAGATTTTGCCCAACGGAAAGCGCAAAGTGACGCAGAGGAAAGCTTTTCCGGGTTACGTCATGGTCAAAATGGTCGTCGACGTGGTCGAAAAGGAGCGCCCGGCGGAAAAGGGCGGCGGCAAGTCCGTCGACCTTGTCATGAACCCGCGCGCATGGTATGTCGTGCGCAATACGCGCGGCGTGACCGGCTTTGTCGGACCGGGGAGCAAACCCGTCCCGCTGTCGGACGAGGAAGTGACCGCGATGGGCGTGGAGCGCATCCCGATCGTACTCAATATCGAAGTCGGCGAGACCGTCCGCGTCGTGTCCGGCCCGCTGGAGAATTTCACCGGGCGCGTGGAAGCGCTGGACCCGGAACGGCAGAAGATCAAACTGACCGTGTCCATGTTTGGGCGCGAAACGCCTGTGGAGCTGGATTTCGTCCAGGTACAGAGGCTGTAACAATCGTCTGTTAATCTGTGAACCGGCCCGCTTGCGGGACGGCCCGCAGTCGATAGAACCGTGGGAGGGGGAGGCACCCCGCACCACAATATTTTAACGGAGGGAACTGCAATGGCAAAGAAAATCCAAGGCTACATCAAGCTGCAAATTCCTGCGGGCAAGGCCACGCCCGCGCCGCCGGTCGGCCCCGCGCTGGGCCAGCACGGCGTAAACATCATGGGTTTCTGCAAGGAGTTCAACGAACGCACGCAGAAGTCCGCGGGACTCATCATCCCGGTCGTCATCACCGTTTATCAGGATCACTCGTTCTCGTTCGTGACCAAGACGCCGCCCGCGGCCGTTCTGATCAAGAAGGCCTGCGGCATCGAGCACGCTTCCGGCGAGCCGAACGTCAACAAGGTCGCGACCATCACCAAGGCGCAGGTGCGTGAGATTGCCGAGCTGAAAATGCCGGACCTCAACGCCGCCAATCTCGAATCGGCCATGTCCATGATCGCGGGTACCGCGCGCAGCATGGGCATCATCGTCGGGGACTGAGGAGGAACGAGCAATGAAACACGGCAAGAAATATCTTGAAAGCGCAAAGAGCATCGAGAACCTGAAGTTCTACGATGTCCACGAAGGACTCGAACTCGTTCTGACCACCGCGAAAGCGAAGTTCGACGAGACGATCGAAGCGTCCGTCCGCCTGGGCGTCGACCCGCGTCACGCCGACCAGCAGGTCCGCGGCGCCGTCGTTCTGCCGCACGGCACGGGCAAAAAAGTTCGCGTCCTCGTATTCGCAAAGGCCGACAAGGCGCGCGAAGCGCAGGAAGCCGGCGCGGATTACGTTGGCGACGAGGACCTCGTAAAGAAGATCCAGACCGAGAACTGGTTTGATTTCGACGTTTGCGTCGCGACCCCGGACATGATGGGCGTCGTCGGCCGCATCGGTCGCATCCTCGGGCCGAAAGGCCTCATGCCGAACCCGAAGTCCGGCACGGTCACCATGGACGTCGCGAAAGCCATTTCGGACATCAAAGCCGGTAAGGTCGAATACCGCGTCGACAAGACCAGCATCATCCACTGCCCGATCGGCAAGGCTTCGTTCGGCGTGGAGAAGCTGGAGGAAAACCTCAACACTCTGATGGACGCGATCGTCAAGGCCAAGCCGTCCGCCGCAAAGGGCACGTACCTCAAGAGCGTCGTGCTGAGCGCGACGATGGGCCCCGGCGTGCGGTTCAACACGCAGAAGTTCTAAAAAAACATATCGCGGAAGGCCGCTGCGCGCGGCTTTCCGGAGACTCCTTTTTTACCGGTGCCATATCTGATGCAAAGCGATGTTGACAATCGCGGCGCGCGTGTGATATGATCGTTCGCGGTAAGGATCGCCCAAGACAGCCGGCAGCGGGAAACCGCGTAAGACCTGCCGAGGTGACGGATACAGATCGTTTGTATGCTGTCCTCCCGTCTGTTTTGGGCGGGAGGATTTTTCGTTTCCCATTAAGATTTGTTGCAAGGAGGTGAAACAACTGTATGGCAAACGCTAAGAACATTGAACGCAAGGCGGAACAGGTGAACATCGTTGCGGAAAAGATCAAGAAGGCGCAGAGCCTCGTGATTTTCGATTATCGCGGAATCACCGTTTCGGAGGATACCGCGCTCCGTGCTGAAATGCGCAAGGAAAACGTGGAGTATGTGGTCATCAAAAACCACATCGTGGCACGCGCATGCGAAGCAAGCGGAATCGATTCGAAGGTTGCGGAAATGCTGAAGGGCCCGAGCGCTTTTGCATTCGGGTATGAAGATTTGGCGGCTCCCGCGCGCATTTTGAAATCCTTTGTGAAAAAGAACAAGAAGTGCGTGTTCAAGGGCGGCATTGTAGAAGGCGAATTGATGGACGCCGCCGGGATCGAAGCGATCGCGGACCTGCCGAGTCGCGAGGTGCTGATCGCACGGATGCTGGGCTCCATGATGTCCCCGATTTCCAAGTTCGCAATCGTACTCGACCAGATCGCAAAGCAAAAGGAAGGCGCACAGGCGCAGGCGCAGGCGGAATAACCCGCTGGAACGACAAACAAAAAATAATGCGGGAATTCCGCAGTAAAAAACTTATTGGAGGATAGTATGGATAAAGAGCAATTGATCGCCGACATTAAGGCGATGTCCGTTTTAGAGCTGTATGATCTCGTCAAGGCTCTCGAAGAAGAGTTTGGCGTATCTGCCGCCGCAACCGCCGTTGCAGTCGCCGGCCCCGCCGCCGCAGGCGCCGAGGAAGCCGAAGAGAAGACCGAATTCGACGTGGTTCTCACCGAAGTCGGCCAGGAAAAGATCAAGGTCATCAAGGTTGTTCGCGAGCTGACCGGTCTTGGCCTCAAGGAAGCCAAGGAAGTCGTCGACAAGGCGCCCGGCAAGGTCAAGGAAGGCGTCAGCAAGGAAGACGCCGAGAAGATCGTCGCCTCCTTCAAAGAGGTTGGCGCAACCTGCGAAATCAAATAAGACCGGAAACGGTTGCTTTATCGAACGGCGCGGACATTTCCATCCCGCGCCGTTCGTCTGCACCGCGCGGCGTCAAATCGGTGCTTCGCTGTGTTTGAAGAAGGTATTGTGATTGTAAAAACGCCGGAATCATGGTACACTGACACAAAATAAAAGCGCATGGCAATCAAACGGCAGCGCAATATTTTATCGCCGGTTTACATGCGCCGAAATTTTGGTTCGGGGGTGAGCGGGGTATGATCACAGTAGGGATTTGCGGCGCCAGCGGGAGCGGCAAGAGCACGCTCGCCAAGCGCATCAGGGATTCGCTGGCGTGCAGTTGCGCTATCATCGGGCAGGATTGCTACTATCGCAGCTTTCCGGAACTGCCGTTTGAAAAACGCGTCAAACTCAATTATGACGAACCGGCGATCTTTAACTTCGACGAGCTTTACGAGGACGTCCGGCAGATGGAGCGCGGGGAGCCGATCACGACGAAGGGATACGACTACACGAACCACCTGCGCGCGGACTCGCCGGAGATTTTGATCCAGCCGCCGGAAGTCCTCATTTTAGAGGGCATCCACATGTTTTACGACAAGCGGCTGTGCGACATGATGGCGCTGAAGGTGTATCTGAACGTGGACGTGGACATCTGCCTGCTGCGGCGCATCAAGCGCGACATCAAGGTGCGCGGCCGCACGATCGACAACATCTCGGCGCAGTACATGGAGACGGTCAAGCCGATGTACGAAAAGTACATCGCCAACTATATTAACGACGCGGACTTCGCCGTGATGCGCGGAGGGAAAAACAAGATGGCGATCGACGCGATTTCCGCTTACCTGACGACGAAGGTGCTGGCCGAGCGGTTCGAGGAGGACAGCAGGCCGGACGTTTGCACGATTCAAACGCAAGATGCCGGGACGGAAGAGTAACGCTCTTTTTACGCCGGCTTACGAAATGGAAGGTTAAGGAGGCTATGCCGATGGAACACCGTGACGAGATTTTTCCGAACGGACAAAACGAACCGAGCGAACCGCGCCCTCCGCATCCGCCGCACGGGCCGCATGACGGGCCGCCGCCGGAGCCGCCACGGCACGGAACGGGCCGCGTCGTCACCTATTTCGTCATACTGATCGTTTTGAACGTCCTGCTGGCCGTCTACGCGCTCTATATGCTCGGCTTTGCGCTGACGTACGACTGGACGTCGCTGAGCGTAGGCAGCCTGCACGGCATTCTGGAAACGCTGCTTCAGTTGCTGCTTTTGTTCTCGCCGGTCATTCTGACGATCATCATCAACCGCCTGCTGTACCGCGCGTTTCGCGGCCGCGGCCGGTTTCCGAAAGGCACCTGGCTGATTGCGGTGCTCGCCATTATCGTCGTTCAGGCGGCGGCGATCGTTTTGATCTTCGGGTATGGCTTTGTGGACGGTACGGGTGGATTCAACATCGAATCGATATCGCAATTGCCCGCGGATTAACGGCGGCAAGACAGAACGATTGTATATAAACTGGACAATGATGTGCAGGGAAAACGGATTTTTCCTGCACATTCTTCTCGCTATAGCATTCATCTGCGAGTTATGGTACAATATCTTTACATATATTTGACGGAGTTCCTGCATGAAACTGTTACTAAGCAATGACGACGGCGTGTTTGCAAGCGGCATCAAAATCCTGGCGGAAACGCTTGGCAAGACGCATGAGATATTCGTGTCCGCGCCGGACGCCGAGCGCAGCGCGGTCAGCCGGTCCATGACCCTGTTCGACCCGATTCGCGCAAAAGAAACCAGAATAGAGGGTTTGCCGGACGTACCGGCCTATGCCGTCAGCGGCACGCCGGTGGATTGCGTGCGGCTCGCGCTCGGAAACCTGTTTCCGGAGCCGGACATCGTGGTTTCGGGGATCAACCTCGGCCCGAACCTCGGCACGGACGTTCTGTACAGCGGCACGGTTGCCGCCGCGCACGAAGCGGCGCTGCTGGGCTACCAGTCGATCGCCGTATCGTGCCTGTCCTATCACGGGCACCATCTGGAGACCGCCGCGCGGATTGCGGCGCTGGCCGTGGACTACGTTCAGAAAAACCCGCTGGAATTCGGTACGCTGCTCAACGTCAACGTGCCCGGCATTCCGTTCGAAGAGCTCAGGGGCGTCAAGCTTGCGCCCGCCTGCGTCGAGCAATATGTGCTCAGGTACGTCGAACGCGAAGACCCCATCGGGCAGAAGTACTACTGGGCC
>Ga0116162_10000340_pt1 | contig 34438 bp, 26 predicted proteins | sample AD_UKC105_MetaG_FD_89875 | JGI IMG/M metagenome (GOLD analysis project Ga0116162, IMG submission 89875) | Active sludge microbial communities of municipal wastewater-treating anaerobic digesters from Hong Kong - AD_UKC105_MetaG | ecosystem: Engineered > Bioreactor > Anaerobic > Digestate...
CGCACCAGCCACTTGCCGCTCCCCGGCCGGAAGACCGCCGGCTCCCAGGTCCCGTCCCCGTTGTAGTCGGAGGGGACGACCTCGTCGCTCGAGGCCCCGAACCAGGCCTTGGTCAGGCCCCGCACCAGCCAGAGCCCGGCCGAGGGCCGGAAGAGGGCGATGTCCGAGGTCCCGTCGCCGTTGTAGTCGCCGGTGACAGCGCCGGAGGAAACCGGCGTGGGCGAAGGAGTAGCGGACGGCGTGGGGGTGAGAGTAGCCGATGGCGTGGGGGTGACCGATGGTGTGGGCGTGGGGGTGACCGACGGTGTCGGCGTGGGGGTAACCGACGGTGTCGGCGTGGGGGTAACCGACGGTGTCGGAACAGGTGTGGGCGTAACCCATTCGGCAATATGGTTCGCGGTCAACCAGTCCGCAGTGGTGAAGTACCCTCCCGCATAAAGGCTGGATCCGTTCCAGAGAAGGGCAAAGACAGTATTGTTCATCCCCGCCCCGAGAGCCGACCAGGAACTCCCGTCCCACCGGGCGCTGCGCCTCGCGGTTACGCCGCCCGCCATACTGAATTCTCCCCCCACGTAGAGATTGGATCCGTCCCAGTCCAGGGCATAGACATAATCTCCAGAACTTATGCCCGAATTCAGGGCCGACCAGGCGCTCCCGTCCCATCGGGCGACCCGGTTAGCGGTTACGCCGCCCGCCGTGTTGAAGGCCCCCCCCACGTAAAGGTTGGAGTCCCCCATGGCCAGCGTCATGACACCGCCGTTCATCCCCGAACTGAGGGTCGACCAGGCATTCCCATTCCAGCGTGCGATCTTGGCCGCGGGAACGCCTCCCGCAGTGTTGAAGCTCCCCCCCGCGTAGAGGTAGGTACCGTCCCAGGCAATCCCCTCGACAGTGGAGTCCACCCCTGAACCGAGAGCCGACCAACCGCTTCCGTTCCACTTGGCGATATGGTTAACGGGCGCACCCCCGGCAGTGGTGAATGCCCCCCCCGCATAGAGGTTAGAGCCGTCCCAGGCCAGTGCCTTGACATAGTCATTCATCCCGGAACTGAGAGCCGTCCAGGCGCTCCCGTCCCACATAGCAATATTGTTCGCGGTCACACCTCCGGCAGTGGTGAAGTTACCTCCTGCGTAGAGGTTGGAGCCATTCCAGAGAAGGGCGTAGATATTGCCGGTCACACCCGAACTGAGGGCCGTCCAGTCGGACCCGTCCCACCGGGCGATTCCGTTAACCGTTGCACCGCCCGCCGTGGTGAAGGCCCCCCCTGCGTAGAGGTTGGTGCCATCCCCGACCAGAGCGAAAACATGGTTGTTCATCCCGGAACTGAGAGCCGTCCATTGTTGACCGGTGACCGGCTGTACCGCCAGCGCCGTCCCGGCCAGCAGAACGAGACTTATCATTGCGAATTTATTCATAACCATTCCCCTTTCCGTTTTTGGCCCCATAAAAACAAATAACCGGCCGGATAAAGCTATCCGCGCCGGGTCAGATTCCCCCAACCTCAGGATCCACCATGTACTTGCACGGTTCTATGCGCCGAGGTTGAGGGGTTAAGATTAGCTAAGTATCTGTTCTCCCAATGCTGTTTTTTGTAAGTCTATTTTTCCCCAAGTTTTAATTGTAACACCAGTCTGGAGATGGAGTAAAGACAAAACCTCGGCATAACCTTGCTCTACAAGAAAATTATAGCACACCAGGAGCGCCTTTTCGAAAAAGTTCACGCCCTGACCAAGCCGCCTGAGGTTCTCCCAGTCAGGCAGCCCTGGGGAGAGCCCTCAAGTTCACTCCCCCTCACGACCGAACCAGTCCCCGTGGCTCCTGGATCTACCGGACCTGGTGAAGGATGAGGCTCTTCGGGGGATAATCAGTCCTCACCGAAGGTGTGTCGCTCGCGGGTACCCGGGCGGCCTTCCATGATGGCTGCCCGGTGAATCTATCCTTGCCCCGCCCTCCCCCCCGGCTATAATGCACGGTGTTCGCCGAAGTAGCTCAGTTGGTAGAGCAGCTCACTCGTAAAGAAATTCAGGTGGTTTTCCTAACCCCTGATTGCCCAGGAACTTTCGGCGTATCTCCTTGCCGGGCAGGCTAATTATATCGACGGTTTTGTACCGGTGAGTACCCCTGATTACCCCTGAGTACAGATAATTTTGGTGACTATTTGGTGACTGGGCCGTGAGGTGGCGGTTGATCATGCTTCGCTCTCGATTACTCTGATTCAAGATCCCTTTTCATTTTTTTGAATTCTGCTTCCGTAATCTCCCCCCTAGCGTAACGTTTCTTAATTATTTCCAATGGGGTCTCCTGAGGATTCCCCGACCGCCCTCCCCCTGTCCCTTTTAAAAAGAACAGGTAAATAATGACTCCCAAGAGAATGATCAGGAGTACCCACATAATTACGCCTCCTCCGCTAAAATTCATCATATGGTCCCAACCACCCATATGCCCCTCTTCAGTACCATTGCCACAAACACTTGCGATAGGAATAAGCAAGAATACAGCTATAACAAGCACTATAACTTTAAGCATGCCCTGCCTCCTATTAATTCAGTTACTTTTATCGACTTGCAGCAGTCTGGCATTGATCGCCACGATCACCGTGGAAAGCGACATCAGAACAGCTCCCATCGCCGGAGAGATCAAAATCCCGGCCCAGAACAATACACCGGCCGCGAGGGGAATGGCTAAAACATTATAGCCGGTCGCCCACCAAAGATTTTGGACCATCTTACGATAGGTCGCCGCCCCAAAGAGGATGAGCGTGGTCACGTCTTCCGGATTGCTGTTTACCAGAATGATATCGGCGGTCTCAGCGGCGACGTCGGTCCCCGAACCGATAGCGATTCCCACATCAGCCTGAGCGAGAGCAGGAGCGTCGTTGACCCCGTCGCCGGTCATAGCCACGAATTCGCCTTTGCCCTGAAGTTCCTTTACTTTACCCTGCTTCTGTTCGGGGAGGACTTCGGCGAAATACCCATCCAGATCTAGCTCAGCAGAAACCTGGTGGGCGACATTCTTGTTATCGCCGGTGATCATCCAGCACTTGATTCCGGCTCCTTTCAATCTGTTCACCGCTACCCGGGATTGGGATCGAATCCGGTCGGAGAGACCGATCGATCCCACCAATTCCCCTCCGGCCAGAACGTAAACCACGGTGGCCAGGCCTTCTTCTTTCAATTTTTCGGGGAGCTCAAACCCATTTTCTTCCAGATAACCGGGACTGACCACTTTGAACTCCTCGCTGTCCATTTTCCCCTCCACTCCTTTCCCCTGGAGGGCCCGAAAATCGGAGGCTTCCGGCACGTCGATCTCCATCTCCTGGGCTTTGAGTGCGATCCCGGCTCCGATTGGATGTTCGCTGTTCTTCTCCAGGGCGGCAGCGGTCCGGATCAGTTTCTTCTCGTCCCAGCCGGCGGCCAGAGGGCGGAGCGAGCTGACTCCGAATTTCCCCTCAGTCAGGGTCCCGGTTTTATCGAAAAGAACGGTGCTGATCTTGCGGGAGTTTTCGAAGGCGTTCCGGTTTCGGATCAGAAGACCGTTGCGGGCAGCCAGCGCCGTGGAAACCGCTACCACCAGGGGAATGGCCAGACCGAGCGCGTGGGGACAGGTGATCACCATCACCGTGGCCATCCTCTCCATGGCGAAGGCGAAAACCTTACCGGCGAGGAGCCACGAAAGCAGTGTTACCCCTCCGGCGCTCAGGGAGATAATGGTCAGCCACAACGCCGCTTTGTCGGCCAAAGTCTGGCTTTTCGATTTCGACTTCTGGGCTTGTTTGACCAAAGTAATAACCTTGGAGAGGTAGGAATCCTCTCCTGTCCCCATAACCTCGATCTCCAGAGAGCCGTCGCCGTTGAGCGTTCCCCCGATCACTTTCTCGTTTTTCCCTTTCTTGACCGGTTTCGACTCCCCGGTGACCATCGCCTCATTGACGTAGCTCTCCCCCTGTTTGACTATACCGTCGGCAGGAATCTTCTCCCCCGGCTTGACCAGGAGGAGATCCCCTTTTTTCACGTCCTCCAGCCTTACCTCCACCGTCTTTCCGCCGCCGACCCGATGGGCTTCATCCGGCATTAGGCGGGCGAGCTCCTCCAAGGCGTTAGAAGCGCTCAAAACCGATTTCATCTCTATCCAATGGCCGAGGAGCATGATGTCTATCAGCGTCGCCAGCTCCCAAAAGAAAACCTTGCCGCTCAGTCCGAAGACCACCGCCGATGAGTAGAAGTAGGCGACCGAGATCGCCAGACCGATCAGTGTCATCATCCCGGGGGATCTTTTCCGCAGTTCGGAGTAGAGGCCGCTTAGAAAGGGCCTGCCTCCGTAGAGAAAAACGAAGGTGGAGAATGACCAGAGGAGGTAATTGCTCCCGGAGAAGCGAATTTTTATCCCCAGGAACCTTTGCACTAACGGCGAGAGGAGAAGGATGGGAACGGTGGCGGCAAGGGAGATGAAGAATCTTCGATGGAAGTCTTTGACCATCATACGATGGTGGGCGGCGTGGTCATGGCCGATGTGGCTTTCATGACCGCCGTGGCCAACGTGACCTTCATTCCCGGGACCCGATCTTTCTCCCTTCAAGAATTTTTCCCGGCAGGAGGAAGAACAGAAATAGTAGGTTTTTCCGTCCTTCTCGGACCGGAGGGCGGTTTTTTCATCGACCTCCATTCCGCAGACAGGATCCATTATCATCTTTCACCGCTTTCTTGTAAGACGCTCGGTTATTCGACGAAATTCAGCTCAGGGAATCGAACGCCCGCTTCAACTGACCTTCCACCTCCGAGGCGACTTTCTGAAGTTCGGGATTGTCGATCATCCGCATGGCCGCGGTGGGACGGATGAAAGAGACCGCGGTACCGCCATCTTTTTCGTAGAGGACAACGTTGCAGGGAAGTAAAAGGCCGATCTCTTCTTCAGCCAGAATTGCCTTTCGGGCGTTGGTGGGATTGCACGCACCCAGGATCACGTAGTTTTTGAAATCGATCCCCAGTTTTTCCTCGAACTTCTCCCTCAGGTCGATCCGGGACAGGATTCCGAACCCCTCGGCTTTCAGGGCCGTTGTCGCCGTGGCTTCCGCTTCGGCGAAGGGCAGGTTGAGAACCTTACTGAATCCATAGCCGTTCATCGCTTTTCCTTATCGAGGTTTCCCGCCGGCAATAAGGCCCCGGCTCGCCGCCAGGGCGGCCTTGGCTCCTCCCCCGGAAGCGATGGTAATCCTTTTGACGGAACAGTCCGACAGGAATAGAAATTTTCCCGTCATTGCTTCAATCGGCGGGACGCATCCAGCCGGTGGTCTTGTCGATGAGGATTTTGTCGACCAGCGATCCATCCTTGGTCACGATCTCCGCTTCAAAGGCGGTATCTTTTTCGGTGATTTTCCCCACTTCCAGACGCGGATTCCCGGTCGCGGCCACGTAACGCTCCACCATTTTTTGGGCTCCGGCCAAATCGATAGGTGTAACCCGGCCTTGATAGGGATATCCCCAACCTCGGGACATCATCCCCGGGCCCATCATATCTCGTCCCATCATACCGGGCCCCATCATGCCACCCCTCATCATGCCGGACCCCATCATGCCGGACCCCATCATTCCCCCTTCCATCGGGCGCCCGCAGTAGGGACAATACCAACTCTGGTACTTACCTGGGTCACCCATTCCTTGACTGCCGGTCGCCATCATCGAGCCTCCGCCTTGGTTATCGGCGGCAGCCGGAATCGCCGCGGTCAGGAAGATGGCGGCCAGCGTGGGCACATAACACAAAAATGCTTTCATCCTGCACCTCCCTTAATGAAACGGCTCTGAAACGCGGTTACTCTTGTGAACTTAGCGATGAAGTGTCGACTATAGAGGTTGAACTTGCTCTGCCTATCCGCCTACGGCGAAGCCAGTTTCCCGCTGCCTTTTTTGAAATTCCGACACAGTGTGTAGAACAGCTATTCAAATCCGCCGAAAACCAGCTTTCGTTATTTCCAAATCGTTAACATATATTAGGCTTTATCCCTTCCGACCAGTAATGGGAGGCTTCCGCTTTTTAATGACTTTTTTCCACGTTGCTGCATCCCATCGCGATAACCGGACCAAGCTCGCTCTGAGAGGGCGCCCCCCGAAACTCGTTGCGACGGAGCTGGAAAAAGTGATGGCACAGAACGCTCTGCGCTACCGGCTTGGCTCACTGAGCGACACCCTTCGATAAACGCGGGACAAGCAACCCAGACGACTTCGGGAGACGGGAATCACTGACCTCCCCGAACCCCATCCCCTCCCCTTCAGCCTCACATCCTCTACCTGGTGACTATTTGGTGACTGGGACCCGGTTCGGTGGTATGCCGGGGTTATTCCGGCGGAACTTACGGCACCGTCACGGTGGCCGATTCCCAGAACGACCCCATCTTGTAGACGGAGACGGTGTACTCCCCCGGGACCAGGGGGGAGATGTCGCTGAAGACGTTGTAGGGGCAGAGACAGTAGCAGTAGATGGGGACGTATTCGGTCTCGTAGAGCCGGATTTCCGTCCCTTCCACCTCCATTTCCACGTCCACCCTCTCCAGGCAGCAGTTGTACTCGGCGTTGTAGTGACGCGCAACGATACAGTCGTTCTCCCAGAAGACTTCCAGGTATTTCGGTTCGTCCTCGAGCAAGGCAGCCTCACGCACTTCGGATTGGAGGACTCGCCGAGGGGCTTGGTGGTGGGCATAACCCAGGCGGTGGTGCTGGGGGTCTTGTATCCTAGCGTTCCGCTTTTTTGTTTCAGCCGGTGTTATGTTGATGTCTAATTACCGAAAGAAGGCAGACATCCTCAAGCGCATGATCCATGTAGGACGGAAACCCTAGAGTGGGAGAGATCATTCGACTGCGACCGGGATGTCCCCAGGAAGTGCGGTTGTTATGCGCATCAGTTATCGGCTCAGTCTGTACATAAGCTTTTTCATTGTTGTCTTGGCTCCATTGTTGCTGGCGTTTCTGATTTTCGAAGCGATGCTCCGGCGAACAGCCGAGGACAAGTTTTTCTCCCAGGCCGAGAGGGTCGGGCTGGGCATCCGCGAGGAGATTTCCCGGCGTTCGGGAAATCTTCTGAAGTTGGCGGAACGATATGCCCAGGATGAGTCGATTATCGTTTTCCTCTCTCAAGGTGATCGTTCTCGCTTGGAGTCCCGCCTGTTTGAACTTTTCGGCTACTCCAACCTGGACCTCCTGGAAATCGGGGACTCCTCCGGAATCGTCCTGGCGCGCGGCCACCGGCCTGGTGATTTCGGGGAAGATAAGGCTTCCCAGATAATCATAGGCAACGCCCTCAAAGGGATGCCTGCGGCGGATATTGAGTATGGAGTCTCCGGCATAGCCCTGCGCTCGGTGGCTCCGATCCGTTCGAATGAGAAGGCGATTATCGGAACGCTGATGACCGGCGTGCTCTTGAACAAGGATTTTTTCAGCGCCTATAAAAATATCACCGGATTCAACGTTGCCCTGTTCCAAGGGGATGTTCTTGTCACCAGTACACTTGGTTCGAGCCTGACCTGGACCCCTCCGGCGGCAACCGATCAGTCGCCGGACAAGGTCGTTTTCATGTCGGGGGAGAAAGAGATGTGGGGAATTTACTTGCCTGTCTATCATTCGACCGGAGAAGAATTCGGCGGCTTGCTGCTATGGCAGGATGCCAAGACCATCTTGGCCTCTCTGGACATTTACCAAGCAACGCTGACATACACCTTTATCTTCGCCGTCATCCTGTCTCTCGGGTTGGCCGTGTTCCTGAGCAGGAATTTCTCCTCTCCCCTGAAGAAGCTGCTCCCGGTTATGGATCGGGTCTCCCGGGGAGACCTGAATACGAATATGCCCACGTTGAGATGGGCTGAATTCAGGGTTTTGGGCGCTCATTTCCAGGACATGCTTACCGAATTGCAAAAATCCCGTCAGCGGGTGGAACGGACCCAGCGACAGTTGATCGTGGCGGGAAAACTGGCCGTCCTGGGCCAGGTCACGGCTGAACTGGCCCACGAAATCAGAAATCCCCTCAACTCCATGGAGATCACCCTGAGCCTGCTGAGGACGAAGATTCTCAATAAGATCGGCGACGACCCCACCATAGAAGAAAACATAGAAGCCCTTCGTACCGAGACGAAAAGACTGAAGCGAACCGTTAAGGATTTCGTGGAGGCGGGGGGGGAGATAACGTTGCGCAAAAAACCGGTAAACGTCGCTAACGAGCTGGAGAAAATATTTAAGCTGGTTCGTCCTCAGGTCGAACTTTTGGGGATCGAACTCGATTTCCGGGCCCAGGACAGCAAACCGATCCTCATCGATCAAAATCGCTTGCATCAGGCGGTATTGAATATCACGCTAAATGCGTGTCAGTCTATGAAACCCGGAGGGAAACTCACGGTTAGGGGTGCTGACAACGCGACCGCTTATACGATCAGCATCCGTGATACCGGAGCGGGAATGACGCCCGAGGAAAGGGATAAAGTCCTGAGCTTCCCCTTCACCACAAAAACGGATGGGCTGGGCTGCGGGTTGACGTACGTGTTAAGGGTGATGCAGGCGCATAGCGGCGAATTCGACCTGGAATCAAGTCCGGGAGTAGGAACTACGGTCAGACTTTCCTTTTTCCGGAGACCAAGCGGTGACGGCAATGATTAAGGTGCTGATAGTAGAGGACGAACGGGTGGCCGCCGACAATCTGCGGCTTCTCCTCTCCGGCGGGGGCTACGAGGCCGAGTGTGTCTACACTTTTGGCTCGGCCCAAAAGATAGTAGCGACCAAGAGTTTTCGGATCTACCTGGTGGATGTCCGGCTCCCGGACGGCAACGGACTCGATCTGATCTCTCGGATCAGGACCGACAATCCCGATGCCGTCATCGTGGTGCTGTCCGCCTACGGGACCATCAAGGATGCCGTCAGTGCGCTCAAATCCGGTGCGGATCATTATCTTATCAAACCGATCGAACCGGATGAACTCCTGTTGACTCTGAAAAAGGAAATGGAACATCAGGAAGTGCGCGCCGAGAACATCGCCCTGAAAACCTACCTCTCCTCGATGTCCGGATTTGAGAACCTGATCGGCAAGAGCGAGACCATGACCCCGGTTTTCGAGCGGATCAGGAAGCTGAGCGACTCCAATGCCACGGTTCTGATCAGCGGAGAAAGCGGCACAGGGAAAGAACTGGTGGCCAGAACGCTCCATTACTCCGGTTCCAGGCGGGAAAAACGCTTTGTCGCCGTGCATTGCGCGGCTATCCCGGAAGCCCTGCTGGAGAGCGAATTGTTTGGCTATGTCAAAGGTGCTTATACCGGCGCCCTGCACGATCATATGGGGCGATTCGAATATGCCGACAAGGGGACTATTTTGTTGGATGAGGTGGGTGAGTTGACGCCGTCGTTGCAGGTGAAGCTTCTGCGGGTTCTGCAGGAAAGAAAGTTTGAAAGACTGGGTTCCAACCAGCAAGTAGAGGTGGATGTCAGGATACTGGCTTCGACCAATCGAAACCTCAGTGATCTGGTGGCCGCCGGCGAATTCCGGGAGGACCTTTACTGGCGGCTCAATGTCGTTGAAATCCACATGCCCCCCCTGCGGGAAAGAAAAGAAGACATAGCGCTTTTGGCGAAGCATTTTCTGGGTAAATATGCCGCATCCATGAATAAGACCGTTCCTTCCATCCGGCCGGAAGTTTTGGGGGTTTTCAACGAATATCCTTGGCCGGGCAACGTGCGCGAACTCGAGAACGTCTTGGAACGGGCCGTTACCCTGATGGAGGGGGATGAGATAACCGTGGAAAGCCTCCCGACGCGCCTTCGAACCCTAAAAATGCACCTTCGCGATGGAGCGGACCAAGACCTGTCTTCGCTCAAGATCAGGATGAAGGATTTTGAGAAAAAACTGATAGAGCAGATGCTCCAGGAAGAAAACGGCAACCGCATCAAGACGGCCGAACGCCTCCACATAAGTTTGCGTGCCCTTCAGTACAAGTTGAAGGAGTACGGGATCTAGGTCTTATCCTCCGGAAAGTGCAGAATATTGCGCTGTCCGCGCAAATATTTGCGTTTTCTCCTTCGTATGTTTCGTATCCCCCCCCTGAATCTGCCCATCGTTAGGTTGGCATAGGATTTGCTCGTTATTACGTCGTCAGAGACGGGATGGTCCTGACGGTCGAGCAAACCACGGCTAACTTAAGGTGAGAGAGATGACGTCCTTATCCTTACCGGAAGCGATCCGGGAGCAATTCGATCGGATACTAGAAGCAATCGCCGAACCGGGTCCAGCCCAGGTAGATTCCGCCTCAGTAGGAAAGGATGGGCGCCATCTTTTCGACCGGGTTTTTAACCTGCTGGCCCAGGGCGAGTCCTTGCCGTTTTTTCGGCAAAATTATCTGGAGCTTTCGGGATATGCGGCCCAGTTAGCTGCCTTAGCGGAGCAACTTCTGGACCTCGGGAAAGTTCTTCCCGAATCGGAAATCCGTCGATTGGCCGACCTGTTTGGAGTTCTCAGAGACGTCACCAGCATTCTGGGTAGTGCCTGGACTAAATTGCAGCGCAGCTTGACGGAGGCCCAAAGAGAAATCGAATTGGTCCAAGAGCCGCTGGGTAAGCTTGAGAAAACCGTGACCGCCATAGCCCTGGCGGCCCCTTCCCCGGCCGGCCGGTTGGCTCCTGCGGCCTATGGGGTTATGACGGCCGTTTGGATGATAGATTTGGCGCTTAAAAAGATCATCGCAATCAGAACCATTTAACGGGTCGCCGGGGCGACTTTCATTTGCGGTTGGTCCTAATTCATAACGACGTGGAGTTACGGCAAGCCAGATGTTGAGCAACTTTTTATTCTCTCAGGCGGGATATAAGGTTTTCGGAGGGCTTTACCTGGGTTGGGGGATCGGGGCCAACAACGCCGCCAACATCTTCAGTACGGCGGTAGCTACGAACGTACTCAAATATCGCACCGCGGTAATCCTTATTGCGATATTCGTAGTTCTGGGAGCGACGGTGGAGGGGCCCAACTTATTTTTGGCCGAGAGCACGAAGTTCTCCCAGGAAAGCACCTCGACTCTGGCACTGGTGGCGACGCTCTCGGCCGCTCTCACCATCACGGTTATTACGTACCTTTCTATCCCCACCTCGACATCGCAGGCGGCGATCGGGGCATTTATGGGAATAGCCATTGCCGCCAGCGGGATGGAGTCGGTGGATTGGGCCAAATTTCTCAAAATGCTGATTTGCTGGCTGCTGCATCCGATGATAGGACTGGTGTTGGCCTTTGTCTTTTTGAAGATCTTGAGATACCCGCTGGTTGTCTGGATCAAAAAAACGACGGTTCGAGCCAGTCTCTATAAGGTCCTCTTCTTCATTTTCGGATGTTATGGCGCCTATGCGCTGGGAGCCAACAACGTGGTAGTTACCACGGTTGCCTACTACAACATAGGGATGTTCGGAGCGGTGGGGAGCAAGCACGCCGCTTGGTGGGCGGCAACCTTGGGCGGAATCAGCATAGCCGTGGGTGCTCTCACCTATGGGGCCAAGGTGATGGTGACGATCGGGAAGAAGATAACGCCGTTGGACTCCTTCTCCGCCTTAGTGGTGGTCTTGGTTCATTCCCTGACCCTGCATTTTTTCACCCAGCTCAATATCCCGGTTTCCTCTTCTCATGCGGTGGTCGGGGCCGTCATCGGGGTGGGGCTTTTCAAAGGCAGCAAGATGATCAACCGTAAAACCATCGTGAAAATATTCATAGGTTGGATAGCCACCCCTCTGATAGCGGGTTTCTGCGCCTGGAGCGTGGCCGGACTCATCCGTTAGTCCTACTGGCCTTTAAAGTTACAATGTCATATCTCCTGATAGTTGCCATCGGCGCCGTGCTGGTTTTTGCCGTCACCAACGGGATGAAAGATGGGGCCAATGTCTTTGCCACCACCGTGGCTTCGGGGGCCCTGCCCCGCTCGGTGGCAATCGTTATCGTGGCCATCGCCGAGCTGGCCGGGCCCTACCTTTTAGGAACCAGAGTGGCGGCCACCGTCTCGCAAAATATCATCGACCCCACAGTTATTCACGGAGGAGACGGGACCATAATCATGCTCCTGAGCGGCATCCTGGGCGCCTTAGCTTGGAACGGCCTGTCCTGGTATCTGAAGCTTCCCACCAGTTCCTCGCTGACCTTGGTCGGAGGATTGATTGGACCGGCGCTCTATCGATATGGACTGGTAGCCGTTCCCTGGGGGGTGTTCAGCATCAAGATCGTTCTCGTAATGTTTCTTTCGCCGGTGGCCGGGCTGCTCGCGGGCTATCTCATCTGCCTGTTGTTCCGATTCCTTTTGAAAGGGGCATCGCCTCGCGCCAACCGCCCCATTCGCAAGGCCCATTTCGCCACCCTGATATTTCTGGGGATGAACCATGGGACCAATGACAGTCAAAAGGCCATGGGCGTCATCGCCCTGCTCCTGTTCGTCGCCGGCCGGAACCATGCTATAGCAGTCCCCTTCTGGGTAAAAACCGCCTGTGTCTTGGCCTTGACCACGGGAATCGTGACCGGGGGGACCAAGATAATCAAAACAGTGGGGTATGGGATTTTCAAAGTCCGCCCTCTCCAGTCCCTGGAGGCCCAACTCGGCGCCGCCGGCCTTCTGCTGGGCAGCAATCTGGCGGGAGTACCAGTGAGCACAACTCAGATCATCAGTTCCGGCATTATGGGCGTGGGAACGGGGATCCGGGCGAAAGGAGTGCGCTGGAATCTGGCCCGAACCATTGTCTGGAGTTGGATTCTCACGCTGCCTTTAGCCGGATTGATGGGTGTACTTATCTATATGCTTCTTCGTTCACTGCTTTAACCGACTTGAGGAGATCGAATTATGAACCTGCCTTCGGTTTTGCCCAGACGACGCATTGATTTTTTCCAAAATCTCGTCGAACACTCGCGGATGGTGCATGAAGCCTATCGGAACCTCACCCGGTTTATGCGCGAGAACGGAGAACGCGGGGAACTGGCAGAGGAGATACTTCACGCCGAGCGGGCAGCCGATGAACTTCGTCGGATTCTGATAGACCAGCTGAACCGCACCCTGATCACGCCGATCGACCGTGAAGACATCTTCTGCCTTTCCCGGGAGATAGACAACGTCCTCGATGCCGCCAAAAGCACCGTCGAGGAGATGCGGATCTTTCAGGTCGAACCGGTCCCCGAACTCGTTTTGATGGCCGAAATCATGGAACGGGGGACCCTCGAGCTCTACGAGGCGTTCCAAAGCCTTAAGCGCTACCCGGGAGTGGCCCGCGAGCACGCCATCAACGCCAAGCGGACGGAAAACCATATGCATCATATTTACCTGGAAGCGACCGCCAAACTTTTCAACGCCACCGATCTCCCGGCAGGTTACATCTTCAAGATGCGAGAAATCTTCCGGCACCTGAAGCGCTCATCGGATATCTGCGACGAAGCGGCGAACCTGCTCCTGGATATCATCGTCAAGCTGGAGTAACTGCCCGCAATTTCATGTCCCCAGCTTTCCCCACAATAGCGACAGCCGACTCCCCATAACAAACCGGGCGGTCCTCTCGATGTCGGCGATAAGAACTTGCTCGGATGCCGGCAGCCCTGGTGTCCGGTAAAAACCAGATGATTGAGTTATTTTCCCTGTTGGGGAATTGTCTTGCTCAGCCCGAGAATATCTAGATAATGTTCGCGCGTGGATGAAAGCCCATGATCGGCTTGTTCATTGCTAGGCCTGGCAATATAATGAGGCATGAAATTTTGGTGATTATTTGGTGACCGGGCGTTCTTGTCCCGGACTGCGGGGAATCGACGGGTTTTACATTTGGTTATCTCATAAAGACTTACAGCATTTCGCCGAAGTAGCTCAGTTGGTAGAGCAGCTCACTCGTAATGAGCAGGTCGTCGGTTCGAGTCCGACCTTCGGCTGTTGTTGTATAACTCGTTATTCATAATGAGTTATAAACTCATATTCAATTATCGCAGCATTGCTGTCACAAAATCCGAGAGATTTTCCAAGCCCCACCCGGTTCGAATGTAAATTCGGGTGGGGTCGTTTTGTGTTTGGATCGATCCCTGGCCATGAACGGTAGTTTGTGGATAGCGTCCAATGGACGCATTGATGTGCAGTCGTCCCTGTCTATATAATTTGCTGTTGGAACCTCAACGAATCCCAAAACCTCCAAGGAGGAGCGTGATGCAACGTGCTGAATTTTCAGTGAAGAGAGTCATCGGATTGGCGGTGGCTTCATTTGTCGGAATAGTAACCGTGGTTACCGGTGCCGATTTCAACGGGGACGGGAAGGATGATGTAGCCGTCTATAAGGAGAGTGGAGGCCAGGGGATATGGTGTGTGAAGAACATCTCTAGGGTATATTTCGGGGATCAGGGCGATATACCGGTTCCCGGTGATTATTATGGAGACAGTAAGGCAGAGTATGTTCTGTTTCGCCCCAGCACCGGCCAGTGGATTTCCCGTGATGCGAGTGGGAATGTACGAAGGATTTATTACGGGAATGATATGGATATACCTCTGGGAGATTCCGGTATGAAACAGAGCACCCACTTTTTCTACGACCCGCATACACACTCCTTCCGGGCTGGGGAGGCCCCCGAAGGGGTGAGCAAAGACCAGAATTCTGGAAGGCAAGTTCAGAGTCTTGGTTCGTATGCTGTAGCGATGGGACGTAACACCGTTGCCAGCGGAACTGCCTCAACCGCGATGGGAGATAGCACGACTGCCAGCGGTAATTTCTCGACCGCGATAGGTGGGCCTTACACCACTGCCGCCGGTGACAGTTCAATCGCGATGGGAAATAACACGATTGCCGGAGGCATAGTCTCAACTGCGATGGGAGAGGGTACGACAGCCAACGGAGAAAACTCAACCGCGATGGGAAGTGGTACGACAGCCAGCGGTAATACCTCAACCGCGATGGGACTTTGGACGACTGCCGGCGGAACTGCTTCAACCGCAATGGGGGTAGCCATTGAAGTTAGCGGTGATTACTCATTTGGATTTGGAGGTGACCCCGAAAGCCAGGGTGTAGATATTTCCGACGACCACGTCTTTGTCATTCACGGGGCTAATGTTGGTATGGGTAATACCGGCCCTGATTATCTCCTCGAGATGGAAGAAAGCGGAGGGGGTTACTACAGCGCCTCCGACCACCAGTGGCACAACGGTTCGAGCAAGGATATCAAGCAGGATATTGTCCCGAGCGACATTGATGTTTCAAAGGTTCTGGAAAGTGTGAAAATCGTCAAGTACCGCTATAAGACCGAAGCGGCTAAAGACGAGAACGCTCCCTACCACATCGGCTTCATCGGTGAGGAGACAACACCTCTTCTTTCGGGCAAGGACCAGAACAGCATGGCGACGGGAGACTGCATCGGCCTGTTACTGGCGGCGGTCAAGGAACAGCAGGAAACAATTGAAACCCTGAACGCCCGACTCGAGCTCCTGGAGAAAAAGTTGGTGGAATTAGAGATACGTGACTAGAGCCCCAAAGCTTCTCCGGCAGATAAGACTTGTAACTCGACCCAAAAAACCGCTGTCACAAATACGTCACATTCCAGGTACCCCATCGTACCCAATCGTGCCCCCTGTTTTTTGGGGTTTTCAGTCGTAACTAAGCACAAATAGCCTTGGCGGGGAAGCTCCACAATCGAATCGGACCTTCGGCTTTGAAGGGAATCCGACCTTCCGGCCCCGCGAAAGTAACCCCTCTCGGGAAATTCCTGCCGGCGGGGCCCCTCCGGCTTCAATACTGAAGCGGAGTCGGGCCCCCGTAGGCCCCCATGTCGTTGCGGGTTTTGTCGCTGTCGTTGAAGATAGGGCTGGCGGCCCCGGCATCGACGCAGATGGAGGATGCCTTGAGGGTGTAGTCCGTCCCCCCGGGCATGGGGTCGGCGAAGCCGGGAGGAACCGGCCCGCACAGGTTGCGGGCGGCGAGAGTCACCCCGTAATTGTTCGCAGGGGTCTTGTTGAAAGCGAACTGCGCCGTCACCGACGAACCCTGACCGTAAAAGCCGTACTCGTGGGCGGCGGCCGAAGAAGTGACCCAGACGATGTTGTTCCAGAACCCGTTGTCGGAAGTGCCCGTCCCCAGAAAAACTCCGACGGCGTTCTGGGGCCTCACCGGCGACGTGCCGCCGGCGACACAGAGGAGGTGAACGGTGTTGTTGACGAAATAGTTGCTGTTGCTGCTCGACTGGACGCGGACCGCCGCCGGGTTCATGGGCACGTGGGCGAACCCGAGGACGCTCCGGCGGAAAAACAGGTTGTTTTTAACGACGTTATCGTTGGATTCGTCGGTGAGAAGGAGACAGAGCCCGTCGAACCCGGAGCGGAAAACCACGTTCCCCTGCACCGTCATCTCTTCGACCCGGTCGAGCCGGATCCCCCCATCCTCGATGAAAAAGTTGCGGATAGCGGCCCCGGCGGCGCCTTCGACCACGTACTGAGTCGACCCGTCGCCCTCGATCACAGGCAGGTTCCCGCTCTCATCGGCGACGCCGATCAGTTCGATCTCTTCCCGGAGTTCGACCACTTCGGCATAGGTCCCGGCCCGGACATAGACGGTGGAAATGCCCTCGTCGTCCGCGGCGTCGATACCGGCGGCGATGGTGTCGAAAGGAGCCTCGCTCCCTCCCGGGCCGGCGGACGTACCAAGGTCGGCGTCGACGTAGACCGCCGCCGTCGGGAAGTAATCTCCACAGGTGGACAGCATGTAGGTTCTCCCCGCCAAGGACCCGGTGCCGGCATTATAGGGCGCCCCGATCAAAACCTCGTCCCAGCCGTCGCCATCGACATCGCCGGCTCCGGATACCGAGAATCCGGCGTAATCGGAAGCGGCCTCTCCGTTGAAAAAATAATCGGCGTGAGCGAGGAAGATATTGCCGTAGATGTCGGGAGTTATGGTAGCCAGGCTGGACCCGAGAAAAAGGCAGGCCCGGCCGGCGCGCAGGGCGATATCGTTGAAGCTGGGACAACCGATCAGGATATCGTCCAAGCCGTCGCCGTCGACGTCCCCGGCGCCGGAAACGGAATACCCGGCGAACTCCTGCGCGCCGTCGCCGACAAGACGGTAATCGGCCTGAGAGAGGCCGATATTCCCGTCGGCGTCCTCCGTCAGGGCCGACAGACCCCCCGCCAGGATCAGGTATGCCTTGCCGGTCAGGAAGTCGCTGGCGAACGCTCCGATGAGGATATCGTCGAGGCCGTCGCCGTCGACATCGCCCGCGCCCGACAAGCTGTATCCGCTCCAATCGGAGGCGGCTTCTCCGACAAAGCCGTAATCGGCCTGAGAGAGCCCGATGTTTCCGTCCGTATCCGCAACCAGCGAAGCGAGGCTCGCGCCGAGGACAAGATAACTTTTACCCGCGTCCAGGGCGGCATCGTCGTTCCCGGACGCCCCGAACAGGATATCGCCCAGACCGTCGCCGTCGACATCGCCGACGCCCGCAACGGCCCAACCGACGGAATCGTCCTCGTTTTCGCCCACGAAAGCGTAATCGCTGCCGGAGAGCCCGATGTTCCCGTCCGCATCGGCCGTCATCGCGGAAAGGTGCGCGGCGAGAACGAGATATACCTTCCCCGCGGAAGCTCCGGCATCGCCGTTTTCGGGAGCGCCGATGAGGATGTCGTCGAGGCCGTCGCCGTCGACGTCCCCGGCCCCGGCAACGGCGGCGCCGGCGGTATCGCCGGAATTCTCCCCCACAAACGCATAGTCGCTGTCGGAAAGGCTGATCTGCCCGTCGGAGTCGACCGGCATGGCCGGGATGCTGGCCCCGAGCAGGAGGTAGGCTTTCCCCGCCGACAACCCGGCATCGCTGTTGCCGTAGGCGCCGACGAGGATGTCGTCCAGGCCGTCGCCGTCGACATCGCCCGCGCCGGCCACCGTCACTCCGCTCAGGTCGTCCTCGTTTTCGCCGATGAAAACATAATCGGCATCGGCCAGACTTACGCTCCCGGAGGCAAGCAGCCCGGGCGAGCCGAGTAAAAGATAGGTGGCGCCGGCATCGTGGCCGCCGGAATTATTGTTCAGGGCGCTGATGAGGATATCCGCATAGCCGTCGCCGTTCACGTCTCCGGCGGCGGCCACCGAGTAGCCGCTCAGGTCGCCCCAATTCTCCCCGGAAAGATCGAGGTCGGCCGCGGAAAGGTTCGATGACACGGATTCGAAGTCCTCGATACAGGCGAAAATCGTCCCGCCGCCGCTCAACATCAGTAACGCAACCGCATAGACCCCGATCATTACCTGATTTGCTTTATGTCTCATCGCTGCCTCCTCTATCGGGTTGATACTTCCAACCGACACCGCAACAAACGCAATAGTCGTGCCAAGCCGTCCACGACGAGAGGGGGTGTCCCTTAAGGCGTTGGGGACAAGCATCTTGAGACACAAGGGACGTCCTCGGGCGCCCTACTTGGGCTGCCAAGGTCAATCGCATTATGCGCCACGGCAGGTGATTCTGCGACAACGGCGGTTTGCCCGAAGTCGGCCTCGGGACGGCCCGGCGGACCAGGAACGACACGGGGAGGAGGGTGGCGCCCTCCCTCGATGCAACCGGACGTCCGGCGTTGACAACGCGAACGGCACGTCGTGGCGTATACGTGGACGAGAGCTTGCATCCCGACATCCGGCCCGGGACTCCGTAACCAGTCTCAGGCTCCCGCAAATATTCACACCGTCGGCGGAAAAAACGGGCGGCTTTCTCCGCCATCCTTTCCTCGGGATCGATCCCTCAGACCCGATCGCAAGAAAGGCCGTGCGAGGTCTTCCGGAAGGATTCAGTACCCCGATGAGGCTTTGGCGGGGTTCTTCATCGGGCAGACGTAGCCTCCGTTCAGCTCAGGAATCGGAAGAACTTCTTCACCTGATCCAAGGATGTCCTGTAAGGGGGATATCGGAGGGGAACATCGAACCGGAACGACCTTGTAACCACGCTCCGGTAGTGGGTAAACGTGTCGAAGGTGGCCCTGCCATGGTAGCTGCCCATACCGCTCGGCCCGATACCGCCGAAGGGCAGGCGACGAGGCAGAATCTGTATGATGGTGTCGTTGATGCAGGCACCCCCGGAGCGGGTTTCACGAATGACCATGCGCTGCCTCTCTCTGTTGCGGGAGAAGAAGTACAGTGCCAACGGCGCCGGCCGCGCGTTCACGGCTCCGGTCGCCTCGGCGAGATCCCCGTACCCGATCACCGGGAGGATCGGCCCGAAAATTTCCTCTCCCATGATCCGGTTATCCCAATTCACATTATCGATCACCGTCGGGGCAAGGTAGCGGTTTTCGCGATCGGCACCGCCGCCGACCACGATGTCGCCTTCCTCCAGGAGAGACAGGAGTCGTGAGAGGTGGCGCTCGTTGATGATCCGGGCGTAATCGGGACTATGGCGCGGGTCGGGGCCGTAGAACTCCACGATTGCCTTCTTCAGATTTTCTATCATCGGATCTTTCAACTCGGCGGGGACGAGCAGGTAGTCCGGGGCGACGCAGGTCTGGCCCGCGTTAAAGAACTTCCCCCAAGCGATTCGGCGCGCCGCCACGCTGCAATCGACCTCACGGTCGACGATACACGGATTTTTTCCTCCCAGTTCCAGGGTTACCGGGGTGAGATGCTCCGCGGCCTTTGCCATGACGATTTTTCCGACCCGCGGGCCGCCGGTGTAAAAGATATGGTCGAACTCCTCCTCCAGGAGAAGCCCAGCCGCGGCCGCGCCTCCCTCCACTACCGCTATCGAGTCATCCCCGAAGGTTTCCCCTATGACTTCGGCGATCGCGCGGGAACTTTCCGAGGCTACCTCGGACGGTTTCACGACCGCCGTGCACCCGGCCGCCAACGCCCCGACCAGGGGGGAGAGGCACAGAGCCACCGGGTAGTTCCAGGGGCCGATGATCAACACCACCCCTTTCGGTTCCGGGACGATCCGGGTTTCGGACGGGAACCAGAGAAGAGGTGGCATCGGCTTCCGGGACCGGGACCACGCCCCGAGATGCCTGAGGGCGTAGTCGATCTCGGCGAGGACGAACCCCACCTCGCTCGTATAGGCCTCCACCGCGGCTTTTCCCAAGTCCTTCCTAAGGGCCGCGAGGAGTTTTTTTTCGTTTCTACCGAGGGCCGATTTCAGTTTTGCCAGCGCTGCTTTTCTCCAGGCCGGACTCCGGGTAAAACCACCCTGAAAGCAGGCCCTCTGCCCGGCGACGATCTCGGGGATGGATTTTTTCACGTTACCGACCTTCCCCAGCGGTTTGCATCTTCAGCAGAGGATCGAACGCGATGGCGCCGCTCCCTGCCGTACGAACATCCCCCATTCCCCCTTCCGGGCAGAGTACGCGAAACACTGCCCCCTCCGTTCACCCGGCGGCGAGACTAGTTCCGCCTTTTCCCGTCACGCATGGTTTGAGCAGCCAGGGCAAACCCTGGTATCAATGAGAACCCGCCCCGTCATCGGGCTTCGCCCGGGTTTCCCCCGCCAGGCGGAGCCGACGGCCCAAAAGGACAACGTCCCTTATCCCCTCTTCGTCCGCTGCCGCGAGCCAGCGGTCGGGGAAGTCGGACTCATGGATAAGCTGCGCTATGGCGGCAAGAGCCCGGAGATGGAAATTCCGCTGTTCCAAGGTGCCGAGGAGGACGAAAACCGCCCTCACGTTCCGTGCGCCCGGCCCGAAGTCAACCCCACTCCTTGCCCGAAGCAGTAGGATCTCGAAGCGCTTTTCGCCCGGGATAACCATATGCGGGATGGCGACGAAGGGCGTCAGCACCGTGGAGGTCACCCGCTCGCGTTCCTCAAGCATCTGTTTCAGCGACTCGGCGGGAACGCCTACCCGATCGGCCACGGTTCGGGCTATGAGGGCGAAACAATCTTCCCTTTCGAGGGGATCATCAAGGTCAACCACGGGGCAAGCGGAAACAATTCGATCGAAGCGGTCCGTAACGAGATTGTCCCGTTCGCGGACGATCTCTTTCAACTCTCTTTCCAGGCTGCCGGTCACGAGCTTGCGGGAGGTTATCCTCTGAAGAAGATGAAGGAGCGCGTAATCTCTCTGGACACGTTTCCGGCCGAAAGCCCAGTAACTCCCCAGGCCGACCAGGAAAAGAACGGCGCTGATCAGGTAAGCCTCAATGCCGAGTTCGAAAACGAGGAGAACGAAGCCGAGTATCCCCAAAAGCTGGGGAACCGGATACAAAGGCGCCCGGAAACTCGGGCGGTAATTCTGGACGCGGCTTTCCCTCAGTATGATCACGCAGACGCAGGAGAGAATGAAGCCGAGAATGAGGATCAGCGATGCCGCCTCTACGAGTATGTCCAGCTTTAAGAACAGGGCTGCCGATATGAACACGCCGGTGACGATGGTCGAAAGCACCGGTGCGCCGGTCCTTCCGCCCACCCTGCCCAGGGGCCGGGGAAGAAGGTCGTCACGGCTGAGTGCCAGCAGGTAGCGTGAAGCGGCCATTATCCCGGCGTTGGCAGTCGAAATGAAAGCCAGCACGGCGGCCGCCCCGAGCAGGCGGGTCCCCCAGGCCCCCATGAATTGCGAAGCCGCGTCGGTGATCGGAGTCAACGAATGGTCGAGAGTTTCTGAGGGCAGGACACCGGTGGTAATCAGGACCATAAGGGTATAGAGGACGGTTACCACCGCCAGAGCCATGAACATACCCAGGGGTATGTTCTTTTTCGGTCGCTTAATCTCTTCCGCGAGACCCGAGATCTGGATCAGGCCACCGTAGGCGACGAAAACGAAGCCGGCCGTTGCCAGCGTGCGGTGGAAGCCGTAGGGGAAAATCGGGAGCAGGTGGGAGGATTTCACGCTGGGGAAACCGGTAATGATATACACGAGCATCAGAACGATGAGTGCGGTGACGAGGGCGACCTGAGCCCGCCCGGCGTGCCTTGTCCCGGCCAGATTGATCATGACGAAGAGGAAACAGAGCAGGATGCCGGTGATACGGGGATCGATGGAGATGAACAGCCTGGCGAATGCCGCCATCCCCACCAGTGCAAATGCACTTTTCAGAGAGAGGGTGAACCAGTTGATGAGCCCGGAGATGGACCCGATAACGGGTCCCAGAGATCGGGTTATGAAAAAGTAGTCTCCGCCCGCTCGGGGCATTGCCGTGGCTAGCTCGGCCGCGTTGAGCATACCCACGCCAGCCAGAATGCCGGCCCCCAGGTAAGAGAGGATAACCCCGGGTCCGGCCCGGGCGTGGGCGATCCCCGGCAGTATGAATATGCCCGAACTCACCATTGCCCCGGTGGCTATACAGAATACGTCGAACAGGTTCAGTTCTTTACGCAGACTCATGTGTTTCCCCGCCTGCAGGACGTTTCGCTTCCGTCCCCTCCGGGCGGCGGCGGCCGCGACACGGCCGGCGCGTCGCCCGTAGGGATGATCCGTGCGTTCCCGAACCGATAACCGAATCCGCCGCCCGCAGGCCGCTCATGATTACCATCGGCATGCCGGCGCCGGGGTTGACCGAGCCCCCGACGAAGAAGAGGTTGGGATAACGGCGACTGACCTTGGGGGCCTTGAAGCCGAAGTTTCTACCGATATCCGTCACCACGCCGTAGATCGAGCCACCGTTTGAAAGGTAGTTCTCATGGATATCCTCCGGAGTCCAGACATGCTCGACCACCGTACTCTCCCTCAACCCTTCCATGCCCATCCGTTCAAGCTTGTCCAGAACCCGTTCCTTGAGAGCCGCATAGTCACTCTCCGCCGGGTCGGTTTTCCCGTTCAACGCCGGTATATGCGGGAGGATCTTGATGTTATCGCACCTCTCCGGACAGACCGACGGATCCGTCCGGGAGGGGGCGACCACGTAGAGGGTGGGGTCGGCTGGAATCTTGTGCTCGACAAAAACGCTTTTGAAGTGCTCCCGCTGGTTTCGGGAGACGAAGAAGTTATGGTGCGCCAGTCGGGGAAACACGCGATCAGTCCCAAGGTGTATGACCAGCCCGGAGCAGGCGGGAGGGAATGTACGACCGAACCGCCTCAGCAGTCGCTCGTCGCGGGGCAGCAGTTCCCGGCAGGCTGGGATCACCTCCATGTTCGAGACCACATAATCCGTCTCGATCCTGGTCCCGTCGGCCAAGATCACGCCTGCCGCCCTCCCCTCTTCGATGGGAATCCTCACCACCTTCGCCTCGTATCGGATATCGGTTTCAAACTCCCGGAGCAGCCGTTCGAGAGCCCGGGCAAGCGAGTACATTCCTCCTTTGACGTACCAGAGGCCGAACTCATACTGAACGTTGGGGAGCATGTTCATGAAGCCGGGAGCCCGGAGCGCGGAACTTCCCACGTACTTGATAAAGAAATCCATGATATCGCGGAGATGCGGTTCGGCAAGCAACCGCCGGACGGCCCGGTCCATGGTCTTGGTGAAGTCCAGGTCCAGCACCCGTCGGACCGACGACCGCCGAACCATCTCCCAAAGGTTGTCGGCGGCGGTCTTGAAGTAGGTTTCGTCCACGGCATCGTACTGATCTTTGGAGTATTCCAGGAACCGCCCGAAGGCTTCATCGAGGCCGGGACCGATCCGGGCCAACTGTCGGGCGGTCTCCTCCCGGTCGGGCGTGAGATCAAAGACGGTGCCGTCTTCGAAAAAATTGCGCCAATGGGGGGTTACCGGGACGAAGGCGAGATAGTCCTCCAGCCGACGCCCGCAGCGCCCAAAGAGTTCACGGAAAACATGGGGGAGGGTCAGAATCGAAGGCCCCATATCGAAAGAATACCCCCCGATTTCGAGGAGGTTAAGCTTGCCTCCGGGGCGGGGATTCTTCTCGCAGATCGTCACCCTGTACCCGGCCCCGGAGAGCGCCGCCGCGGCGGCGAGGCCGCCGAGACCCGCGCCGACGACAGCCACCCGGGGAGAAGTCGGCCCGTTCATATTCTCTCCCTCGTCCGTGGATACGCGACTCCGTATTTCTCGGATATCATGTTCGCGCTGATGCGCCCCGACTCGAAGATGGTCGGGAGACCGCTCCCGGGGTGGGTGCCGCCTCCAACCAGGTAGCAACCCGCGCACTCCTCGAAACGGTTGTGCGGACGGAGGTAGATCATATTCCGGAGATTGTGCCCAAGGTTGAAGACGGACCCGATATAAACGTTGTAGTCCTTATCCCAGTCCGCCGGAGTGATAACCTTTTCCTCCCGGATCGCTCCGCGGAGGTTTTTCATGCCCGCCCGTTGCTCCATCATGTCGATGACCAGTTCTCTGAACGGTTCCCGCTCCCGCTCCCAATCGATTCCGCTCCGGAGATTGGGGACAGGGACAAGGACGTAGACCGCCGAATGCCCCGCAGGGGCCAGAGAAGAATCGGTTGCCGAAGCGTTCCTGACGTAAAAGGATATGTCCCGGGACAACGTCTTGGTTCGGAAGACCTCGTCTACGTTCCGCCGGTAGTTCCGGGCGAAGAAGATGGCGTGGTGCGGCAGATCGTACAACCGATCGAGCCCGAGGTAGAGCATGAAGGTGCTGCAGGAGAAGCGGCGGCGCTGCAGCTTGGCGGGCGAATATTTCCGGAGGAATCCGGGCGGGAAAAAAGTTTCCATCGCATGCCCGAAGTCGGCGTTGATCACTACATCGTCGGCTTCCACGGACCCGCCGGATTCCAACTCCACACCACGCGCCCGACGCTTATCAAGGAGTATCCCGCGGACCGGGGTCCCCAAAATTATCTCGGCCCCGTTTGCCCGGGCCACCTCGGCCATTGCCCGGGAGTTTTCGAACAGCCCCCCCATGGTGTGATAGACGCCGAAAGCATGCTCGATGTAGCAGAGGATAGCGAAGAGGCCGGGACATTCCCAGGGCGACATACCCAGGTATTTTGCCTGGAAGGTGAACGCGAGGGCCAGCTCGTCCTCGACGAAGTAGGTTTTCAGGAGACTGAAGAGCTTGCGGTTAAGGCTGAGATGGGGAATCGCCTTGAAGAGGTTGCGGGAAAAAAGCGCGCAGAGCGAACTATACGGTATCTTCAGGCAGGGGTAGAGCCGGTCGAAGCGGTCCTTCTCCCGGATGAGGTACCGGTCCAAACTGGATCCACGCCCCGGGAAAACCCTCTCGATCTCTTCCCGCATCCGTTCCCGATCCGTGGTTGGTTCCAGGCGGCGGTCGGCGAACTGGAGGCGGTACATAGGTTCCAGCCGCCGAAACTCCAGGTAAGCACCGGCATCGGCACCCGCCTCCTCGAATACCTCCTCCAAAACCTCCTTCATCATCAGAAAGGTGGGCCCGACATCAAAGGTGTAACCACCGAGGCGCAGGGGAGCGTTTCTGCCCCCGACGGTGTTCTCCTTTTCGAAAACCGTCACCTTGAAGCCGCGCCGGGCGAGGATCATGGCTGCGGTCAACCCCCCCGGCCCGGCGCCGATGATAACGATCTTCTTGTCTCTCATGAGGATATCTCCGGCGGCCCCGGGCAGTTAACCGGTCGTGTTGCGTACCGTCGATTCACCCCCGATATCGACCCATTGTAAAGTTCGTGCCTCCATCTCGCAACCGGCTGCTCAAGCGGCTACGGGCACGGAGGCCGATACCCCGTCGAACGGGTGGTTTTTTAAAATTTTATTTACTCCGCCCGCGGGAGTCAACAGTCCGGCTCCCAGCGCCGGCCTGATCCTGGGCTTGCTCGTCGCTCCGGGGATCCCGGGGCTGATCGCGGCGGCGGCTTGAGCCCCGGCCGGGCTCAGGACGGGGGCGGCGCGGACGCTCCCCCCGGAGCCGGAGGCGCCGGCTCGGCCGGAGGAACCGGCGGCGGCGCGGAGAATCGGGCCGCGAAGTCCACCACCTTTTCCTCGGACCCGTAGACGATCAGGGTCATGTTCTCGCGGATGACGACGTGGCGCCCGGGGGCGCCGAGAAAGCCGCCGTCGGGTTCCTCGATGCCGAGCAGGGTCATCCCCGGGTAGTCCCGAAAAGCGGTGGCGACGGTGCGGGAGGCCAGGGGCGAACCGGGCGGCACCGGGAACCCCACGATCCGATAGCCCCCTCCCAGGTGGCAGAGCCTCTGGAAATCGGGAGCGGCCAGGCGGGTGTGGGCGGTGATGAAGTGATCGAGAATACGGTCGAGCCATTTCTCGAAGACCGAGCTGTTGGCCAGAAACCAGAGCAGGCCCAGCCCCCCGGCCAGCATCGAGACCCGGATCAGGGTGTCCATGCTGTCGGCCCGGAAAAACCCGAGGATGAAGGTGGCCATGGTGGCCACGATCCCGATGTTGCCGCAGAGCATGAGCATCATCAACAGCTTGCGCCGGGTGGGGTTGGTCACCATCATTTCGGATTCGCGGGTGGTGAAGCCGGTCCCGGTCAGGGCGGAGCGGGCCTGGGTGCGGGCGATATCCTTGGGCATCCCGGTGTAGACGAGGATGATGGTGGCGATCCGGGTCATGAGCAGGGAAAGGTACAGGAGCAGCAGCAGGGTTATGATCGCGATCATCTTCGGGTCTCCTTGACCGTCCGGCCCGTGGAACCTATGATAACGGCCGTCCGGGGCGCTGTCTCCGGGATTTTTTCGTGGAAAGCCTCCTCCAGAACTGGTGGTTCCCGGTCGCGGCCGGGTTGCTCTGCTACGGGCTCTTCGCCTTCCTCTACAAGGCGGCGGCGGAAGCGGGCATGGATTCGGTGGCGGTGGTCAACGTCTCCACCCTGACCGTCTTCGGGCTCGGCGGCGTGCTGCTGCTGCTGCGCCCCGCCCCCGCGGTCGGCGATCCCGTGCTCCTGCTGCTCGCGGCCGGCAACGGCGCCTTTTTCATGCTCGGCAGCGTGCTCAAGGTGGAATCGCTCAAATTCCTTCCCGCCTCCGTCGCTTTCTCCCTCTCCAAGCTCAATCTCGTCTTCGTCGTCGTCATCGCCGTGGCCGTCTTCGGGGAGCGGCCCTCCCTCCGGCAGAGCCTGGGCATCGCCGCCGCCGCCGCCATGGTCGCGGTCGCCCGGAGGCGGCCGCCGGGGGCGGCGGTCCCCGAGCTCCGGGCCCGGGGCCGGGGCGTCTTCCTGGCCGCGGGGGCGGCCCTGTGCACCTCGATCACCCTCTCCCTGGGCCGATGCGCGGCCCGGAGCCCTCTGGACCGGGTCCTCTACGTCACCCTCTCCTACGGGCTGGCGGCGGCGCTGGCCTTCGCCTGGAACCGGTTCCGGGGGCCGCGGCCCCGGCGCCTCCCCCCGCGGTGGACGCTCCTGGCGGCAGGTGCCGGCGTCCTCAACTTCCTCGGCTACCTGGCGGTACTCCAGGCTTTCGCCGTCGCCCCCCTCTCGGTCGTCCAGCCCCTCTTCGCCATGTCCATCCTCATCCCCATCGCGCTCTCGACCGTCTTCTACCGGGAAAAACTCACCGCCCGCAACCTGGCGGCGGTGGGCCTGGCCCTGCTGGCCGTGGCGCTGCTCAAGGCGGGTTGAACGGTCAGCAGCCGCGGCGGCCGGGGAGCGCCAGGTTGAGGAAGATCGCGGCCAGCCCCCCCGTGATGATGGCCGATCCGGCTACGGGAGCGACAAGCGGGGGAAGACCGCGGGCCATCCCCGGCTCCAGGGCCACCGCCATCCCCAGCCCCAGGGAAACGGCGATCAGGAGCATGTTCCGCCGGTTCAGGGGGATCGAGCTCAGGAGCCGGATCCCGGAGACGGCCACGCTCCCGAACATGACCAGGGTCCCGCCCCCGAGCACGGGGGCCGGAATCACCGAAAAGAGAGCGCCGAAAACGGGGAAGAGCCCCGCCACCACCAGGAGGGCGGCGATCAGGTACCCGACGTGCCTGCTGGCGATCCCGGTGAGCCTGATCACGCCGTTGTTCTGGCTGAAGGTGGTGTTGGGGAAGGAGTTGAGAAGGGCGGCCAGGGCCGAATTCACCCCGTCGCCGAAGACGCCCCCCGCCAGCCGCTTCAGGTACACCTTGCCCTCCACCGGCTCCCGGGAGACGGCCGAAGTCGCGGTCAGGTCGCCGATGCTCTCCACCGCCGTGATCAGGTAGAGAAAGGCGACGGGGATGAAGGCGGCGGCATCGAAACGGAAAAACCCGAACTTGAACGGGACCGGGAGGGCGAAGATCCGGACCCCGGCCAGGGGTTTCAGGTCCAGCCGCCCGGCGGCGGCCGCCGCCAGATAGCCGACGGCGAGGCCGATCACGATCGAACTCATGCGCAGGAAGCGGTTGCGGGAAAGGTTGGCGGCGAGGATGACGGCGACCACCAGCCCGGCCAGGGCCAGGCTGCCGGGGGCCCCGTACGCGGGGGTCCCGGCCAGGGCCGCGCCGCCGCAGATGTCGACGGCCGAAGTCTTGACCAGGGAGAGTCCGATGAGGGTGACGATGACCCCGCTGACCGCCGGGGTGAAGACGCCGGAGAGGAAGCGCAGGCCCCGGCTGATGGCGATCTCGATCACCGAGCCGGCGAAGCAGACCCCGAAGATGGTGGAGAGGACGTGGGCGGCGGGGACCCCCGCGGCGATCTGGGCCGCGCCGAAGCTCCGCAGGGGGGCGAGGAAGGTGAAACTCGTCCCCTGGATGCTGAGCAGGCCCGAGCCGACCGGGCCGAACCGCCGAACCTGGATGAAGGTGGAAACCCCCGAAGCCAGCAGGGCCATGCTGATCAGGTAGGAAGACGTTTCCATGTCCAGGCCCATGCCCATGGCGATGATGGCCGGCGGCGTCATGATTCCGACCACGATCGCCAGCAGGTGCTGGGCGGCCGCGAAGAGCGCCTCGCCGAAGGGAGGGCGGTCCTCGAGCCCGTAGATGAGGTCCCCGGGCGGAGGACGGACCGGTTCAGGCGCGGTCACGCCGGTTTTCCTCGGCGGCGGTGAGGGGCGGGCCTTCCCCAGCCGCGCCGGGGCCGACGGCGAAGCCGAGCAGGACCCCGTCCTCCCCGACGAATACGCCGGAAAGATGCTCCAGGACCCGCGCCGCCGGCTCCGCTTCCGCGCCCGCCTCTTCCAGGAAGGCCGCGCGGGCGGAAGCGTCGCGGTGCCCTTCCCCGGCCAGGAACCGGGCCAGGGCCGGGGAGAACACGGTCCCGTCCAAATCGCCCAAGGCGGACCGGGCCAACCCCGTCTCCAAGACCACCCGGCCGTCGCGGTCGAGTACGACCAACCCCAGCCCGGAGGAGGTCACGGCTTCGTCCAGGCGGGAGATCGCCCCTTCCAGCCGGGTGCGCTCGGAACGCTCCGCCTCGACGCGCCCCCGCAACTCCCGCTCGAAGAGCCCCGCCAGGTAGTCGGCGGTCTTCCCGTCGGTCTCCTCCTCTCCCAGCAGGGGGGCCAGGGCTTGGGCGATCTTGTCCCGCACCGGTTTCGGGGCCCGTTTCCGCCGGGCGCGGCGGCGCGGCTTGGCCTCTCCCCGGGCCCGCTCGATCACCCGCTTCAGCTCCGCCTCGTCGATCTTCTTTTCCTCGACCAGCCGCCGGAGCCGGTCCACCACCGCCGTTTCCCGGTCCCTCCCGACCACCTCCCGCAGGAGCTGCTCGGTGCGCTTCAACCCTTTCTCGTCCTTGAGAAACTCCTTGGCGATCCGGTCGGCCTGGTGGGTGTCGATGAAGGCGGTGACGGTGTTGGTGATCTCCTGGATGAACCGGGCCGCGGCCCGGGAGGTCTTGAGCCCGGCGGAACGAGCCTTGAGTTCCCGCTCCAGCTGGACGAGCGAGTTGGCCACGCTCTCGGCCGAAGACTCCTCGCCGTCCTGGTCGCGCTCGGCCAGGCGCATGCCCAGGGACTGCACGCTGCTGAGAAGGGTCTCGATCGCTTCCTGCTGGCGCTGCTGGTCCTCCACGGTCTCGACGTTGTCGTAATACTTCATCAGGCCCACGATCTGGGAGGCGGCCCGGGCGGGGTCGGTCCGGATTTCCTCCAGGAGCCACTCCCGGTCGACCTGCTGGCGCATCAGGGCGTCCCAGAGATGTCCGAGCAGCTCCTTGCGGGCGTCGTCCTCCCCTTCGACCGCGCCGGCGACCTTGACCGAGGTGCTCACCACCTTCTGATCTTCCTCGAGGCGCACGTACCGGGCCTGGTTGACGACGATGGCGGTCACGCCCAGCTCCTTGAGCAGGGAGCCGGCTCCCCCCCGGGTTTCCAGGAGTTCCCGGGAGACCGTGAGCATCTTGAAGAAGATGGCCAGGTCCTTCAGGTTCAGGCCCCGGTGAAAGGTCAGGCCCCGGACCCGGAGGTTGCGGAAATCGCGGGCCAGCCGCTCGACCATGGGGTTGCGCTCCTCGATGGGGAGGCCCTCGAAGAGGATGTTGTTCTTGTGGATGTCGAGCGAGACCCGCTCCCATTCCTCCAGCAGACCGCTCAGAAACTCCCAGGTCTCCTCGATATTCCGCTGGGTTACCTGGTGGTCGAAGGAATAGAGGTCGAGGTTGGACTTGGCCACGCAGAGCCGCCGGACGAGCTCGCCGATGCGGGCGACCTCGATCGGATGTTCCTTCTCCGGGGACGGGGCCCGTTCTTCCCGAGTCTCTTCGGGCATCGGCTTCCCTCCTTTCCGGCGGCCGCGCGCCGCGGAGCTTCCCTCAGCCCCGCAGGCGCTTCTGGGCCGCGAGAGCTCCCTCGAGTATGGCTTCGTAGCCGGTGCAGCGGCAGAGATGCTTCTCCAGCGCGCCCAGGATCGCCTCCCGGCCGGCGTCGGGGTCGGCGGCGAAGAGCGCGCACAGCTCCATGACGATGCCGGGGGTGCAGTAGCCGCACTGCACCGCCCCCGACTCCATCAGCGCCTCCTGGACCGGATGCAGGCGCTTGCCCCGGGCCAGGCCCTCGACGGTCAGAACCTCGGCGCCGCCCAGCCGGGAAGCCGGGGAGACGCAGCTTTTCCGGGCTTCGCCGTTCACCAGGACGGTGCAGGCCCCGCAGGAGGCGTCGTCGCACCCCCGTTTGGTGCCGGTCAGACCCAGCCGGAGCCGGAGCACGTCGATCAGCTTTTCGGACTTCTCGACCTCGAGGGCGCAGTCTTGGCCGTTAACCTTGAACGTGACGGTTTCGGACATGTTCATCCTCCCATGCCGGCCAGTGCGGCCTTGATCTTGTCGGGGGTGAGGGGGATCTCGTAAAAATCGACGCCGACGGCGGCGTAGACCGCGTTGAGGATGGCGGGGGCCACCCCTATCACCGGGTGTTCGCCGATGCCGCGCGCGCCGAAGGGACCGATCTCCCCGGGAGTCTCCACGAACCGGATGGTCTGCTTGAGCGGGGCGTCCTTGATGGTGGGGAACCGGTAGGAACGGAAATGGGGGTTGAGGGCGCGACCGTCGCGGTCGAACTTCAGCTCCTCGCAGAGCGTGGCGCCGATCCCCATCATCACCCCGCCCGCCACCTGCCCCCGGATCTGAACCGGGTTGATCACCCGGCCCACGTCGAAGGTGGAGACGAAATGCAGGACCTCGATACCGCCGGTCGCTTTCTCGATCCGGATATCGCAGCCCTGGGCGCCGAAGGTGTAGCTCATCCCCATCGTCCCCTGCCCGTTTTCGTCGGGGTTGGTCTGCCCGGGGAGACGGGCGTCGGAGGTGGTGTGGACCACCTCCCCCACGGTCTTTCCGTCGGGGTAGGTATAGCCCCGGGCCAGGCTGGCCACGGTCAGGCGCCGGGCCGGGTCGTTTTTCACGAAAACGTGCTCCCCGTCGTAATCGAGCCGGTCGGTCTCGACCCGCAGGACTACGGCGGCGGTCTCCTTGAGCTTGGCGATCGCCCGCTCGCAGGCGCGCTGCACCGCCTTGCCCCCCTGAACGGTGAACATCGAACCGATCGTCTGCCATTCCCAGGGGGAGAACTGGGTGTCGATCTCGGTGTAGAGTCGGATGCGGGAGGGGTCGATCTTCAGACACTCGGCCGCGATCAGGCGGGCGGTATTGCGCAGACCCTGCCCGACCTCGGCGCCCCCCATGTTGATGCAGACGCTGCCGTCGACGTTGAACTTGAGGTAGCAGCTCTTGGAAGAGAAGGGCGCGCCCTTGGGCGTCTTCATCAGGGCCGCGAAACCGCGCCCGTAGAGGTAGCGGTCGTCCTCCGGGGGGAGCGGGGCGCTTTCCAGGGCCTCGAGGGTAAGACGGGCGCATTCGGCGACGTTCCCGTTGGAAGCGTACAGCCGCTCGCCCAGGGAGTGGACGGAACCGGCGCGCAGGTAGTTCTTCTCCCGCAGCTTCCGGGGATCCATCTCCAGTTTCCGGGCCAGGATCTCGACCATCCGTTCCATCGCCAACTGGGTCTCCTGATGGCCGTACCCCCGGTAGGCCCCCACCGGGGGGGTGTTGGTGTAGACCGAGTAGCCGTCGAGGAGGCAATGGGGGAACTCGTAGGTCCCGGTCGAGTTGTGGGTGGCGGCAATGAGGACATGGACGCCGGTATCGGCCGAGGCGCCGGTGGAGTGCAGGATCTCGGTCCGCAGGGCTAGAAAAGAACCGTCGCGGGCGGCCCCCAGTTTGATCCGGGTGCGGATGCCGTGGCCGATCAGGGTGCTGAGAAAATCCTCCTGGCGGGAGGCGATCCACTTGACCGGACGGCCGGGGACGAAGCTGGCCACCCAGGCCACGGTCTGTTCGACGGTGATGTCCGATTTGTAGCCGAAGCACCCCCCCAGCTCCGGGATGTGGACGCGGACGTCGCCGACGGGAAGACCGTAGACCCGGGCCAGTTCCTCGCGGATGATGAAGGGGCAGATGGAGGAAGACCAGGCCTCGACGGTGTCGTCCTCGTGGAACCAGACGATGGCCCCGTGGGGCTCGATCGCGGCCGATGAACCGAACGGATAGTTGAACTCGCCTTCGACGACGACGGCCGATTCGGCGAAACCGCGCTCGACGTCGCCCTTGCGCAGGGTATAGCGGTTGGCGATGTTGGTTCCCGCCACCGGCTCGATCCCGGGGAGATGCCAGAACTCTCCGCTGTCGGGGTGGATGGGAACGGCGCCTTCGGCCAGGGCGTCCCGGGCGTCCACCAGGGCCGGGAGGGGCTCGTATTCGACCCTGATCGCGGCCACGGCTTCACGGGCTTCACGGGCGGACCGGGCGACCACCGCCGCCACCGGCTGGCCGATATAGGTGACGCGGTCCACGGCCATGGGGACAAGGTCCCGGATGTTGTCGCCGTAGCGGAACTCGCAACCTTTCCCGGTCACCACCTTGACCACTCCCGGGGCGGCTTCGGCGGCGGAGACGTCGATGGAAAGAATCCGGGCGTGGGCGTGCTCGGGCCGGAGAAACTCGGCGTAGAGCATGCCGGGAAGGCGGATGTCGTCCAGGAACCGCACCTTTCCGGTCACCTTTCCGACCAGATCGGGACGGATGATATTCTTGCCGATGTATTGAAACGCCATTTCTTAACCCTCCCAGAGGTATGCGGTTGCAGGCGTCGCTTCCGGGGTAGTCTATCCCAATTCCGGGGGGGCTTCAAGCCCGGCAGACGGAAACGCCGGGAAAGGAGCCGGGGGCTCTTGGAAGCGGAGCGCCTTTCAGCGGGAGTCCCGGCGCACCGAGGCGTCGGGGCGGGTGATCCACGAGTATCTTCCCCGGTCGAGGCGCTCGTCTTCGCTTCCGACCAAGGGTTCGAAACAACGGCGGCAGTAGCGTACCCAGGAACCGTATTCGATTCCGCACTTGGGGCATCTCTTCAGCTCTTCCATGTCTATATAATATACTAAAATTAATTTAAGTAAACCTTTTTTAAATATTTTCTTCGGGTAATCGACCGCCCCACGAACGGGATTTTACCGACTTTAACCTTGGCAGCGGTGCGCGTGCAAACAAAGAAAGACTCGCCGGCCGGCTTCCTCACACACCGTCGTTAAATTCTGTTGTCAATTATTTTATTGCCTCGCCCCCGGGCATAACCGGCGCGCCGGAGCGAATAACCGCTCGGCGCAGGCGCCGGAAACCGGAAAAGAGCGGACCCGGCGAATTTTCCTGTTTCAAAATCGATAGGCTTCTGCTCTAATGCCATACCGCATTTCCAGCTAACGCAACTCACCGGGAGAACGACAGATGAGCGAAGAAAACAACAGCGTCGAAGAGATCCAGGAACCGACGACGGCGACCGAAGGGGCTCCCGAGGGCGCGGGTTCGGGCGACGGCGCCGGCGAAGAACCCCGCGAAGAGACCTTCGCCAAAAAGAAAATCCGCCTGATGACGGCGGACGAAATCGACCAAGCCCTGGCCCGGGCCCGGAAACACATGGGCTCGGACAAGGCCTGCTACATCAAGCACCTGCTGGAACGCAAAGCCGAACTGTCCCGCTGAAGCGGGGGAAGAATTCAGAATTCAGTAGCCCCCCCGAGGCCTCTGGGGAATCTTGCACCTGATTACTCTGATTAACTCTGATTAAAGAGGGTTCAGGGTTCAGGGTTCAGGCCCCGCCTCGGCCCCTGGAGAGTTTTGCACCTGTGAAAAGCATAGGGCATAGAGCATGGAGCATAGAGGCCCCCGCCTCGGCCCCTGGAGAGTTCAGCACCTGTGAAAAGCATAGGGCATAGAGCATGGAGCATAGAGGCCCCCGCCTC